>JAESFY010000134.1_pt1 | contig 36787 bp, 32 predicted proteins | sample 9266201 | NCBI WGS metagenome assembly JAESFY01 (sample SAMN14515071, study PRJNA621656) | algae metagenome | isolation source: Nodosilinea sp. WJT8-NPBG4 and co-occurring heterotrophs from soil, lower... | place: USA: Pinto Basin, Colorado Desert, California | collected 2006-05-27 | reverse complement strand
CTCAGTATAGGTAAGGGTACCCTTACTAGGCAATGGTCCATAAGCGGATCCCTCGTCTCGGCGCCCGCCCAGCCACGCGGCTCTACGCTGGATACATGACTTCTCCTGCAGACTCCGCGATCACGATGTTCGGCGCCGACTGGTGCCGCGACTGCATCCGCACCAAGAAGCAGCTCGACTCCCTCGGCGTGGAGTACACCTACGTCGACCTCGTCGCCGACCCGTCTGCGGCCGACATCGCGAAGGAGATCTCGGGCCGGACGAACATCCCCGTCGTGCTCTACCCCGACTCCTCGCACCACGTCGAGCCGTCGAACGCGGACGTCGAGTCGAAGCTCCGAGAGCTCTCGCTGATCTGACCTGAAGCGGGCTCTTCGCGCACCGATACACTGGCGCGATGAGCACCGCGGCTCGGCCCGAAGAAGCATCCGTCCGCCTGCCCGCACGCACAGTCGCCCTCTACGCGATCGGCTCGCTCGGCACAGGCGGGTATGCGACCCTCCCCGGGTTGGTGCTGACGTACTTCCTCACCGACAACCTCGGCGTCGCCGCGCTCACCGCCGGCCTCATCGTCACCGGGGCGAAGGTGTGGGACGTCATCATCGACCCGGTGATCGGCGCGGCCTCTGACCGTCAGTACGCGAGGACGGGCTCGCGCCGTGGCCTCATGATCGTCGGAGCCCTCACCCTTCCGGTGTTCTTCGCGCTCACCTTCGCAATTCCCCCGTCATGGGGGCCCGCCGCCGGCGCCGTCTGCGTGCTCCTCGCGTTTCTGGCCACAGCGACGTCTTTCAGCCTGTTCCAGGTCCCCTACGTCGCGCTGCCCGCCGAGCTGACCTCGGGATACGACGAGCGCACCCGACTGCTCGGGTGGCGCGTCGTCGTGCTCACCGCAGCCATCCTGCTCTTCGGTGCGGGCGGCCCTGAGTTGCGGAGCGCCACCGCCGACCCCGTCGCGGGATACCTGCTGATGGGCGCGGTCGCGGGCGTGGTCATCGGCGTCGGCATGTTCATCGCATCGCGGACAGCGGATGCCGCCGCCCACCGCACGGCAGCTCACGAACGTCCGACGGCGGTCACCCCGACGGGACTCCGGGAGCAGTATGCCGCCGGCGTGCGCACGCTTCGGCGCAGTCAGCCGTTCCGCGCCCTCCTCGGCACCTTCCTGCTGCAGGCCCTCGCCACCGGAACCATGCTCGCCGGCGCGCAGTACGTCGCCACCTGGGTGCTGCGCTCGGAAGACGCCGTGACCCTCGTGTTCCTGGCGCTCGTCGGGCCCGCCCTGCTCGCGACGCCGGCCTGGACGGTCGTCGCCCGACGCCTGGGCAAGGAGCGGGCGTTCGCAATCGCGAGCATCATCTTCCTCATCGCCGCCGCCTCGCTCGTTCTCGCCGTCTGGACGCCCGGCACCTGGATGTACGGCTCGATCGCAGTGGCGGGCATCGCCTACGCCGGGCTGCAGTCGCTGCCGATGGCGATGCTGCCCGATGTGATCTCGCACGACGAGCGCAGCAACGGAAGAGGCCAGGCCGGCACCTTCACGGGCGTGTGGACGGCGGGAGAGACCGTCGGGTTCGCGCTCGGCGCGAGCGCGGTCTCCCTCACGCTGGCCGCGACGGGGTACGTCTCGAGCGTCGCGGGCACGTCCACACTGCAGCCGGAAGCCGCGATCACGGGCATCGTGCTCGCGTTCAGCATCCTTCCCGCCGCGCTGATGGCGGCGAGTCTGCTCACGCTTCAGCGCTACCGCCTGCGTCGCGCCGACATCGACACCCGACCGGAGTCCGAGACATAAGCTGGGATCCCGCCCGAAGGAGACGCCGATGACTTCTGCGACAACGCCCGCCGCTTCGACGAAGACCCCGGAGCTCGGCGAGACCGAGCGTGACCGCCTCGACACCGCGATCGACGATCTTCAGGCCGGCACCCGCACCTGGTCTGCCCTGACACTCGCCCAGCGGGTCACCCTCCTGCGGGCCGTGCGCTCGAGCGTCGCCGCCGCGGCTGAGGACTGGGCGCACACCGCAGCCGCGTCGAAGGGCCTCGATGGGCGGCACCCACTGCGAGGAGAGGAATGGCTCAGCGGTCCCTACAGCGTGCTCGGCGCCCTCGATGCCTACATCGAGACGCTCTCGCGACTCGCGAACGGCACCAACCCTCTGGACGGGATCACGATCGACCGAGCGCCTGGTGGGCGCACGCGCGTGCACGCCTTTCCCCTCACCGGCATCGACCGGTTGCTGCTCTCGGGCTACACAGGCGAGGTCTGGCTCGAACCCGGTATCACTCCCAACGGCGCGCGCGCCGCGGCCGGGCACGCCCAGCGCACCCCGTCGGACTCGGGCGGTGTGGGACTCGTGCTCGGCGCGGGGAACATCACCTCGATTCCCGTGCTCGACGTGCTCTACGAGCTGCTCGCGCACAATCGCACGGCACTGCTCAAGGTAAATCCGACGCAGGACGCCCTCGTGCCCGTCTACAAGCGAGCACTCGCGCCGCTCATCGGTCCTGGGCTGCTGCGCATCACGCGCGGCGGACCCGAGGTCGGCGCCTACCTGACCGGCCACCCCGATCTCGCGCATGTGCACATCACGGGGTCGGCCGCGACCTTCGACACGATCGTGTGGGGCACGGGGGCTGCGTCCACGCGGCGACGCCGGGAGAACCGTCCGCTGCTGAAGAAGCCGATCACGGCCGAGCTCGGCGGGGTGTCGCCCATCATCATCGTTCCCGGCGAATGGACGGACGCCGATCTCACGTATCAAGCCGAGCACGTCGCGACCATGCGCCTGCAGAACAGCGGTCACAACTGCATCGCCGGTCAGGTCGTGATCATGTCGTCCGAGTGGGCACAGGCGGACGACTTCCGAGCCGCTCTCCGTCGAGCCTATGCGAACGCTCCGGAGCGTCCGATCTGGTATCCCGGCTCGCCCTCGCGGATGCACCTCGCGACCGATGCGTATCCTGACGCCCTCGTGCTCGGCGATCGGGTGCTGGTCGAGATATCCGAGGGCGACGATCCGGCAGCACTGCAGAGCACCGAGTACTTCGCCCCGGTGCTGGGCGTCGTGTCGGTGGCCGGCACGGGTCAGGGGTTCCTCGACGCCGCCGTGGCCTATGCGAACGACCGTCTGCAGGGCACGCTCGGCGCGAACCTGTTGATCGACCCGTCGACCGAGAAGGCGCTCGGCACGGGATTCGACCGCGCCATCGCGGCCCTTCGGTACGGCTCGATCGCGATCAACGGCTGGACCGCGTTCGGCTTCATCACCCCGACCATGACCTGGGGAGCCTTCCCCGGCAGCACGATCGCCGACGTCGGCAGTGGCATCGGCGTGGTCCACAACGCACTCCTGCTCGACCGTGTCGAACGGTCGGTGATCCGTGGCCCCTTCCGGCCTTTCCCGCGTTCCCTTCCCGTCGTGAACGGCGGCGGGCGCCTCAGCATCCTCCCGAAGCCACCGTGGTTCGCCTCGGCAAGGACGGGTGCGGCGGTGAGCGAAGGTCTCACGCGATTCCGGGCGAACGGCGGCACGATCGGGCTGCTGAAGACGCTGGCCGCGGCGCTGCGCGCCTGACGCGCGCCGGCCGCCGGACGGCCGGGATCAGCGCGCGAAGCGGTCGGTCGCGGCGCGCAGCTCTCGCTGGATCCCGGGCTCGGTCGCCGAGTGCCCGGCATCGTCGACGATGACGAACTCGGCCTCGGGCCAGGCGGTATGCAGGTCCCACGCGGTCATCATCGGCGTGCATACGTCGTGTCGTCCCTGCACGATGACGGTCGGGATGTGACGGATGCCGTCGACGCCGGCGATCAGCTGACCCTCGGCCCACCAGCCGCGGTTCACGAAGAAGTGGTTCTCGATGCGGGCGAACGCGGTGGCCGTGTGCGGGTCGGACATCGCCTGGATCTGAGCGGCATCCGGTCGCAGGGTGACCGTCGAGGCCTCCCACCGCGACCAGGCGACCGCCGCCGGCTCGTGCACGGCCGGGTCGGGATCGAACAGACGCCGGTGGTAGGCGTCGATCATGTGCGAGCGCTCGATCACCGGGATAGGAGCGAGGAACTCCTCCCAGAGGTCGGGGAACAGAGCTGCGGCGCCGCCCTCGTAGAACCACTCGAGCTCTTCGCGGCGAAGCGTGAAGATGCCTCTCAGGATCAGCTCGGAGACCGCGTCCGGATGCGCCTGCGCATAGGCCAGCGCGAGCGCACTCCCCCAGGACCCGCCGAACACCTGCCACCGCTCGATGCCGAGGTTGCGACGCAGCAGCTCGATGTCGGCGATCAGGTGCGGCGTGGTGACGAAGCGGAGGTCGGCATCGGGGGCGCTCGCGTGCGGGGTGCTGCGCCCGCAGCCGCGCTGGTCGAGCAGCACGATCCGATACACCTCGGGGTCGAAGAACCGGCGCTGCCACGGTGACGTGCCACTGCCTGGGCCGCCGTGCAGGAACACCACGGGCTTGCCCTCGGGGTTGCCGCTGACCTCCCAGTACATGCGGTGCCCGTCGCCGACGAGCAGCTCGCCCGTCTCGTGCGGCTCGATCGGCGGATACAGCGCGTCCAGGTTCATCATCGTCGACCTACAGCTGTTCGGCGGGAGCGGTCAGCGGCTGCTCGCACACGTCGAGACCGCTGGTATAGCCTTCGGCGAACCAGGCCTTGCGCTGCTCGCTCGTCCCGTGCGTGAAGCTCTCGGGATTGACCGAACCGGACGACTGCTCCTGAATGTTGTCGTCGCCCACCGTGTTCGCGGCGTTCAGCGCGTCCTCGAGCTGTGCCTCGGTGGGCGCCAGCAGGTAGGGGACGCCGTTCTTGTCCTTCTCCTTGGTCATCTGCCCGATCCACGCTCCCGCGTAGCAGTCGGCCTGCAGCTCGATGCGCACGCCGTTGCTGTCAGGGCCCGTGCCGTTGTTCGGATACCGATCCATCACACCGGTGATGTACTGGATGTGGTGTCCCCACTCGTGTCCCACGATGTAGAGCTGCGCCAGGTTGCCGGCAGATGCCCCGAACTGCTGTTCCATGAGGTCGAAGAACGTGGGGTCGATGTAGACCGTCTCTTCGGGCGGGCAGTAGAACGGACCGACCGCGTTCGACGCCGTGCCGCATGCGGTCGAGGTCGCTCCATCCACGACGACCAGCTGCGGCGGGCGATAGGGGTCGATGTAGTCCTCCCAGTAGCCGTCGAGTGCCAGCTGCGAGCTCGCGACCCGGCAGTCGACGTTCTCGTTGGCGTCCTCGCCGGTGAGGCAGTTCTCGATCACGCTGCCGCCTTCCGGCTCACTCCCGCCGCCTGTCGTGCCGCCACCCAGCAGGCCGGTCAAGTCGATGCCCAGCAGTGGTCCGGCGATCAGGGCGATGATGCCGAGCAGGCCGACACCGCCCGCTCCGGCGACGACGGCGCCGCGTCCGCGGCGGCGGGCGGTGTTGCCGGAGACATCCGCGTCAGGGTTGAAGGTCATGCCACGAGGGTACTCTGCGCGGCAGCCTCTTCACGGTCGTAGGCTCGAGTCATGACGACGACCATCACGCTCACGGGTGCGGGCGGACAGATCGGCTACGCACTGCTGTTCAGAATCGCCGCCGGAGACCTGCTGGGCCCCGACGAGAAGGTGCGACTGCGCCTGCTGGAGATCCCGCAGGGACTGGGTGCCGCCGAGGGAGCGGCCCTCGAGCTGCAGGACGGCGCGTTCGGCCTACTCGAGCACGTCGAGGTGACGGACGACCCCGCCGTCGGCTTCGACGGGTGCGACCTCGCTCTGCTCGTCGGCGCGCGTCCGCGCGGCCCCGGAATGGAGCGCGGAGACCTGCTCGCCGCCAACGCCGGCATCTTCGGCCCCCAGGGTGCCGCGATCGCGGCCCACGCCGCAGACGGAGTGCGCGTCACGGTGGTGGGCAATCCGGCGAACACCAATGCGCTGATCGCCTCGGCCTCGGCAGACGGCCTCCCTGCAGAGCGATTCACCGCGCTCACCCGACTCGACGAGAATCGGGCCAGGGCGCAGCTGGCGCAGACGCTCGCGGTGCCGGTCGACACGGTCCGTCGTCTGCCCATCTGGGGCAACCACTCCGCGACGCAGTTCCCGGACGTCTCGCATGCGACCGTGGGCGGCCGACCGGTCGCGGATGCACTCGAGGCCATCGTCGGCGATGTGCCGGCATGGCTCGACGAGACCTTCATCCCTCGTGTCGCGAAGCGCGGGGCGGAGATCATCCAGGTGCGCGGCTCGTCTTCCGTGGCGTCCGCCGCGAACGCCACGATCGAGCATGTGCGCGACTGGGTGCACGGCACCGACGACTGGACCTCGGCCGCAGTGGTCTCGCACGGCGAGTACGGCGTTCCGGCCGGTCTGATCTCGTCGTTCCCGGTGCGGTCGGTCGACGGAGAATGGCAGATCGTCGAAGGGCTCGAGATCAGCGATTGGGCGCGTGCTCGCATCGACGCGTCCGTGGCCGAGCTCGTCGAGGAACGAGAGACGGTCCGGGACCTCGGCCTGCTCTGAAAGGTCACCGCTCGCGCTCCGATCAGGGCAGAATGGATGCCGGAGGTGCGCGATGAGCGAGACGATCGATCCTATGAAGGCGACGGCATCCGTCGACGAGGCCCTGACGAGTCCGCTGCATCTGCCGCACGCGGCCGCGGAGTGCCCCAAGTGCTTCACCGAACTGCAGCAGAATCGGAACTTCTGGCTCGCGCGCCCCGACGGGTCGCGCCTGGTCGGACTCGTGGTCTCCCGCGAGGGCATGCCCTCCGTGGTCGAGCAGCGCGATGACCTCACCCGGTTCGGGGTGCCGATCGAGGGGTTCCGTCATCCCGCTCCCGACATCCTCGAGAGCTGGAGCGATCGACTGTCGCGCCTCATCGGCACACTGAAGACCGGAGACGTGCTCGTCGTGGCGAACATCAACGCACTGGGTCGAGACGCCGAAGAGGGTGCACGCACAGCCAAGGAGCTGCGTCGCCACGGCATCATCGTCAAGGTGCTCAGCCACGACGCACGTCACCTCGCCGACGCGACCCGCTGACGTCCGATCCGGGCTCGGACGTTTCGCTACCCCGGCCGCTCAGAAGTCTCCGGACCTCAGACGTGCGAGCGTCGCGCCCCCTATCTCGGCTCGCGCCTCGGGATGATGCGCGTAGAACGACACGAGCTCGGCGAGAATCACCGGATCACTCGCGAGATCACGGGTCGCCCATGATGACGGACGTGTCGTCGTCGTCCGGACGACGACACGGTCACCCTCCAGCGATACGTCCGAGAACTCGTCCCAGGTCGCGCTCACGTCGTTGCGCGGGATTCGCAGCTCGAGACCGTCAGGGCGCAGCGTCAGTCGATGACCGGCGAGCGGACGGAGCCAGGATCGTGTGCCCGCGATCACCAGAGCCAGCCCGATCACGGGAACGCCCAACAGGGTGAGCATCGTCATCCGCTCGGCCGGAACGGTGAAGACAGACCATGCCCATCCGGCGAGGAGCAGCATTCCCGCCAAGACGAGAGAGCGCAATGGCCAGACGACCTGCGCAGCTCCAACGAACACGATGCGCGGTCCGTCGACGAGCGGGCGGACGACCCTCACGCGTGAGACCCTGACGTGGGTCGTCAGCAGCCAGACCGCGATACCGACGGCCGCAACGACTCCCGCTCCGAGGAGCTTCATGGCCGGCGCGGGGTCGGCCACCAGCGTCGCCGCATAGAAGAGGATCGCGGCGGCGAGCACGACACCGAGCACGATCAGCCCGGTCGTCGAACCCTGCTGGCCCTGCCATCCGGCATGGCCGGGAACCCAGATCGCCTGAGGCCCGGTCTTCTCCTGCTCTGTCACCCGAACAGACCCTTCCACGCCTTACCGACGCCGTCGCCGACATCGCCCACGAAGTCAGTGGTGTTCTCCCACGCGTCCTCGGCGAAGTCCGTGGTCGCGTCCCATGCGTTTTCCATCCCCGCATCGATGGACTCCCGCACATCCTGCGGCACCCAGCTCTCATACGCCCACACCGCTCCAGCGCCGACCGCCACCGCGGCGCCACCGACGACGAGTGCAGTGCCCCAGACGGGCAGCGTGACCACTCCGGCCGCAGCGAGGGCAGCGACACCGGCTGTAGCAGCGATGCCGCCGACGACGCCTCCGCCGATCTCCACCGCTGTGGATGAGGGCTCGTCTCCGGTGGACATGTCAGACCCGAGATTCCAGATGTCGATGCCCCACCCGACGAGCGGCAGCGCCTTGCCCGCTCGTGAGAGCCGCCGTGCAAGGTCCTCAGCTTCGTCCGCAGCCCAGCGCATGCCTCTGGGGTTCGCCGCCTCGGCAGCGGCCTTCACGGCGGGGTTCCCTGCGCGCAGGTCCCTCACGAAGTCCGATGCCCCGAGGCGAAGCTCCTCGGCATGGGAGACGAGCTCCGTCGCCGTCGTCTTCCACGTGAGCGCCTGCCCTTCGAGGTAGATCTTCGGAGCCTCGCCTCCTGCCTCATTCAACCCCGAGAGGATCTTCTGCGCGGTGGACTGGGTCGGGAGCCCGTCCAGAAAGCCATCGAGGTTCTCGCCGATCCAGACTTCGAGTTCACCCCACCAGGAGCCGACGTCGGCTGCGATCTTGTTGTACAGGTCGATGCGGTCGAGGTGGTCCTGCCAGTCATCCCAGTACGGATCGTCGCTCGTGGCCGGACACACGGGAATCAAGGAGACCGGTCGACCGATGACCATACCGTTGACAGGCAGCCCCGCACCGCGGGCCTTCTCTCTATGCGCGGCGAAGTCCTCCTTCATCCGCTCCAGCTGCCCGGCGTACGAGCGCAGCTTCTCGGCCGCATCGCGCGCCAGCCCGGCGATCTCGTCTGCCGCGTCCGTCGTGCGACGCAGGATGGTGATGTAGTCGTCTGACGATTCGCCGGCCCAGTGTGAACGGACACTCGTGGGGATGAAGCCCGTCACGTTGGACGAGCCGTCCGCCGCGCCCTTCAGGCCGGGGTCGAGCCACTCGGCTGCCGCCCTCACCTGAGCGGCGTCACCATGGGTGGTGGTGTCGATCGTCATCAGAGGTCCTCGACGATAGTCGCGACAGGGGAGAGCTGATCGATCACATCCTGCTCATTCGTCGACGCATCCTCCGCGATGGCGCGGACGACCTCCCCGAGCGTGCCGTTGATCCGGTACAGCGCTTCGACCCCGTCGCCGACCCGCAGCATGATCGCTGCGACCGCGTCCGCGGCGAGACCGCCGTCCACAGCGGTCGGAATGGCAGCGAGTTCGCCCTCGATCGCCTCCACGACCTCCTCATGCATAGAGGCGTGAAGAGCCATCACCTCCGGGTCCATCGCGATGCGAGTCATGCGATGGCACCGTCTCGCCGATACGACGCAGGCACATCCAGATCGAAGATCACGACGTCGTACGGCTGTGCCCGCTTGATCTGATCGAGATCCTCGGTGCGCACGAGGATCCACGGTTGCCGGTCTCCCGCAAGCGTCAGCAACCGATCGAGTGCCGTGTAGGCGAGGAGCGCGAGTCGCCCGTCCTTCAGTTCCCGGATCTCGACCAGCTGCGTGTCCTGGGTCGACTGCACACTCAACGGCAGGTACAGCACAGGGGGGACCATCGGCTGCGACGGCGGGGCGGGTTCAAAGGTCATGGCGGCTCTCTTCCGGTTCCTACTGGTAGCTCGGCGGCACCCACAGCAGCTGTGCGGCGACCAGTCCGCGGTCGCGGCTGACGATCTGAGCGCGGCCGGGAATCGCCGGGATCGCCTTGACCTTGCCGATCAGCTGGCCCTCCTCGGGGTTTCCCGAGAGCAGGATGCCGGTGGCGCCCAGGTCGGTCATGCGCTGGATGATCGGATCGTAGGCGGCGCGGCTCGCTCCACCGGTGCGACGCGTGAGGATCACGTGAAGACCGAGGTCGGCGGCCTGCGCGAGCAGTGGGGCGAGCACCGCGACGGGGTTGCCCTGCGACGTCGACACGAGGTCGTAGTCGTCGATCAGCACGAAGCCCTCTGCGCCCTTCCACCACGACCTCGACCGCAGCTGGTCGGGGGTGACATCAGAGCCGGGGATTCGGCTCTGGAAGAACTGGGCGAGCTCGCTCATGCCGCCCTCGGTCATCTCGTGCGAGGTGAGGTAGGCGCCGAGGTACTCCTGCGGGATCTCGCCGAGCAGCGCGCGGCGGTAGTCGACGACGAAGATCTTCGCCTCGGTCGGACCGTAGAGACGCGTGATCTCGTGCACGACGCCGCGGAGCATCGACGACTTGCCCGAGTCCGCGTCGCCGTAGAGATAGAGCAGCGGCTCCTCGACCGGGTCGATCGAGAACGGCGCGAGGTTCGCCTCGTCGATGCCGAGCAGGATCTCACGCGGCTCCGAGCCGTCTGCCGACGCGGCAGCGGCGACTGCTCGGAGGTCGGCGTGGCTGATGCGCGAGGGCAGCAGACGCAGCTTGGGCCCTGCAGGGCCGTGCCACGCGGATGCCACCCGGGTGACGAGATCGTCGATGCCTCCGGCGAGCGAGGAGGCGTCGTCGACGCCATCGATGCGCGGCAGCGCCGTGAGCATCTGCAGGCCGTTCTCATTGAGACCGCGACCCGGGATCGCCGTGACGTTCTCGGCGGCCTTGCGGTTGACCTCGGAGTCCGTCGGGTCGCCGAGACGCAGCTCGATGCGGGTGCCGATGAGGTCCTTGATGTTGGCGCGGACCTCCATCCAGCGCGACGCCGTGATGATGATGTGCACGCCGTAGGTGAGTCCCCGCGCGGCGATGGCCTGGATCTGCGGTTCGAGCATCTCGAACTCCGCGCGAAGCGTTCCCCAGCCGTCGACCATGAGGAAGATGTCGCCGTAACCGTCATCGGCGAGCCCCTGGGCGCGACGCTGCCGGTAGGTGTCGATCGAGTCGATGCCGTTCTGGCGGAAATACACCTCGCGCGCGTTGAGCAGGCTCGTGACCTCGGCGACCGTGCGGCGCACGATGTCGGGCTCAGAGCGAGTGGCCACCCCGCTGATGTGCGTGAAACGCTGCAGGCCGGTGAAGCTGCCACCGCCGAAGTCGATGACGAAGAACTGCACCTCCTGCGGTGTGTGCGTGAGGGCGAGGGCGACCAGCGCGGTGCGGGCGAGGGTGCTCTTGCCGCTGAGCGGCGCGCCGACGATCGCCATATGACCGGCCGCGCCTCCGAGCGAGATCGCGAGATTCTCGCGGCGCTGCTCGAGGGGCACATCGACGATTCCGAGCGGCACGGTGAGTGCGCCGGCACTTCGCCACCGCGGCGAGATGAGGCCGAGGGCGGGGTCTTCGACGAGATCGCCGAACAGCTGATCGAGGGTGGCAGGAGTCTCGAGCGGCGGCAGCCACACCTGGTGGGCGGCCGGTCCTCGTCCGCTCATCATCTCGACGGCGATCTCGAACGTGTTGCGCTTCTCTTCGGGCTCGGCGTCGACGACGACCTCGGGCTCCTCGACCGCCGTCTCGGCCCGCCACACCGGCGCGGCGGTGAAGAGCTCGACGGCTGTCGAGCCGGTGCTCTGCGCAGAACCGGATGCCGCCCGGCGCCGACGGCGGGGCGGGGGTCCTGACACGTAGGCGGCGCGGAACTGCGTCATGGTCTCGGTGTCGGACTTCAGGATTCCGGCACCGGGCTGCGTGGGCAGGTGGTAGGCGTCGGGGACTCCGAGGACGGTGCGCGATTCGGCGGCGGAGAAGGTGCGCAGGCCGATCCGATACGACAGGTGGGTGTCGAGTCCGCGGAGCTTGCCCTCCTCCAGGCGCTGCGACGAGAGCAGCAGGTGCACCTGCAGCGAACGGCCGAGCCTGCCGATGTTCACGAAGGTGTCGACGAACTCGGGCTTGGCGGACAGCAGCTCGGAGAACTCGTCGGCGACGATGAGGAGCGCGGGAAGCGGAGCGAGGTCGGTGCGACCGCCGCGTCGCGCCTTCTCGTAGTCGGCGACGTTCGCGAACGGTCCGGTCGCCCGGAGCAGCTCCTGGCGACGCACCATCTCGCCCTGCAGCGCATCCTGCATACGGTCGACGAGCGAGATCTCCTCGCCGAGGTTCGTGATGATCGCGGACACGTGAGGCATGTCCGCCATGCCGGCGAAGGTCGCTCCACCCTTGAAGTCGACCAGCACGAAGTTGAGCTGCTCGGGCGAATGCGTCATCGCGAGCGCGAGCACGAGCGTGCGGAGGACCTCGGACTTTCCCGAACCGGTCGCTCCGATGATGAGGCCGTGCGGGCCCATGCCCTGCTGAGCGGACTCTTTGATGTCGAGGATCAGCGGGCTGCCGTCTTCCGTCTGGCCGATGGGCACGCGCAGTCGGTCCCGCTCGAGACGAGGCGACCAGGCCGCGTCGAGATCGAGATCTCGGACGTCCGGGAGGCCGAGCAGGTCGACGAGCTCAGCCTGATCGGTCGCGCTCTTCTTCTTCGTGATGGTCGTGCCGCCCGAATAGAGGGCGATGAGTCGGCGGGCGGTCGCCTCGGCCTCGACGATGCTGATCGCGTCGGCCTCGAAGGGGCGCACGGGCAGCTGCAGACTGACGAGCTCGGCTCGGCTGCCCTTTCCGCCGGGCTCGAATGCGATGCGCAGCGCGTTCGGGTCGTCGAGATCGCCCCACCGGGAGGGGAGGTCGATCACGGTCACCCCCTGCACACCGTCGCCACTCACGAGCACGTCGTTGAACGAGGTGGTGATGCCATCCGTCAGGATCACGATGTGCGGCGCCTTGGCGCCTGACCCGTCGCGGGCGAAGCGCGGCCGCTCACGGACCTCGGCGGGGAGCATGTCCTCGAGCTCAGACAGCTGCGAGCCGATCATGCGCGCCGCGCCGAGGCCGTCCCTGACCGTGCGCGAATGCGTGTGCGGCATCCATTTGGCCCATTCCCACTGCGGCAGGACGCCCGCGTCGGCGGCGATGACGATCTGCACCGTGTCGGGGTCGTGCATGGTCGCGAGGTGCAGCAGCATGGCGCGCGCGAGGCCGCGGGATTCGGTCTCGTCTCCGGTGATCTCGACACGGGCGTAGTCGCGCAGCGTGATTCCGAGCGAGAGGTTCTTCTGGATCTCGTGCGTCAGCATGAAGCGATGCGCGGCCGAGGCGGCCACCGGGTCGAGCTGGGCGAGCGGAGGCAGCTCCGGAGCCTCGAGCGAGATGCACAGCGGCTGGTCGCTCGTGCCGACGCGCACCGAGAGGAAGTCGGGGTCGTTCATGCCGCGCTCCCACACCCTGGTGCGCTCCTCAGCGATGTACGGCAGGGCGGAAGGCGCCGGAAGGTGCCAGTTCGCGGCGCGGCGCTGCTGCCGGGCCGCCACGCGCACGGTCTGGCGCAGCTCGGTCAGATACGCGAGGTACTCGCGGCGGGATCCGAGGGTCGCGGCCTGTCGCTGCGACCGCTGGCGCCAGCCGTTCACCGCGACGAAGCCGAGCGATGACAGCAGGAACATGCCGCCCGTCAGCAGACCCGTCACCGACTGGTTCGACATCGTGACCATGACGATCGCGCCGACGCTGCCCAGCATCGGCAGCAGGGACCCGAGGATTCCCATGCCTCCGTCGTTGGGCTGCAGCTCGGGCGGCGCCTGGACGGGAAGTTTGCCGGAGGGGACGCGGGGCGGCGCGAGACGGGGTCCTGTCATGCTCTCTCTCCGGCGCTGCTGTCGGTGGCCAGCAGAAGGCTGATGGTGAAGCTGCGGTTGCCGATCCGGACGCGATCGGCATCATCGAGCAGGACGCGCTCGCCCGCGACGAGCTCGGTAGTCTGCCCGTCATCGGATCGGATGTCGGAGCCGTTGGTGGATCCGAAATCGGTGACCCAGGTGCGGCCGCGCGAGTGCTCGAGACGCAGGTGCGTCTTCGACACCGAGGAGTCGGGGTCGGTCACGGTCACGAGTCGGTCACCGTGCACGCTCGCCACCGGCCCGCGTCCGAGGTTCGCCGCGAGGGGCAGCCCGAGCTGCACGCGCTGCCCGGTGTCGAAGATCAGGAGCAGCGCTCCGGACTCGGACGCCGGAGAGGGGGCATCGGACTGCTGCGCAGCCGCCGGGGCCACGGTGAAGAGCGGCTTGCCTTCACCCTGGGCCACGGGTGCGGGCGTCTCGGTGCGGTGCGAGGCCGCGCGGGCGTCGGTCGGCTCGGAGTCCTCGTCGACGACGGACGGATGCGCACCGAGAGGCACGACCTGCGGAGGGGCCAGCGGGGCAGCGGGTTCGTCCACGGCGACGTTCTGCTGCACTTCCGCGGCTATCCGGGGCGGGACCGAGACCACGACGGTGCCGGCCACGCGATCGGCCCAGGACTGACGGCGACCGCCGCGATCCCACGCGCTCGACGCGACGACGACCCAGCTGCCGACCGCGACCAGGAAACCAGCGCCGGTGATGATCGCGCGCACGAACTGCCGCCCGATGCCCGGCGAGTAGGGCCGGTCGCCGCGCGCCGCTCGCAGGCGCAGCACGGCGTTGCCCAGCGTGAGACCGGTGCGCGCTTCGAGGACGCACAAGAAGATCGCGAGCTCGGCGACCGTGAGCCCCGCGAGCAGCATGCTTCGGGTGGTGATGAGAACGATCGCGGCGGCAAGGATCACCGCCGCGGTGTCGAGAGTGAAGGCGGCGATGCGCGCTCCGGTCCCCGCAGGTGCGCCGACGAACGCCGCGCCGAGCCCGTCGGTGGGGCGTCTCGTTCTGGCACGGGTCGAGACGATCGGTGTGGGCGCGGGAGGCGTGGATCCGGATCGGAGCGGTGCGCCGTCGACACCGGGCGGGGCCGCGATCAAGGCCGGCGGCAGCGCAGGGATCTCGCCCGGCCGGCTGGGTCCCGGATGCACGGGTGGGATAGTGCCACCGCCCGGCCAGGGCTGTGGATCGCCGTTCCCGCTCATCCCGCCATCATTCCACGAACGAGGGACAGCGCATTCGCGTAGAGCAGCGCCGCGGGAAGGGCGAGCGCGACCGCGAGCCATTCGAAGGCGTCTCCGAAGCGCGACCAGATGAGCGAGCTCGCGCCGCGGGAGACCGGGATGATGACCGCGACCGCGGTGAGGCCGACCAGGAACAGCACGAGTGCACCGAGCACCTGGAAGCCGGCGCCCATCGCCGCGGATGCCTGCAGACCGGCGACCATGAACACGACGGCGGCGGCCGCACGGGGAAGCCAGCGGAGGATGCGCGATGTCGTGTGACGGGGTGTCAGCAGCAGCGCGAGGCCAACGCACACGAGAAGTGCGATGCCACCGGAGACCACGAAGGGGTCGTCCGGCCACGGACGCAGGAACGCGATAGGGGTCATCAGCGCGGCGACGATGCTGAGCACCGCCGTTCCGGCGATGAGTCGTGCCGAGGAATCGTCGACGACGGCGATGATCCGCTCGGGTCGCAGCAGGCCGACGGATTCGGGAATGGCTCCTCGAACCGTCCAGCGGCTGGTCATGAAGTGCTTGTAGTCGATGAAGTACCCCTCCGGGAGGTTCACCAGACTGCTCGGCAGCGCGCGGAGTCCGAGCGGAACGAGTCCGAGCGAGATGGCTGCGGCCTCGGCCGGCCCCCAGCGCAGCAGCAGCGCGAGCCCCCACACCGCTGCGAGGCCGACGAGGAGCACGGTCGCGGTTCCGGCGGCTGCCCGCATCGGACGCGCTCGGGCGGAGACGGCGATGACCGCGGTGGTGATACCGGCGGCGAGAAAGCCGGCGGCGGCGGAGAGGTGCGCACTCGCGTCGAGCTCAGCCGGGATCAGAAGAGCTCCCGCAGCGAACGACAGGAGGACCGGGGCGAGGACGCCGAGGATGCCGCGCACCCCTGCCGCCGAGTCCCGGCGCGACCATGCCACCGCTCCGCTCACGGCACCGACCACGAGGAAGAGACCGATGAGGAGTCTGAGCAGCGGATCTCCGGCCCCCTGCGCGAAGACCGCGACGAGCAGCAGCCCGCTGACCGCGAGCATCCACCATCGAGCACCGTGGTCTGCGCGTGACGGCCGTGCGCCCGCCGCCATCGGTCGAGCCTGGGGCGCGAGCGCGGTGCGGTCGATGAGCGCGTAGAGACCTCCGTCGATGAGGTCCTCGCACTCGGTGTCACCGGGGATCTCGAACCCACCCGGTCCGATCGTCACGAAACGATCGGCCGTGGACAGTCCGCTGAGGATCAGTGCGTCGTCGAGGGTCTCGTCGAACGGAAGCGAGAGGTCGAAGCGACGATCCTCACTCTGAAGAACGATCCGACGCCGCTCTACCGTTTCGACTGACATACCTGAACCCTATCGACCGTGTGCGGCTCTCGCCGCGGCCCATCCGACCACTGATCACGCAGACGCGGCGGTCGCGCACGGCATCCGCCGCCCACGCCCACCGCCGCCCTGCGAATCAGTCTGTGTGCTCGTCACGGGAGCCGGCCTGAGCGCTCTTCGCACGCGGACCACGCTCCTCTTCGTCCTCGAGCTTGGGGGCGATCGGGCCACCGAGGCCGGAGCGCTTCGCCTTGTCTTCCTCATCGGCTCCACCGGCGCCCATCATGCCCATGCCAGGGCGACCACCGGCCGCACCGGACGAACCGGCGCCGGCCGAGCCTGAAGACCCCGAACCAGCGCCACTCGTACCGCCGACGCCACCGACCCCGCCGCGCGCAGTGCCACCAGTGCCCGTTCCGCCCGCACCGCCGGGCGCGGAGTTGCCGAGCAGCCCGCCGCCCGCCTTGAGCCCTGCGCCGGACGCCGAGCCGCCGATTCCTCCCATGCTGCCGACAGCGGCGATCTTCGAGCTGGCAGCGATCGCCGCAGCTCCCGCGCCACCTCCGACGGCGCCACCCAGGCCACCTCCGCCACCGGGGATGAACGCTCCCGGAAGCGAACCGCCCGGGACCGACCCAGAACCGGGGCCGCCACTCCCTCCGGGGTAGCCGCCACCACCGGTGCCGACGGGGGATCCGGGGAGCACTCCGCCGCCGGGGAAGTCGACCGTCGGGTCATCGTCTCCGCTGCCCGAGCCGTCGTCGGGATCGGCGCCTTCCACTCCGCCGGGATACGTCGGCTCCCAACCACCGGGGAACGTCGGCTCCCCACCGCCGGGGTACGTGGGCTCCCACCCGCCGGGATACGTCGGCTCCCACCCGCCGGGGTTGAGGCCGCCGGTTCCGCCCCCGCCGCCGGGGTGGGTCGGGAACGTCGGCGTCGACGGCTGCTGGCCTCCTCCGCCGGGCACGGGTCCCGAGGGCGACGACCCCCCACCCGGATACGTGATCTGCGGGGCATCGATGCTCGTGCCCGGCGGAACCGGCTTCTGCGGCGGGGTGGGCATCGCAACGCGCGGGTCGAAATCGGCCAGGGTCGCGGACGCGCTCCTCAGTGAGTCCGCGGAGGGCGCGAGGTCTTGCTCGATCTTCTGAACGATGCGCTTCGCCTCCTCTTCGCGCTGGTTTCCGAGGAATCCGCCGATGACGTCGAGAGCCTTGTCCGCGGCAAGGGGCCCGAGCACAGGATGCACGACGACCGAACCCACCTTCGCGGCATTCGCCCAGAACGGATCGACTCTGGCCGACGGGAGCTCGGCGGATGCGGCGTTGCGCCGGTAGGTGTTCGCGCTGTCGATCGCCTCGGCGAGCTGCCCGACGTACTTCTCGATGATCCGGAAGTTCTGCTGCAGCGTCGACAGCGACTTCCGCGCAGCCTCCGCCGAGCTGCCCTCCCACGCCGAGGAGTCGAGCACGGTGCCCAATGCGCGGTCGAGGGACGTGAGGGCGGTGCGCAACGACGCCGCCTTCGGGATGCGCCAGTCTTCGAGCCCCCGGATCTGTTCGAGCTCGGCTTCGTACGGCCCTGTGCTGCTCACGATGGTTCTCCCCCTTGTTGTGTCTTCTGACGACGCGACGACCTCGTCAGCACCACTGCGAGCACGACGCCGCCGATGACGAGGATCGCGATCACGACTCCACCGCCGACCAGGAACGGTGTCGCGTCGAAGCCCTCCGGCTGCGCGCCGGCCGCCGGGTCGCTCGTCTGCTGCGGAGCGGACTCCGCCTCCAGCGCCTCGGCCTCTTCGTCGACGTTGGCCTGGTTAGGAACCGCGTTCGGGTCGTCCGCGTCCCAGAGCGGGTTCACGTCGGGGTACTTCGTCGGGTCGACCGACAGCATTCCCGAGAGCGAGATCGCCCCGTAGCCACCGCTGTTGTTCCACTCGGGCTCGTGCTCGCCCTTGGTGCCGGTGTTGTGGATCATGCTCTGGATGAGCTGGTTAGAGGTCGCATCCGGATACTTCTGCTTCACGACAGCCAGGAAGCCCGCCGCGACCGGGGCCGCGAGAGACGTCCCCGACCGCATCTGCTGCGCATCCCAGGAATCGGCGGTGCCCTGCGCGATGATGTCGAGACCGGGAGAAGCGATGACCACGTCGTCGCTCAGATTCGGAGACGGCTCCGCGAGGGCCGGGTCGTACGCCGAGTACTGGATCTGCCCGTCAGGGCCGAATGCCTGGACGGCGATCACCCCGTTGTAGCTCGAGGGCCAGTCGCCCACCCCGCCGATGTTCGGCAGGGAGCCCAGCACGACCACGCCCGCCGCGTGCGCCTTGGCCACGGCGTCGGCTGCGTCGACGAGACCGCCGAGGGAGACGGAGATGATGTCGGCGCCGTCGTCGACGGCATCCGAGATCGCGTGCGCGAGACCCGAGGCGATCTTGCGCTCCTCCCTGGTCTCACCGTCGCCGATCAACTCGCCGTTCTCCTGGAGGCACGTCGACTCGACATCGTTGCCCTGGGGGGCGCTCGACGTGACCATCGAGTTGTAGTAGAGCACCTTCGCGCCGGGTGCCACGCCCTTGATCGGAGTCCCTCCCACCGCCTCGCCCGTGCCCAGGATCATCGACACCACGTTCGTCCCATGATTCGCCGCGACGTAGTCCGACGACACCGCGTCATACCTCTGACCGGAGGGATCGAAGCAGTACGACTCCTCACGCACTTCGAGGTCGGCTCCCCGGAGCCCAGGAGCATCGGGGTTCACCTGCGTATCGATCACGGCGACCGTGACGCCGGACCCGTCCAAGCCCTCGTCGAACGCCGCCTGCACCTTGCCCCGATTGAAGTACCAGAGACCGCCCTCCGACGCATCCGTCGAAGCCGCCGCAGGCAGCGCGACCACGATGCTCAGCGCGAGCACGCCGATCGCCGAGGCGATCGACCGTCGCACAGGGCTCATCAGTAGTCCATCTCCTCGGGCTCTTCCTCGGCAGCATCCGACTGCCCACCCGCGGGCGTCTGCGTGCCGGCAGGGGCCTGCTCACCGGCGGAGTCGAGCAGCGTGAGGATCAGCTTCGCCTCGTCGGCGAGGGCGGCATCCTGCTCCGCGATCTCGGTGACCGCCTGCCGGATCGCCTCGCTGGCTTCGTTCAGAGCCGCGATCGAGTTGCGCGTCGCGTCACCCATCCCCTGGGCGACGCGCGATACGGCGTCGCGGAACTCCGCTGTGGCCTTCGACCTACCGCCCTCGGAGACAGCCACCTCGGTTGCGGCGGGGAACTGCTGCATGTCCCGCTCGATGCGTTTCAGCTCGGCGAAGATCTGCTCGAAGTCGAATGCGATGACCATCGACACCCCTCCCTGTTGACAACGGCGATTCCCGTGACATCTGCTGTGTCCTCCGGCTCAGTCGCCGAACAGCACAGCAGACGGCGCGGGCCCGGCGCATCTCTGCGTCGGGCCCGCGCCGGAAATCAGGCTCCGAAGCGTCCGGCGGCCGACTTGTCGGTCTGGACGTACTGGCCCGAGATCTCCTCGGTCTTGCCCGCGATCTGGGTGAGAAGCTGCTGCATCTCACTCAGCGAGCGGTTCCACTTGGCCTGAGCCTGGTCGTAGGCCTGCTGCGCGGAACCATCCCACGCCGCACGCAGCTTGCCGACCTCGGACTCGAGACGGTCGAGCTCTGAACGGATACCCTGCGACCCACTGCGGATCTGCGCTGCCAGAGCATTGACCTGCTCCGGGCGAACTGACATCGACTGCATCATGTTCTCCTTGAAATCTCTGTGGTCTTCGCTCAGGAACCCATCATCGAGCCGAGGCCCGAGATGGTCTGCTGGTGAGCTTCTTCGGTTGCAGCCTGGTCGCGCTCGGTGCCGGCGAGGGCATCCTCGAGCGTCACGAGGACCTCGTTGAGCTGACGAGCCTGCTCGTCCCAACGGGACATCAGCGTCGAGAACGATGCGGCAGCCGCACCTGTCCAGAAGCCACGCAGCTGCTCGATCTCGCTGCGGACCTTCTTGGTCTGCTGGTCGATCCCGGACTTGGTCTCCCGCACCGCTTGGGCTCCGCGGCGCAGAGCCCCTTCTTCTGCGGAGATGACATCAGCCATAACTCACTCCCTCCGGTCCTCACGGACACACGTGCGGGGGAGCGCATCCCTGTGTTGGGACGACTTCGAAACAACCCCCCACGATTCGTTTCAGGAGCCAGGCTAGATCAGATCAGCGGGATGCGCCAGAACACGGGCAGTATCCGCACCGAGATCGTGCGATCGATGGAGAAAACATCCCTCCCTGCGACTACGCGTTGTCGCACGCCTCAACTAGGGTGAAAGGCGGAATGCGCAGCCGCGGGGCCTCCTCCCGCCCGGCTGCCACCATGGAGGGGGCATCGTTCCATGACTCAGAGCAGCGCAACGGCAGGCACCGTGCTGCGGCTTTCCGTCGTCAGCGACGACCGCCGGCTCGATGTCGGCGTGCCGTCGCAGATCCCGCTCGTCGAGATCATCCCCGGCTTCGCCCGGAGCCTCGGTGTGCTCGACCCGACCCTCACCCACGGCGGCTACTCGCTGCAGCGAGCCGACGGCACTCCCCTCGATCCCGCACGTGGTGCGGCGGCGCAGGGAGTGCACGACGGAGAGTTGCTGACGCTCGCCCGAGGCGGCCTGATGCAGGAGCCGCGGGTCTACGACGACGTCGTGGAAGCCGTGCTCGACGCCACGGCAGAGCAGCACGGCTCCTGGACGCCGGCAGACAGCTCGCGCACCGCCCTCTTCGTCAGTCTCACCTTCCTCGCCCTCTGCGCGCTCCTTCTCGTCGCAACCCCGCCGACCTCCCTCCTGCCGGCGATCATCGCGGCATCGGGGGCGATCGTGCTCAGCGTCGCGGCCGCCGTGCTCATGCGCCTCCGCCAGCCCGAAGCAGGGCACGCGCTCGGACTCACCGCCGCGGCCTACGGCGGCCTCGCGGGCTACCTCGCCGTTCCGGTGCAGAGCATCTGGGGGTGGCCGCTCGCCGCCATGGGGCTGGGCCTCGTGATCGTCGGCGGCCTCGGCCTCGCGGTGACCCAGGAGAAGCCCGAGATCCATCTCGTGCCCATCGCGCTCGGCGCCTCGATCGGCATCACCGCGACCACCGCCGCGATCTTCGGCGACGCGCTCGCTCCCTACGCGATCATGCTCGCGACCACCGCGCTGCTCGCGAACGGCATCCCGTGGCTCGCGCTCAGCTCCACGCGCATCCGGGTCATCTCGCCGCAGAGCGATGCCGACATGTTCGCGGCGCCGGAGCCGATCGACGCCGATGAGGTCAAGCGTCGCGCCGCGGCAGGGACGCGCACCCTGATCGCACTCCGAGCAGCGCTCGGCCTCGCGGCCCTGACAGCGACGCCACTGGTCGCCGCGAGCGGCGTCTTCGGTGCCCTGCTGTGCGTGCTCGCATTCGTCGGGATGATGTTCCAGTCGCGACAGATCTACGCCCGCCTCGGCGTGCTCGTGCTGATGGCGATCGGCGCGATCGGGCTCGCCGTCACCGGTGTCACGGTCGCACTGGCTCTTCCCGACGTCCGCACCTGGATGCTCCTCATCCTCGTCGTCGCCACCGTGATCCTGGTCGGTCTCACGCTGCTGACGCCGAAGGCACGTCTGCGGCTCACGAGGCTCGGCGACACGGTCGAGGTCATCGCCCTCGCGCTGCTGCTGCCGCTCGGCGTCACGACGGCCGGGCTCGTCTGACCCATGGCGACCAAGAAGGATCTGATCGAGGCCCAGGGCTTCAGCAGGCGACGACTCCTCTCGGCGTTCACCGGCGGAGCCCCCGGGGGCAAGGAGCTCGACCCCGCGAAGCCGCTGCGAGCGGTCGTCGCCGGAGTCGCGCTCACGGTCGGCGTCATCCTCGTCGGGGTGTTCTGGGGAATCATGCAGCCGGGACTCCCCGGCGACTGGCAGAACAATCGCCTGATCGTCGCCACCGACACCGGAGCCCGCTACGTCTCGGTCGAGGGAACGCTGTACCCGGTCATCAACACGGCCAGCGCGCGACTGCTGATCCCTGCCGGTGAGTTCAAGGTCGTGCGCACGGATCAGGCCGCACTCGACGGCATCCCGGTCGGCCCCTCGATCGGCATCCTCGGCGCACCGGACGACCTGCCGGCCCCGAGCGCCCTGATCAACTCCTCGTGGACGGCCTGCATCGACGGCACCGCGGGTGCATCGGTATCGCTGTCGAGCAAGCCGATCGCCGAGGTCTCGACCGGGACGGGCGCCGTCGTCCAGCGCGGCGACGAGCTGTTCGTGATCGCCGACGGTCTCCGCTACGCCGTTCCGGCGGACGACGCCAACGCCGTGCTCCGCGCCGTCGGACTCGGCACCAGCGACATCCTCGAGGTCGACGGGCGCTGGCTCAATCTCTTCGAATCGGGCGAGGATCTCGAGCCGATCAGTCTCAACGCGATGGGAGCCTCGGTTCCCGGCACCGATCTGACGGCGGGGACGATCGTGCACACGCAGGGCAGCCCCGCGGAGGAGCGCTATGTGGCGCTCGCGACCGGCGAGATCGCTCGTCTCAGCCCACTCGCCTACCAGCTCTACCTGCTCGGCAGCGGGCAGGAGGCCGGCGCCGAGCAGGAGGTCTCCCCCGCCGAGATCGCAGACGTGAAGACGCGTCCGTATATCGGAGGCGAGGACTGGCCGACCCTGCCGCTGACGACGCTGGCGGCCGGCGAGACGCCGTGCGCGATGGTCACCGACGATGCGCGCACCGTGCTCGGGGCGACCACGACCGAGCTGCCGGAGGAGCGCTCCGGCGTCGACGTCTCGGTCGGCGGCGGGGCCCTCGTCGAAGTGAGCGGAGCATCTGACGACGCGGCCGGCCTGGCGGTGCTCATCGACGAATCAGGCACCGCGTTCGCGATCCCCGGCGCCGCCGCCGAACAGAGCGCGGAGGATGCGGCAAGCGGCCCCATCGCTCAGCTGGGCTACTCCCCCGACGACGTCGGGCGCGTGTCCGACGCGTGGATCGAGTTCTTCGCGGCCGGCCCTGCGCTGACCTCCGAGGCCGCCAGAGAGTCGCCCGGCTCAGGGACGAAGTGATGCGTCGACGCAGAGCCGCCCTTCCGACCCTCCTGGTGGGCGCGATCGCGCTCGGCGCCGTCCTGACGAGCGCGCCGGCATCGGCAGCGGCGCCCGCCGCACTGACCGTGTCCACCGGGTCGTCACTCGCAGCGCACAGCTCGGCAGTGCCGACGGCCACCGCCGGCGAGGCCTGCACTCCGGGCACTGTCGTGTTCACTCCCGAGCGCCCGCCCGCCCTCGCTCTGCTCGGTGCCGAGGACGTCAACCGCGTCGCCACGGGCAGAGGCGTCATCGTCGCCATCGTCGACTCGGGCGTCGATGCGGGAAACCCGCATCTCGCCGGAGTCGTGATCGGCGGTGTCGACCTCGTGGGCGACGGCGAGCGCACCGATGGTCTGAGCGACACCACCGGCCACGGCACCGCGATCGCCGGCCAGATCGCTGCACAGCCGGTCGCCGGTTCCGGTGTCGTCGGTCTCGCGCCGGACGCACGGCTGCTCTCCGTGCGGGTGTTCCGCAGCGATCAACAGCAGGACAAGGACAAGGGCTTCGGACCGACGTCGCAGCGCATCGCGGACGGCATCCACTGGGCGGCTGACAACGGCGCCGACATCATCAACGTCTCGATGTCGCAGACGACCGACTCCCCCGACCTCCGAGCGGCGGTGGAGCATGCGTCGGCCGTCGGCGCGCTGGTCGTGGCCAGCGGCGGCAACAGGGCATCGGACCCGGACGCGAAGGACGGCGCTCGCTACCCTGCGGCGTACGAGCAGGTACTCGGGGTCAGCGCCGCCGACGCCAGCGGCCGCGCGACCGACGCATCGATCCACGGCCCCCAGGTCGGCGTCACGGCACCCGGAGTCAACGTGCTGAGCGCGGCGCGCGGCGGTGGAGACTGCATCTTCGCGGCCGACGCCCCCGCATCGAGTTTCGCGACCGGATACGCGAGCGCGGCCGCGGCGCTGGTGGCCGAGGCACACCCCGAGGACCCACCCGCCGGATGGGCGTACCGACTCACCGCGACGGCCCTGCGGGACGACGCCGACAAGCGCGACGACGTCAACGGGTGGGGATTCATCCAGCCGTTCGCCGCGATCGAGCTGCTCCCGGACGAGACGACCCGAGGGCCGGTGAGCCCCTACTTCGACACGACGGAGAGCGCGGCACGCCCACCCGCCGCGGCCGTCGACCCCGACCACGGCGCATCGCCGTTCCTGCTCACACGGGAGGCCGCGCTCTTCACCACGATCGGCGGAGCGACCCTGCTCGGCGTGCTCGGCATCCTCATCGTGCTGCGTCGCCGCAGAGAGGAGCCGGCCGTGGATCCGATCGAGGTCGAACGCGAGGGCGGACTGCTCAACGTCCCCGCGCCCGGCACCGATGATAGGAGCACGTCGATCTGAGCCGCGACGTGCTCGATCCGCTGGGCCGCGAGGGCTCGGATCATGTACGGTGAGATCGTCGAAGACGCTCACCCGGGGGGGGGGAACCATATGGCCTACGACAGCGAAGCGATCTACGAGCTCCACGACAAGCTGACGAAGAAGACGGCCCAGATGCGCGAGGCGCTCGAGCGCACCGGCCCCGAGACCGCCGAAGACCCGACCGGGCAGGTCTCCGTTCGATTCGACGATCCGTCGGTCGAGATCACGATCGGCAGCTTCTGGCGGGGGTCCATCCGACCCGAAGAGCTGTCCGGCGTCATCCTGGAGACGGTGAACACGGTGCTTCTCGCTCGTCTTCAGGCATGGGGAGCGAGCTTCAGCGATGAAGCTCCCGATGTCGCAGCGCCGCCCACACCCTCGCCCGCGATACCCGCGAACGAGATCACCGAGCTCGTGGCGTCTGCAGACGGTGACGTCTTCCACCGCAACGTCAATCGATTCATCGAGACATTCTCGACGCAGTTGAGCTCGACCCTGTCCCAGCTGAGCGAACGCGCCAATCAGGTGCACGGTGGCGAAGACAGCGCCGGCCACGCTCAGGTCGATCTCGACAGCAGGGGCACGATCGTGGGGATCCGACTCGACGAGACCTGGTTGCGCACCGCCGACGGCGGGGACGTCACCGACGCGATCCGCTCTGCGCTCTCGAAGGCCCAGGCATCCGTCGCTGCGGCGACGCCGGCGCTCCCCTTCGAGGGCACTCCGCTCGCGCAGTACGCCGAGGGAATGGCCGATCCGGTCGAGATGATCAGAATGCTGACGAGGGGAGGCTGAGACGATGCTCTCACCGGAAGAGATCAGGGTCGCATCCGAAGCTCTCAGCAGCGACGCGACAGTGTGGGACGGTGTCTCGTCGACGCTCTCGACCGCGGCGTCCGCCACCGGTTCGATGCGCTCGTCGGATGCAGCCTTCTGCTGGAAGGGCGACGAGCTCTACGCTCAGTACACCGAGATCGTCGATGCGGTATCGACGTATCTGTCGGCCGGATCGTCGGCAGCGGCTGACGGGGCTCAGGTTCTCCGCGAGGTGCGCGACCTGTTCATCGCCCGCGAAGACGAGACGGTCAGCACGATCAACGGCGCCTGGGACGTGCAGCTGTGAACGAAGTCCGAATGAATCTGCGGGTGAACCGCACCGTCTGGAGGCGTCAATGTCCATCCCTGTGAGCGGTTCGGGAACACCCGATTGGGGTCAGCTGGTCGAAGACATCGAGCAGCGCATCGAAGAGGCGCGAACCAACGTCAACAACCTTCTGTCGGACGTCTGGGATTGGCTGCAGTGGGCGGCCGACCGCCTGTTGGACGCCTGGAACTGGCTGACCGAGCGGCTCGGCGAATTCTGGGATGTCATCTCGGACCCGTACGAGCGCCCCGGCTACCGTGAGCAGATCCGCGCGCTCGCCGGCACCTGGCGTTCAGACCTCGCCACTCCGCTGTCGAACGCGAAGGACCAGATCGATCCTTCCGCGCTGCAGACCGACGAGGAGTGGGGCGGAAAGGGTGCCGAGCGCTACGAGCAGACCACCGCCGCACAGCGGACGACGCTCTCGGACTTCGAATCAGCCATCGTGAACCCGGTGGCAGGCGGACTGGAGAAGTTGGCCGGCGGCCTCGACACCTTCACCACGCTGATGTGGACCACGCTGGGAACGCTGGTCGCCGGACTCATCTCCGGCATCGCCGCTCTCGCGACGCTGATCGCGGCACCCGCCGGGATCCTCGCGATGGTCGGCGCGCTCGCCGCGGCGCTGATCCAGATCGCCAGCGCCAACGTGCAGCTCGACAACGCCATCGACTCCGCGAAGAGTCAGATCGCAGGCGTCGCCGCCAAGGCGACCGGATGGCCCGACTTCGCAGCCAGCTGAGGCGACCCATGGCACCGAGAGGAGGCTCATGACGTCTTCCCCGAGTTCTCCGCCTGACCGAGTTCGTCGTTCCGCGCGCCTGCGTGGGATCATCGCGACGGTCCTGGTGTTCATCAGCCTCATCGGCGTGCTGGTGACCCTCGACCTCTGGGAGCAGACCGCGGCACCGGGTATGGTGTCGCTCCCCAGCAACCTGCTGCTCAGCGCCGGCTTCGTGGTCGCTTCGGTCCGAGCCTTCGCCATCGCCGGGAGAGGCGGGCACACCGAGGGCAGCGCGGCGGCGGATCGCCTGATCGCGCTGGTCGGGCTGGTCGTCGTCTTCGCGATGGTCTTCTCCGCGGTCACGGCCGCGGGCTCCGACGGATGGCTCGCACTCGTCGCCTATGCCGTGGCGCTCTCCGCCGCGCTCGAGACGCTGCTGATCCTCAACTGGAAGGCGCGGTCGCTTCAGGGCCCTCTGGCGGCCCAGCGGCCAGTGGGAGAGCGGCGGCACTGAGCGCGGCGCCCTTGCGCGTGAGGGTGCCAGGTCAGGTGAAGACGACGAAGCCCAGCGCCACCAACCCGGCGACCGAGACGACACAGGCCGCCGCGAACGCGACGAGGGTCGTCATGCTCCAGCGCAGTCCCTGCTTGGCGACGGAGGGGAGCTCCGGATCCACCGTGCGGGTGGGCGCGGCGGCGCCGATCACCACGGGCGGGGCGGAGGGACCGAGGGGCGCGGGACGGGGCCGGTAGATCGCCGGCGCCGGAGCATCGGTCGGTGCCTCGAACGAGAGGGGTGCGCCAGCGGATGCGGGTTCGACCGAGGTGTCGCTCTGGTCGTCGGACCGGTCCGATCTCTTCCGTCGCAGACGCCGCGGTGTCCGGGAGACGACCACGGTCGGCTCCTCGAGGAGCATGTGCTCCTGCTCCTGCTCCTGCTCCACCTCAAGCACATCAGCCGGCGCCTCAGCGCTCGATGAGCTCCGATCGACCACGACGGTCGCCTCATCGGGATCATCGTCGGACCCCTCGACCGCTTCCGGACGGCGGTCGACCACGACGGTCGCCTCATCGACATCGCCGACGCCCACGGAATCGTCGCCGCCTGCCTCGACGTCTGCGGCTACCGCCGTCTCCGCTTCTGCCGGCTGAGTCGCCGGATCCGCGACCGCCCCGCTCCTGCGCCGATCGCGACGGGTGAGCATGACGGTCTCTTCGACCTCGGTCTCGTCGTCGGTCATCTGACGCGAACCGGGATCGTCGTGCCCTCGAGGCTGGAGTCGGTGAGAGAGGCGGATACGGCCTCGCGACCGACCGTGCCATCGCCCGGACGCGGGCGTGCGCCTCCCGAGATCACGTCGATCACGACGACCGACACGTTGTCGCGACCACCCGCCTTGAGCGCCCGGCTCACGAGAGCCGCGGCGGCCGTCTCGGGTCGCCCGTTCATCGTCAGGGTGGCTCGGATCGCCTCGTCGCTCACCTCGCCGCTGAGGCCGTCGGAGCAGAGCAGCAGTCGCTCACCGTCGACCACCGGCAGCAGCCAGCTGTCGGCGGTGCTGTCAGGTGCGCCGATGGCCCTGGTGATGACATTGCGCTGGGAGAACGACGAGAGATCCTCTGCGCGGAGCTCGCCGGCATCCACCAGCTCCTGCCCCAGCGAGTGATCGATCGTCAGCTGGGTCAGCTCATTGCCGTGATGCCGGTAGACGCGGGAGTCGCCGACGTTGAAGACGAGCCAGTGCGGTGCGCCCTCGTGATCGACGAGGGCGACACCGGTGACCGTGCTGCCCGCCCCGCGCTTGTGCGCGGCGGAGATGTCGTCGACCACAGCCGAGGCTCGGCCCAGAGCGTCGCCGATGTCGGCGACGTCGACCGCCAGACCGCGCAGCGGCTCGAATGCATCGACCACGGCAGCGCTCGCGCGATCACCGGCCTCGTGCCCGCCCATGCCGTCTGCCACGAGGAAGACAGGAGACGCCACCAGCACCGAGTCCTCATTCGCGGTGCGCTTCAGCCCCGTATCGGTCAGTGACGCGACGCTGAGGACGACCGAGGAGAGCGTCACGATTCGCGCTCCGCCGTCACGTGCATCCCCACTTCACCGAGGATGAAGCGGCCGTTGCCGGTGACGCTCTCACCCGGATCGAGCAGCGTCTCGGTGCCGTTCTCCTCGACCACGACGACTCCGTTCGTGGCGTGCAGGTCGGTGAGACGCCATTCGTCGTCATGCACCACGAGACGCGCGTGCGTCTTCGACAGCGTGCGGGTGGTGTCGGAGATCGCGAGGCGCTGCTCGCCCGGCTCACCGATCGGATTGCGGCCGATCACGACACTCGCGCCCGACAGCGAGAACTTCCGCCCGTCATCGAGCACCAGCGAGCGACGCACTCCGCGCTTGCGGGCGACGACGACCGTGGCGTCGAGGTCGTCGATGACGTCGTCCACGGGACGTGGGGTGACGACCGTCTTGTCGACGTCGGTTGCGAGACCGCCGAGAGGCAGCGCGAGAGGCTCCGGGACAGGCGCGTCCGATTCAGGCGCGGGCGCGGACGGAACGTCGACGAGACTGACGTCCGCAGCCGCCGGCACGTCTCCGACGGAGGACGGGACCGGACGGATCGTCGGCCGCTGCGGCTGCTCGTCCGAGAGCCCGCCGTCGCGGAACGACGGCGGAACGGGTCGCACCATCCGCTGTGGTTCTCCGACGGGTGGCGCGGCAGGCTCAGGCTCCGCCGGCGCCTCGAACTCGGGCGCAGGAGCGGATGCAGGCACGGGATGGGCCGACGGCCGGACCGGGGCGTCGTCGGCGGCGGGCATCGAAGGCGCAGGGGACGGCGGCGCGACGGGCGCCACGGGGTCGCCGCCCATCGCGGCCATGATCCCGGTCGTCGGGTGCGCCTCGTCGGGCACCGGAGGCTGCGGCACCGGAGGCACCGGTGCAGGAGGCTGCGGTGCAGGAGACTGCGGCGCCGGAGGCTGCGGTGCAGGAGGCTGCGGTGCGAAGGCCGGAGCAGGAGGCTGCGGTGCAAACCCCTGAGAGGGAGATACCGGAGCAGGAGGCTGCGGCGCGAAGGCAGGGGCCGGAGGCTGCGGTGGCGCGAACGATGCGGCGGGCGCACCGGGGACCTGGGGCTGTCCGGCGAGCGGAACGGGCGGAGCCCCCAGGACCTGAGGCGTCCCCGGGGCCGGCGGAGCTCCCAGGACCGGAGGCGTGCCGGCGGCGGGAGACGCCCCGGGAACGGGCGGGGGCCCGACCGGGTTCTGCGGCGGCTGGGGAGGAGCACCCCATGCGGAGGGAGCCACGTCGGCGGTCCCCGACGGAGCGCCGGTCGCAGCAGCCCCCTCGCCCGCGTCCGACTGCGCGTTCACGCGGGTCGGTGCGGCGTAGTCGGGGAACACGAGCGCGGGGGCATCCGGCTCGTTGGGGGTGTGCGGCGCGAGCGACGGGATCGTGTAGCCCGAGGCATCCCTGGCGGGTGCGGCGGCGGGCTGCACGTTGCGGCGCGGGCCCGGCTGCAGCGCGGCGAGTCTTTCGCCCTCGGGGTAGGGCGGTGCGCCCCAGGCGAGAACGGTCGCCCAGACCGGAGGCAGAAGGATGGCGAGCACCGTCATGCCGGCGCCCCGACCGAACCTCTTATTGATGCGGTGGGTCGCGACGACCTTGAGATAGATGCCGTACAGCTGCACGAGCGGGATGAAGTAGAAGACCACCGACCACGCGGGCACTCCTCCGCGTGCGAGGATCTCGGCCTCGTTGAGGACGGGCACCCAGCCTTTCCAGCCCTCGCCGTCGATGCGCGGGAAAAGACGCGACAGCGCCCAGGCGTACCAGACATAGACGGCGAGGCCGACGAGCACGCCGACACCGCCGACGATGGCGAGCATCGTGACGTAGCCGGTATCCACAGGCGCGATCATGAGTTCCCCTTCTTCCGGTCGCCGAACGACCCGGTCAATGCGAGCGTAGCGAGAGCGGGCCTGGCTCCGGTGTAACCACGACCACCTGCGGCCCGCATCCGTCCGATGAACGACGTCGGCCGCACCCGTCTGACGATGCGGCGCCACCACCTGCCGGATGCCGCCAGCTCGGACCGCTCGGCATCCACGATCGCCCAGGCGGCGCTCGCATCCTCGTCGGTCGGAGGATGCTCGGCGAAGACGGCACGATCGACGAGCACCGCCAGGCTGTCGGCGGCCTCTCGGTCGGTCGACAGAGCGCGCTGGGTTCGGGTGCCCTCGGCATCCATCGACACGTCGTGGTCGGCGTACACGTCGACCAGCTCCTCCCAGGCCCCGGCCAGACGCACCTCGGGGTCTTCGGCCGTGCGACGAGCCCTGGCTCGCTGTCTCTTGGCGAGCATCAGCACCAGGAAGGGCAGGGCGAGCAGCGCGAGCGCGAGCAGGCTGAGCCCCACAGCTCTGAGGATAGGCAGCAGGATCGCGAGGACCTCCGACTGCGGCGCCTCGAGCGGGGGCGCGTCATTGTTCGAGTCGCTCTGCGCCTGAGGAGGGTCGAGCGCCTCCGACCGCGGCTGCTCGGGCACCGTCGGATGCTCCGGCAGCTGCTCGCCCTCGGTGATGGAGCTGGGCAGCATCGCGTACTGCGGCGTGGTGTCGACCGGCATCCACTCGCCGCCGGAACCCCTCACCTCGACCCAGGCGCTCATGTTCGCGCCCGTGCAGGTCTCGGTGCAGGCCGGAATGCCCGGGACCTCCTCTGCCGCCGGCAGCCGCGCACCGATCACGACTCGGGACTCGAAGCCCCAGTGCTCGGCGAGAAGCGCCGCCGCCACGGAGAACTGCTCGTCGTCGCCGACAGCCGATACGAGCAGCTCGGGTGCGGCATCCGGGCCGGCCCTTCGCTCCTGCTCGAGCAGGTCCGTGAACAGCTCCTCGATGCGGGCCGCGGAGTGCCCCGCGTAGCTGGGAGCGAACGCGTATCCCTCGGACTCCTTCAGCGACGCGATCCATCCCTCCGCCGCCTCGTCGTCGATCAGCGCGTGGCTGAGGTAGCCGCGCGACCGCAGGCGGTCGACGATCTCGAGGTATCCGGCTCCGGTGCGGGGCTGCTCCTGCATCTCGGCCCACTCGGCGAGCACGGGATACAGGTCGGTGTCGAGGTTCGAGGCGCCGCCCTGCAGCGCGGCGATGTCGCCGGGGGCACCAGGGGCGTCGACGAGCACGGTGTAGCGGTCTCCTGGTACGAGTCCCTCCCCGCCGCCGGGTGCCTCTGCCACGGTGATCGCGGTGTCGCCGCCCGAGTTCACGTGGAAGCCGTCGGCGAGCGCATCGGCGCGCGAGCCGGAGAAGTCCGGTGCCTCGGCGAGACCCGCGGGCGATGGCACCCAGATGCCGCGGTACGCATCGCCGACCGTGATCCCGAGTGACACTCGACCCGCGCCCGGCAGCGCGGTGCGGGGCAACCTGCTGAACCGGTCGTCCGGCGCGATGTGGAAGTCCTCGCCGTCATACGAGTCGAGAGTGACGAGCCGGATGCGCTCGAGCGCGCCGGGGTCTCCCTCCACCTGCACGACGGTGCCATCGAGCGTGCTGCCCGCGAACCACGAGCGGTAGGCGCTGAGCGGGCTCGCCTGCTGCTGCACGACGACCATGGGCTCGACCTCGTCGCGCAGAACCGAGCGGTCGCTCCAACCGGCTGCTGCGGGCGCCACCGCGAATCCGGCGACCAGAGCGATCACGGCGAGCCCTGCCGAGAGAAGATGACGACGGATGGTCAGCCACACCGGGGTTGCCCGACGCGAGATGTTAGCCGCAGCGACGGTGCGCAATGCCTGCGCGCGCTGGAGCCGCGAGCGACCGACCAGCCAGACGAGAGCGGTGACGAAGAGCGCGACGCCGATCAGCCATTCCCGCGGTGCGGGAAGCGCCACGCCCAGCACCGAGACGGGAGCCGTCGTGCCGCTCACCCCGAAGGCGATGCCGAAGACGCTCATCGCAGTCACGACGGGAACCGCGATCGTGGCCCGACGTCCGCCCCGGAGGACGAGAAGGGTCGCGATGAACGCGCCGAACAGCATCACCACGAGGAACGGGATCAGTACCGCCTGGTACTCGCCGAGCGGCGGGTTCAGCGTCAGCATCTGCTTCCATCCGAGCACGACCCCCAGCACCGCGTCGCGGAGTCCGCCGAGGAACGCGGGGAGCGACGACAGCGCCGACGGGATCGCGAGCGGAACAGCGACGACCAGATACGTGCCCGCTGCCGCGAGGGAGCCGATCAGCACTCCCCATCGCAGCACCCGCGTCAGCACCGCCACCGCCATGCCGAGCAGACCGCCGACCAGACCGACCGCCAGAGCGCGCGGGGATTCGTAGACCGGCCATGCAGCCGCCGTCGCGAGGCCCACACCGACCAGCACGTATCCGAGTGCCCAGAGCGTGAGAGCCGAGAGTGCGAACGACCGGCGCGACCTCGCCACCCCGCGCCTCGGGCCCGCGGCCCTCATCGCAGCGCTCCCCGGGCGAGCAGCTGCGGAAGATCGCCGAGTGCGCCCAGAGTCATCACGGCGAGCTCGCGCGCAGTGCGCATCGTGGGCTGCTCGCCGAGCTGGCTGCGCACCGCGACCGCCTCGACCGCCGCCGGCAGTTTGACCGCGGCGTGACGCAGACGCTCGAGCGGCATGCGCGAGCCCGTCAGAAGGAAGCCGATCGACAGGTCGGGGTAGGACTGCGCGGTGAGCGCCGCGACGGCCTCGAGGCGCATCACACGGTCGGCCGGGTCGATCGTCGAGGTGGCGTCGAGCAGCGCCTTGGGCGTCACCGTGGGGAGGGTGCGGATCGACAGCACCTCTGCTCGGCTGTGCTCGGGGATCTCGTTGCTCACGGAGAAGAGCACGTCGCGGCCGTCCCGCACGCCCTGCAGAGCGAGGGACGCGGCAGCGCTGACGGTGTTCTCGAACTCGTCGTCGCTCTCGTACGACTCGGTGTCGAGGTCGAGGATGATCGCGATGCGGGCATGACGCGATTCCTCGTACTGACGCACCATGAGCTTGCCGGTCTTGGCGGTCGACTTCCAGTGCACGTGCCGCTGCGAATCACCCACGACGTACTCGCGCACCGCGTGGAACGACAGGTCGGCATCGACCAGCGTCGAGCTCGGCGCGCCCTCGAGATCGCGGATCAGGCCGGCGCTGGTGCTGGGCAGGCGGACCGTGACCGGGTGCACATGGATGCGCTGGACGTCGGGCCACCTCAGCTCCCGCCGGAGGATGCCGATCGGGTCGCCTCGGGTGATGGTCATGGGCCCCACGTCGATGACACCGCGACGGTGCGCGGCGATCGTGAGCTCTTCGCGGTGGTGGGCAGCCGGGCGGAGCAGCGGAACATGTGCTTCGATGAGCCCCTCACCCACCGGAACGTCGACGATGCCCGGCAGCGAGAGACGCTCGCTGTTGTTGCGCACATCGAGCGTCGCGCCGATCTCGGCGCCGGCGATCACACGGTCGCGATCGAGCGTCAGCTCGATGCGGTAGTCGTGGGTGCCGAGGATGAACGGGACGCATGCGATCAGCAGCACCAACGCGATCGCCGCCACCGCCCACGCCTCGACCCATCCGAAGAGCAGTCCGGCGGCGATGCAGAGCACGAGCGCCACGACGACCAGCATCCCGGCCGTCGTCACCGTCTCGCGCACCCACGCGACGGCCGCGAGGGCCGCGCGTCGTGTGGTCCGAGCGGCACGACGGACACCGAAGACGGCGCCGCGGACGGGTCCTCGGCGCGTGCGGTCGTAGCGCGTGACCGTCGACGTGCGCGTCGACGTGCTGGTGCCCGCCGTCGTACGCGTCAGACGGGACTCGGTGCTGAAGCTCACGCAGTGCCGTTCTCGCGCGGGGGCTCGACGTCGAGCAGGATCTGCCCCACCACGGCGACCGCGGTGACGCCGTCGAACTCGGCCTCCGGCTCGAGCACGAGGCGGTGGGCGAGCGCCACCACGGCGAGTTCTCGGACGTCGTCGGGGGTGACGAACGTGCGGCCGCTCTTCGCCGCCCACGTCATCACGAGGCGCGAGAGTGCGATTGCGCCTCGCACGCTGGCGCCGAGACGCACCTCGGAGGCGCGACGCGTCGCATCGACGATGCGCATGATGTAGTCGGAGACCAGCGGGTTCACGTACACGCCCCGCGTCATCTCGGCCATCGTCAGGATGGTGTCGGTGCCGACGATGCCGTCGAGCACGTGCTTCGGCTGGGCTGCGCCCTGGAGGATGCGCATGGTGGCCGCCTCGTCGGGGTAGCCGATCGACGTCTTGATCATGAAGCGGTCGAGCTGCGCCTCGGGCAGACGATAGGTGCCGCCCTGCTCGATCGGGTTCTGCGTCGCCATCACGAGGAACGGCGAAGGAACCGGACGAGTGACGCCGTCGACCGTGACCGTGCCCTCTTCCATGACCTCCAGCAGCGCCGACTGCGTCTTCGGGCTCGCACGGTTGATCTCGTCTGCGAGCACGATGTTCGCGAAGACGGGGCCGGCGTGGAACTCGAACGCGCCCTCCTTCTGGTCGTAGACCGTGATGCCTGTCACATCACCCGGAAGCAGGTCGGGGGTGAACTGGATGCGGGTGCTCGTGCCCGTGACGGTCTGGGCGATGGCTCGGGCGAGGGCCGTCTTGCCGGTGCCGGGGAAGTCCTCGAGCAGCACATGACCGCCGCTGACGGCCGCGGCGAGCGCCAGCTCGATCACGTGCCGCTTGCCGAGGATGGCCTGTTCGACGTTGGCGGCGAGGATCGAGAACGTCTCCGCGAACCAGGAGGCCTGTTCGGGAGCGATGGTCACGGGAGCAACGGAGGGAGCGGGCATAGGGCAACCGTATTCGTCTCGGGCACCTGCACGGTGCAGGGCGGTGGGGCGTAGGGAGTCGTCATCTGGGCGCGCTCATCCCTTGGGGTCGGTCGGTTCGGGGTCAGGCGAATCAGGCGGGTCGACCGGATCCGGCTCGGGCTGCGTGCAGAGCGGCGCGCGGTGCGTGATCGACTCGAGCCGATCGAAGGCGCCTGTCCACGTGATCCTCATGTCGAGCATCGCGGTGCCCTTGACGATCTTGGGCGTGAAGATGGTCGAGTACGAACCGCGGGCGGCGCGGGTGACGACGAATGCGTCATCCGGGTTCGCCGGCACGCACTCCTGGAACTGCACGGCCACCGTCGTCGGCGCGGTTCTGGCGGTGATCTCGACCGGATCAGAGCAGTAGTCGTTCAGCACCGAGTGGCAGGAACGCGCGCTGACCGGCAGCGGCGAGGCGTCCGAGTTCGGCTCGAACTCCGGCCGCCAGGACCCGTACATGTAGTACTGAGGAACGAAGCCGTCCCTCGCTCTGATCTCGGGCGCCGAGTCCAGGCCGTAGGAATAGCGGTTGCCCTCGACCGCGGGCCGGGTCGCGACCGTGTAGCTCGTGTTGCCCTTCGGGCCTTCGACGAACGTGAACGTGAAGACCTGGGTCGTGGCCGATTCGGCCACGCCGAAGCCGTTCGAGGCGCAGGCCTTCACGTTGTAGCTCGCGTACTCGGCGAGCTTGGTGAGGGTGGGGGACGACGACTGCGCCTCTGCGCCCGAGATCTGCAGCCGCCCGTTGCCGTCGGCGGTGCAGCGCGCGTCGCCCGAGCGCCACGCGAGATAGACGACGTCGACGCCGAGGGCGCTGCCGTTGGGCTGCGCGGCGACACCCGACACGTCGATCGAGGTGTTCGAGGTCGCTTTCGCCTGGGTACCCGAGGGGTCGAAGTAGACGGTTCCGGCGGCCGTGACCGACGTGCGGAAGGCACCGCCCTCATTGCCCCCGTCGCCCGTCGGCGGCTGGAACTGGCTGATCGGGACGATCGTGATGTTCTGCGGGCCAGGAGACAGCGCGATCTCGGCCGACGTCGTCGCGCCGGTGCGGTTGATGACCTGGCCGGTCTCCTCGACGCGGAAGGAGAGCGAGTCGTCCGAGGCGTCGATCGCGAGCGCGACGATGCCGCGTCCGCGTTCGGTGCTGCCGGGGCGATAGACGGGCGTGGCCGTCGCGTCGGACACCACGGGGGCGGCATACGCCCAGCTGGTGTGCGGTGATGTCGCCGCTGAGGTTCCGACCGCGTTGACGGCCGCCGCGGTGAAGACGTGCGGCGCCCCGTTGACGAGCCCGTTCACGGTGCAGCGATAGACGCCTCCCGCCGGACTGCACGACGCGTCGGCCGGGGATCCGTCCTGCAGGATCGTCAC
>JAESFY010000133.1_pt1 | contig 37006 bp, 34 predicted proteins | sample 9266201 | NCBI WGS metagenome assembly JAESFY01 (sample SAMN14515071, study PRJNA621656) | algae metagenome | isolation source: Nodosilinea sp. WJT8-NPBG4 and co-occurring heterotrophs from soil, lower... | place: USA: Pinto Basin, Colorado Desert, California | collected 2006-05-27 | reverse complement strand
GCGCGCCCTGGATGCTCCAGGCGCTGCGGGGCTGAGGCCCTTGGGGCCATCGCTCGCCCAATGAAAAATGCCCCGCTCTCGCGGGGCATCTCGATCTAAGCGGCCAGCAGACTATTTACACAGACTGCCAGGGCCGGCTTTCTTTTTGGCGCTCCTTGCGGAGCGTCGGATGTCAGCGCATCAGGCCACCGACAGGGCGGCCGGGCGCGCAAGGCGCAGCGCATGCATCCAGGCCCGGCGCAGCACCGCCGGCGAACGCGATTCCTCGGGAATCAGCAGGAAGCCGCGGTCGCGCAGCGAGGTGCCCAGCGCGATCTGGCTCGTCAGCACGGTGAGCGGGATCGCCAGCAGCAGCGGCAGGCCGACCGGCATGAGCCACATCAGCGCGCTCGCGTCGATCATCGCGACACCGACGGCCAGCGCGCCGACCACCAGGCTCATCGGAGCGAGCTGCGAGGCGGCGATCTTCCACGGCACGGCAGCGGCTTCGCGCGGGGGCGACTTCCAGTCGAGCTTGATGCCGGTGAGGGCGACCACCACGAACAGTGAGTGGGCCAGCATGCGCACCGGTGCCTGAACGATTGCGAGCGCGCTCTCGAGCACCGAGCTCTTCACCAGGCCCCAGAGGCCACCGTACTGACGCTGCTCCTTGCGCATCAGCACGGCAACGATGCCCAGCAGGCGCGGCAGGAACAGCAGGCACAGGGTCCAGACCCAGAGGCCGGCCAGTTCCGCCGGCAGCACGCTCCAGCTCGAGATCAGGCTCGAGCCGTTGAGCCACAGCGCGGTGCCGAGCGTCAGGAAGGCGAGCCACAGCGGTGCCGAGGCGTAGGCCATGGTGCCGGTCACGAACATGGCGCGGTGCACCGGGTGGATGCCGGGTTCGGCCATCAGGCGGGCGTTCTGCAGGTTGCCCTGGCACCAGCGGCGGTCGCGCTGCAGCTCGGCCAGCAGGTCCGGCGGTTGCTGCTCGTAGCTGCCGACGAGGTCGGCGCAGAGCCAGACGTTGTAGCCGGCGCGGCGCATCAGCGCGGCCTCGACGAAGTCGTGCGACATGATGCCGCCCGACATGCCGCCGGTGCCCTTGATCGGCGCGAGCGCGCAATGCTTCATGAAGGGCTCGACGCGGATGATCGCGTTGTGGCCCCAGTAGTGCGATTCGCCCAGTTGCCAGAACTGCATGCCCAGCGTGAACAGGCGGCCCGTCACGCGAGAAGCGAATTGCTGTGCGCGGGCATGCAGCGTCACGTGGCCGATGGCCTGCGTGGCGGTCTGGATGATGCCGGCGTTCGGGTTGGCTTCCATCAGCTTGACCATCGAGGTCAGGCAGTCGCCGCTCATCACGGAGTCGGCGTCGAGCACGACCATGTAGCGGTAGTCCTTGCCCCAGCGGCGGCAGAAGTCGGCCACGTTGCCGGCCTTGCGGTGCGTGCGGCGGGTGCGCAGGCGGTAGTAGACCTCGACCTGCGGCTGGTTCGGGCTCTCGGCGAGCGCGGCGCGCAGGTCTTCCCAGGCGGCGCGCTCGGCGGCGGCCGTTTCGGGGTTGTAGCTGTCGGACAGCACGAACACGTCGAACTGCTGCGCGTGGCCGGTGGTCGCGACCGATTCGCAGGTGGCGCGCAGGCCGGCAAACACCGTGGCCACGTCCTCGTTGCAGATCGGCATGATGATCGCGGTGCGTGCCTCGGGATTCATCGGGTGGTCCGCCACCTGCTTGGCCGAGAGCGAATGCTTGTCACCGCGCAGCGAGACGTAAAAGCCCATCAGTGCGGTCACGAAGCCGGTGACGACCCAGCCCGAAAGCAGGCCGTAGAGGCCGATCTGGCCGTATTCGAGCCAGACGTTGTCGTAATCGGGCTGCACGCCGGCGAACAGCGCCGACGCCACCAGGGTGCTCAGCACCGTGAGCAGCATGAAGGCGTTGCGGCGGCGGGCTGCGGCGCGCTGCCAGGGCAGCGGGGCTTCAGCCGGCGCGGCCGTGGCGCGCTGGCCGCCGGCGCCGAGCTTGACCAGCAGGGCGGTGCCGATGCTGTTCCAGAAGCCGCGCCACGGGCGTGGGGCCATGGAACCGCGGTTCATCGGCGGTGCGGTCACCGAATTGGGGTGGCGTTCTTCGCGCACCGGGCTGCGGCGCGAGAAATCGATGTCGGCCAGCACATTCAGTTGGGAGAAGTCGTTCGGCTTCATGTGATTTACCAACGTTGCTTGTCGAGGGAGGAAGAAGAGGTGTCGCCAATGGCAGGAAAGCGCTTGATCACGCAATCCGGTTCAGCGCCCGCCGAGCCCGGGAGCGCGGCCGACGAATGCCCGCCGGCACGAGGCCGCACGGGGGAAAACTGCTTTTGACGCAGGCCGTCGCGCTGTGGACGCAGTGCGAAAGATGGGCTGTGGAGTGCTGTCATGCCAGTACAGGGGCAAACCCTGTGCCAGCTTCAAAAAACGCTTATGGATCAAGCACTTGGCGAGATCCGAAGGCTTTTCGGGGCGCCGCGGGCGCCGCGCGGGGCCGGAAACCCCTCTTTTTGTCGCCGAATCCCGACAAGTGTCAGCGGCGTCTGCAAGATCCCGTTAAAAATCAAGCACTTAGGGTTGTCGCTCGTCAGCGACGGGCTCCCCGGCGCCAGCGACAACGTCGGCCTTGAAGTGACCCGGCGTGAGCTCGTGCTTCTGCAGCAGGCGGTAGAACTCGGTGCGGTTGCGGTCGGCCAGGCGGGCGGCGTCGGCCACGTTGCCGTCGGTCAGCTTGAGCAGCCCCACCAGGTAGTCGCGCTCGAAGCGCTGCTTGGCCTCGGCATAGGTCTGGACCTCGACCGTGGGCACGCGCAGCGCCCGCTGCACCAGTGCCAGCGGGATCAGCGGCGAACTCGACAGCGCGCAGACCTGCTCGACCACGTTGAAGAGCTGCCGCACGTTGCCGGGCCAGGCCGCGGTGGCGAGCGCCTTCAGCGCCTCGGGTGCAAAGCCCGACAGCCGCTTGCCGTATTTGGTGGAGAGCTTCTGCAGGAAATGGTTGGCCAGGAGCGGAATGTCCTCGCGCCGGGCCGACAGCGGTGGCAGCGTGAGCGTGACCACGTTGAGCCGGTAATACAGGTCTTCGCGGAACTGGCCGGCGAGCATGGCCGCGTCGAGGTCGCGGTGCGTCGCCGAGATGATGCGCACGTCCACCTCGATCGACTGGCTCGCGCCGAGCGGCCGCACGGCGCGCTCTTGCAGCACGCGCAGCAGCTTGACCTGCAGCGCGGGCGGCATGTCCCCGATCTCGTCGAGCAGCAGGGTGCCGCCGTCGGCCTGCTGGAACAGGCCCTTGTGGTTGGCGTGGGCGTCGGTGAAGGCGCCCTTCATGTGGCCGAACAGCTCGGATTCGAGCAGCGCCTCGGGAATGGCGCCGCAGTTGACCGCCACGAAGGGCTTGTCGGCCCGTGCGCTGGCGCGGTGGATGGCGCGGGCCAGCAGCTCCTTGCCGGCGCCGCTGTCACCGCGAAGCAGCACCGAGGCGTCCGACTTGGCGACCATGCGCGCCTCGGCCAGCAGTTCGGACATGCGATTGCTGCGGCTCACGATCTCGGCGCGCCAGCTCTCGTCGCCCGGCCGGGCGGGCGTGCTGGCGGGCGCGCCGAGCGCGAGCGCCTGCGCGATCTTCTCGAGCAGCTCGCGGCCGTCGTAGGGCTTGGTGAGGTAGGTGAAGACGCCGCGCGCGGTGGCCTCGACCGCGTCGGGAATGGTGCCGTGTGCCGTCAGCAGGATCACCGGCAGCGAGGGATGGCGCTTGCGGATCTCGTCGAACAGCTGGAGCCCGTCGCGCCCGGGCAGCCGCACGTCACTGAGCACCAGCTGCGGATGCTCGATCTCGAGCTGCGTGAGCGCGGTTTCGGCCGAGGTCACGGCCGTGACCTGGTAGCCGGCCGAACTCAGCCGCATCGACAGCAGCCGCAGCATGTCGGGATCGTCGTCGACCACCAGCAGGCGCGCGCCGGTCGTGCTCATCGCGGGTTGGCCGGCGGCGGCAGGGCCGGCGCCGCCGGGGTATTGGGCCGCGCGAAGCTGCGCTCGATGGCGCGCAGCGCTTCGATGCGGTCGTTGAGCTGGTCGATGCGGCGCTGGCTTTCGCGCACCTGCTGAACCTGCTTCTCGCGGTCGTCCTCGACGCGGCGCTGCTCCACATAGCGGGCGGCGAGCACGCGCGCGAGCGGCTGCAGCGGCTGTGCCTCGGGCGAGGGGTTGGCGATCACGCGCTGCAGCAGGCCCAGCGCGCGCGCCAGGTCGGCCGGCACGCGCGTCTGCGCGAGCAACAGCGCGAGCTGCATCTGCGCGGTGGGCGAATCGCCCGGGTCGCCGGCGCGGGCGATCTCGGCATTGAGCTCGTTGCCGCCGAGCGGGCGCACCTTGTCGGCGTAGGCCAGCATGGCCGCGACCGGGCCCTGGGTCATGAGCGTGAAGAGCGATGCCGGCTGCGTGGCAGGCGCCCGGGGCTCGGCCTCGACCGGCATCACGCGCGGCACCGCGGGTGGCGGCGGTAGGGCCTCGGCCTCGGCGGGCGGCGGAGGCTGCGTCGCGCAGGCGGCCAGCAGCAGGGCGAAAGGCAGCGCCATCGCTGCGCGAAGGGTCGAGCTGCGGACGAACGGAACGGGCATGGATCGGCGAAGAAAGATCAAGACGCGGTGTTTTTCTGAGATGGACGCCAAAAAGGCTCGATGGGGAAGGCTCAGGCCGTGCGCGGCAGTTCGATGCGAAACCGTGCGCCGGGCCCGCCTGCCTGCAGGGCGATGCGGCCCCCATGGGCAGCAATGTACTCCTGCACGATGGAAAGACCGATGCCCGTGCCCTTGACCGCATGCTGGGGCTGGCGCTCGCCCCTGTAGAACGGCTCGAAAATGCGGTCCCGGTCGCCTTCGGCAATACCCGGGCCGGCGTCGTTGACATCGATGTAGGCCGCCTCGGGCGTGCCCGATACGGCGATCGTGATGACCCCGCCGCGTGCCGAATACCGGATCGCGTTCGACAGCAGGTTGGCAATCGCCGTGCCCAGCTTGGTGCGGTCCACCGTGAGCGCGATCGGCTCGCCCTCGGCGCGCACGCGCAGGCCGTAGGCCTGCCACTGCAGGCGCTGCGCCTCGATCTGCTCTTCGATCAGGGGCAGCAGTTCGGTGCGTTCGCGGCGCAGTTCGCGGGCCTCGAAGGCGGCCGCATTGAAGCGCAGCAGGGCCTCGATCTGACCCTGCAGCGCGATGGTGTTCTGGTTCAGGATCTGCGCCACTTCGAGCTGCGCCGGGTTCAATGGCCCGGTGACACCGTCCTCGAGCAGCGAGACCCCCTCGCGCAGCGCCGCCAGCGGCGTCTTGAGCTCGTGCGACACATGGCGCAGGAAGCGCGCCTTGTCGGCATCGAGCTCGGTGAGCCGCAGCCGCAGCCATTCCAACTGCTGCGACAGGCGCCGCACGTCGGCCGGTCCGCGGATGTCGATCGGCTCGTCGAGCCGGTTTTGGCCCAGTCCGACGATCGCGTGCTCGAGCCGCTTGAACGGCCGCGCGAGCCAGATGCCGAAGGCCAGCGCCAGCGACACCGCGAGCACGCTGGCCGCGACCACTTCGCGCATCAGCCGCCGGCGCGCATTCTCGATGCGCTTGGCCAGCGCGTCGTTCTGCAGCTCGATGAGGAACTGGGCCTGCTGCGCAAGGTTCGTATTGAGCGAATCGAGCTCGCGGAACTGCATCGCCATGCTGCTCTCGCGCGACAGCGCGCTGTCGGCGTTGCCGCTCATCAGGCTCTGGATCACGCCGAGCTGGGCGCGCCACATTTCGATGCCGGCCGGCGCCAGGCCATTGCCCGCCATGCGCTCGAGCACCTGATTCGCCTCTCGCGCGGCGTCGTCGAAACGGCGGCGCAGCACGGCGTCGTTGAGCACCAGCGATTGGCGCCCGGCGCGTTCCATGGCGGCGCTGCGCTCGGCCAGCGACTGGGCCGCGCCCGACAGCCGCAGCGCACGCGCCGCGGCGTCGCGGCTCTGGGTCATGAGCGCGTCGTACTGGAACACCGAGCGCACCGCCACGCCCACGAGCAGCGCGGTGATCAGCAGGAAGGCGAAAAGCAGGAGCTGCTGGAACGAGCCCCGTCTCGATGACTGCTTCGCCATCAGACGGGGAGCGCAGCGCCTGCGCTCGAACTCGGCACTGTGGACGATTCGCGCAGGACCACTTCGCCGCGCAGCGTGTAGGCCAGCGAGCGCGTGATGCGCAGATCGACCATCTGGCCGACGAGCCGGCCCGCCACCTGGGGCGGGGCTTCGAAATTGACCACCCGGTTGCACGCGGTGCGGCCCATCAGCTCGTTCGCGTCCTTGCGCGAGGCGCCCTCGACCAGCACGCGCTGCGTGCTGCCGACCAGCGCATCGCCGAAGCGGCGCACGTTGCCGTCGATCACCTTCTGCAGGGTCTGCAGGCGCGCGAGCTTCACCTCGTGCGGCGTGTCGTCGTGCAGCGCGGCGGCCGGCGTGCCGGGGCGCGGGCTGAAGATGAAGCTGAAGCTGTTGTCGAACTGGCAGTCGTCGATGAGCTTCATCATCTTGTCGAAATCTTCCGCGGTCTCTCCCGGGAAGCCGACGATGAAGTCGCTCGACAGCGCGAGCTCGGGGCGGATGGCGCGCAGCTTGCGCACCGTGCTCTTGTATTCCATGGCCGTGTAGCCGCGCTTCATCGCCATCAGGATGCGGTCGCTGCCGTGCTGCACCGGCAGGTGCAGGTGGCTCACGAGCTGCGGCACCTTGGCATACGCCGCGATGAGCCGCGGCGTGAACTCGTTCGGGTGGCTGGTGGTGTAGCGGATGCGCTCGATGCCGGGGATCTCGGCCACGTACTCGAGCAGCAGCGCAAAGTCGGCGAGCTCGGCCGTGTCCCCCATGCGGCCGCGATACGCGTTGACGTTCTGGCCCAGCAGCGTGACCTCGCGCACGCCCTGGTCGGCCAGGCCGGCGATTTCGACCAGCACGTCGTCGAGCGGCCGGTTCACCTCTTCGCCGCGCGTGTAGGGCACCACGCAGTAGCTGCAGTACTTGGAGCAGCCTTCCATGATCGAGACGAAGGCGGTCACGCCCTCCACGCGCGCGGGCGGCAGGTGGTCGAACTTCTCGATCTCGGGAAAGCGGATGTCCACCTGCGGACGGTCCAGTCGTTCGCGCTCGGCGAGCATTTCGGGCAGGCGGTGCAGCGTCTGCGGCCCGAACACCACGTCGACGTACGGCGCGCGCGCGATGATGGCCGCGCCCTCCTGGCTCGCGACGCAGCCGCCGACACCGATCTTCACGCCGCGGGCCTTCAGGTGCTTGACGCGGCCGAGGTCGGAGAACACCTTTTCCTGGGCCTTCTCGCGCACCGAACAGGTGTTGAAGAGGATCAGGTCGGCTTCCTCGACGTTCTGCGTCGGCTCGTAGCCTTCGGCGGCATGCAGCACGTCGGCCATCTTGTCCGAGTCGTACTCGTTCATCTGGCAGCCGAAGGTTTTGATAAAGACTTTCTTGCTCATGGGACTTTCCTGGCCTCCCTGGCGGGAAGGCGGGTGCGGCCCGGCGGTGCGGGCTGCGGCGCACAGCGGGCAGGGCGCCCGCTGGCATTCTTATTGCGTGTTGAGGGTGTCGTTCCTGGCGAACGGCCAGATGTTGAGCAGCGGCTTGTCGAGCGACTCGCGCCGGGCGACGGCTTCGTCGGGCGTCAGGATCCAGACCTCGCGCAGCAGGCCGGCGGCGTCGCGCGTGTAGTTGACGAGGTATTTCTGCCCGGTGATCGCCCCCGACATGACGAGCATGTTCTGCGGACTGCGGATGCGCGCGCCGGGCGCCATGCGGTCGGGCTTGCCATCGAGTTCGACATCGACGCCGTCGACGACCATGAACTTGCCGCGGAGGGTGCCGACGGGAAAGGTCCGGCCGCCGACCAGCGATTCGTTCTGCGTCTGGGGCCGGGGCACTTCGGACTGGGCTGCCGCGCCGGTCGAAAAAAGGCAGGCGACCCCTGTGCAAACTGCTATGAAAGTGAGAGCATTCGTGGGTTTGTTGCAGCGGTTCATGGGTATATCCAGAGGCTGTGGAGCGGCAATTCTAGCCAGCGGGTCGGATGCGACTTTGTTAAAGACGAAGGGCCATTGCATGAGAGCTTTACTTATCTTTACGGCACTCGTGGACACTGCGGCCCGGCCGCTGCTCCAATAGCCGGCTGTCAGCCCAAAGTGCTCAAGAATCCATGAAGAAAAAAATCGTCCTCGCCCTTGCCGGGGTGCTGATCGTCGCTGTCGCCGGATGGTGGTGGAGCGGGTCCGGCGACCGCGCGGCGGCGAAGACCGCTGCCACCTCCGGCACGGCGGGCGCACCCGGCCAAGGCGCGCCGGCTGCGCTCGTGACGCTGGCCACCGCCGAGCGGCAGGACGTGCCGGTCACGGTGCAGGTGAATGGCAGCGTGGTCTCGCTCAACAGCGTCGACCTGCGCCCGCAGGTGACCAACACGGTGCGCGCGGTGCATGTGAAGGAAGGCCAGTTCGTCAAGGCCGGGCAACTGCTCTTCACGCTCGACGACCGCGCCGACCAGGCCAACCTTGCGCGCGCCCGTGCCCAGCAGAAGCGCGACGAAGCCACGCTGGCCGACCTCGAACGCCAGTACCGCCGCAGCCAGGAGCTGCTGGCGCAGAACTTCATCTCCAAGAGCGCGACGGACGCCACGCTCTCGCAGCTCGAGGCGCAGCGCGCCGCGGTGGCGGCCGACCGCGCGGCCGTGCAGTCGGCGCAGGTGGCGCTGGACTACGCCACGCTGCGCGCGCCGATCGCCGGGCGCATCGGCGCCATCAACATCTATCCGGGCACGCTGGTGCAGCCCGCGCTGTCGCTGGTCACGATCACGCAGCTCGACCCGATCGCGGTGAGCTTCCCGGTGCCCGAGGCCAACCTGCAGGACCTGCTCGCGGCCGCACGCGGCGGCGCCCCCATCGAGGCGCTGGTGACCGGCCGCAAGGAGCCGCTGACCGGTGTGCTGAACTTCGTCGACAACACGGTCGACCCGCAGATCGGCACCGTGCGCGCCAAGGCCGAGTTCGCCAATGCCGACCAGGCGCTCTGGCCCGGCCAGTTCGTCGCGACTCGCGTCACGGTGCGCACCCTTTCCGGCGTGACGGTGGTGCCCGCGGCGGCGCTCATGATGCTGCCGGAGGGTGCCACGCTCTACGTGGTCGACCAGGCCGACACCGCCACGCGCCGCAAGGTGCAGGTGCTGCACACCTTCGGCACCAAGGCCGCGGTCAGCGGCCTCGAGCCGGGTGAGCGCGTGGTCATCGAGGGCAGCCAGAACGTGCGCCCCGGCGGCAAGGTGCGCATCGACGCCAAGCCCGTGCCGCCCGGCACCACCGGCGTGACGCCCGGCAGCGCGGCTTCGTCGGACACCGCCGTCCCGCGGGAACGCGCATGAACATCTCGGAGCTCTGCATCCGTCGTCCCGCGATGACGGTGCTCCTGTCGGCCGCGGTGGTGGTGGCGGGCATCTTTGCCTACCTCAGCATTCCCGTCGCCGCGCTGCCGAGCTACAACACGCCGGTCATCAACGTCAACGCGCAGCTGCCGGGCGCGAGCCCCGACACCATGGCGTCGTCGGTGGCGCTGCCGCTCGAAAAGCAGTTCTCGACCATTCCGGGCCTGCAGACCATCAGCTCGGTCAACACGCAGGGCGTGAGTTCGATCACGCTCGAGTTCGTGAGCAGCCGCAACATCGACGATGCCGCGGTCGACGTGCAGGCCGCGCTGCTGCGCGCGCAGCGCCAGCTGCCGCAGGAGCTCACGCAGCTGCCGTCGTACCGCAAGGTGAACCCGGCCGATGCGCCGGTGCTCTTCATCGCGCTGATCTCGCCGTCGATGAATCCGGCGGAGCTCAACGACTACGCCGAGAACCTGATCGCGCCCACCCTGTCGACCATCGAGGGCGTGGCGCAGGTGGCGGTGTACGGGCGCAAGGCGTTCGCGGTGCGCATCAAGGCCAACGCCGACCTGCTCAACGCACGCAACATCACGCTCGACGAGCTGGCCCGCGCCGTGAATTCGGCCAACGCCAACACGCCGGTCGGTGTACTCGACGGGCCGCGCCAGACGCTCACCATCCAGGCCAACCGCCAGCTCACCAAGGCCGAGGACTTCGCCAAGCTCATCGTCGGCCAGCGCAACGGCGCGCCGGTGCGGCTCGACGAGGTCGCCACCATCGAGAACAGCTTCGAGTCGGTCAAGACCGCGAGCAGCTTCAACGGCCAGAGCTCGATCACGCTCGCGGTGCAGCGCCAGCCCGACGCCAACACGGTGCAGGTGGTCGACTCGGTGCGCGCGCTGATCCCGCGCTTCAAGGCCGAACTGCCGCAGTCGGTCGAGCTCAACGTGGTGAACGACCGCTCGCTCTCCATCCGCGAGGCGGTGCACGACGTGCAGCTCACGCTGCTGGGCACCATTGCGCTGGTGGTGCTGGTGATCTTCCTGTTCCTGCACCGGCTGGTGGCCACGCTGATCCCGGCCGCGACCATCCCGATCTCGCTGATCGGCGCGGTGGCGCTGCTCTACGCGTTCGGCTACAGCCTGGACAACGTGTCGCTGCTGGGCATCACGCTCGCCGTGGGCCTGGTGGTGGACGATGCCATCGTGGTGCTCGAGAACATCATGCGCTACGTCGAGAAGGGCATGGAGCCCATGGCCGCCGCGCTGCGCGGCGCGCGCGAGGTGGGCTTCACGATCGTCTCGATCTCGATCTCGCTGGTGGCGGTGTTCATTCCGGTCTTCTTCATGCCGGGCGTGATCGGCCTGCTGTTCCACGAGTTCGCCGTGGTGGTGGGGCTGGCGGTGCTGGTGTCGGCGGTGGTGTCGCTCACGCTGGTGCCGATGCTCGCGAGCCGGCTGCTCAAGCAGGTGCCGCGCAAGGAAGGCGCGGGCGTCGACCACGAGGAAGAGCATCCGGAGCCGGGCACCGCCATCGGCCGCGGCTTCGAGCGCGGCTACCGCTGGGTGCACAGCACCTACATGCGCACGCTCGACTGGACGCTGGACCACCGCGGCCTGATGCTCGTGGTGGCCGGCGCCACCTTCGTGCTCACCGCCTGGCTGTTCATCTCCATTCCGAAGGGCTTCTTCCCCGAAGAGGACATCGGCCAGATCCAGATCACCACCGAGGCTGCCGAAGACATTTCGTTCACCGCCATGAAGGCGCTGCAGGACCGTGTCGGCGAGGCGCTCAAGGCCGATCCGAGCGTGGACTACGTGAGCTCGTTCGTCGGCGTCGGCGGCCCGACCGCCACCCAGAACGCCGGGCGCATGTTCGCGGTGCTCAAGCCGCGCGGCGAACGCCCGGCGATGCCGGTGGTGCTCGAGTCGCTGCGCCAGCGCTTCCGCGAGATCACGGGCGTGGCGGTCTACATGCAGCCGGTGCAGAACCTGCGCCTGGGCGGCCGCGCGAGCAAGGCGCGCTTCCAGTACACGCTGCAGAGCGTGAATGCCGGCCAGATGCTGCCGTGGGCCACGCGGCTCATGGAGCGCATGCGCGCCGACCCGATGTTCCGCGACGTCACCAGCGACTCGCAGAGCCGCGGCCTGCAGGCCACGCTCGACCTCGACCGCGACAAGGCGGGCGTGCTCGGCGTGGCCGTGGGCGACCTGCGCACCGCGCTCTACAACGCCTACGGCGACCGGCAGATCGGCAGCATCTATGCCGCGAGCAACACCTACCAGGTGATCCTTTCGGCTGCCGACAGCGACCGCCAGTTCGAGGACGACGTCGCGCGCCTGTCGGTGCGCAGCACCAGCGGCCAGCTGGTGCCGCTGTCGGCGTTCTCGACCGTGCGGCGCACCGTCGGGCCGACCTCGGTCAACCACCAGGGCCAGCTGCAGGCGGTGACGGTGTCGTTCAATCTCGCGCCCGACGTGCCACTGGGCAACGCGACCGCCCGCATCGCCCAGTTCAAGGACGAGCTGGACATGCCTGCGTCGATCATCACCACCTATGGCGGCGACGCGGCGGTGTTCCAGAGTTCGCAGTCGAGCCAGGCCGTGCTGCTGGTGCTGGCCGTGCTGGTGATCTACGTGTTGCTGGGCGTACTGTACGAGAGCTACATCCACCCGCTCACCATCCTGGCGGGGCTGCCCTCGGCGGCGATCGGGGCGCTGATCTCGCTGAAGATCTTCGGATTCGACCTCACGCTGATCGCGACCATCGGCATCCTGCTGTTGATCGGCATCGTGAAGAAGAACGCGATCATGATGATCGACTTCGCGCTCGATGCGCAGCGCACCGAAGGCATGAAGCCGGTCGATGCGATCCGCGAGGCCTGCCGGCTGCGCTTCCGCCCGATCCTCATGACCACGCTGGCCGCGCTGATGGGCGCGCTGCCGCTCGCGCTGGGCCTGGGTGCCGGCGCCGAACTGCGCCAGCCGCTCGGCGTGGCGGTGGTCGGCGGGCTGATCTTCTCGCAGGTGATCACGCTCTACATCACGCCCGCGATCTACCTCGCGCTCGACCGCTACAGCGGCACGGGGCCGATGGTCGACCTGCCGAAGGAAGCGCAGGCCGAGGTGTCTCAGCACTCGCACGCCTGAGCGGGCCAGGGCGCACTCAGGTCGTCGTCTCGTCCAGTGCGTCGCCTACGAGGTGCGCCGTGTCGCTCCAGCCGACGAGGCTGAAGCCCTCGGGCGTCCACAGCATGCGGTTGATGGCCGCATTGCCGAGCTGCCAGGTGCGCGGCGCCTGCAGCTCCTGGCGCGTGGCCGCGCGGTAGAGCACGTCCATCACGCCGCCGTGCGCCACCAGCGCCACGAGCTGGCCCGGATGGCGCGCCGCCAGCTGCGCTGCGATGCGCGTGATCCGCTCCCGGAAGACCAGCAGGCTTTCGCCGCCCTCGGGCTGGAATTCGGGATCGCGCTGGCGCCAGCGCCTGGCCTCGTCGGGCAGCGTCGCCTCGATCTCGGCAAAGCTCATGCCCTCGAAGCGGCCGAACGCGCGTTCGCGCAGGCCCGGCTCGGGCTGCACCGTCAGGCCGTGCGGCTTGGCGATCTCTTCGGCGGTCTGCCAGGCGCGCGACAGGTCGCTCGCATAGATCGCGCCGATGTCCTCGTGGGCCAGCGCCTGGCCGACACGGCGCGCCTGCCACAGGCCCGTGGCGTTGAGCCCGATGTCGAGTTGGCCCTGGATGCGCGTGTCGACGTTCCAGGCGGTTTCGCCATGGCGAACGGCGATCAGTCGGGTGGTGTCTTCCATCCAGCCGGATTCTAGAAGCCGCTCAAGGCTGCTTCGCCGGCGCGAGCTCGATGTTGACGCGGCGCTCGCCGGGCGGCGGGTTCGGAAAGCCCTGCAGCGCCGCATCGAACATCACGGGGAGGATCGTGGCGCTGCGGTTGTAGGGGCCGTCGTTGCGCGCACGGGTTTCGTAGACGACGCGGTTCGAGCCGGTCTCGCGCAGCACGATGCTCACCTCGCGCTCGTACCACGGGTTGGCGGGCGGCGTGAAGGCCGCCCCGCCATACCAGCCACCGCCGTACCATCCGGCGCCGTACCAGCCGCGTGCATGGCCCGGATAGCCATAGCCCCAGGGCCCGTCGAAGAACCATGGGTCGGCCCAGGGCGAGAGCCCCGCCGTGACGCGCGCCGAGATCTGCGCGCTGTAGCTCGGGCGCTCGTCGTCGCGGCGCAGCCCGACCTTGGCGAGCGCCGCGGCCGCCATCGTCTCGAGCGATGCCTGCTGTTCGGAATCGGCCTGCTGCGATGGCAGGCGCTCGAAACGGTAGCTGGCGCCGGGCGGCACCGTGCCGCCGAGGGACGAAAAACTCTTCACGTCGCTGTCGACCACCCAGCGGGTGGCGCAGCCGCTCAGCACTGCAATCAGAAAAAGGGCGAGGAACGCACGTTTCATGAGGGTCTCCGGGCCCGCTGGCCCCAAATTCCCCTGGGTTGCCGCGTCAGCCCTGCGCGATGCGCATGGCCGCCGGTGCCTGGGAGAGCAAGTCGAAAGAGGGCGGATCGAAGGCCTTGTCGCCGTCATCGTCCGCCACGCCGGTCGCCTTCAGACCCTTGAAGTCGTGCAGCGTTCCGTCGAGCAGGTGCGAAGGCACCACGTGCTGCATCGCGTTGAACATGTTCTCGACGCGGCCCGGAAACTTCCGGTCCCATTCGCGCAGCATCTCGCCGACCTGCTTGCGCTGCAGGTTCTCCTGGCTGCCGCAGAGCGTGCACGGAATGATCGGGAACGCGCGGTGCTGGGCCCAGCGCACCAGGTCCTTCTCGGCCACGTAGGCGAGCGGGCGGATCACGATGTGCCGGCCGTCGTCGCTCACGAGCTTGGGCGGCATGCTCTTGAGCTTGCCGGCGAAGAACATGTTGAGGAAGAAAGTCTGCAGCATGTCGTCGCGGTGATGCCCCAGCGCGACCTTGGTGGCGCCCAGCTCGTCGGCCACGCGGTACAGGATCCCGCGGCGCAGCCGGCTGCAGAGCCCGCAGGTTGTCTTGCCCTCGGGGATCACGCGCTTGACGATGCTGTAGGTGTCCTGGTTCTCGATGTGGAAGTCGACGCCGAGTTCGCTCAGGTAGCGCGGCAGCACTTCCTCGGGAAACCCGGGCTGCTTCTGGTCGAGGTTCACCGCGACGATGTCGAAGTGGATCGGCGCGCGCGCTTTCAGCTTCAGCAGGATGTCGAGCAGGGCATAGCTGTCCTTGCCGCCCGAGACGCACACCATGACCTTGTCGCCTTCCTCGATCATGTTGTAGTCGACGATGGCGCGGCCCACCTCGCGGCACAGGCGCTTCTCGAGCTTGTGCGTCTCGCGCTCGATCTTCAGGGAATTGGCAGGGGCGGCACCGGCGTCGGCGGGCGCTTCGTCGATCCAGACGGCGTTCATGGCTGGCTACTTCGGGGGTCGGGGAAGGGCCCCGATTGTCCCCGATCCCCATCTCGCATGCCGTGCGGCGCGGCAATCCCGGTTCAGTCGGGCGGGAACGCGCTGCGCATCGCCTCCACGAAGAGCCGCAGCCGCGCGGGATAGAAGCGCGCATACGGATAGGCCAGGTAGACCGGCGCCGACATGGCGCGCCACTCGGGCACCAGGTGCACGAGCCGGCCCGCGGCGATGTCGTCGGTCAGCATCCAGGCCGAGGCCACGCCCGCGCCCAGGCCCAGCACGGCCGCGCTGCGCAGGGCGTAGAGGCTGTCGGTCAGCAGCCGCGGGCGGATCGGCACCCGCACCGTCTCGCCCGTGCGCTCGTGCGTCAGCACGACTTCGGTGCGGTAGAAGTTGCGCGCGGCCAGCCAGGGCAGCGCCGCGAGTTCGCGCGGATGCGCCGGAACGGGCGCTGCCGCCGCGCCTTCAACGCCCTCGAAGAGCGCGGGCGCAGCCACCGCGATGCGCGGCACCTGCGACAGCCGGATCGCCACCAGCGCGGGGTCCGTCACCTCGCCGACGCGGATCGCGCAGTCCACGCCGTCGGCGATGAAGTCGGGCGTGCTGTCTTGCGGGCTGTCGTGCAGCAGCCACTCGACCGTCACCTTCGGATGCCGGTGCAGGTAGGCCGCGAGCGGCCCGACCAGCAACTGCTGGCCGAAGGCATGCGGCGCCACCACGCGCAGCCGGCCTTCGGGCTCGTCGCCGGCACCGCGCAGGTCGGCCTCAAAGGCGCTCCAGCCGAGGATCAGGTCCTTGGCGCGGTCGAAGCAGCGCTCGCCGTCTTCGGTGAGCTTCATCGCATGGGTCGAGCGCTGCAGCAGACGCACACCGAGCGAGCGCTCGAGCGCCTGCAGGCGCCGGCTCACCGTGGGTTGGGTGGTTCCCATCTGCAGGGCCGCGGCCGAGAGGCTGCCGGCCTCGACGATGCGAACGAAGGTCTGCATCAACTCGATCCGGTCGACGGGGCCGGGCGCGGCATGCGTTGGTGCACCGGTCAGGAGGCGTTTGCTCATACGCAAAGCGTATATCAGTTCTGCGGTCTGGCCGGCTACCCATCGCGGGCAATGGGCTTCAAACTCCACCCATGCTTCGAAAACCAAGGGTAAACACCATGTCTCCCATTCAAACTTCGCATGATCAGCTGCCGAGGTCGCTGATCCTGCTGCTGGCGACCAGCGCTGGCCTCGGGGTGGCGGCGCTCTACTACAGCCAGCCCATGCTCGGCGTGCTCGGGGCCGACATCGGCGCGCCGGCGCGCAGCGTCGGCTTCGTGCCGACGCTCACGCAGCTCGGCTATGCGCTCGGCATCCTGCTGCTGGCGCCGCTCGGCGACCGCTTCGACCGCCGCCGCCTCATACTGGCGAAGGCCGCGGTGCTGGTGCTTGCGCTACTCGGTGCGGCGTTCTCGCCCTCGATCGTGCCGCTCCTGGCCGCCAGCCTGGTGATCGGCCTCACGGCCACGCTGGCGCAGGACGTGGTGCCGGCCGCCGCCACGCTGGCGCCCGAAGCGCACCGCGGCCGCATCGTGGGCACGGTGATGACGGGGCTGCTGCTGGGCATCCTGCTGTCGCGCGTGCTCAGCGGTTTCGTGGCCGAGCACTTCGGCTGGCGCGCGATGTTCGTGGCGGCCGCCGCCAGCATCGCGCTGGTCGGCATCGCCGTGGCCCGCGGGCTGCCGCACCTGCGTCCGACCACGCAACTGGGCTACGGTGCGCTGCTGGGCTCGCTCGCCAGACTGTGGCAGCGGCATGGCGCGCTGCGCCGCGCCACCTTCGCGCAGGCGCTGCTCTCGGTGGGCTTCAGCGCCTTCTGGTCGACGCTGGCCGTGATGCTGCACGGGGCGCCGTTCCACCTCGGCAGCGCGGCGGCCGGCGCCTTCGGGCTGGCCGGCGCCGCCGGCGCGCTGGCGGCGCCGCTGGCCGGGCGCCTGGCGGATCGCCGCGGTCCCGAGCTGGTGATCCGTATCGGCGCCGCGCTCGTGGCCGTGTCCTTCGCGGCCATGCTGTTCGCGCCGCTGATGGCGCCCGCGGCGCGGCTCGGCTTGATCGTGGCCAGCGCTATCGGCTTCGACTTCGGCCTGCAGGCGGCGCTGATCGCGCACCAGACCGTGGTCTACGGCATCGATCCCGCGGCGCGCGGACGGCTCAATGCGGTGTTCTTCACGGGTGTGTTCATCGGCATGGCAGCGGGCTCCGCCCTCGGCGCGCTGGTGCTTGCGCAGTGGGGCTGGCCGGCGGTGGCGCTGCTCGGCGTGCTGTCGGGGCTTGGTGCACTCGCGGTGCGGTTGTGGCCCGCGGGCACTCGGCAAATGGCGGGCTGCGGTTCCGCGGCCTGAAACAGCGACCCAACCCAGTGCACCCGTGGATCGGGCTCCGCCGGGCCACCGGGTGCGCCCCCCAGTGGGGGGAGGCGGCTACACGAAGTGAGCCGCTTCGGGGGCGTCACCATTCTCCGGCTTCCATGCGGATCGCCACCTCGCAGTCGTCGAAGATCTCGAGCTTGGCGATCTTCACGCGCACACCCTGCACCCCGGGCAGCTGCAGCAGGCGCTGCACCAGCTTGCCGATCAGGCTTTCGAGCAGGTTGACATGCTCGGCGGTGCATTCGTCGATGATGATGCGGCGCACCTTGCGGTAGTCGAGCACATGGAAGATGTCGTCGTCCTGCGGCAGCAGCGGCTGGGCACCGAGGTTGAGCTCGGCATCGACCTGGATCGGCTGCGGCGCCGCCTTCTCCTGGTCGAGGATGCCGAGGTTGGCGTCGAAGCGCAGGCCCTGCAGCGTGAGGGTCTGACGCCCCAGCGGGGACGTGGGCGATGGCGTGGGGTTGGACATGGTGGGTGCCTCGTGCCTTCTTCTTGTCTTCTCACATGAGCGAGAAATCGCGCTCGAATTTCATCAGGTGCTGGCCGCCGTCGACCAGCAGCGTGGTGCCGGTGATCGAGCGGTTCTCGAGCGCGAACTTCACGGCCGCGACCACGTCTTCGGGCGTGGAGGAGCGCCCGAGCGGCGAGAGCCTGTGCAGCTGCGCGAACTTCGCCTCGTCGAGCATGTGGCTCGGCAGCGTGAGCCCCGGCGCGACGCCCACCACGCGCACATGCGGCGCGAGCGCCTGGGCCAGCATCGGCGTGGCGGCCTCGAGGGCGGCCTTCGAGAGCGTGTAGCTCAGGAAATCGGGGTTCGGGTTCCAGAGCTTCTGGTCGAGCATGTGCACCACCGCGCCCTGGGCGCCGCGCGCCGCGACATGGTCGTGCAGCGCCTGCGCGAGCAGGATCGCCGCGCCCGTGTTGCTGCGGGCATGGCGCTCCATGAGCGCGTAGCCGAAGGTGGCGGCGTCGTCGTGCTCGAACAGGGCGGCGCTGTGCACCACGGCGTCGACCCCGCGGAAGCGCGCGACCACGCGCGGCAGCAGCGCGCGCGTGGCCTGCTCGTCCTCGAGCTCGGCCGCGAAGAGGGCCGAGTCGCCCGAAAGCGCGGCGCAGTCGGCCACCGTGCGCTCGGCCTCGGCGCGCGAGTGGCGATAGTGCACCGCGACCTGCCAGCCACCGGCGGCGAGCGCCAGCGCGATCTCGCGGCCCAACCTGCGGCCTGCGCCCGTGACGAGAACGGTACGGCGGTCGGTGGAAGGCATTGCGGGGCTCATGCGGGGAGGCGACGAAGGAAGAAGAAGCAGGTTGGAGAGGGTGGAGAATGGCGCCGTGACGACGACGACATCCCCCGGCAGTTTACCCACCGCCCTCGACCATCTCATCGCGCGTTCGGTCGAACGCGCGGGCGGCTGGATCGGGTTCGACCGCTTCATGGCGTTGGCGCTCTACGCGCCCGGTCTCGGCTATTACGCCAACACGCTCGCCAAGTTCGGCCACATGCCGGCCTCGGGCAGCGACTTCGTGACGGCCCCCGAACTGACGCCGATGTTCGGCGCCACGCTCGCGGTGCAGGTGGCCGAGGCGCTCGAGCGCACGGGCACCGACACCGTCTGGGAATTCGGCGCCGGCTCGGGCGCGCTCGCGGTGCAGCTGCTGCATGCGCTCGATGGCATGGGCCGCGGCGACGTGCGCTATCGCATCGTCGACCTGTCGGGCACGCTGCGCGAACGGCAGCAGCAGGCGCTCGCGGGCCATGCGGCGCAGGTCGAGTGGCGGGACGAACTGCCCGAATCGATGCAGGGCGTGGTGGTCGGCAACGAGGTGCTCGACGCGATGCCGGTGCAATTGCTCGCGCGCGTGGGCGGCCAGTGGTTCGAACGCGGCGTGGTGCGCCACGCCGACAACGCGGGCTGGGCCTGGGCCGATCGCGAGACGCCGCTGCGTCCGCCCGTCGAGGTCGAAGGCGCGCACGACTACCTGACCGAGGTTCATCCCCAGGCGCGTGCCTTCATTGCCACGCTCGCCGACCGGTTGGAAAAAGGCGCGGCCTTCTTTATCGACTACGGCTTTCCCGAGCACGAGTACTACCACCCGCAGCGCCACATGGGCACCGTGATGTGCCACCGCGCGCACCAGGTCGACGGCGATCCGCTGTCCGACGTGGGCCAGAAGGACATCACGGCCCACGTCGACTTCACCGGCATCGCGCTGGCGGGGCAGGACGCGGGGCTCGAAGTGCTGGGCTACACGAGCCAGGCGCGCTTCCTGCTGAACTGCGGCCTGCTCGCGCGCATGGAGGCCGGCTCGGTGGCCGAGCGCGCAATGGCGGCGCGGCTCGTGCATGAGCACGAGATGGGCGAGCTGTTCAAGGTGATCGGGTTTGCCGCGGGCGGGGCCTGGGACGCGGTCGGGTTCGCAGAGGGCGACCGCAGCCACACGCTCTGAGCCTGGCCGGGCCCGCGCACCTCGATCGGCCCCCGGCTCGGCTCGGGTCTAATCGCAGTTTTGGCACGCGCGAGTTCCTGTTCCCCATGAGCCCTTCCACGCCCGATCTCCTGTCGATCGCCCACGCCCTGGCCGATGCCGCCGCGGCGCAGTCGATGCCGTATTTCCGTACGCCGCTCGACATCATCACCAAGGCCGACGAGAGCCCCGTGACGCTCGCCGACCGCGCGGCCGAAACCGCGATGCGCGAGATCCTGCTGGCCCGGGCTGCCGCCGACGGCATCTTCGGCGAGGAACATGGCCAGGAGCGGCTCGACGCCGAGCGCATCTGGGTGCTCGACCCGATCGACGGCACGCGCAGCTTCATCACCGGATCGCCGCTCTGGGGCACGCTGATCGGCGTGCTGCAAGGCGACCGCGTGGTGCTCGGCATGGTCGACATGCCGGTGCTTGCGGAGCGCTGGATCGGCCAGCTAGGCCAGGGTGCCACGCGCAACGGGCAGCCGGTGCGCGCGAGCGGCTGCAGCGAGCTGGCCAAGGCACGCATCGTGACCACCTCGCCCGACATCTTTGCGCCGGCCGACTGGCAGGCTTTCGACCGGCTGAGCCGCCAGTGCGCGATGCGCCGTTTCGGCGGCGACTGCTACGGCTATGCCCAGCTCGCGGGCGGCACCATCGACCTCGTGGTCGAGACCGGCCTGCAGCCCTACGACTACCTCGGCCCCGCGGGCCTGATCGAGGCCGCAGGCGGGATCGTCACCGACTGGGAAGGCCGGCCGCTGGGGCTCACGCCCGACTGCCGCGTGATCGCCGCGGCCACTCCCGAACTTCACCGGCAGGCCCTGGCCGTGCTTAGACTGTCACCATGATCCGCTGGCTGATCGTCGTCGTCCTGGCCCTGGTGCTCATGAGCGGTTTGACCGCCTGGCTGCGCCGGTTCGGCTTCGGGCGGCTGCCCGGCGATTTCGAGTTTCGCGCGTTCGGCCGCGATTGGCAGTTGCCGATCGCCAGCACGGTGTTGCTCAGCATGATCGCGGCCCTGGTGGCGCGCCTGATATAGACAGACAACCGAGACAGAGAGAGAAGAACGACGCATGAGAGCCTGTGTTGACATCGGCGGCACCAAGATTGCCGTGAGCCTTTCCGCTTCAAGCGATGCGCCGCTCGTCGGCCGGCGCAGCGAGCCGACCGCCAAGACCGGCGACAACGATGCCGTGGCGGTGCAGATCATTCGCATGATCGACGAGGTGTGCGCCGAGCAGGGCATCTCCGCCGCCGACATCGACCGCGTGGGCGTGTCGTCCACCGGGCCCTTCGAGCTGCGGGATGGCATGGTCGAGCTGGCCACGCCGAACATCTGCGGCGGCATCGCAGGGCCGGCGCGCGGCCTGCCGAACAACTGGATGACGGCCATCGTCGAGGCGCCGCTCGCACAGCGCTTTCGCAGCGTGCGGGTCGAGAACGACGCGGTGGCCGCGCTCGAGGCCGAGCGCCACTGGGGTGCGCTGAAGGGGCTGAGCCACTGCGCCTACGTGACCTGGAGCACGGGCGTAGGCGTGGGCCTGTGCGTGGACGGGCGGGCGCTGCGCGGCAAGAACGGCAATGCGGGCCATGCGGGCCACAGCTTCGTGGCGGACGACGCGAGCGGTGCCCTCTGCGGTTGCGGCAACCTCGGCGACGTCGAGGCGCTGGTGGCCGGCAACTCGATCGCGCGCCGTTTCGGGCAGCCCGCGCCCGACCTGTTCGCGGCAGCCTCGGCCGGCGAGCCGCACGCCACCGAGGTGGTCGATGCGCTGTGCCGTGTGCTGGGGCGCATGCTCTACAACCTCGTGGTCACGCTCGACCTGCAGCGCATCAGCCTCGGCGGCAGCGTGTTCTGGCACCACCGGGATTTCCTGCTGCCACGGCTCCAGGCGCAGGTCGACGGCAAGCTCGCACCGCTCACGCGCGGCGTGCTGCTCGTGCCCGCAGGGCTTGGCGACACGATCGGCGACTACGCGGCGCTGGCGTTGCTGGACTGAAGCCGGCTCGCCGCGGGCTGCGGCACCGCGGCGCTGTGGCCGCGCAGCAGCGCCTCGGTGATCTGGCCCAGCCGGCGGAGGCCCGTGGCGACTGCCTCGCCGTACGGCCAGCCGCAATTGATCCGCAGGTAGTGGTCGAAGCGGGAGGAGTTGGAGAACAGCGTGCCGGGCGCCACCACAATGCGCTCTGCAAGCGCCGCATCGAACACGCGCGACGACGAAAGCCGCTCGGGCAGCTCGATCCAGAGCTGCAGCCCGCCGGGTGGCAGATTGATCCGCGTGCCCGAGGGGAAGTGGCTGGCGATCGCATCGGCGGTCTGCTCGCGCTGCGTCTTCAGGCAGGCGCGCAGGTGGCGCAGGTGGCGGTCATAGGCACCAGTGGCCATGAAGAGCCCGGCCGCGCTTTGCGACAGGCCCTCGTTGTTGCGCGTCTGCGCGTACTTGAGCATCTCCACGCGCGCCTGCCAGCGGCCCGCCGTGATCCAGCCCAGGCGCAGGCCGGGCGCGAGAATCTTGTGCAGTGACGCGCAGTGGATCACGTTGCCGACGGTGTCCCACGACTTCAACGCGCGCGGCGGGCTCTGCGCATCGACGAGTTCGCTGTAGGTGTCATCCTCGATCAACGGGATCGCATGCTGCTCGCAAAGCAACGCGAGCCGCGCCTTGTGGGCATCGGGCATCACGCTGCCGAGCGGGTTCTGCAGGTGCGGCACCACCACCACGGCCTTGATGTTGTCGTAGGTGCGGATCGCGAGCTCCAGCGCTTCGATCGAGAGGCCGGTCTGCGGACTTGTCGGGATCTCGAGCGCACGCATGCCCAGGCTTTCGAGTACCTGCAACAGGCCATAGAAGGTGGGCGATTCCACGGCGACGGTGTCGCCGGGCTGCGCGACGGCGCGCAGCGCGAGGTTGAGCGCCTCGATGCAGCCGTTGGTGACCAGCACGTCCTCGGGCGAGATCGTCATGCCTACGCGCAGGCTGCGCTGGGCGACCACCTCGCGGAATTGGCGATGGCCCTTGAGCTGCGCCGCGACCGTGAGCATTTCGGGGTGCCGGCGCAGCATGCGCGTCATCGCGTTGCGCAACGCCTCTGCGGGATACAGCTCGGGCGCGCCGCGCGCGATCGAAAGGTTGAGCTTCTCGGGCAATTGCCGGCGGCGCGCCACGAAGTCCGACACCTTGGCGTGGATGCCCACGTACTGCGCCGGGTCCGGCGGCACGCCGGCCGCAGGCTCCTCCATCGGCGCGATGGCCAGCCGCTTCGGACGGCGCACGAAGTAGCCCGAGCGGTCGCGCGCCTCGACCCAGCCGTCGCTCTCCATCGTGCGGCACAGCTGCAGAGCGGTCGAGAGGCTGATGTCGTGCAGCTGCATCAGCCGGCGCAGCGAGGGCAGCTTGTCGCCCGGCTGGAGCGAGCCGGTGTGGATCGCGTCCACGTAGTGTGCTGCAAGCTGGCGGTAGAGCGGTAGCGAGTCCATGGCGTCGATGGTCCCTCGATCGTGCGTTCGAAAACAGATGCAGTTGTGGGGGAAAACAACCATAACAGATGGCCCCGAGGCACCGCTGTTCCGGTGCGGATCGCCCTGGCGTGTGCCTGTTTCGAAAGGGTCCGGATTCCTACGATGGACCCATCCGAATCCACAAGGCGCCGCCCCACCATGTCACCGCTCACGCTCGAACCTCCTCCCGCCACCATCGCCCTGCAGCCGGGCGAGGCCTTCCGCACAGCGCTCGACCGCGCGACCTGGCTCGAAGTCCGACAGGGCTCGGTGCTGCTCGTCGCGCCGCCGTCGTGGCTCGGCGAGACGGTGTTCACCGCGCAGACGAGGCTCGGTGAGGGCGAGGTGCACCGCCTCGCACGCGGCGGCTGGGTCGAGCTGGTGGCGCTGACGGTGGTGCGGCTGCGCATCCATGCGCCCGCGCCGTCAACGCAGGCATCACCAGCGGTCCGGTGGTTGCGCCGGCTGGCCGGCGGCTGGAGCGGAACCTAGCGCTGGCTGGCTGCCTGGCGCAGCGCGTCGAGAAATCCGCGCCGCCACCAGTGGATGTCCTGCTCGCGAATGCGCGCGAGCAGCTTCGTGTGGCGCTCGCGGCGCTCCTCGAGCGGCATCTGCAGTGCCTGCTGCACCGTCTCGGCGGTGCCGTGCGTGTCGTAGGGATTGACCAGCAGCGCCTCCTTGAGCTGCTCGGCCGCACCCGCGAAGCGCGAGAGCACCAGCACGCCCGGGTCCTCCGGGTCCTGGGCCGCGATGTATTCCTTGGCGACGAGGTTCATGCCGTCGCGCAGCGGTGTCACCAGCCCGACCGCGGCGGCGCGGCACAGCCCCGGCACGCGCTTGCGCGCCACCATGCGGTGGATGTAGCGCACCGGCATCCAGTCGAGTTCGCCGTAGTCGCCGTTGATCGCGCCGCACAGCGATTCGAGTTCGCGCCGGATGTCGCCGTAGGCATCGACCGTTTCCCGTGTGGGCGAAGCGATCTGGATCAGCGTGGCGCTGCGGCGGTTCTCGGGGTAGTTGGCGAGCAGTTCGCGGAAGGCGCGCACGCGCTGCGGAATGCCCTTGGAGTAGTCGAGCCGGTCGATGCCCAGCAGCAGCCGCCGCTGCGAGTATTCGCGCCGCATGGTCTCGAACATGTCGCGCGATTCCTTGGCATGCGTGAGCCGCGTGAACTCGTCCACGTCGATGCCGATCGGAAACGCGCTGCAGCGCACCGTTTGCCCGTAGGCGCGGTACATGTCGTCGCCAAGGTATTCGCCCTTGGCCTCGTTGCGCACGTAGTGTTCGAAGTGCTGCACGTCCTGCTGCGCCTGGAAACCGATCAGGTCGTAGGAGAACAGCGAGCGCATGAGCCATTCATGCTGCGGGACGGCCGCGATGATGATCTGCGGCGGCAGCGGGATGTGCAGGAAGAAGCCGATGCGCTGCTTGCAGCCCATCGCGCGCAGCTCGGCCGCGAGCGGCATCAGGTGGTAGTCGTGAATCCAGATGATGTCGTCGTCCTTCAGCAGCGGCATGAGCTTGCGCGCGAACAGCTGGTTCACGCGCCGGTAGCCGCCGATGAAGCCGGCATCGAAATGGGCGAGGTCGAGCCGGTTGTGGAAGACCGGCCACAGCACGTCGTTGCTGTAGCCGAGGTAGTAGCTGTCGTGGTCTTCGCGGCTCAGGTCGAGCGTGGCCAGCGTGACCTTGCCGGCCTGCTGCACATGCAGCTCGCCTTCTCCGGTGGGACCTTCCTCGACGATCTGGCCACTCCAGCCGAACCAGAGACCGCCGCTTTGCTGCAGGCTTTCGCCGAGCGCCACGGCCAGGCCGCCGGCTGCGGGTTTGCGTGGGTCGGCCACGCGGTTGGATACGACGACAAGACGGTTCATATGGCGGAGTCCCAGGGCGCCGAGAGCCGCATCGCCGCGTTGATGATGCCGACCATGGAATAGGTCTGCGGAAAATTGCCCCACATCTCGCCGGTGACCGGGTGCGTGTCCTCGGAGAGCAGGCCGAGCGGATTGCGGGCCGCGAGCATGGTCTCGAAGATCTGGCGCGCCTCGGCCTTGCGGCCGATCTTGGCCAGCGCGTCGATGCGCCAGAAGGTGCAGATGTTGAAGGCGGTCTCGGGCTTGCCGAAGTCGTCGGCCGCTTCGTAGCGGCGCATGTAGGGCCCGTCGCAGAGCGACTTCTCCATGGCATCGACGGTGGAGACGAAGCGCGGATCGCGCGCGTCGATCAGGCCCACCTCGACCATCAGCAAGATGCTCGCATCGAGCTCGTGGCCGCCGAAGCTTTCGGCGAAGGCCTGGCGCTCCTCGCACCACGATTTGGCAAGGATCTCTTCCTTCATGCGCGCGGCATGGCCGTGCCAGTAGGCGGCGCGCTCGGGCAGCGCCAGCACGTGGGCGATCTTGGCGAGCCGGTCGCAGGCGGCCCAGCTCATCAGGGCCGAGCTGGTGTGCACGCGGGCGCGGGTGCGCAGCTCCCACATGCCGGCATCGGGCGTGCCGTAGACGCGGATCGCCTGCTCGCCCACCGCTTCGAGGTGCGGGAATTCCGCCACACCCGCGCGGCTCAGCAGGCGCTGGTCGTGGAAGGCCTGCGCCGCGCCAAGCACGATGTTGCCGTACACGTCGTGCTGGAAGTGCTCTTGCGCCTGGTTGCCCACACGCACCGGGCCCATGCCGCGGTAGCCCGGCAGGTGCTCGACCATGGACTCGGGCAGCTCGCGTTCGAGTCCGATGCCGTAAAGCGGCTGAATGTGCTCGCCGTGCGAGCCGATCACCACGTTGCCGAGCCAGCGCAGGTAGTCCTCCATGGTGCCCACTTCGCTCAGCGAGTTGAGCGCGCGCACCACGAAGAAGGCATCGCGCAGCCAGCAGTAGCGGTAGTCCCAGTTGCGCTGGCTGCCCGGCGCCTCGGGGATGCTCGTGGTCATGGCAGCGACGATGGCGCCGGTGTCCTCGTAGAGCGAGAGCTTGAGCGTGATCGCGGCGCGGATCACTGCGTCCTGGTATTCGAACGGGATCGCGAGCCGCTTGCTCCAGGTGCGCCAATAGGCGATGGTTTCCTGCTCGAAGGCGCGCGCGGTGTCCGCGATGCCGTCGAGCAGCGTCTCGTCGACGCCGAACATGAAGTTGTACTCGCGCGAGAGCACGAACGGCTGGCGCGCGAGGATGTGCGAGATCGAGGCGTCGGTGTTGAGCCTGAGCGTCACGTCGGGCCCGACGTAGCGGATGTGGTTGCTGCCGCGCGTGACCTCCACCGGCGCCGAGGCGCCCCACTGGAAGCGCGGGTCGAGCGATACGCGGATGCGCGGCGAACCCGCGAGCGGGCGCACGCGGCGCACCAGCATGAGCGGGCGAAAGTAGCGCGAGCGGCTGTAGAAGCGCGGCGCGAAGTCGGTGATCTCGATGCCCTGGCCCGCGCTGTCGAACAGCTGGGTGCGCAGCACGGCGGTATTGGCCTCGTACCACTGCTTGCTCGATGCGAAGTCCTCGATCTCGATGGCCCAGGCGCCTGCCTCGTCGCCGGGGTGCAGCAGGGCATTGAAAACCGGGTCACCGTCGAAGCGCGGCAGGCAGCACCAGACGATGCGCCCGCGGGCGTCGACCAGCGCGCTGTAGGCGCAGTTGCCGATCACGCCGACATCGAGCGAGGGCTCGGCCGGCGGGCCGAAGCCGCGCGGCACGGCCGACGTGGTGGCGCGGGGATCGATCGGGGCCTTGTCGGCGGGCCCGGCCGCGCCCGAGAGCGAAGCGCCCGCGCGGTCCTCGGGCGCCTTCGACAGCTGCAGTTCACTCATCCGGTCGCTCCTCTGCTCAGGTGTCTTCGTTCTTCTTGTGCGGGGCTGCAGCCAGCTGGTCGCGCATCTGCACCAGCCATTCGTAGACGGCGCGCGGCGACTCAAGCCGGTGCTGCGCGATGCTCGGCCCCGCGCCGACCTTGATGGCGATGCCGCCGCGCGGCTGCACCACCGCGAAGCCGGTTTCGTCGGTGGTGTCGTCGCCGGCAAAGAACGGCACGCGGCCCGCGAACGGCGCCTCGGTCATGAAGGCGTCGATCGCGGTGCCCTTGTTGACGCCGGTGGGCTTGATCTCGAACACGAACTTGCCATGCATGAGTTCGAGCAGCGGACGGTCCGCAATGGCGCGCGACATCGCGTCGCGGCACACCGCTTCGAGCTGCGGCGCCAGGCGGTAATGCAGCGCGATGGCCGCGTGCTTGCGTTCGACCAGCAGCCCTTCGTGCACGCGCGCCAGCTCGTTGGCGGCCTCGAGGATGGGAATGAGATCGGGTGGGCGCTGCTCCTGCATGTGCCCCTTCGCGTCGCGGCGCTGCACGCCGTGCTCGCCCGCGACAGGCAGCCGCAGCGGCGCAAGGAAGCGGTCGATGGCATCGATCTGGCGGCCCGAAACCACCGCCAGCGCACCGCCGAGCTGGTCGCCCAGATCTTCGAGCAGTGGGACCAGCGCCGGAGGAATCTCGATTGATTCAGGGGTGGGCGCGAGGCCGACCAGGGTGCCATCGAAATCGAGAAAGAGGGCGCCGTCTCGGCCCAACGGAGGTGGCAACTTGGAAGACATTGGCATCTGGCAAAGACCATAACACGGGCCTTGCAATTTCCATGTCGGCCAAAGCCGGACGTGCCCGGAGGCGGGCGCGAGCGCTTACGAAGTTGTCAGTCGAGCGCAGTGGCCGCGACCGCTTCCACGCGCGCCCGGTGGACGGCTTCGCCGATCTGCGGTCCTGCGGCGCCTGCCTGCTGCGCCGCGCGTGCGACCACGTCGGTGGCCACGCCGGCCGCCACCGCCAGCACGCGCAGCAACCGCTCGCGTTGCGGATAGGGGCGGTCTTCCAATCCGAGCCGGCCCCGCGCATCGCATTCGCAGGCCAGCAGCGCATCGGCGAAGCGCGCGGGTTTGCGCAAGGCGTCGCAGCGTTCCAGCAGCCGCACCAGCGCCGCGGCGCCCAGTTCGCCGCTGCGATGGATGTTGCCGTGCTCGCGCGCCACCACATCGGCGAGCTCGCGGATCTCCACCGGCACGCGCCAGCGCTCGCACACCGCGCGCAGCAGCTCGGCGCTGCGCTTCTCGTGGCCGATGTGGCGCGGCAGCATGTCGGCGGCGGTCGTTCCCTTGCCGAGGTCGTGCATGAGGCAGGCGAAGCGCACGGCGAGCGACGCCCCGAGCCGCGCGCTGGTGTCGATGACCATCATCAGGTGCACGCCGGTGTCGATCTCCGGATGGTGCGCCTCCGGCTGCGGCACGCCCCAGAGCCGGTCGACCTCGGGCAGCAGCACCGCGAGCGCGCCCGAGGCCCGCAGCACCTCGAACATGCGCGAGGGGCGCGCTTCCATGAGCCCGCGCGACAGCTCCTGCCAGACGCGCTCGGGCACCAGTGCGTCGGCCTCGCCAGCCTCGACCATCTCGCGCATCAGCGCCATGGTTTCCGGCGCCACCGTGAAGTCGTCGAAGCGCGCCGCGAAGCGCGCCACGCGCAGGATGCGCACCGGGTCCTCGCGGAAGGCGTCGGTCACGTGGCGCAGCAGCTTCTGCGCGAGGTCGCGCTGGCCGTGGAAGGGATCGGCGAGCTTCTCGGGGGCGGGCTCGAAGCTGCCGTCGGCCGCGACGAACTCGGCCGGCATCGCGATCGCGTTGACCGTGAGGTCGCGCCGTGCGAGGTCCTGCTCGAGCGTGACGTCGGGTGCGGCGTGGATGGTGAAGCCGCGGTAGCCCGGCGCGCTCTTGCGCTCGGTGCGCGCCAGCGCGTATTCCTCGCGCGTCTCGGGATGCAGGAACACCGGGAAATCACGGCCAACGGGCAGAAAGCCGCGCGCCGCCATCTCCTCGGGGGTGGCGCCGACCACCAGCCAGTCGTGGTCGGTCACGGGCCTCCCGAGCAGCCGGTCGCGCAGCGCGCCGCCGACGAGATAGGTTTTCATGGCGCCGAGTTTAGGGATATCCCATATGTAAAAATAGAACGACCGTTCGATAATTTATTGATGCCTCGGACGATCCTTCGCCGTTTCTCGCGGAACGCAGTCGCCGTCTCTGGCAAGGCTGCTTGCTACAAAGTTCTTAACCAAAAGGAGCGAACAAATGATGATCAAAAGCATATGGGCCCTGGCGGCATGCGGTGCGCTGGCGTCGGGCGGCGCATGGGCGCAGAACGCGGGCGACTGGGTCGTCGGTGCGGGCTGGCTCCACCTGGCACCGCAGGATTCGAGCAAGCCGCTCACGCTGACCGCGCCGGTGCGCAGCGTGGTCGCCGGCTCGGGCGCCTCGGTCAGCGACTCGGACACGCTGGGCCTGAGTGCGGTGTATTTCATCGACAGCCATTGGGCGGTCGAGGGCGTGCTCGGCGTGCCGCCGAAATTCAAGCTCGACGGCAAGGGCACGCTCGGCCGTGTGGGCGAGCTGGGCGAGGCGCGCCAGTGGAGCCCCACGATCCTCGGCAAGTACTACTTCAACCAGGCCAACGATGCCTTCCGCCCGTTCGTGGGCCTGGGTGCGACCTATGTCTGGTACAGCGACGTCAAGCTCACGCAGGGGCTGCAGGGTGCGCTCGGCAGCCAGCTGCGCCGGCCACCGATGTCGACCTCGACCACGGCCGAACTCGACAGCTCGTTCGCGCCGGTGTTCAACGTGGGCGCGTCCTACCAGTTCGACAAGCACTGGGGCGTCTCGTTCTCGGTCTCGTACATCCCGCTGAAGACCAAGGCCACGCTCACCACCACCTCGCTCGGCGGGCTGCCGATCGCCACCAGCGAGGCGCGGCTGAAGCTCAATCCGATCGTGACCTACCTGTCGGCGACCTACCGGTTCTGAGCGTCCACGATGCGGCGCGTCAGCGCTGCTGCCGGTAGGGCTCCTCGAAGTCGAGGAAGTCCTTCTCGGCCAACGCGTCGTCGATCCAGGCCTTGACGCCGGGCAAGGCCTGTACGCGCTCGATGTAGGCGCTGATGGCGGGAGGCACCGGCAGGCCGTAGGTCTTGATGCGCGATCCGACGGGCGCGTAGTAGGCGTCGGCAATGCCGAACGCGCCGAACAGCATCGGCCCGCCGTGCGCGTCGAGCAGGCCGCTCCACATCTGCACGATGCGCTCGACCTCGGCGCCGAGCGCGGGGTGGTCCTTGAGCAGTTGCGCGCCCACGTGTGCGAGCGAGGCTTCGATGTTCATGCCGCACAGCGTGCGCAGGTTGCCGAAGCCCGCATGCATCTCGGCGCAGATGCTGCGCGCACGGGCGCGATCGGCCGCGGCGCTCGGCCAGAGCTTCTTCTCGGGAAAGGTCTCGGCGAGGTATTCGGCGATGGCCAGGCTGTCCCACACCACGAGTTCGCCGTCAACCAGCACCGGCACCTTGGCAACCGGATTGAGTTTGGCGATGGTCTGCTTGAACTGCGAATCGGCCTCGAAGGAATCGAAGCGCACCTTCACTTCCTCGAACGGAATGCCGCCCTGCTTCATGAGCACCCAGGGCCGCATCGACCAGGACGAGTAGTTCTTGTTGCCGACGTAGAGCTTGCGCATCGTGGGGTCCTGATTCGGAAAAAGGGAATGGGGAGCCTCGATGCTAACGAGGCTGCAGCCGCGCTTCAGCGCGGCGGTTCGTCATCGGGCGCGGCGATCACGCGCCGCTTGCCCTCGTCGCGCGGCGGGCCGACCAGGCGCTCGATCCCGTCGACCAGGCGCGGCACCACCGACAGCACGGCCAGTGCCAGCAGCGCGCTCAGCACCGCCGTGACCTCTCGCCCCAGCCCGCAGGCCATGCCGATGGCGGCGGTCATCCAGAGCCCGGCCGCGGTGGTCAGGCCCTGCACCTGGTGCTCGCCTCGGCCCTGCTTGAGGATGGTGCCGGCGCAGAGAAAGCCCACGCCCGCCACGAGGCCCTGGATGACGCGGCTCATGTCGGCCGGCTCGATGCCCGACTGCTGCGGGATCAGCACGAACATGGCCGATCCGATCGCCACCAGCATGTGGGTGCGCACGCCGGCCGCCTTGCCGTGCTGTTCGCGCTCGAAGCCGAGCATGAAGCCGAGCACCGCCGCGAGCATCAACCGCACGACGATGCGTGTGAGCTGCGCGACGTCGGCCACGTCCGAGAACTCGGCCGCTACCGTGTCGAGCACCTCGTCGACCCAGTTCATCTAGGGCAGGTCCTTGTTGGGTTCAGGTTCGGCGGCATTGCGCGGGCCGACCTGGCCGAGGCGCTCCTTGAGCGACTGCGGACGGCCGCTGATCAGCGCCGCGTAGTTGGTGGTGTTGGCGAGCACCTTCTTCACATAGTCACGCGTCTCGTTGAAGGGCACGTTCTCGGCCCAGATCGCGGCGTCGAGCACCGGGCCATTGCGCCAGCTGCGCGGCCGGCCCGGGCCGGCGTTGTAGGCGGCAGCGGCCAGCGCCATGGAGCCGTCGAAATCGTCGAGCGCGAGCTTGAGGTAGGCGGTGCCGATCGTGATGTTGGTTTCGCGCTCGTTGATGCGGCCCGGCGTGAAATCGGTCATGCCGATCTTGCGCGCCGTCCAGCGCGCGGTGGCGGGCATGACCTGCATCAGGCCCGAGGCGCCGACGCCCGAGCGCGCATCCATGATGAAGCGGCTTTCCTGCCGGATCAGGCCGTAGACGTAGGCCGGGTCGAGACCGATCTCCTGGCTCTTGCGCAGCACCGTGTCGTGGAAGGGCATCGGGAAGCGCTGCTCGGCGTCGATCGCGCCCTTGGTGCGCTCGCTGGTGTTGATGCAGCGGTCCCAGACTTCGCGCTGGCAGGCCAGGTCGGCCGCTGCCAGCAGCGCACGGTCGTCCATGCCGCCGCGGTCGTGCAGGTTGGTGGCGTAGTTCCACTCGCGCACGCCTTCGGAGCGCAGCCCGATCGAGATCGCGTAGAGCCCACGCGCCAGCGACGGATTGGCGCGCGCGGCGTTCTTCTCCTCGGCCGTGAGCGGCGCTGGGCGCGTGGGCACCACGATGCGCTGGCCCATTTCTTCGAGCGCGAGCATTTCATAGAAGCCGCGCGTGCCGGCGATGCTCTGGTCCAGCTCGCGCGCCTGCGCGCGGCGCTCGTCACCGCCCGCCGCGGCGAGCGCACGCGCCTTCCAGTAGATCCAGGTCGGCTCCAGCTGGGCGCTCTCGCTCATGGCGTTGATGGCGGGCGCCACCTCCTTCCATTGGCTGGCGCGCAGCGCGGCGCGCACGCGCCAGCCGAGCATGTCGTCGGAGAGATCGCTGTTCTTCGTGACGTTGGCGAAGTAGCTGCCGGCCAGCGGCGAGAGCTTGTTCGCGGCCTGGCGGCCGATGGTGCCCCAGACCCAGTTGCGTTCTTCGGCCGAGAGCATCGGCCCCCATTTGCCGTCGAGCTGCGAGGCTGCCTGTTCGGGGTCGGCCATGGCGATGCGGATCAGCGCCAGCACGACGATTTCCTTGCGCGACTTGGCGGCCACGAAAGCGCGTCCCGCGAGGAACTTCGCGGCGCTGGCATTGACCTCTTCGAACAGCGGCAGCGCGTCGGGTGCGGCGATGGCCACGGCGCCGCGCGCGGCCTGCGCGCGATTGGCTTCCATGGCCAGGCGCGCCTTCTTCCAGGCGTCGTTGGGCGACATCAGCCGGGCCGCGACCATGCGGTCGGCCGCGGTGAGGCAGCCGTCGTCCGCCTCTTTCTGCCCGTGCCAGTTGCGGCGCACCTCGTCGGCCTGGGCCTGGGTGGCGGTGCCGGTGCGCAGCGACTCGACGAGGATCGCGTAGCAGCGAACCTGCGGGTCGTCGTTCATGCGAAAGCCCGGCAGGGCGGCCGAGAAGCCGTCCCAGTCGCGGCGCTCGCCCAGCAGCAGCAGCCAGTCGTTGCGCAGCCGGTCTTCCTGGTAGGTGCCGGGATAGCGCGCGAAGAAGTCCTGCACTTCGTTCGGCAGGGCCTCTTTCAGGCGCGCCTTGAGCTCCCAGTAGGCGGCCCAGGGTTCGAGCGCATGGCCGCGGGCCTGCGGCAGCAGCGCGGCCAGCCGCGCCTTGTCGCCGCGCTGGTACGCCTGCTTCATCTGGACCAACAGGTCGTCGTTGCTGTTGGCCTGTTGCGCCGCCGCGGGTGCCTGCGCGAGCAGGGCGGCGGAGGCCAGGACGGTGGAAAAGACCAGCGCGGAGGCCGCTCGGCGCGGGCCGCGGTGCTTGGGTGCCAAAATGCTCGGGAACTGCATCGGGGGATTATGGACAAGTCACAGGATGCCGGCACCTCGGCGACCGCAAGTTTTCTCAAGGCACAGCTGCGCAAGGCGCTCATCGAGCAGCGCCTTGCGATGCCCGACCGGCTCGCCCGGGCCGACCTGCTGCAGCGCGTGATGCGCATCTGGCTCGTGGGGCGGCCCGACACGGTGATCGGCGCCTACTGGCCGATCAAGGGCGAGTTCGATCCGCTGCCCGCGCTGCACCGCTGGAAGGAAGACGGCGAACTGATGGACGAGCCCCAGCGCCGCCGCATCGGCCTGCCCGTGATGAACAAGGTCCACAAGACGCTGACCTTCCACGCCTGGTACCCGGGCTGCCAGATGGAAGAGGACGCCTACGGCATTCCCAAGCCCAAGGACACCGAACTCATCGTGCCCACGCTGCTGTTCGTGCCCTGCGTGGGCTACAGCGCCGGCGGTTACCGCCTGGGCTACGGCGGCGGTTTCTACGACCGCACCCTGGACGCGCTCGAGCCGCGGCCCTTCACCGTCGGCCTCGGCTTCACGAATGCCTTTCTCGAGGACTACCAGCCCGAGCCGCACGACCTGCCGCTCGACGCGATCCTCAACGACAACGGCGTGGTCTGGCCGGTCGGCTAAAAAACGCCGATTTCAGTCGATATTGTCGACCGTGTCGGGGTCGGGGACCTCGCCGATCGTTTCGCGCGTGGTGACGGCCTGGGCCTGCAACCAGTCCGAGAACGCCTTGATCTCGGGCCGCAGCGCCTGGCGCGGCCCGGCGATGAGCCAATAGGCCATCGGTGAATCCATGCGGTGCTGCGGCAGCACCTCGACGAGGTCGCCGTTGGCCAGGCTTTCGGCAATCAGCGAACTGCGCGCCAGCACCACGCCCTGGCCGGTGAGCGCGGCCTGCACCATCTGGTAGGCGTAGTTGAAATAGAGCCAGCGCCGGGGCTGCGCCCGTTCGAGGCCATTGATTTCGAACCAGCGCCGCCAGGTCAACCATTCGAGGTGTGAGCGGTGCGCGTCGCCCGCTTCGATCAGCGTGAAGCGCGCGATGTCCGCCGGTGTCTTGACCGGCGGGCTGCTCTTCAGCAGCCACGGACTCGCCACCGGGGTGAGCGTTTCGCCGAAGAGGCGCAGCGCCGAGGCCGGCATGCTCTCGCGCGGGCCGTAGCGCAGCGCGATGTCCACGTCGGCCACTTCCAGGTCGACTGCCACGTCGCTGGCGTCGATGCGGATGTCGATTTCGGGGTTGTCGCGCTGGAAAGCCTCGAGCCGCGGGATCAGCCACATCGATGCGAACGACGCGAAGGTCGTGAGCGAGACGCTCTTGCGCCCCGCGCTCTGGCGGATCTGGCGCACCGCCATGTCGATGCGCGGCAGCGACTGCTGCACCGCGAGCAGCAGCTGCGCGCCGGCGCCCGTGAGCTCCACCGCGCGCGTGTGGCGCAGGAACAGCGCCACACCCACCTCTTCCTCGAGCGACTGGATCTGGCGGCTGACCGCCGACTGGGTGAGCGCCATTTCCTCGGCGGCGGCGCGAAAGTTCAGGTGGCGCGCCACCGCCTCGAAGGCGCGCAGATGCCCGGCCGAGATCGGGCGGGAGCGCAGGTGGGTTTGCGAGTGCTGCATGGGCGGGAGGAGGGTGGGGTGCCGGGCATTGATGCGGATTCGGAATCAGTAGGCTACTTCGTTTTCATTGGACTGCCAACGGCCCGGAAACGATCATTCATTCCTGAACTGCGCCAATTCCTGTTTCTTCCCGTCCTGTCATCGCGCATCGGCCCAGCCAAGGAGTCTCTTATGTCCACCGCCGTCTGCACCAATGAATCGCTCGCCGCCCTGCCGGGCACCGCCCGCACCACCGCTGCCGTGCCGCCGGCCGTGCGCCGTGGCGCCTGGCAGATTGCACCCGGCGAGGCGATGAGCCTGCGGGCGCGCACCGCCAGCGTGCTGCGCGTCAAGCAGGGCCGCATCTGGCTCACCGCCGACGCCAACGCGGCCAGCGCGAGCGAAGACCTCGTGCTCGCGCCGGGCGAGTCGCTTGCCGTGGCCGCGGGCCAGCGCATCGTGATGGAAGCCTGGGATGGCTTTGGCGCCACCTATTCGTGGGACCCGGCCTGAGCCCGCCTGCGGGCAGCGCGTGTTTCCCACGGACGGAAGGCGGCCTCGGCCGCCTTTTTCTTTGGCTGCCCCAAATCAGATGCTGATGTCGAAGCTGGGCCGCAGCGCCAGGAAGTGCTTCAGCGCTGCCTCACCGTCGAGCGCATGGACGCCGGCCATCAGGTCGGGGCCTTCGCTCTCGGCCAGGCCCATGCCGAAGCCGCTGTAGCGGCGGCTGTCCAATGCGCCGCGGTACAGCACCCGCACCTCCGTATGCCGCGGGTCCTGCGCGATGCGGTGCATCAGCGTCTCCACGGCTTCCACGGGTCCTTCGAGGTGTTGGCAGAACCGCATGCCGTCGAACACCAGCAGGCCGGTGATCCGGCGCTGCGCATTGCGCGCACGGGCCTGGGTCGCGATGGCGCCCACTGTGGCCGGCGGCAGGTCTTGCGTCAGAAGGCTGCAGTAGAAGATCTCGTGAAGTGCTTGGTGTTCTGTCATGCGTTCGGAGGCTGGGCGTGCGAAGTTTAGGCACCTCCCGGGACGTGCGAAATGTGAAAAGACATAGGCAAAAGACCTATAGTGCGGCGTGAAATTCGAGGACTACGCCATCCCTGCGCCGCCGCCCGCGGGCCCGAACCCTTGCGATGACTGCGCGTTGCGCCGGCTCGACGCTTTCCTGCCGGCATCGCAGGACGAGCTTGCGACGATCCAGTCCTTCAGGATCGGCTCGCGCCAGGTCGCAGCCGGGCGCGCGATCATCGAGGAGCACCGGCCCAGCCCCGAGCTGTTCACGCTCTATGCCGGCTGGGCCTTCCGCTACAAGACACTCAGCGACGGCCGGCGCCAGATCCTGAGCTTCCTGCTGCCTGGCGACTTCATCGGCCTGCAGGACGAATTCGCCGATGGGCAGACGCACGGCGTGGAGGCCGTGACCGACACCACGCTGTGCGCCTTTCCGCGCGCCCGGCTGTGGGAACTGTTTCATTCCCAGCCGAAGCTCGGCTACAGCATCACCTGGCTCGCCGCGCGCGAGGAAAAGCTCGTCGACGACAACCTCGTGACCGCGGGCCGCCGCAACGCGGTCGAGCGCGTTGCCATGCTGCTGATGCACCTGTACCGGCGCGCACAACGCGTGGGCATGGTGCGCGACGACTGGGTCGAGTTTCCGTTCAACCAGCAGCACATCGCCGATGCCCTCGGCCTGTCGCTGGTGCACACCAACAAGACCCTGCGCAAGCTCCAGACGCTCGGGCTCTACAAGCTCGATGCCGGCTGGCTGCGCATCCTCGAGCCGCATGCGCTCGAACGGCTGGGCGACTATTTCGAGCGGCCGATGCGGCCGACGCCGCTGATCTAGTGTCCTGTCCCGTTAATTCGTAGGCATGAAAACTGCATGAGATGAGGCATCCTTGGAGATGTCTCATGCCCAACGCATACACACGCACGACCACCATCAGCCTGAGCGAAGGCGAGCGAGC
>JAESFY010000132.1_pt1 | contig 37032 bp, 34 predicted proteins | sample 9266201 | NCBI WGS metagenome assembly JAESFY01 (sample SAMN14515071, study PRJNA621656) | algae metagenome | isolation source: Nodosilinea sp. WJT8-NPBG4 and co-occurring heterotrophs from soil, lower... | place: USA: Pinto Basin, Colorado Desert, California | collected 2006-05-27 | reverse complement strand
TTTCTTTGCCAAGCTCAAGCAGTATCGAGCGATTGCGACCCGCTACGACAAGTTAGCCGAGACGTTTCTCAGTGCGATTTATATGGCAGCTGTCGTCATCTGGCTTAATTGATTACACGCCCTAGCTTTGATCTAATTTTTCGCGCAGTTAAAGCATTTTGGGTATAAAAATCTGCCCAGACTGCTGGGGAGTCGCAGCTAGGATTAAGGGCTGAAAGCCTTAAATCACGGGACGGAGAGGGAGGGATTCGAACCCTCGTTGGGTTTCCCCAAAGCAGTTTTCGAGACTGCCGCATTCAACCACTCTGCCACCTCTCCAAAGGGGCGTTGCTATTCTACCGCTGAATCGGGTTCATAGACGACCCAGAGCTGAAAACCCGCAGAAAACAGTTGGCGAAGCGGATTTTTGGGATGAGCTATCTAGATCTGTGCCCTTTGCAGGGGTACCGCAATCCGGGAAGATGAAGTAGCTCTGTTACGCCCCTGCCCGCTAACTGCCATGGTGTCTGGTCTTACCGACGATTCCTTAGCTGAAAAACTCATAGACCTGGCCCTCAAACGGGGAGCCGAAGCAGCGGAGGTGCTGCAATCACGATCGCGATCGCGCCCTGTCTTTTTTGAAGCCAACCGGCTCAAACAGCTTGAAACCTCTGCTGCCCTGGGCACTGCCCTGCGCCTCTGGATCAATGGTCGGCCTGGGCTGGCGGTGGCCTACGGTAATGTTGACCCTGAGGCCATCATCGATAAGGCCCTCGCAATTAGCGCCCTCAACGAGCCCGAAACCATTGACCTGGTCGCAGGTAACAGCCACCACTACCCCGACATGGGCCAGGAGGTGCCGGTGGAGCAGTTGATCGAATGGGGACAGGCCATGATCGATCGCATTCGCAGTGCCTACCCTGAGGTGATCTGCGGCGTGGATGTAGAGTGCGATGTGGAAACCACTCGGATTCTCAACACCAAAGGGCTCGACTGCCACTACAGCGATGCGACCCTGAGCAGCTACCTGTCGGCCGACTGGGTGAGGGGCGATGATTTTTTGAGCGTCAGCGATGGCCAAACCCAGCGCGATCGCCTGGAGATAGATGCTTTGGTCGATCAGGTGTTGCAGCGGCTAGCCTGGGCTGAGGAATCCGCCGAGGTCAACACCGGACGCATGCCGGTGATCTTTACCGCCAAAGCCGCCGATATGATTTGGGGCACGCTTCAGTCAGCCCTCAGTGGCAAGCGGGTGGTGGAGCGATCGTCCCCTTGGAGCAGCGCCCTGGGCGAACAGATGACCTCGCCCCGTGTGACGCTGCTACAAGACCCGGAGGCGGGGCCGTTTAGCTGCCCCTTTGACGATGAGGGCACCCCCACTCAGCGACTGGTGTTTATCGATAAAGGGGCAGTGGCGCTGTTTTACTGCGATCGCGCCGTCGGTCGTACCCTGGGGGCCGGGTCCACGGGCAACGGCTTTCGGCCTGGCCTGGGCAGCTACCCTACCCCTAGCCTCTACAACACCCTGGTTGAGCCGGGTACGCGATCCCTAGAAGCACTGATTGCCAGCATCGACAACGGGGTGCTGGTAGACCAAATTTTGGGCGGTGACCCGGGTATCGCGGGCGACTTTTCGGTAAACATCGACTTGGGCTACCGCATTCACCGGGGTAAGTTGGTGGGTCGTGTCAAAGACACTATGGTGGCAGGCAATATCTACACCGCCCTCAAAGACAATGTGGAGCTGGGCAGCGACGGCGACTGGAATGGCTCCTGCTACACGCCTTCGGTGCTGCTGGATGGGCTGTCCATTACTAGTGGTTGATCGGCTGGCACTGAGGGCAGATATAGCAACGCCTGCCGCCGATCATGATCTTGGCGATGGTTTCACCGCAGCGGTGGCAGGGTTTGCCCTGGCGGCCAAAGGCCCAGTGGCGGTAGTCGCGGCGGCGGTAGCCGGTCTGCTTAAGGTGGGTAGCCAGGGCTAAGTCATTGGTAATGCCGTTGTGCCGGTATGACTGCTGGGGCAGGTCCAGAGCGGCCTCGGCAAAGGCGGCGATTTGAGCGGGCGTGCAGTCTACGGGCCGCTGGCTGGGGTGAATGCCCGCCACATAAAGAATTTCAGTGCGCAAATAGTTGCCGATGCCACCGAGGAACCCTTGATCGAGCAGCAGGGTGGCAAACTGGCGGCGGCGAAAGGGGGCGCTCAGAGTGCGTTCTGCTACCGCCGCTGGAGTAACGGCGGTAGCGAGCGTGTCGGGGCCAAGTTTGGCAATGTAGGGATGGGGTCGGCACCGCCTCTGCATTGAGCACCTCAATCTCTGAGGCACTGTAGAGCAGCGCCCACCGACGGGGGGTATGCACCGCAAAACGTAGCTGGCGACGGGTGGCGGGGACGGCATCAGGTTTGCAGATCACCCAAATGCCATAGAGCTGGTTGTGGCTATAGACCCCCAGCCCGTTGTCAAAGTAGGTGACCATGGCCTTGCCGTAGGGCTTCACCGCCGTCACCGTGCGGCCGATCAGCTTCTCCTCATAAGGTTTGAGGTGGTCGAAGGCAAAGAACACATCGGCGGCGATGTGGCCTGCGATCGCCCGATGGAGCTTGTCGGCAGCACGGCGAATCTCGGGGCCTTCGGGCATGGGCTACTACTCGTAGCCCCAGAAGGCCATCAGCTCGCGGGCGCGGGCGGCCCCTTCGGTATTGCCCTGGCGGCTATATAGAATTGCCGCCAACTCCAGGTTCGAGAGCGCCTGGGCCTCTAGCCCCTGCCCGTGGAGCGCCAAGCCCAAGTTATAAAAGGCGGCGGGGTCACTGGGTAGAGCATCGACTACCTTGCGGTAGGAGAGCACAGCCTGGAGGTATTGCTCCCGTTCGAGCAGCAGCTCACCTAGCAGAGCGTGGGCGGCAACTAGCTCAGGGTCGAGGCGCACCGCCCGCACCAGGTAGTCAAAGGCGGCCTCGCGATCGCCCTGTTGGTAAAGCACATAGCCCATCTGGTGCTGAGCATTGGCGTTTTGAGGCTCTACCCGCAGCGCTTCGCGCAGGTTTTTGGTTGCCTCGGGGTAGTTTTCTTGCAGGATGTAGATGTTGGCCACACTGACGCGGAGATCCCCATCGTTGGGGTTAGAACGCAGCCCCTCGTTTAGGTAGGTGAGGGCCTGGTCATAGTCCTCCTGCTGAATGTAGAGCGACCCCAGCGCCGTATAAACCTGGGCGTTGCCCGGGGCAATGCGGGCCAGACTCTGGTAGGTGGTCAGCGCTCCGTCGAAGTCGCTGCGCTCAATTTGAATGCCGCCAATCCCCAGGTGGGCGTTGACCTCCCGAGGATTAGTGCTGAGAATGCCCTCGTAGGTGGACAGCGCATCGTCAAGCTGGCCGTTTTTGTACTGGCTGTGGGCTAGACCGTAGCGAAAAGCCAGGTTGCTGCCGTCCAGGGCGATCGCGCTTTGGTAGGCATCGATCGCCTCGTCGTAGTTCTCCTGCTGCACGTAGAGGTAGCCAATGCCCGAAAACAACCGGGGGTTGCGGCTGTCAATGGCAACCGCCTGCTGATAGGCGGCGATCGCCCCGGCGTAGTCGCGGGCTGTGACCTTGGCCTGACCCTGGCGCAGCAGCTCATCGACCTGCTCTTGCTGGGCGGTACTAAGGCCATTGCTGCCGTTGCTGCTGTTTTGGGCCAGCCACAGTGGCGGCACCGGGCCAGGAGCCTGCCCAAAATCGTTCAAAGCTTGGGAAGGCGTCGCTGGAGCAGCAGCTTGAGCATTGGGAATAACCACCCAACCGCCCATGAGGCCGCACAAAATAGCGATCGCCGCGTGACTGCGTTTCACAGGAACTCTCCTTACTGGTAAGCCAAATCGTTAAGGGTGCACTCCATATATTACAACTTGCCAACCGCTGTAAAGAATGGTCACTGTGACACCGCCAGCCTCGGGTGATCCCGTAGCATTTAAGTATCAGGGTACACCAAACAACTAAGCCCTGACCCGCTACAAGCATCGCTACAATCGCCTACATCAATATCCTTAAGCCGCGAGGTGCCAGTCATGAAAGGTCTGAATCTCTCAGTATTTGGCTACTTTTTTGATGGGTTAATGCAATATTTTGCTGAGCCTGTCAGCAGAATCTTTGGCCCCGACGATGACAACTATCCCAAAACTGGGGTACAGCCCTTTGATGGCGATACCTACGCCGAAACGGTCGAAACTCTCTAGAAAAAGCATGGTTTTTGACAACTCACTCTGTACCCAAAGCCCGCTTGCTAAGGTAGTAAGCGGGCTTTAACATTGGGTTGAGCGGCTGGGGGAAATGTCCTTGGTCGGGGCTAGTGGAATTTAAATCTGCATCAGTTTTAGGTGTTATACCGTGCTTCCACAGCTCGTACTCACTGATATCAATGTCCTCGTTCCAAACGATTCCGTACCCACCTGACTCAAGGGTAAAGCTCTTAAAAAAAGCAGGCTGTCGAAGGGGTGCAAACATTGGTTTTTCTAAAAGCGGGCTGATGTCGTAGTCTTTGATATCTTGATTGGTGAAGGTAACTCTAAGAATGCGATCGCTAACTGCCTCAGCCCGATAGACTTTTGGGTATTTCATGCCTATATCGACCTTATTTCAAAGGAGGTAGCTTCCGAAACTCTTGGTTATTCCACATCTTTCACAGATCTTGCTGATACATTTCAGCCCAGTCGATCACCATCTTCTGAGCACGGCTTAGTAAATCACCTTCTATGATTTCTAAAGATTCGATACTTACCAAGGCGTTATATTCGCCGTAAATCGGGTGAAAGTGAGGCAGTGGATGATCGCCAAAGAAAACCTTGATGATTCCGTAGAACCTTATAATCTCTGGCATTGCTAATTGGTATCTTTATCTAGGTCTGTATCCATGCCTTTGAGAAAGCCTCTGAGTGCTTGTACTGGGTGAATGGGGATTAGCTCGATGCGGTCTTGATACCGCACAACCTGAAAGCGCTGCCCTTCAGATAGCCTCAATGACTTGCCTACTGCACTCGGAATGGTGAGCTGTAGATCAGCCGATACGGTAACAGCAGCGTCAGCAAAAGGATCTTGGCTCATAGCCCCCACTTTAAATCCCCAATCTACTCATCTACTTATCAGCCCCCCTCCACCAGCAATTGAAACCGCTCGTCGGTGCTAATGGGGTTGAAGTCGGTGTCGGTGACCATATCCGATAGGTAGGATCCAGGGCATCACCTACCCTAGAGACTATGAGGACTACCTCTCTACCCATCCACTCCTCACCCATCTACCCTCTTTGCCCTTAACCAACTCTTACCGAATAAAACTTCACAGCCTTGCCAGAGTATTGAATGATGGAGGTAGTGGATTTTTGCTATCCAAATTTGAGCGGTGGACTTGCTCTCTATAAAAAAACCTAGCTTTGCTCCACGCCTCTCTCTCACCAGCCTATAGGACGAAACACTATGACAAGCTTTCCCATTGACCTGGGCGCATACCAGCGAATTTCCCTCGATGCGTCCAACCCCACCCTCACCGACGAGCAGCGCAGCGCCCTTAAGGCCAACATTCAGCTGTGTCGGGATGCGATTGTGTTCTTCACCGCCACGGGTGCGGCGCGGGGCGTGGGCGGTCACACTGGCGGCCCCTACGACACCGTGCCCGAGGTGATGATTCTCGACGCGCTGTTTCGCGGTGCGGGCGACAAATATGTGCCGATTTTCTTTGACGAAGCGGGCCACCGGGTGGCGACCCAGTATCTAATGTCGGTGCTCAACGGCGACATGCCTGCCGAAGACCTGATGCACTACCGCGAAGCCCACTCCAAACTGCCGGGCCACCCCGAACTGGGGCTCACCCCCGGGGTTAAATTTAGCTCTGGGCGGCTAGGTCACATGTGGCCCTACGTCAACGGCGTAGCCCTGGCCAACCCCGGCAAAGTTGCCTTCTGCCTCGGTTCCGACGGCTCCCAGCAGGAGGGCAACGACGCCGAGGCGGCCCGCTTTGCGGTGGCCAACCACGTCAACGTCAAGCTGCTGATCGACGACAACGACGTTACCATTGCCGGTCACCCCTCTAGCTACATGGGCGGCTTCAGCGTCAAGAAAACTCTTGAGGGCCACGGCCTGACCGTGCTCGAAGGCGACGGCGAAGACATCGACAGCCTCTACGCCCACATCTGTAAGGCGATCAACACCCCCGGCCCCGTGGCGGTGGTTAACAAGCGGGCCATGGCGGTCGGCATCGAGGGCATTGAGGGCAGCACCCACGGCCACGATGTGATCTCGGTGAAGGCGGCGATCGCCTACCTCACCGCCAAAGGCCACACCGCCGCCGTGGAGATCCTCGAAGGCATTACTGCCCCCAAAAATACCTACGAGTTTCGGGGTTGCAGCAAAGTTGTGGGGGCCAACCGCAACGTGTTTGGCGATGCCATGGTAGAAGTGTTGGGCAAACTGGACGAAGCCACCCGCAAGGACAGCGTGCTAGTGGTCGACAGCGACCTGGAGGGGTCCTGCGGCTTGGCCCAGATCCGCAAGGCATACCCCGAAGTCTTCATCAGCGGCGGCATTCAAGAGCGGGGCAACCTGTCAGCGGCGGCGGGCTTTGGCATGGCCGAGGGCAAGCAGGGCGTCTTCGCTACCTTTGCAGCCTTCCTGGAGATGTGCATCTCTGAAATCACTATGTCGCGGTTGAACCGGTCTAATCTGCTGTGCCACTTCTCCCACTCCGGCATCGATGACATGGCCGACAACACCTGCCACTTCGGCGTTAACAACTTCTTTGCCGACAATGGCCTGGAGGACGGCTATGAAACCCGCCTCTACTTTCCCGCCGATCCCAACCAGATGAAAGCCTGCGTCAACAAGGTGTTCCACGACCCCGGTTTGCGCTTTATCTTCTCGACCCGCTCGAAGGTGCCGATGATCCTCGACACTGAGGGCAACGAGATGTTTGGCGGCGACTACACCTTCACCCCCTGCAAGGATGAGGTGATCCGCGAGGGCACGGCGGGCTACATCGTCACCTTTGGTGACTCGCTCTATCGCGCCCTCGATGCCGTCGAGCGGCTGAAGCAAGAGGGCATCGACGTGGGCTTGATCAACAAGTCCACCCTTAACGTGATCGATGAAGAGACCATGGCCAAGGTGGGCCAAGCTCCCTTTGTGCTGGTGACCGAGGCCTTTAACCGCAAAACTGGCCTGGGCAGCCGCTTTGGCTCTTGGCTGCTGGAACGGGGCTACACGCCCAAGTTTGCCTTTATGGGTACCAACCACGAGGGCAGCGGCGGCCTGTGGGAGCAGTTTATTCACCAGAGCATTGACCCCGATGGCATCATGGCCAAAGTGAAAGAACTGGTGGGTTAGATCCCCCTGTCCCCCTTTTAGGGGGTGCTAGAGCCCCGGTTTCTTAGGGAGCCGGGGCTTTGCAATTGCAGCCCACTGAGTTTGCTGGGGAAGTTATCGGCGATGAAAGTTGATGTATTTAAGATCGCCCAGAGTGGCCCCGACGACCTGAGCGGTCTAGCCGCACTGGTGCAGCAAGGAACCTTAGACCCCAAAACCATTGTGGCGATTTTGGGCAAAACCGAGGGCAACGGCTGCGTGAATGATTTCACCCGTGGGTTTGCGGTAGCCACCTTAAAGGGATACCTGCGGGGTCTGATCGGCGACGAGCTGACCAACCAGGTAGTGTTTGTCATGTCGGGGGGCACTGAGGGGGTGCTAAGCCCTCACATGACGGTGTTTACCCGCCAGAGCGAGGGACTGACGGGGCCAACTCAGCCTGGACTGGCCCTGGGGGTTTGCCACACCCGCGACTTCTCGACCGATGAAATTGGCACGTTGACGATGGTGGAGGAGGTGGCGGCGGGGGTAGAGCGGGCGATCGCCGCCGCTGGCCTCACCGCCGAGGCAGTTCACTTTGTGCAAATTAAATGCCCGCTGATCACGGCGGCTCGCTCCACCCAATCCACCATTACCCAGGACAGCTATAAATCGATGGCCTACTCGCGGGGGGCCTCGGCCCTTGGGGTCGCCCTAGCCCTGGGTGAAGTGCCGCGGGGTGATCTCACCGCCACTGACATTTGCCACAACTACCGCCTCTACTCATGTGTGGCTTCGACCTCAGCGGGGGTCGAGCTGCAAAACTGCGAAATCTTGGTGCTGGGCAATGCCCCCCAGACCCATAGCCACTACCGTATTGGCCACAGCGTCATGGCCCACGCCCTCGATATCGCCGCCGTCAACCGAGCTATCCACAGCGCCGGGGGGGTGGGCGAAGACGGCCAGATCGTGAATGTGTTTGCCAAGGCCGAAGCCGACCCCTCGGGGCAGCTGCTCGGGCACCGCCACACCATGCTCGACGATTCTGATATCAATCACACCCGGATGGCTAGGGCAGTAGTGGGGGCGGCGATCGCCGCCGTTGTGCAAGACCCGATGATCTATGTGTCGGGCGGCAGCGAGCACCAGGGGCCATCGGGGGGCGGGCCGATCGCCGTCATCGTTGACAACGCAGGTATAACCTTGAATCCTTAGGTGGGAAAGATCCTAGGGTTCTCACAGTACCCTAGAGGCTTGGTCTAGAGAGGGGTAGCCTCGATGGCGAAAACCGAGCGGGAGAAGATGCTGGCCCATGAGCTGTATCTGGGAGCGGATCCCGAGCTGGTGGCGATGCGGCGGCAGACTCAGGAGCAGCTGTATCGCTTTAACTATGCTCGGCCTGGCGAACTTGAGGTGCGGCAGGAGGTGGTGCGATCGCTCTTTCACACCATTGGCCCCGATTTTGAGATTACGCCCCCTTTTTTCTGCGACTACGGCGATCATATCCGAGCCGGCAAAAACCTCTACCTCAACACCAACTGCACCATTCTCGACTGCAACTGGGTGACGATTGGCGACAACGTGCTGATGGCACCTAATGTGCAGATTTACACGGCCTACCATCCCACTGACCCAGCGGTACGGCTGAGTGGGTTAGAGATGGCGGCTCCCATTACTATCGGCAGCAATGTGTGGCTGGGGGGTGGCGTAATTGTCTGCCCAGGGGTGACAATTGGCGATAATACCTCCATCGGCGCGGGCAGCGTAGTGACCAAATCAATACCTGCCAGCGTTGTGGCTGTGGGCAATCCCTGCCGGGTGATTCGCAATGTTTAATAGAGTTAAAATTTTACGGGTTTGTGTCATTGTCCAGCAAGCTAGTCGGAGTTTACTCAAACTAAAGCGATCGCAAAATTGATCGAGACGATCTAACTAAAAAATTGGGCCATCTAGCCTAACTCATGGCCTTCTCTAGATGGGGCTGGGAATACTAGCTTTAATCGTCCATGTTTGCGGAACTTAGCTATGGGAATGTCTGCCTCTAAGACATGTGCTTGTCATAACGTTGGTCGATGTCGAGCAGGAGAAGCCGGGCGGCTGTTTCTCTGGTTTCCAGTTCCCCACACCTTAGCGAAAGTGGTTCCTTTCCTGAAGCAGGAATCATTTGAGTTTGAACTCATGCAGGAGCGACCAGGTTTAAGCATGGCTTGCAAAGCGGGACAAGCTCAAGAGGTTGCTCGCCACTTAGCTCAAATTGTGGCCCCAAGGGAGTTAAAAGAGACTCAAGTTCTATTTGTACGCGGTGCAGTGCAGCCCCAGCTGCAAGATTTTAGCGACATTTCCTCCCTCCAGCGATTTATCAAAATCAGCCAGTCCGATTGGCTCGTAGATATGTTGGCTAACGATCGCGTCACCAGTCATTTTCAACCGATCGTTTCAATTGACGACACGGCTCAAATCTATGGGTATGAATCCCTTTTCCGAGGGCTAGATGAGCACGGCAACTTAGTTATGCCAGGTCCTATTTTTGAGCTAGCAGCTGAAGCCGGTTTGTTGCCGCAGCTAGACCGGGTGGCTCGCCTTAGTGCTATTAATCAAGCGAGTCAGCACAGCTTGGATGGGCGTATTTTTATCAACTTTTCTCCCACAGCTCTGTATGATCCGGTGTCTTGTCTGCGGAGCACGGTAGATGCCATTGATAGAGCCGGCATTCGCCACGAACAGGTTGTGTTTGAAGTCGTCGAGTCAGATAACCCTCAAGATCTAGACCACCTTAAAACCGTCTTGAAATATTATCGAGAAGCTGGTTTTGCCGTTGCCCTAGACGATTTGGGGTCTGGATATTCTGGTTTGAACCTACTGCATCAGCTGCGTCCCGATTTCGTCAAGCTCGATATGGAGCTGATTCGAAACGTTCACGTTGATATCTACAAAGCTTCTATTACTGAAAAGCTCTTAGAAATCGCGCAAAATCTAGACATCCAAACCGTTGCGGAAGGGATTGAATGTATTGAAGAGCTGAACTGGTTACAGGAGCGAGGCGCTACCTTTGCCCAAGGCTATTTGATTGCTAAACCCGCTGCTACACCGGCCAAAACGACGCCGTGCTTTAACTCAAAAGCAGTGTCGCTCACCCCAGCGCCTTCGCAGCCAGCGGTGCAACAAGTACAACATCAAACTGCACCTGAGCGCATTGTTGCGGCTGTAACTCAACACATTCGGCAGTCGTTGAAGCTAGATGAGATTCTTCAAACTACAGCGGATGAAGTTCGCCAACTGTTTGAGGTTGATCGAGTCGTAATCTATCGGTTTGAACCCGACTGGAGCGGGTTAGTGGCAGTGGAGTCTTTGGCAGAGGGGTGCCCGTCTATTTTGGGTTTCCATGTGATGGATACCTGCTTCAAGACGACCCACGCGGCCTACTACCAGCAGGGCAACACCCGAGCGATCGAAGACATTGAAACGGCAGGGCTAATGTCGTGCCATGTTGAACTGCTTCAAAGCCTCAATATTCGGGCGAATTTGATTGTGCCAATTCTGCAAAAAGAGCGGCTATGGGGGCTGTTGATTGCTCACCAGTGTAGCGGGACGCGCCAGTGGCAGCAGTCGGAGATCAATTTGTTGTATCAACTCGCTGGGCAGGCGGCGATCGCCATTCAGCAAGCGGAGCTGTATCACCAGCTGCAAACCGCCAATCAAGAGCTTCAGCGTCTGGCTTCGGTAGATGGGTTGACCCAGCTGGCCAACCGCCGCTGCTTCGACGATCGGCTGAGTGCAGAATGGCAGCGGCTGGCCCGAGAGCAGTCTCCCCTGTCTTTGATTTTGTGTGATGTAGACTGCTTCAAGCTCTACAACGACACCCATGGCCACCTAGCCGGAGACGATGCGCTACGGCAGGTGGCCGATGCCATTGTCAAAGCCTCTAGGCGTCCGTCTGATTTGGCGGCCCGCTATGGTGGTGAAGAGTTTGCAATTATTTTGCCAAACACCACCGCTGAGGGGGCGATCGCCGTGGTCAAGGCCATTCAGGACAATTTGGCGGCGCTACAACTGTCCTATCCCCAATCTCAGGTCAGTGACCTGATGACGCTTAGCTTTGGTGTGGCAACAGTTGTGCCCCAGAATCAGCTGTCTTCTGCGACCTTGATTGCCACCGCTGACCAAGGTCTCTATCGAGCCAAGGCCCAAGGGAAAAACTGTGCGGTGCAGGCAAGCTTTGGAGAAATAGCGGCGTCATCCTAATGATTTACCGATGTCGTGGGCTGCGGTTCGAAGTAGCCCGCGCCATGGAAAATGCCCAGTTTAAAGAACTCAGGGCTTTTGGTAACTGATGACGCGCACCGATGCCGCTGAGGGTTCTTCGCTGAAGACCAGCACCCCTTCAGCTTGGGAGCGGGCAGGAATAAAGTCAAAGGTGGTATTGGCCACTTCTTCGGGGCTGGTGGTTTCCAAGGTACCTTCGACGGTAACTTCGGCGGCGGTAGCGTCGCCTTCGTTGGTGATAGTAATGGGTAGGTAATAGTGGTCCTGAGCGGGACGCACTTCACCTGGTTCTACCGTAAATTCGGCGGGTTTGAGCGATGGTTGAAGCCACAGCGAAGCCACCGTAGCAACTACCGCCGACAGCAGCGTGAGGGAAATGCCGAGGGAAAACCATTCGGCTCGATTGCGGGTGGGCTTTTCAGACATGGGGTTTAGGGGTTAGACAGCTAGGCGACCAGCCGCACCACCGATGGTGCAGGGCAGGCCTAAGACGATGATATAGCTCACCCACTGATTAATTGGGTCGCCCACGCGAATGACCTGAAACAGCCACAGCATGAGTGTTGCAGCGGCCAGTGCAATCAGGTAAGCGGCCACGGTCTCGCTAATGGGTCTTTGGAATAAGCCAGGCTGCGCTCGCCGCTGCCGCTGAGCGCCAAAATTGGCCTCAAACACGATGATGTAGGACAGCAGCAGCGAACTGCCCATAATCAGTAGCAGGCGCGTGGGCTCCAGGGAGCTGGAGATCATAGGGATTTCATCGGTGGGCGCGATCGAGGAGCCGACGACGATCGCGCCCAGGAGGGCAGCACCGGCATCCGACAGCGTGCTCCGCCAGGGGTGATCGCGCTTTTCGCTGGGGTCAGCCTCTTCGTCGTCGATTCTCAGCAAGAGGTTGTTGGCAATGCCGACTCCGATCGAAAAGGGCAGCGACAGGGTGATCAGCCGACCCATGATGGCGTCTATGCCGGTCTCAATGTGAAGGATGTCGAGCAACGTCAGGCTGAGGGTGGCGGTGAACAGAGCGATCGCTAGCCCCTCGGCACTTTCGACTAAAATCTGGGTGCGGCTGCGGGGCTGCTCAGCGCGAAATCCACCTTTGATGTTGAGCAGCACCAGAGCCAGGTAGGCCATACCCAAAATCAGCATCATGCGCGGCGGCGAGGTGAAGTTGCCCTTCCACCACACCTCCATGGTGTAGAGAAAGGGGGCACCAAACAAAAACGCCCCGGCGATGCCGCGCATCAAATCGCTAAATTCTGTCTGCCAGTCCTGGATCTTGATTCGTACCATGCCATCAGTTACTGAGGTTGCCCTTAATTTTGGCAGATTGTGAGCACCGCTACATACCGAAGCCGATTCTAAAGGTGCTTGAGGCCGAGGCGCAGGGTGTCCACCCGCGATCGCTCAGGCATTGATGGCTGTGCCCCCGGTACCATCACTGCGGCGGCGGCAACGGCGTTGGCGAACTGCACTGCTTCCTTTAGCTCCATTGCTTCAGCCAAACCAACAGCCAAGCCGCCGTTGAAGGCATCCCCGGCGGCAACGGTGTCAACGGCCTCCACCGGTAGAGCCGGCTGGTGAAAGGTGCGGTGGTTCTCGGCGACCACAACGCCCATTTCACCCAGCTTGACAATGGCGATCGCGACGCCGCGCTGCACCAGCTGCTGAGCTGCGACAGTGGCGGTGGCGACATCGGTCACGGCTAGCCCGGTGAGCTGACTGGCTTCGACCTGGTTAGGGGTGAGAATATCCACCGTTCTAAAAAATTCTGGCGGCAGGTCAGTGCGAGCGGGAGCCGGGTCGACGATTACCATTGCCCCCTGGGCCTTGGCCGCCTTGGCGGCGACAATCACCAGCGGCAGCGGTACCTCAAACTGAAGCAGCACCAGGTCGCCAGGCCGCAGCCGGGCCGTGAGGCGATCGACATCCCTGTCGCTGATTTGGCCATTGGCACCGGGGATGACCACAATGGTGTTTTGGCCATTACTATCGACCGCGATCGCCGCTACTCCCGTCGATACATCCTCATCAACCGCCACCCCGCTGGCATCGACTCCAGCCTTCTGCAAACCCTCAATTAGTTGACGGCCAAAGTCGTCTTTGCCGACTTGACCAACCATCGTTGTGGGTGCCCCCAGCCGCGCCGCCGCTACCGCCTGGTTAGCCCCTTTGCCACCGGGGAGCGTTTCAAACTGGGTGCCCAAAATGGTCTCCCCCGGCTGGGGCAGGTAGGGCGTCCGGCAGACCAAATCCATGTTTAGGCTGCCAAACACGTGAATGGTCTTGGGCAAGGGGTTAGAGGTCATTGGTAACGGGCGCTTAAACAGTTGAACGTTCGAACGGTAAAGCAGTTCAACCCAGGCAAAATAACAGACTAAGCTGCCGCCAAAATGCCCTAAAACAATTCCCTGTCGTCATCGTCGTTGAGGGTGTTATAGGGGGATGGGGGACGATCACTGCTCCAGGCCCACCAGGGGGTGGCGCACTCGCCGCAGTGGTAAAACTCCTGCCACTTGCGGCGGTGGTCGGCCCCGTAGACGGGCGATCGGCGGTTGATCCAGACGGCTTTAGCCTGGCGGCTCTCGGCCCCGCACTGGGGGCAGCAAAACTCGCTGGCGTGGGTGGCAGACTCAGCCCAACCGGGCGAAAAAGGGGAAAAGGCTTCCATAGGGTGGAGCGGTGGGTCAGTTCTATTATGAGTCAGTCTGGAAGGAAGGTTTGAGGTTTACGGTCTGAGGTCTATGGTTCAAGGCAAACCTGCGAACCGCAGACCTGCTACCTTGCACTTTGCATCTATCGCAGGATTAAGTTCTAGAACAAGCCGCTTCGCTAGCGACGTTCTTCGGCATAATCGGTGGCAGGCTCGCCAATTTTGGGTCAAAAGGAGAATGGGCACCGCATGGCACTGCGCTTAATTTCGCTGCTAGGTATGTTTGGCCTTTGCTTTATTGCCTGGCTGGGTTCAGAAGATCGGCGGCGGGTACCGTGGAAGGTGATTGGCTGGGGCATTGCCATTCAGCTGTTGGTGGGGTTGCTGGTGTTTTTGCTGCCCTTTACTCGCTCGGTGGTGGTGTGGCTCAGCTCTGTTCTCAACGCCCTGATCGATGCGTCTGATGCTGGGGCGCGGTTTTTGTTTGGCCCTATTTTTGTGCCGGACTTTAACCAAACCGTTGGCCCCGCCGGCGCCGGACGCTGGATTGCCCGCACTTTGACGCCGCCCTTTACCGCCGTGCCGGGCGATCGCCTGGGAACCGACAACCTCAACCTGGGCTATATTTTTGCGTTTCGCTCGCTGCCCCAGGTGGTGTTTTTTGCCTCCATTTTTGCCCTGCTCTACAACTTGGGGGTGGTGCAGCCGATTGTGCGAGTGTTCGCCCGCTTCTTTCGCTGGGCCATGAATATCAGCGGAGCCGAGGCCCTAGCAGGGGCAGCTAACATTTTTGTCGGCATTGAGTCGGCGATCGCCATTAAACCTTTCCTAGAACGCATGACCCGCAGTGAGCTGTGTGCGGTTTTGGCCGGCTGCTTTGGCTCCATTGCCTCTACGGTGCTGGGTCTCTACGCTGGGTATCTGCGGCCCATTTTTCCGTCGATTGCGGGCCACCTAATGTCAGCCTCGGTGCTGACAATCCCGGCCTGTTTCGTGATGGCTAAAATTCTGGTGCCCGAGCGAGGGGTGCCCGACACCCTGGGCAAGGTGCCCGCTGTCGATTTGGCTGACGACGAGCAGCAAAGTCCGATGGATAGCCTGATTTTAGGTGCCCTTGACGGGGTGAAAATGGCGGTGGGCATTGTCGCCGCTCTGATCGCCATCCTGGGGTTAATCGCCCTGCTCAACTTACTTTTTGCCCAGCTGGCCAGCCTGGCCACCAGTGAGTTTGCCCTTTGGCGCGTCATCGGCCAGGTGTTTAGCGTGATTACGCTGCAAAACATTATGGGGGTGCTGTTTTTGCCCCTCACCTTTCTCACCGGGGTTTCCCTCGATTGGCAAGAGCTGTGGCTGTCGTCACAGCTGATTGGGCGACGGTTCTTAGAAACAGCGATTCCGCCTTACATCAGTCTCGCCAATGCCGCTGCCGAGGGCACACTGAGCGATCGCGCCCTAGTGATTGTCAGCTACGCCCTCTGCGGCTTTGCCCACCTGCCCTCGGTGGGCATCTTTGTCGGCGGGCTGTCGACCCTGGTGCCCTCTCGCCGCAAAGACATTAGCGAAGTCGCCTGGAAGGCGCTGTGGGCGGGCACCTTAGCTACTTTGATGACCGGCTGCGTGGCGGGCATCTTTTTCTACGAAGGCGCCGCGGTGCTGGGCCGGTAAGAGGCTTTAGTTTTTGAGCGTTTTACAGGCAGGCGATCGCGCCCTCACTGCGGCGATCGCAGCCACCTAGCAGCCCGTCTGGATTCACCTGAATGGCGTGGGCGTGGCCCATTTGCTCAGCCCAGGCGGGGGCCTCGGTGACCTGGTGTCCCCGACGTTCTAGGGCTTGGCGAATGTCAGCGGGAATCCGATTTTCCATTGCCAATCGGGTAGAGGCTTCGCCCCAGGTGCGGCCCCACAACCAGCGAGGCAGAGCGATCGCCGCTTGGGGAGAGTAGCCGAAATCCAGCATTCTGGTCAGTAGCGCCAGTTGGGTCTGGGGCTGACCCTCACCGCCCATGGTGCCCAGCACTAAGTAGGGCTTGCCGTTGTTGAGCACTAGGCCGGGCATGAGGGTGTGAAAGGGACGCTTGCCGGGTTCTAGGGCATTGGCATAGTTGGGGTCAAGGGAAAACAGCGCGCCTCGATTTTGCAGCGGAAAGCCCAGCTTAGGCGGCACCACCGCCGACCCAAAGTCGAAGTACAGGCTTTGAATAGTCGATACGGCATTGCCCTCGCTGTCTACAACAGCGATGTAGACGGTGTCGCCTCCGACTTCCGGAGTTGGGTAGCCTTGGGCCACGGCCATACTCAGCCGAGCGCGGCGGCGATCGCCGTAGGGTTTCGAGATCAGCTCCCCTAGGGGAATGTCGGTAAAGTCGGGGTCGCTCAGCCAGCGATCGCGATCGGCAAAGGCTAGCTTGGTGGTCTCCACTAGCAGGTGGTAATAGTCGGCGGTGCCGTGGCCCACGGTTTGCAGGTCAAACCCCTCCAACACATTCAGCATTTGCAGCACGGTAAACCCTTGGGTATTGGGGGGCAGCTGGCACACCTGGTGGCCCCGGTAAGTGGTACTGATCGGGTCTACCCAGGTGGCGCTGTGATTGGCAAAGTCGTCGCGGGTGAGCCAGCCGCCCAGAGCGCTGAGGTAGTCCACGATTTGCTCAGCAATCTCTCCCTGGTAAAAATCTTGGGAACCTGCGACAGCCAGGCGGCGTAGGTTCCTCCCCAGCGGTACGTTGGTCACTCTCTCTCCAGCAGAAGGGCTATCCCCTTTCGGTAAAAAGGGATTGTTCTCACCGCCGTAGGCCCGCAGGAATTCAGCGTTGACCCGCGTCCAGTGGGCCTGGGATTTGGAGCAGGGGTAGCCCTGTTCGGCCAGGGCGATCGCTGGCTGAAGCAGGTCGGCCCAGGGCAGACGGCCAAACCGCTGATGCATCTCGCCCCAGGCCGAGACCCCTCCCGGCACTGTGATCACTGCCTGGGGACCGCGCTGGGGAATGGCCGTTAGCCCCGTGAATCGATCGCGATCGCAGCTAGCCCCCGCGCGCCCAGAGCCGTTGAGGCCATAGAGCTGACCCGACTGGGCTTGGTAACCCAGCCAAAAGCCATCGCCGCCCAGCCCGGTCATAGCGGGGTAAACCACCGACAGTGCCGCCTGGGTGGCGATGGCTGCATCGACCGCGTTGCCTCCCTGACTGAGCACGTTAAGACCAGCGGTGGAGGCCAGGTAGTGGGGGCAGACCACCATAGCGGTTGGGGCAGAGACTGAAGCCATAGCTAACTCAGGACTACATCGGCGTTGGGCCTAGAAGATTAGCACTTTTGCGCGCGGGCGGCTGGGATCCAGCCTGTTAGAAATGCCTCAGGCTGTGGGGCGATCGCAGGCAGGCTCTTTTGCCCTCCAAGCTCCTATGAGAGAATACAGCCTAATTCCAGCAAATTTTGCCTGCAGCTGTTCCCTAGCCCTGTCCTTAAGGAGATTCGACAATGCTGCTTTATTTGCTCAGTATTTTGGCTACGGCGCTGTCGCTGCTGCTGGTAGATGCCATTTTCCCCGGGGTAGTGCTGGCTGATTTCCCGGCGGCAATGGTAGCGGCGATCGCCATCGGTATTGTTAACGGCATCATTAAGCCGGTGCTGTTTATTCTGTCGTTGCCGATCACTATCCTGACTCTGGGCCTGTTTTCACTGGTGGTCAACGGCCTTTGCTTCTGGCTGGCATCACTGGTGACACCAGGTTTTGCAGTACATGGGTTTTGGGCGTTTATCGTTGGCCCCATCGTGCTATCGGTTGTGTCTACTGCGCTAAACAACTTTTTTGTCGGTCGGGCCCTCAAACCTCAGGCAAAAGAGATCGAAGGATAGAGGTAGTGCTGACCGCGCCTGGATGAGCCGATTGCTCAGGGCTGGGGGGCATTACGTAGATAGCCTGGTACTGGTTGCGGCCCTGGGCCTTGGCTTGGTAAAGAGCCTGATCAGCGGTAAACACCAGGTCAGAGGGCAAATAATCGGCCATGGGTAAGACGTTGGCGACACCACAGCTAATTGTGACGATCGCGCTGGGGGCTGTGTGGTGGGGCAACCCCCGCTGCTGAATTGCTGTCACTAGCCTCTGGCTGATGACGGTCGCCCCCTCTAGCGTGGTATTGGGCAAAATAATTGCAAACTCTTCTCCGCCATAGCGGGTGACGATGTCGGCTGGGCGGCTAATGCACTGATTGAGGGTTTTGGCCACTTCCTGAAGACAGCGATCGCCGGCCTGATGCCCATAGTGGTCGTTGTAGTCTTTGAAATGGTCAATGTCGCAGATTACCAGGGATAGCGGCAGGTGTTCGCGCACACCCCGGCCCCACTCCTGCAAGAGATATTCGTCGAAGCGGCGGCGGTTAGCCACCTGGGTGAGGCTGTCAATCAGCGTCAGCTGCTGGAGTTGGTAATTGGCCTCTCTCAGCTGAATTTGAATTTCTAAGCGGTGCTGCAAAATTAGCCGCCGCACCCGCTGGCGCAGCACGGCCCAGTTAATCGGTTTGGTGACGTAGTCGACCACCCCAATTTCAAACGCCTGGTCCACCGATTTTTCGTCCTCTAGGCCGGTAATCATCAGCACGGGTGCCAGGTTGCCCTGGGTTAAATCTTGCAGTCGGCGGCAGACCTCGAAGCCGTCTAACACCGGCATCAGCGCATCCAGCAGCACCAGATCGGGCACGTGATAAAAGTACAGGTTTAGGGCCGCTTCTCCGTGGGAAGCTTCGATCACTTGGTAGCCCTCGCGCTCTAGGTAGCGGGTCAGCATGTGGCGGATAAACGGATCATCGTCGGCCACCAAAATTACTGCTGAATCAGAATTGACTGGCATGGTTGGTTACCTCCTGGCAAACCAAGGCAGACTGTAGGGCCGTTTTGACCTCAGTTAGAGCGTGGCGAATGGCTTCCACCTGGCCGGCAACGACCGGACTGGGGGTTTGGCGTAGGGCCGCTTCTAGATCTCGGCAGAGGACCGAGAGCTGATCGGCACTTACGGAGGCGCTGCTTGACTTGAGGGTGTGGGCAGCCCGTTGCAGGGTGGGCCAGTCGTGCTGACCCAGGGCGGTGAGTATGTTGGCCACGAGCTGGTCGGCACTCTCAAGATAGCTGACGATCAGGTCGGCCATAAAGCTGGGATCGTCGCCGCCTACGGTGGTGGCAAAGGTGCACAGCGCCGCCAAATCGACCGCGATCGCGGCAGGGGCACCGGTCTCTAACACCCGAACTAGCTCCTCTAGGCGAATGGGTTTGCTGATGTAGTCATCCATGCCGGTCTGGAGACATTGGTCGCGATCGCCCTGCATGGCATTGGCGGTGACGGCTACCAGGCGAGGGCGGCGAGTGGGCCAGCGCCGCACGATCTGTCGGGCAGCGGCGAGGCCATCCATTTCAGGCATTTGCACATCCATCAGCACCAGGTCGTAGGGCTGCTGGTCGAGGGCGGCCAGTACCTCATAGCCGTTGGCGGCCACATCGGCCCGGTAGCCCAGGCGTCGCAAGATTTGCAGGGCTACCTTTTGATTCACCACGTTGTCTTCGGCTAGCAAAATCCGCTGGGGACACCGCCGCCCCAGGTCGGCATCCATCAGAGCCGGTTGGGGACGGGGCGACACCCGTACGGCCTCGGGCTGCTCGGCCAGGGCAGCGGTCAGCACTTCCATCAGCTGGTTCTGCTTGACGGGTTTAGTCAGGTAGGCGGCGAACAGGCCCTGATGGGCGAGGCTGTGGTGCCAGCCCAGGGAGGTCAACATCACCAGGGGCAGCGATCGCTCCATAGACCGCTGGTGCAGGGCTTCAGCCAGGGCTAGACCGTCCATCCCCGGCATTTGCATATCTAAAATGGCCAGGTCAAAGCGATCGGTCTCTAAGGCTTCTAAGGCGGCCAAGCCCGAGTCTACGGTCACCACGGCCATTCCCCACCCCTGCAGCTGGAGCTGAAGAATTTTGCGGTTGGTGGCATTGTCGTCTATCACCAGCAGACGCCGGCCCTGGAGGCTTTGGGCAGGCAGTGATCCGGCGAGCCGCGGCGGTTGCGGGTCAAGGGTAGCCTGTAGGGTGAAGTAAAAGGTCGACCCCTGCCCCTCAGAGCTCTCCACCCAGAGCGTGCCCCCCATCAGTTCGCACAGGCGCTTGCTGATGGCTAGGCCTAGGCCGGTGCCGCCAAACTGCCGGGTAGTAGAGGCATCCCCTTGGCTAAAAGGCTGAAACAGCCGGTGCATACGGGCGGTCGGAATGCCAATGCCGGTATCTTTGACCGCTACCTGAAGGGTGATTTGCTCTCTGGCGGTCGGCGGCTGAGCTGAACCGAGACAATCACTTCCCCGTGGGGAGTGAACTTGATGGCGTTGGTAATTAGGTTAACGAGCACCTGACGCAGGCGGCTGACATCGCCTATTAGGTGCTGGGGTACCTGAGGAGGCAGCAGGTAGGCTAGCTCTAGGCCTTTCTCAGAAGCCTTAGCGGCCAGCAAATCCAGGGCTTCTTCCAGACAGGTGCGCAGGTTAAAGGGCTGGGTTTCTAGATCGAGCTTGCCTGACTCAATTTTTGAAAAGTCGAGAATGTCGTTGATGATGGTCAGCAGCGCATCGCTTGCGTTGCGCGTGGTTTCGACAAAGTCGCGCTGCTGGTCAGTGAGGGGGGTATCAAGCAGCAGGCCGGTCATGCCGATCACAGCGTTCATGGGAGTCCGAATTTCGTGGCTCATCATGGCTAGAAACTCGCTTTTGGCCTGATTGACGGTCTCGGCCGCGCAGCGAGCCTGGTCGAGGTCTTGCAGATTCTGGTGCAGCTGGGCTTCAGCATTTTTGCGATCGCTAACGTCGGTCTGAATGCCAACGAAGTGAGTCAGCTGGCCTTGAGGGTCATAGATCGGTGAAATGCTGAGCTGGTTCCAGTATTGCTGACCGTCTTTGCGGCGGTTGATTGTCTCTACGGCGCAGCCTTGACCATTAGCCAAGGCCTCGCGCAGAGTTTTCAGGCCGGGCTGGTCGTTTTCTCCCCCCTGCAAAAAGCGGCAGTTGCGCCCTAAAGCCTCGGCAGCGGAATAGCTAGTGATGCGCTCAAAGGCAGGGTTGACGTAGATCACTGGATTGTCGGGCTGGCGGGCATCGGTAATCACAATGCCGTTGCTGCTAGCGGCGATCGCCCGCTCTTGCAGGTGCAGGGTTTCCTGTAGCCGCTGACGCTCTAAGTCAGCCTGCCGAATCTGTTCGATCTGACGGTGCAGATCGAGCTGGGCCACCACCTGGGCGGCCAGCATTTCTAGGGCCCGCCGCTGCAGAGGGGTCAGGGTGCGAGGGGCATGGTCAACCACGCAAAGGGTGCCGAGGGCATAGCCAGCGGCGGTAACCAGAGGCATACCGGCGTAGAATCGCAGATTAAACTCCCCTGTGACTAGAGGGTTATCAAAGAAACGCTTGTCTTCCAGGGCGTTGGGTACCTCCATCAACCCTGGCCGCAAAATGGCGTGGGCGCAAAAGGCCACGTCGCGGGTAGTTTCGGGCGCAACGAGGCCCACGCGCGCTTTAAACCACTGCCGCTGCTGGTCGATCAGGCTGACCAGGGCAATGGGCACATCGCACACCATGGCCGCCAGTCGGGTCAGGTTGTCAAACCCCTCGGCGGGGGGCGTGTCGAGAATGTGATAGTCGTATAGCGCCTGCAAACGACAGGCTTCGTTGGTGGGTAGGAGTGCAGGTTGCATAGGCCATGGCCTTCAGGACAAAGACGCAGGGCGAGGCTGGTCTCGCAACCACACCCCACTTGAGAGAAGCGACATATCCTTCAGAGTACCCAGTTAGATGTATCGGGTTTTACAATTTTGGCGGTATCAGGGTCGGCAAAGATACTGACCTAGGCAGTTATCTACGGTCAGTCCGAAGCTGAATTCGCCCAGTGCCTAAAGCTTGAGGCTGGTACACGGCCCCATCGCCAAGATATTCCTGACTGCTCTGAGATTGTGAAAATGTGGGTAGGTGGGGCGATCGCGCCTAATCTCAGCCGGTGGGAATCTTAAATTTAGGGATTTGCTGATGGAGCCATCGAACTGCGATCGCTGCGGTTGAGTCAGCTGTTGGATGCCCAGGTGCGTCTGGAGTGTTTTTTCCTAAGGACTGGTGATGAAACTCAGCAACTCTGCCCCCGTTAGCAGCGACAATGTGTTGGCTCGCATGGCTCCCGAAATGGCCGCGACCTTTAGCTCTGCTCAAATTCAGGCGCTGCAAGCGGCGTTAACGCCGCGCCACCATCCGGTCAATATTCGTCTATCGCTACCGCTGGGCATAACGCGGCTTTACCTGGTGCTGCTGGCTGGCACCGAGGGGCGATCGGTCGGTCGCCGCCGTCACGAGGCCGCTCAACACCCCCTTTGGACACCGATGAATTTGCTGGTGATGGTAGGCACCATGGGCCTAGGCATTTTCGCGCTGCTGGCAATGTTGCAGGTTGGCAACGCCGATTTGCCCGCAGTCTTTAACCCCAAGGCGTCCCCAGCAGGCATTCCCTTTAAAGCAGATCGCACGAGCTGTGAAGAAAGCGGTCGCACCTGGCGGGAGGGCGATTGCCTTGACTTTGGCCACGACCCCACATTCTAAAGTGATGGCGGATTTAAGCTAAGTTCTTTTCAAGGCTGCCTCAGGGAGTGAGCTACTGGTCCCTGAGGCAACCCCTACTCTTGAGCGAGCTACATATCTGCCGGTGACTGAGAATTGCCGGTGGTATATTCGGGCAGCATGGCATTGGCCATTTCGTAGTGCTCTTCGATGCTGGGCAGCAGCTGCGAGGCATAAGCGGTCAAGTCTTGCGACTCACCCTGGGCTACCTCAGTGCGGTACAGTGAGATCGCCCGTAGATGGGCATTCGCCTGCACACCCACATAGGCCTGATCAAACTCAGAACCAGAGAGCTGGGTTAACTGTGCTGCGATCGCCTGGTTGAGTGGGTCAACGCGCTCGCTGGGCAGCTCAAGACCTTGCTCAGAGGCATACTGGGTGAGAGCTTCATTTGCACGAGTGTGCTCATCAATCATGCGCTCAGCATACTGACGAATCGCCTGGTCTTGGGACTTCTCTAACGCTAGGCGAGAGGTGTCAATCTCAGCGTTGTTGCCCTGGTAGGCGAGCCTAAAAAATTCCTGATCCAGCGCAGCGATAGCCGCCGTTCGCTCAACTTGGCCTGTCTGCGCAGCCGGGGTAGAGGCACCGCTTTGGCCAGGGCGCGTGGTTTGTGAAAAACTTGGCAACGCCACCAGGGATGCGATCGCAGCAACACCAATAGCGCCCATCAAACGCTGGGTCAAGTTGTAATTTAGTTGAGTCATGGTCTTAGGTCTCCTGTTCCTGCTTAGTCTGCTCTGTGGTTAGGTACTAACCATTTCTTTAGCGTAGAAACACGCTGTGACAGAGCCGTCTGTCACAGGGTCAATTAACGCCACCTCTAAAGAGTTGTCTAACCCCAGAGATGACTAAGCACAAAGGAAAAGGAAACCGCGATCGCAGAAATTAGGCTGCTTGCCACATTTCAGAAATTTTGTCGGGTAGAAATCCAGCTACTTCCTGAACCCGCTCTTGGGACAGCTCGTCCTTAGTGGCAGAAAAAACGGCGGTGATAATTGTTTCCGCATCGGCTCCTGGCAGATTGCCTTCCTGCCGTAGGCGCACCAAAAAGTTGTCGGCGCTAATATGTAAATTGGGGCGGATATGGCTGAGAAAGCTCACCAGGGGATTGGTATCTTCCCAGAGATCTTCTACTTTGTCAGGAGCATTGTCGTCTAGTTCATCAGCAACGCGATCGATCGCTTCATTGCTCATCACATCTCGCATGGTCCGATACACTACTTCCGTAGCATTGCGGGCTTCCTTTAGATCCTTCAAGTTACCTTTTGTTCTAACTTTCTCTAGAAAGTCCTGATATGTTTCCATAATAATCTCCATGAGTTTTTGTTTGAATGCCTTAGAGCTGACTCATAGCAGCTGCTATAAGTCAGTAATTTGGCAAAGCATTTTCAGGCGGCCAAAAACTAGCCAGAATTATTAGCCGACACAATGACGCACTCACCAATTCGAAGGTAGTGGGTTGACGCTACAACTACAGAACAACCTCTGGCATATTAGAGGTTTGATTGGGCAAAAAGGGTCTATCGCAGGGTAGAAGGCTTGCGAAAAAGTTGTGTGATTGACCGGTTTTGGCCCATCAACAGCAGGCAGCCATCCCACACACAGGGAGGACTTTTAGCTCAAATACGTTGCCGAATTGGGCATTGCCCTAATCGCTCTGGCGCTAGACTTCTTTTCGGCGATCGCATATTAAATGCTCCATAGAAATATTAATAGGCCGATTGCAACCGATGGCTATGACCGTGGGATTCTTTAATCCACTGATAGGCGACTAGGTTAAGCAATAACCTGATCAAAAATAGACATGTCGATTGCCACGTGGCCGTGGGGTGCCAGCACGCTCAAGCCATGGAATAAAGGCATGAGCGCTAGCTGAGTGTGAAAAAGTGTGCCCAGCAGAAACACTGTCCACAGGGCGATAATTTTGACGCCAAACGATGGTTGTTCCTTTGATTCGAGCATCACTTTGCCTCCATCCCTAATTAGGGCTCGTGCACCTCTTCTTCGCTGCGCTCTAGTAGGGTGTCTGCGGTATGGTCTTGGTGGTGGCGTTGCTTGGCCATGGCCTGACGAGCTTTTTCCTCCACCGATGCAGCGGGTGATTCGTGGAGTTCGGCATCGGCGCGGCTGAGCAAATTATCGTGGTTGTGGTCCGCGTGCTGACGCTGTTGGGCCAACCGTTCGCGGGCTTGTTCGTCTGACTTATCCATAAAAGCTAGTCTCTCCAGAGAGTATCCGCTGCGGAAATGGAGCGCGATCGCCAGCGACCATCGCCCTGTACTAATTCTCCAGGTGATCTACAGGCGAGCGATCGCCCCTGATACGATTGTTTAGCCTTCTCAATCGCCCGCAATCTGTCCCGAGAGTGTTTCTGCAATACTCGCCAGAGTTTACCTGTGAACCAGAGCATTGCTTGAAAGAGAACACCTGGCGCGTGGACAAGGCCTAGCCAAAGGCCAATGCCGCCCGAGTTCAGGCTTACGGCACCGATGCGGTGGCAACAGCATCCTCAGACCCTACCGGGCGAATCACTAGCGTATTGAATAGACTAATGTCGGTGCCCTCAGGAACTGATAGGTCGAAGGCTCCGCTGGTCTGCGGCAGCGGTCCCAAAGCAATGGGACGCTTGGCCATATTGCCGTTGATGGTCAAGAACGCCTCCAGCGCTTCACCCTCAGCAGCGGTGGTGAAATCCTTTAGCGATAGGGTAATGCTGCTGCCCACAATGGCAGCCCCTACGTAACCACTGGCGGTGTGGCTGCTTGTCCCAATGACGCTGCCCATAGCCCAGTTCTCCTTTAACCTAATAATCTAAAACCCTAATAATCTAAAACGCCCGGCCACCATTGTAGAAAGAATCAGCCTTAACTCTGCTTCTGACTTCTAGCTATTGGGGGCAAGACCGCAACGAGTCAAACGGTACTAGCTCTTCGACGCTGCTTGGGGTTAAACCGGTGCGATTCGCGGAGCGTAAAGCCTGCGGCATCCCAGAAACGGGAACCGACCCGTAATGAGTATCCCTGGGGGAATTGCTGTCGGCAAATGATGGGTTTTCCCCACTCATTCAGGCTCCAATGGCGGCTATCCTGGGTAAAGAACTCAGTAATCGATCTCCCCCCTTTCACGGATGTGTCAGGGGGTTTTACAATAGTTCATATTAGGTGTTGTTGCCTCGGCCCCAGCTCAGACTCCCCGTCATGGTCTCGTGATAGAGTTTTCTGTTGTCAAGGCTACTAAATCGACAACCCAGACCCCGTCTGAGTAACCCATGAAGATGGTCACCAGCGGTCCATCGCCCAGAATCCGGAGAAGCAGTTATGGCTAAAGACATCACCCGTTATCGCAATATTGGCATCTTCGCCCACGTAGACGCGGGCAAGACCACCACCACCGAGCGCATCCTCGCTCTCACCGGCCGCATCCACAAAATCGGTGAGGTCCACGATGGTGCTGCCACCACCGACTTCATGGAGCAAGAGCAAGAACGGGGGATCACGATTCAGTCGGCGGCCACCACCTGCTTCTGGAAAGAGCACCAGCTCAACATCATCGATACTCCGGGACACGTTGACTTCACTATTGAGGTGTATCGCTCCCTCAAGGTGCTTGACGGCGGCATCGGTGTTTTCTGCGGCTCTGGCGGTGTAGAACCTCAGTCTGAGACCAACTGGCGCTACGCCAACGACTCTAAGGTGGCTCGGGTCATCTACGTCAACAAGCTCGATCGCACCGGCGCTGACTACTTCCGGGTGATTAAGCAAGTCGACAAAATTTTGGCGGCCAAGCCCCTGGTGATGGTGCTGCCCATCGGCACCGAAACCGAGTTTGTAGGCGTAGTTGATCTGCTCACCCGCAAGGCCTGGGTGTGGGATGAGTCGGGCAAGCCTGAGAACTACACCATCCAAGAAGTCCCCGAGGACATGAAAGATCAGGTCGAAGAATACCGCGAGGCGCTGATCGAGCTAGCTGTCGAGCAGGACGACGACATCCTCAGCAAGTACCTTGAGGGCGAAGAGATCTCCATCGAAGAGATCAAGATCTGCATTCGCAAGGGCACCCGCGAGCTGGCCTTCTTCCCCACCTACTGCGGCTCCTCCTTTAAGAACAAAGGGGTACAGCTGGTGCTAGATGCGGTAGTTGACTACTTGCCCAACCCCCTCGAAGTGCCTGCTCAGGCCGAAGTTGACCTGGAGGGCAACCCCACCGGCAAACTGGCTCACGCCGATGCCGACAAACCCCTGCGAGCGCTGGCGTTCAAAATTATGGACGACCGCTTTGGTGCGCTCACCTTCACCCGCATCTACTCGGGCCATCTGAAGAAGGGCGACACCATTCTCGACACCTTCACCGGCAAGACCGAGCGCATCAGCCGCCTAGTCGAAATGCACGCTAACGATCGCGAAGAAGTGGAATCAGCCCAGGCCGGTGACATCGTGGCGCTGATCGGCATGAAGAACGTGCAGACTGGCCACACCCTCTGCGACCCCAAAGACCCCGCCACCCTAGAACCCATGGTCTTCCCTGACCCGGTGATTTCCATTGCGGTGTATCCCAAGAAAAAGGGCGACAACGAGAAAATGGGTATGGCTATTAGCAAGATGGTGTCTGAAGACCCCTCCTTCCAGGTGGAAACCGACGAAGAGAGCGGCGAAGTCATCCTCAAGGGCATGGGCGAACTGCACCTCGACATCAAAGTCGACATTCTCAAGCGCACCCACGGCGTCGAAGTGGAAGTGGGCAAGCCCCAGGTGGCCTACCGCGAGGCAATCACCAAGCGTCTCGCCGACAGCTACACCCACAAGAAGCAGTCGGGTGGTTCGGGTCAGTACGCCAAGATCGACTACGTGATCGAGCCGGGCGAAACCAGCACTGGCTTCCAGTTTGAGTCGGCGGTGACCGGTGGTAACGTACCTCGGGAATTTTGGCCCGCTGTGCAAAAGGGCTTTGCCACCAGCGTTGACCGTGGCCCTCTGGCCGGTTACCCCGTGGTTGACCTCAAGGTTACCCTCACCGACGGCGGCTTCCACGCGGTTGACTCGTCGGCGATCGCCTTCGAAATTGCTGCTAAAGCCGCCTACCGTCAGTCGCTACCCAAGGCTGGCCCCCAGCTGCTGGAGCCGATCATGAAGGTCGACGTGTTCACCCCCGACGACTACATGGGCGACGTAATCGGTGACCTCAACCGCCGTCGCGGCATGATCAAGTCCCAAGACCCTGCGGCCACTGGGGTGCGGGTCAAGGCCGATGTGCCCCTGAGCGAAATGTTTGGCTACATCGGCGACCTGCGCACCATGACCTCGGGTCGGGGCCAGTTCTCCATGGAGTTCTCTCACTACGCTCCCTGCCCCAGCAATGTGGCCGAGGAAGTGATCAAGGAAGCCAAGGAGCGCCAGGCTGCCGCCGCTAAATAGGCCGTAGGGGCACAGCATGCTGTGCCCCTACTCTCCGGATAGTAGAACGCCCTGGCCAGAGTTGGCCGGGGCGTTTTGTTTGGGGGGTTGGGTAGGGACAAACAGCGTTTGCCCCAAGGCATGGGCTGATTAACCGTTGCCGCTTAAACCGAACCAGCGGCGGCAGGGACGCTCCGCGCGGTTTCGTCATCCAAACTCACCAGTCGAGCGCTGAGATCCCACAGTTTGCGGGCCTTCGCATCATCCAGTGCTTCATTCGACACCTCTTGGGCAAAGGAGCGGCGACCCGGCTTTTGGCGGTTGCCCCAGCTCCAGTACATGCCCGATTCCTTGAGTTCGGAGTCGGTGACCACATCGGCCACCCGCTCACCCGCCAGCTTTTGAGTGACGTAGCCGCCTGTGACGTTCTTCTGGAACCAGGGGAAGATGGTCTGGAAGGCCTTGAAGTGGTTGCGGAACAGGGGCGTATCGGCCACACAGCCGGGATATAGCGAGCTAAAGGTGATGCCCGTTGCGTCGTGGTAGCGGCGGTGCAGCTCGCGCATGGTAAGCACGTTGCACAGCTTGCTATCTTTGTAGGCCTTGCCCGACTTGAATTTCTTGTTGTTGATCATCGAGATCGGGGCTTTGAACCCGGCTTCGAAGCCCTCTAGATTGCCCAGATCGGGGGGCGCGGGAATGGGGATTTTGCCGCCCAGCTCTTTGGGGTTGGCGGTGACGGTGCCGAGGATGATTAGGCGCTTGTCGGCGGCGGGGGAGGCTTTAATGTCATCCAGCAGCAGGTTGCACAGCAGGAAGTGGCCCAGGTGATTGGTGGCGACGCTGATTTCGTAGCCGTCTTCGCTGTACATCGGCTCTTTGAGCAGCGGGTAATAGACGGCGGCGTTGCACACCAGCGACTCTAGAGTACGGCCTGTGGCCCGAAAGTCGCTGACAAACTGGCGCACGCTGGCTAGAGAGCCCAGGTCGAGGTGGATGATGCTGTAGCGATCGCTAGGTATGCCAAGCTCTTGGGCCACCTGCTTCGTTTTGTCGATATTGCGGCAGGCCATCACCACATGCCAGCCGCGATCGGCCAGGGCCTTAGCGGCGTTGAGCCCTACCCCAGAGGAAGCCCCGGTCACAATGACTGTTTTCTGCTGTTCCATAACCATCTTTAAGACTGAAAAATCGCTTCTAGCCTTCCAGTGTTAAGGATTACGTGGACAGTGATGCAGTGTCTTAATGTTTTTTGAGGTGTTGTTACATCGGGTATAGGGTTTCAGGTGAAAGGTATGAGGTTTAGGGCTCGGCCTTGGACCCTAAACCTTTCACCCTATACCCCTATGTAAATGAACTCGCCCAATCCTTTGCCCAGTGCAGATGCTTGTGCACCTCATCGAGGGTCTTGGCTTCGCTGTAGAGGCGCAGCACGGGTTCGGTGCCGCTAAAGCGGATGAGCAGCCAGCTGTCGTCGGCGAGGGTGAGCTTGTAGCCGTCGATGTCGAGGATGTGGGTGACGGCTTTGCCCGCGACTTCGGCGGGGGGGGCGGTGGCGAGGGCGTCGAGCAGCATGGCCTGCACGGCCATGCTGGGCAGGGGCAGGTCGATGCGATCGTATTCGGAGAAGTAGCCGGTTTTTTCTTGCAGGCTGCGGTAGTAGTCGCTGAGGTCGAGGCCGGAAGCGACTACGGCTTCTAATACATAGAGGGCCGACATCAGGGCGTCGCGCTCGGGGATGTGGTGACCGTAGCCAATGCCGCCGGATTCTTCGCCGCCCAACAGCACTTTGGCCTCCTGCATGCGATCGGCGATGTATTTGTAGCCGACGGGGGTTTGGTATAGCTCTAGGCCGTTGAGCTTGGCCACGGCTGGGATGAGATTGGAGCCGCTGATGGTTTTGACAATTTCGCCGCTGTAGCCTCGGCGCGACTTGAGGTGGTCGATCAGAATGGGGATGAGAATCTGGGAGCTGAGGAAGTTGCCTTGGCCATCGACGGCGGCGATGCGATCGCTATCCCCATCAAATACCAGGCCCACTTTGACGCTTTCTTTGGCGGGATATTCTTTGACGGTCTCTAGCATTTCGCCCAGGTATTTCGGCAGAGGCTCGGGTGGGTTGCCGCCAAACAGCGGGTCGGCCTCACTGTGCAGCTCGTGAATGCTGCCTTCGCCCAGTAGCCGGGGTAGCCCACCGCTGGCGGAGCCATACATGACATCGGCAAACACCGTCAGCTTGCCGCTGGAGATGGCGCTCTGGATGGCGGCGACATCGACCTCGGCCTGAAGGGCGGTGCAGTAGTCAGGCCAGGGGTCGAAGGTTTCGATCTGGCCGGGTTTGCCGAGGGGGGCGGGGGGAGTGGGCAGCAGCGCCTCGACTTGCTGGGTCACCTCGGGGGAAACTGAGCCGCCGAAGGCTCCTTTGATTTTGAGCCCGGAGTAGGTGGGGGGGTTGTGGCTGGCGGTAATGACGATCGCCCCAAGCAAAGTCTGATGTTTGGCGGCGTAGCTAAAGGCGGGGGTGGGGGCGAAGTCTTGGGAGAGCAGCACGTCGAAGCCCTGGGCGGCGATCGCCTCGGCGGCGGTGCGGGCAAACTCGGCGGCGAGAAAGCGGCGATCGAAGCCGACGGCGATGGTGCGACTGCCGGTTTCGGCCCCAAAGCAGTGGTGCAGCACGTGGGCAGACACCGCCGCTACCTGAGCTACGCGCTCAAAGGTGAAGTCGGCGGCGATAATGCCGCGCCAGCCATCGGTGCCAAATTTGATGGGCTTCGGGGTAGCTGGAATGGGGCCTGAAGGTGCTGCCATAGCAGATTCCAAATGTCGGGGGATAAAGAGCGGATTTTCTCTGAGTTTACCCGCTTAATTCGGCGGTGACACGGACAGGGCGGCGGCACTACGGACAATTTACCCAACCGGCTGGTTTTGCCGAAAAGTCTGAAAAGATTGGCGAATTCTCCTGATGCGATCGCGGCTTTGGCGCAAATGCTAGGTGCGTTGTGGGTGTGGCGCGGCTGCTTGAGGGAAATGATGGCCGCTCTGGAGGGGATGCTTGGGCTGGGTTGGTTGGTGGTTTTGGGGTGCCGCAGGCTACGGGCCTTGCGAATCGTCGTTGCTGACCTAAAATTTGCCAACGGTGGGGGGCTGTCGTGTTACCCTAGTTGAGTAAAAACGGGATGTAGCGCAGCTTGGTAGCGCACTTCGTTCGGGACGAAGGGGCCGTGGGTTCGAATCCCGCCATCCCGATTGATCTTTATTTTGTAACCACGGCCTTTCTGCCATGGGTGGCTTGCTGCAAGCAAGCTACGGCATCAACGGCAACCTGTTGAACCTAAACCTATGATTGATGGGCTTACGACCGTTTGCCACTTAGAATTCCGCTACGATATGGGCTAAATGTGCCAGATCGATGGTGATGGAGCCGATTACTTGGGGTTGGTTAGCGGCAACAGTATTGTCTGGCATAGTTGGCAATCGGGCTGATGCAGAATTTGTTCGCGCTTACTCAACGGGTTGGCAGCGGGCAACCCGACGTTTGAGTGCGCCAGAGTTATCTGCTGCCAATAACGAACTTGCAACGGCAGTCAACCGAGCCTTTTTGTGGGCACAGCAAAGCCTTGTGCAGGAATGCTTGCATGAGTTTACTGGAGGTACCTATCAGGAGGGATTCAGTGATTACGCCGTATTGCCTGGGCACGATGCTGAAGTTACCTGGCTAATTGGCAAAGCGAAGCAGCTCCAGACCGACCTCAAGCAATTAGAGCAAGGTAACTTGAAGCCGTTTCCAACAACCGATTTATCTGCGTTAGAAGGGCTGCTCCAAAGTCAAGATACACAAACCCTCCTACGAGAGCAGCTTGTTGCAGTTGTGCAGCAAGAGCAACCGCCGACTAGCTATATAGAGCGGGCTGTTGTCTCATCAACAGGGCTGCTGCCGCGTTTAGCAGCTTATTTTGAGCTTGAGCTTAAGGCCAACCAGAAAGTGCAAAACTGGTTCCAAAGTGAGTTGTTGATGCAAATCAACGCTCAATTACAGGTGATTGCGGCGACCCCGTTAGTATTAGCAGACTTTGAAAGTGCCTTGCACAATCTTGCTCAGCAGGTTCCCGAGGTCTTAAACCAAATCCATAACCTGAAGCTGGCTGTTAGCGACTTGGGACAGAGTGTTGACGAAGTTGGGGAATTGGTTGCTACTAAGAGCGACATACTCATTGCTCTATCAAGTCAATATGGGAACGATCTGGCGGAGTTGAAGCGGTCGGTAGGGGATATTGCGATTATCCTTCAGCAGCAACGCACCCCATCCGTAGTGCCTCTATCACCTGTTAATGCTCAGCCCAGAGAAGGTCCAAACCCGTTTATTTATGGGCCAGCAGTGCCGCCCGAGAGGTTTTATGGTAGACGAAAGGCCATTGCCGATATCAAAAATCGTATTGGCGCGGTTGAACCACAGAGCATCAATATTGTAGGACTGAGGCGTAATGGCAAAAGTTCGATGCTGCGATACGTGCAAGAGCGTATTCATGAGTTCTGTCTGCCCGAGCAGAAGCCTCTGGTGGTGTTTCTAGATTTGCAAGACCGGCGATTTCATACCCCGCTGGGCATTGTAGAAGGATTACGGCGAGGCATTCAAAAACAAACGGGTACTAAGCCCTGGGCTAAAGAAGACAACAACGACGACTTTGAACTCCAAGACGGGTTAGAAGCCCTACGTGATCAAGGCTATCGGTTGATAGTGCTGTTTGATGAGTTTGGGGCGATCGGCAAACGGCTAGAGCAGTTTCAAGACTGGGGTGACGATTGGCGAGCAAAAGCTTCTGCTAGGTTGGTGACCTTAGTCATTGCCAGCCGTAGACCTTTGGGCGAAGTCTACCAATCCTTAAACCTAACCTCCCCCTTTGGAAATTTGTTTAGCACCACTATTTTGGGGGCTTTAGAACCAGAGCCGTGGCGGCAACTGTTGGAGCAGGGGCAGTTATTGGAGGCAGAAATAGACTGGGTTATTGCCATTGCAGGAAGGTTGCCATACTACACCCAACTAGCAGGAGCCATGGTGTGGCAATACAGTAATTTAGATCAGTCTCATTTTGCCTTTATGCAGCAGGCACAAAAGATGTTTACTGCGTTGTGGAGTGAGCTAACTATAGCAGAGCAGATGGCACTCAAACAAGCGCTCAACCCTGCCTTGCCGCTGCCCTCTACAGCGATTAGAGAAAACTTGAAACTGCATGGCCTGCTGAATGCAGATAACCACCTGTGTGGTGAGGGATTGGCTGGCTTCGTAGGTAAACAGCCATGAGGCGATTTTTAAAGGAAACCTGGGAGTTGTGGTATTGGGCCATGTTTTGCCCATCGCGCCTACAGGAGCGGATGAATGACTGGTCTGCTGAAAAAAGCACAAGGGACATAGCCAATTTTAGACCAATCCTAATTTCCTCTAAAAGGACTAGTAGTGGTTTCAGCTATGGCTTACAGCACCCTGAATTCAGAGACGTTGGTTTCCGCGATATCTTGCTAGACCCAGTCAACTGGCGATTCTTCAGTCAGTTTTTCAGCTTAGTTTCGCTATTTAGCCTACCCCTAGCGGGCTTATTAACACAAAGCTCGACTTTACTAGACTGGCTCCTGTTGCCCAGCACTCCACTCATTGCTTATGGATTAGCCTTTTGGTTTCTGCCGGTTAGCCTTTATATTCCCATAGTTATTGCTTTACTCTATGGCTTTGAAAACCAAGTATTTCGAGAAACAATGCTGGCTGGCTGGCTAGAAGTTGAGAATATTTTTCCACCCTTTAGTCAGGTGGCAGTCGGCATCTGTATGGGTGTATTACTGTTGGCTTTGACCAATTCGTTGATATGTAGCTTGTTAAAGCGGCAGAGCGTAAACACAGCTAGGCTGCTCTTTATTGTGGGAGTATCTCTTTCTACAATTCTTGGAGCTTGGATAAGCACACAATCACTTATTGTTACAGGCTTTATAGGGTTTACCGTTGGCACGTATTCATATTTTTTTCAAGATCGACTGCAGATTGGTAGAGATGTCAACGACGTTGCAGCTGTCGTTGCTGGCCGCATTGTGCCCAGCGTTGTGCCCAGCGTTGTGCTCGTCGTTGCGCTGGGCGGTGCGCTTGTCGTTGTGGACGGTATTGCGGACGGCTCAGCGGAAAGCTTTGCGTTCGGTGCTTCTAGCCTCGTTGCTAGCCTCGTTGCTAGCCTCGCTGCGACCGGCGTTGCGCTTTTCGTTGAGAAAAATATTGCTGGCCTCGTTGGAGTCGTCGTTGCGCTCCTTCTTGCGGTCGTCGTTGGAGTCGTCGTTGGAGTCGTCGTTGCGCTCCTTCTTGCGGTCGTCGTTGCGGTCGTCATTACAGTATTCAGTAAGACTGAACTATTACCGTTTTTAGCTATCGCGGCTGTACTGGCGTTTAGTTTGTCTTACGGTCAACGTCGTTGGTCGGGACTTATTGCTGCGGCACTTTTAGCAGTTTTGGGAGTTGAAAATTTAGGATGGCGGGGGTTGTGGGTATTACCTGTAACCATCAGTTTTTATTACCGCCTGCTGCCTGATTATATTTTCTTTGCTCCAATGCTGTTAACTCTCAAATTGAATTTTCTCAACCGCACTTCTACTCAAGGTTCATCAGTTCAAAACATTGAGCAAAAGCTGAGTCGACTGCCTCCCTTTAGCAGTGAACTGCTGTGGCTACCGCTGCCTGGCCATGCTCAGTTGTTGGCGGGGGTTTTTCAACGCAATGCTACCTTTGGGCTATCATCTCTGAAAAAGATGCAATTATCCATTTTGCCAGGGCTACCTCAAACGGTTAAAGATGCTTTGCCAGACATTGTCGCCGATCAACTCTTAAAGTTTAACCATGTAGCAGAATTTGAATCTCTAGAATCAGAGCCAGAGCATTTTCACACCCATCCTCTTCTAAGAACTCTGTTACCAAGATACTTTGATATCACTCAAAATTCAAACCAAATTGATTATCCAACATCCGCGGATTTATCTAATATATTTCCACGACTGCAACGCATTGCAGAGGATGTTGCAGCAGCACTTCAGTCTGAAAACCTGACGCTTCGAGAACGAGGATTGGAGAGGGTTCTAGAAAAGCTAAACCTTCTGACTTCTCAATTGCCAGGCTTAGGATTGAAAACCAACGATATTAAGCGTTGGCAACCAGTAATTTCTCGATGGCTCAATTTGATTGAGATAGAACTGTCGGAACAGAAGAAACTTTCTCGCAGAGAACTGCGTAACCCATTTCAGTACGGCAACCCCCTACAACGAACCCAGGGTAATCTCTTTAAGGGCCGACAGGACTTTGCAGACAACATAGTGCGGCTTTTGCTAAATCACAATCGCCCTACCATCGTGCTTCATGGACCGCGCCGCTGTGGCAAAACCTCTTTCTTAAATAATTTACCTCGCCTTTTGCCCTCAGACTGGGTGCCTATTTATGTAGACATGCAGAGTGCTGCTGCTACCGCAGATGAAATTAGTTTTCTCCGTACCCTAGCCCGTTCTATTCGACGTGATGGTCGCAGCCAGGGTATTAGCATTCCAGATGAGCCCGATCGCGGCAGCCTTCAAGCCGCACCTTACGACACATTTGAAACCTGGCTAGAAGCAGTGCTGACTGAGTTGAGTCCCCGACAGCTATTGCTCAACCTTGACGAGTTTGAAAAAATTAGTGCTGCTATTGATCAGGGGAAACTTAGTCTAACTTTGTTCGATGAATTGCGCAGCCTGATCCAGCATTGGCCTCAGCTCGGCTTTGTGTTTTCTGGTGTGCAAACCCTGGAAGAAATTGGCCCCAACTGGAGCAGCTACTTTATTAGTGTTGTGCCTATCGAAATACTCTACTTAAATCCACAAGAAGCTCAGCAGCTACTGACCGATCCCGATCCAGATTTTGCCCTGACTTATGCACCTGGATTGGTAGATGGAATTCTACAACTCACCCAGTGTCACCCCAACCTGCTTCAGCTTATCGGTGCGGCTCTGGTGACGGAAGCTAACGAACGACATACCACGGCCGTCACCGCTACGATGCTGGAGGCGGCTATTCCTCGTGCACTTACCCTAGGCACTTCCTACTTCACCAATGTCTGGGATGAATTTACCGGTACCCTAAATACCCCCGACGAAATTCGCGCTGGTCAAACGATTCTCAAAGCCATGGCTGAGGGCCAATCACTACCCTCAAACCTAAACTCAACCGCAAGGGCAGCACTCCGCCGCATGGTGCGCTATCACGTCCTCAAAGTAGAGGATGGTCATTACGATTTCGAAATTCCCTTAATTAAGCGCTGGGTGCAAGAACGAGCCATCCTTGATGAATAGATGTGCTTGTGTGCTGCCCACGCTAGTGCGTGGGCACGAGATGGATGGGTTCTTGTTAGCTCAGATGGAGATCGCGCCTCAGCAGACTAAACACTTCGCCCTGGGCTGGGGTAATCAAAATCCCCGATCGCGGTATCGCAATCAACTGGCTCCAGGTCATCTGGTCGGCATAGTCCAGCACATGCAGCTGGTTGACGGTGGCTCGCACCCCTTCGGGTGAGCCAATCACTAGGTGACGCAATCGCTCGCGCCCCGGCTGCGCCTCAGGATTCGCGAGCAGCAGCGGATTGGTCGCCTCCCGGTTCTGGGCAGACGACACCAAATATGGCAAACACAACATAATATCAAGTCCGCTTGGAGGAGCATAATTAGAGGGATTGCAATCAGGACTGTGCAATGCCCAAGCAAGTACAAGTTGTAGATTATCTAGCAGTAGATGAGCTAGAGCGACGCTACCGAGACGCCA
>JAESFY010000131.1_pt1 | contig 37101 bp, 36 predicted proteins | sample 9266201 | NCBI WGS metagenome assembly JAESFY01 (sample SAMN14515071, study PRJNA621656) | algae metagenome | isolation source: Nodosilinea sp. WJT8-NPBG4 and co-occurring heterotrophs from soil, lower... | place: USA: Pinto Basin, Colorado Desert, California | collected 2006-05-27 | reverse complement strand
TATGTCGCCGGTATCCCCTTGCAACGCCGCAATTTGGGGGTGTCGACCCCCGGGGTGCGCCGGGGCTCGACGCCGAAGGTGCTTCGCGCGCGGCGTGGGGAGGCGAACGTCGCGTGGGGAGGAGCGGATGCTGCGGATCCTCAGCCCTACGCAGGGTTCTCAGCCCGACAATGAGCCGCGTTGCGACGAGAGGCCGCTCAGCCCTCCGCGAGGAACGCCAGCGCCGCCTCTTTGAAGTCGCGGGACCCCGGCGCGTTGAAGTGGTTCCGGCCCGGGATCTCGAAGAAGGTCCCGCCCGAAGCGGCGGATGCCAGGGCCCGCGAGCCCTCGATGATCCCGTCCTTCGAGCCGGTCGCGAAAAGGATCGGCCTGGTCGGCGCATCCTCCGGATCCGGGTCGATCGTGCCCGATGCCCGCATTCCCTCGGCCAGCGCGACCAGGGCCTCGAGGTCGTTGCCCGGCACGCGCTCGGTCAGCGCGATGTAGTTCTGCGTGGTCTGGTCGGCGACGGGCGTGCCATCGGCGATGTACGCGCGCACCTGATCGAGATCGAGGCGGGCGAGCGGGATGCCGTCGGGGACACCGCCGAGCACTGCTCGCCCGATGCGCTGCGGCAGGTCGCGTACGACCTCCCAGCCGACCCGAGCGCCCAGCGAATAGCCGACATAGAACGCGTCGTCGACGAGGTACGCGTCCATGACGGTCTCGACGTCGGTCACGAGCGTGCGGATGCCGTAATCCTCGGGCTGATGCGGCTTCTGGCTGTGACCGTGGCCGCGCTGATCCAGAGCCAGTATGCGATACCCGGCCTTGGTGAGCTCGCGCACCCAGCCCGTAAGAACCCAGTTGTCGCGGGCGTTCGACGCGAAGCCGTGCACCGTGACGACGACCGGAGCGTCGAGCTCGCCCCAGGTGTACGTCGCGAGTCGGGTGCCGTCGGCCGCGTACACCTGCTGCGGGTCGGGCATGCTGGTCAGGTCGGAGAGAGGAACAGCCACAGCATCCATTCTGGCCCTGTCGGTGTCCGTACCGTCATTCGGGCGGCACTCGGGAGGAGATCTGCACTTCGGAGGGTCGATCTGCTTCGAATCGCCCTCCGCATTGCAGATCTCCTCCGAACTTGCGCAGACCCCGGTCGTTGAGCGAGGGACCGGAGCGAGCGAGACGAAACGCCCCGACGGAAGCGCGACCTGAGGTCACGGCATCCGACGAGGCGTTTCGTCTCTCACCCGCGGCTCGCTCGGCGAGCGGGCCTCAACGTTTCGTCTCGCTTCGCTCGCTCAACGACCGGGAGTGGCTCAGACCGTGCGGCGCAGGGCCTCGCCGAGGGCGGCATCCACGTCCGTCCAGTACTGGAAGAAGCGCTCACGGATCTCGTCGATCGTGATACCGCGGCCCTGACCCGTGAGGGTCTCGAGGAAGCGGGCACGCTGCTCGTCGTCGAAGACCATGCGGTAGAGCGTTCCGGCCTGACCGAAGTCGTCGTCGTCGAGGTGCAGGGTCGCGGCAGCGCGCATCAGCTCGCCGTCGGTTTCCCAGCTCGCCTCGACGCCCGCCACCGGGTCGGCCTCGGGTCCGCCAGCAGCACCGAAGGAGTTCGGTGTGTAGGTGCGGTGCTCGGCCGGGTTCGGCTTGAACTGCATCTGGCCCTCGTGCATGTAGTTGCGCACCTCGGTCGCATGGGGCTGGTTCACCGGCAGCTGGTTGTAGTTCGCGCCGATGCGGTAGCGCTGCGCGTCGGAGTACGCGAAGACGCGGGCCATCAGCATCTTGTCGGGCGAGATGCCCGTGCCGGGAACCTGGTTGCCGGGCGAGAACGCCGCCTGCTCGATCTCGGCGAAGAAGTTCTGCGGGTTGCGGTTCAGCGTGAACGTGCCGACCTTGATCCGCGGGTAGTCCTTCTTCGACCAGGTCTTCGTCAGGTCGAACGGGTTGAAGCGGTAGGCCTTGGCCTCCTCGTACGGCATGATCTGCACGTACACGTCCCACGAGGGGAACTCGCCGGTGTTGATCGCGTCGAAGAGGTCGCGACGGTAGAAGTCGGCATCCGATCCGGCCAACTGCTCGGCCTCGGCGGCGCCCATGGCCTCGACGCCCTGCTTCGACATGAAGTGGTACTGCACCCAGAAGCGCTCGCCGGCGGCGTTCACCCACTGGTACGTGTGCGAGCCGTAGCCGTTCATGTGGCGCCAGCTGCGCGGGAGTCCGCGGTCGCCCATCAGGTACGTGACCTGGTGCGCGGTCTCGGGGGAGAGCGTCCAGAAGTCCCACTGCATGTCTGCGTTGCGCAGACCCGAATCGCCGAGGCGCTTCTGCGAGTGGATGAAGTCGGGGAACTTCATGGCGTCGCGTAGGAAGAAGGTCGGGGTGTTGTTGCCGACGATGTCGAGGTTGCCCTCGGTCGTGTAGAAGCGCAGCGCGAAGCCGCGCACGTCCCGCCAGGTGTCGGGGGAGCCCTGCTCACCGGCGACCGACGAGAAGCGCAGCAGCGTCTCGCTGGTCGCGCCGGGCTGGAAGGCCGCGGCCTTCGTGTAGGCCGAGACGTCTTCCGTGACGACGAACTCGCCGAACGCGCCGCCGCCCTTCGCGTGCGGGTTGCGCTCCGGCACACGCTCGCGGTTGAAAGAGGCCAGCTTCTCGACGAGATAGCGGTCATGCAGGACCGTGGGGCCGTCGGCGCCGACGGTGAGCGAGTGGGCGTCGCTCGGTGCCGGCGTGCCGGTCTGGGTCGTGGTGGCGGGCTTCGCCGAGTCGTACGGATTCGTCATTGTTTCTCTCCTTCTGCGCGCAGGCGCGACGAGTACCCCTGCCCGGGTGGGCAGGCGGGCGCGTCGTACTACTGCGCGACGTTCTGGCATCCGGGGCACAGGCCCCAGAAGGTCACTTCGGCTGTCTGGACGGTGAATCCCCCGGCCGAAGACGGGGTGAGGCACGGCGCTTCGCCGACCACGCAGTCCACATCGCCGACCGCACCGCAGGAGGTGCAGACGACGTGGTGGTGGTTGTCGCCGATGCGCCGTTCGTAGAGGGCCGCGGAGCCCGCCGGTTCGATCCGGCGGACGAGGCCCGCCGTCGTCAGGTCCGCGAGGATGTTGTGCACCGACTGGATCGACGTCGTCGGAAGCACGTCGAACACGGTGCGGAAGAGCCGCTCCGCATCCGAATGGGCCATGGAGTCCAGCGCCTCGAGAACGGCGACGCGGCCCGCGGTCGTCCTCAGACCGGCGTCATGCAACACCGCGTCGAGGTCCGTATCCATGTCTTCGACCCTACACGTATTTTTGAGTCATTCAAAAGAAGGATGCTGGAATATCGGGTGAACGTCAGGATTCCGAGGGCTCCAAGGGCAACTCGCGCCCGTAGTTCCACGAGAGGATGGCGGGCTGCTCGCGGTAGAAGCTCAGCACCGATACCGAACCGGCATCCAGGCTGATCTGCGCGCCGAAGCGCGGAGCCTGGCGCAGGTAGACGGCCGTGAGGATGCGCAGGAAGTGGCCGTGCGCGACGAGCGCGACGTCGCCCTCGGCCATCGCGGGCAGCACACGGGTGAGCACCCGCGAGGCGCGCGCCGCGACCTCCTCGACCGTCTCGCCGGGCGTGTCGCCGCGGATCACGCCGTGCGTGAAGGCGCTCCAGTTGTAGCCCAGCTCTGCGCGGATCTCCTTGGTCGTACGCCCCTCGTACCCGCCGTAGTCCCATTCGACGAGGAGCGGGTCGACGTCCGCGTGGAGGCCGGCGAGTTCGGCGGTGCGCCGGGCGCGCTGCAGCGGCGAGGTCAGCACCAGCGAGAAGTCGTAGTCGGCGACCAGTTCGCCGGCGCCCCGGGCCAGATCCTCGCCGCGCGCGGTGAGCGGAACATCCGTCAAGCCGGTGTGCAGGCCCGCGCGCGACCACTCCGTCTCGCCGTGCCGCAGGAGCACCAGTTTGCCGGTGGGGCTGTCAGGGGCAGGACGGTCGGGCAGAGGATCGTTCATGGTCACACCGCCACCGTAGCCCTCCTCGGAGCGAGATCAACGGGTGATCGTGAAGCCCTCGCCGCGCACGCGCACCTTCCCGCCCTGCGCCGCCTGTCCGCGCTGCGAGCCGTCGGCCTCGTATGCTCGCCCCGACCCCGGAGCGAGCGGCGCGACGCGCTGATCCTTGCGCGCGCCGTTGGCGTAGAGCACCGCGGAGCCGGTCTTCGTCGCGTAGACCGCGGTCGCGACCCGCGGCTGGACCACCAGCGCGTCGAGGCGCACGTCGCCGGTGCTCGTGCAGCGCACGACCACGGGCCCGTCGGGCAGGTCGCCGCCGAGCAGCTGGGGAACCAGCATCCCGTCGGCCTCGGTGAGCCCGCGATCGCCGGTTCCTCCCGCCGGAGTCGTCGTGCTCCACACCTTCTTCCGGCCCGCGAACACCTCCCATGTCGCCTCGCCGGCATCCGCCGCCTGTCGCCAGATCAGTCCATGCAGGATGCCGCCGGCCTCGGTCACGTCGAACTCGGCCCACTCACCCGCCGCGAGGCGCACGTAGGACCCGCCGGAAAGATTTCCTTCGCCGATCCAGGCACCGCTGTCCGGCTTCACGACGACCGCGCCGGGCGACAGGCGCGCGGCTTCCGCCTCGACGACGCGCAGTCCCGAGAACGAGCGCAGACCCGTGATCGAGGTCGCGACCTCGGCGACATCCCGATTCGCATCGAGCAGCTGCATCGTGAGCAGACCGTGGATCGTCGACTCCGCTCCGGAGTTCCGGTTCACGCGGCCATCGGTCTCGACGCCGTCGAACGTGACGCCCGTCGCCGGGTCGTACACCGGGATGCCGGCGGTGTTGGCTCCGAAGAACCAGCCGGCGGCGAGCCCCGCGAGCACCGGCAGGCCTTCGCCACCGACCGCGGCCGCGGCGAGAACTCCGGCGACGCGGCCGTGCGCTCCGTACGCGATCTGCGCCTCAGCGGGGATCGGCGCCCACGCGTTGTGCGGCCCGCCGGAGGCGAGCACCTGCGGGGTGAACCTCCCGGCATCCGCGATCGCCGCAGCCGACCACTCCCGACGACCCAGCAGAGCCCCGGCGCGCGCGAGCGCCTCGGGGGCAGCCGCGCCCCAGGCGTGCCAGAACCCGAGCGAACCCGTCCACGGCAGCACGGCCCCGAACGGCCAGCCCTGCGACGTGTCGGTGGCCATCGCGGCCACGCCCTCACCGTAGGTCTGGAGCGCCTGGCGACTGCGGGCATCGCCGGCCTCGGTCGCGGCAGCCAGGCCGAGCATGGCCTCGGCCGTGGCATCCGCTCCTCCGGCGATCAGCCAGGCGGGGAGCTTTCGTCCGTCGCTCAGCACCCACTGTCCGGCCCGCGACAGCGACTCCTTGGCCAACGCGTCGAGGCACAGGTGCAGGCGGGCGAGCAGGAAAGCAGCGAAATCGGGGTCCGCGTCGCGGAACGCGGCATAGCCCTCGCCGAACGCCCACACCGAGCGGGCGAGCCAGTACGACTCGGCGGAGTCCGAGGGGTCGGGCAGCTCGACCGGAATGGCACTCGGGTTGAGCGTGCCGTCCTCCTGCTGCCACAGCACCACGCGCCCGGCGTTCGGGCCGGCCGTGGTCTGCTGGAACGCCAGCGACCGCAGCACGTCACGCGCCTCGTCGGCGGCCTGCGCGTCGCCGGTCGCCTTCCACTCCCGGAGGAACACGATCGCTGCCCGGGCGATGTCGTCGGCGTTGTAGGCGCCCTGCGTCCAATAGCCGGTCACCGCGTCACGCGTGCCGCCGCCGACCGGGCGGTAGCCGCCTGCGCCGTCGGTGTCGGCGTATGTCCAAGGTGCGCGCACGATCGGGCTCGCATCGATCCCGTGGGTCGTGTGGGTGTCGCTCGCGACCACCGGCACGTCGGCGAGCAAGAACCGTAAGTGCGCCAGGTTCGTCAGGCGCGCCCCGTTCGTCAGTGCGCCGCGGGCTGCCCCGGCTGGGAGCAATGAAGAGCCGGATGCCGTCGTCTGAGCGACCGCCGCATCGACGGGAAGCAGGGCGAGAGCGGATGCCGTCGCTGCGAGCGACAGGAAGGTGCGCCGTGAGGTGTCCATGGCGTCACTCCCCGGCATCCGCAGAGAGATTCTCGGCGTCGCGCAGTGCGCGGCCCCACGGCTCGGCCGGATCATGGATCGCCACGGCCAGCGTGGTGTCGGACTGGCCGTAGTACGCGAACCACTTCTCCTGGAACTTCACGAGTCCCTCCACGAAAGTCACGTTCGAGATGAGCCCATGCAGGTCCTCGAAGGTCTGCGGGCGCAGCCACGGCTCCTGCAGGCGGGCGATGACCTTCGTCGGCTCGTCCGGATCGATCGCGATCTGGCCGCAGCGGTAGTCGACGTCTACCGACCCGTCATCGTGCACGACCCGGGTGGCACCGTTCGTCAGGAAGAGCAGCAGCCCGTTGTCCGCGACGACCGGCGAGGTGCCGATCTCGACGAGCGCCTCGTCCCAGGTGCCCGGGGTCGGCGAATACATCGGCTCGGTGTCGGCCGTGCCGGGGGTCCAGTGGATCAGGTCGTCGCTGGTCGCCCAGTAGATCGCGCCTTCGCCGAAGTACATCCACCACTTGCCGTGCATCTGCTGCGGCACGATGACCCCGGCCTTCGACCAGTTGAACCCGCGAGGATCCATGGTCTTGAAGGTGTCGAAGTCGTGGAACAGCGGTCCGTGCTTCGTCCAGGTGCGCAGGTCGGTCGACGTCGCCAGGCACAGCTGCGCGCTGCGGCGGTCCCACCCCGTGTACGTGAGGTAGTACGTGCCGTCGATCAGCGCGATGCGCGGGTCTTCGCAGCCGTACGTCTCGTAGTCCTCGGAGGGCGAGAGGATCGGCGCGTCCTCGCGGGTGAAGTTCACGCCGTCACTCGAGCGGGCGAGGCCGATGTGGGAGATGATGTCGTCGGCGTGCGCCCGGTAGAGCAGCACGACCTCGTCGCCGTCGACGATCGCCGCCGGGTTGTAGAGGTTCGCCGACTCCCAGCTGTCGCCGCGGGGGCGCAGGATCGGGTTGCCCTCGTAGGGGGTGAACGGTCCGAGGGGGAAGGATGCTCCGGTGAACATGGAAGCCCTTTCTGGCTGGATGGCGGGGGATCAGCCTTTGACGGCTGCGCCGAGGTCGGTTGCGCGGAAGAACCGCTGGAAGACGATGAACAGGATGACGACGGGGAAGGCCAGCGCGGTCGCGCCGGCGAGGATCGCCCCGTTCGGGTTCGCGGTGGACTGCGCGACGTTCGAGATGTAGTTCGCGAGCGACACGGCGAGCGGCTGCAGCGTGGCATCCTTCGTGATGAGGAACGGCCAGAGGAACTCGTTCCACGGACCGATGAAGGTCACGAGGATGACGGTCACCAGCACGGGCTTGATCAGCGGGATCGCGACCGAGGTCAGCAGGCGGATCTCGCCGGCTCCGTCGATGCGCGCGGCCTCGAAGATCTCCGCCGGGAGCGCCTTGAAGAACTGCACGAAGATGAACACCGCCGTCGTGTTGATCGCGAAGGGCAGAATCATGCCGAGATACGAGTCGCCGAGGCCGTAGCTGCGCGTGATCTGCACGTAGAGCGGGATCATCAGCAGTTGGAACGGCACCATCTGCACGAGCAGCATGAGCACCCAGACGACACCGCGACCGCGGAAGTCGAGGCGGGCGATCGCATATCCGGCGAGCAGCCCGAACACGACGGTGCCGAGCAGCACGCCCGCCGTGAAGATCAGCGAGTTCAGCAGCGAGCCGACCAGGTCGATCCTCGAGTCGATCGCGACGAAGTTGTCGACCGTCCAGCCGCTCGTCGGGAAGAGCTCGTTCGGAGCGTTCGTCGGGCTCTCCTGGAACGCCCCGACGATCATGAAGTAGAACGGGAAGGCGAACCCGATGGCCGCGACCGTCAGCAGAATGATGCTGATGATGCGTGGGGCCTTGCTTCTGCGTTTCATCATCGCTCCCTGGTCGCGCGGTTGGCCGCGAGTGACAGCATCCCGACGAGGATCACGAGGATCATGCCGATGGCTGCCGCGGTGTCGGGGTTCTGCTGCTGGATACCCAGTTGGTAGATGAGCAGCACCGGAGTCGACGAGGCGCCGTCCGGGCCGCCGCCGTTCGTGAGCAGGTACGGCTCGGTGAAGAGGTTCGCGCCGGTGATGATCGACAGGATCAGCACGAGCGTGGTGGCACTGCGTACGCCGGGGACCGTGACGTGCAGGAAGCGCTTGAACGCACCCGCACCGTCGGTCTCTGCCGATTCGTACAGCTCCTTCGGCACGTTCTGCAGCGCCGCCAGATACAGCAGGATGTAGAAACCCAGCTGCTTCCACGTCACGTACAGCGCGATCATCGGCATCGCCAGCGCGCTGTTCACGAGCCACGAGGGCTCGGGCGCGAGCGGGCCGAGGATCGAGTTGATCAGGCCGTTGCCCGAGAACAGCAGCATCCACACGCCGACGAGCGAGACGCTCGCCGTCAGATACGGCACGTAGAACGCCACGCGATACGCGGCCACCCAGCGGATGCCGGTGTTCAGGGCCGTAGCGAGCACGAGGGACAGCACCGCGGTCAGCGGCACGTTGATCACGAGGAACACGAGGGTGTTGCGGAACGATTCGAGCACCCGCGGATCGGTGAGCACCGTGACGAAGTTCTCGAAGCCCACAAAGGGCCGCTCGACCTCGACGTCAGGGGCGGTGAAGAAGTAGTCGTGGAAGGCGATGTAGATCGCGAACGCCAACGGGTAGGCGAAGATCGCGATCACGAACACGAAGTACGGCAGCGTGAAGAGGCCGCCGATCGGTTGCGCACCCAGCAGTCGGGTACGCAACCGTCGTTTCTCGGTCATCAGGTCACTCGGCGACGAGCTCGTCGATCTTCGACGAGGCGTTCTTCAGGAAGTCGTCGATCGAGTCCTCACCGAAGATCACCGCGGGGGAGTACGCGTCGCGGAACGCCTGCCACGCTTCCACCGAGTTCGGGATGCTGGGCACATCGGCCGTGGCCTCGGCCTGCTCCGCGAACGCGACGTAGTTCGGGTTCGCGTCGAAGTATTCTGCGAAGCTGCCCGTGAGGTCGGTGCGCATCGGCATCTGGCCGGTCGCCTCGAGGAACTGTCCGTCGCTCTCGACGCTGGTGGAGAACTTCAGGAACTCCCACGCCGTGCCCTGGTTCTCGCACGCCGTGAACATCGAGACGCTCTTCGAGTCGGCGAAGGTGGTCGGGGTCTCGCGCCCGTCGCTGGTCGGCACCGGCATGAAGCCCACGTCGACCGTCTCGGCGTACGAGGGGATGGCCCAGGGGCCGGCGAGCTGCATCGCGGTGGTGCCCGACGACATCGCGTCGTCGGTAGCCGCCTCGTTCGGCGCCAGCTTCTCCTCGTAGATGGTCGCCCAGAACTCGGCGACCGTGCGGCCGGCATCCGAATCCACCGTCGCCTTGCCGTCTTCGACGAGCATCGTGCCGTCGGTCTCGGCGAGGTACAGCGGATAGAAATCGAACCACGGCTGGTAGAACTCGCTGGTCGGAGCGGGCCAGATCGCGCTCTGCACGCCGGAGTCCACGATCTTGCGGGAGCCCTCGAGGAACGCGTCGTAGGTGTTCATCTGCGGGTTCTCGGGGTCGATGCCGGCTGCAGTGAAGAGGGCCTTGTTGTACATGACCATGACCGGGTTCGACTTCCAGGGCAGCTGGTAGTAGCTGCCGTCGGTCGAGTATGCCTCGACGTCGCCGCCGCGCTCGGTGATGTAGTCGCTGCCGCCCTCCATCGTGCTGAGGTCGACGAGACCGCCCTGCTTGACCCAGCCGGAAACGGCCGCCGGAGCGACGTTGTACACGAGGCACGGTGCGGTGCCGGCGGTGATCGCTGCGGTGATGGCCTCTTCCGACGAGGAGCCCGCGGGGATCTCCTGTGCCGTGACCTTCTCGTCGGGATGCTCGGCGTTCCACGCCTCGACGACGGCCTTGCCCCACTCGACCTCCTGCTCGTTGTTCGAGAGCCAGATGTCGATGGGGCCGGTGGCGTCGGCACCGCCTTCGCCGCCACCGCCGCCTCCTCCGGACGAGCATCCGGTGACGACCAGCGCGACCGCGCCGATGAGTGCTGCTGCTCGGATCTTCTTCATGGTGTCCTCCTCGACACAGGGGCTGACGGTCTGGTGGTTATGCGGATGCCGACGACGCGGCGGTACTGTCCCGGAAGTGCACGACGTTGCAGTCGACGACCTCGGTGCGGGGGTCCGCGCCGAGGATGTCGGCGCGGAGCAGGCGGGCTGCCGCGCGGCCACGTGCCGCGGGATCGGACGAGACGCTCGTCAGCGCCGGTGAGAGGTGCGCCGACAGGTGGTCATCATCGAAGCCGGAGATCGCCAGATCGCGCGGGATCGAGAGCCCCTGCGAACGGGCATACGAGAGCCCGGCGATCGCCATGGTGTCGTTCGAATAGAGGATGGCAGTGGGCCGGTCCGAAAGCTCCAGCAGCTCTTCGGTGCGATCGCGGCCGCTGGCCGCGGTGAAGTCGCCCTCGCGGAGCAGTTCGTCAGAGCCGACCTCGGCGACGTAGGCGTCGGCGCGAGCGCGGGAGTGCACGTACTCGAGCGGACCGGAGACGTGGGCGATGCGTTCGTGTCCCGCGTCGCGGAGGTGGGCGATGAGTTCTCGCACGGGGGCAGCGTCGTCGGTGCGGACGCACGAGAACGCGGTCGGCTGGTCGTATGCGCCGACGAGCACGGTGGGCAGGGCGAGCTCGGCGAGGAGCGGCACGCGCCAGTCGTCGGCGCGGAGATCGAGCAGGAGAGCACCGTCGGCGCGGCCATGACTGAGAGTGCGGTAGGCCCGCTCCTCGGCATCCTGATCGGTGACGACCTGCAGGAGCAGAGCGGTCTCGGTCTCGGCGAGCACCGATTCGACACCGGCGATGAACGCGGGGAAGAACGAGTCGTTCGCGATGACCTCGGGGTCGCGGGCCAGGACGACGGCGATGGCGTTGGCGCGGCTGGTGGCCAGGGCGCGCGCGCTCTGGCTCGGCACCCAGTTGAGCTTCTCAGCCGCGGCCAGAACCTTCGCGCGGGTCTCTTCCGAGGTGGGACGGTTGCCGCTGAGCGCGTGGGAGACCGTGGCCTTCGTGACGCCGGCCTCGCGGGCGACATCGGCGATCGTCGTGCGGCTCATGCCACCTCCTCGTGGTTTCGCACCGGCGCGACGTCGAGTGGTTGAACCGGTTTGCACGAGTGTAAACCGGTTTGCGAACGCCTGTCAACGCGCCTTCTCTGTTTCGAATCGCGCAAATGGCGCGGAATCGGCCGGACCATCAGCCACTTGCGCGATTCGAAACGGAGTGATGCAGCGCCTCAGCGGGCGGCATCCCACCAATCGAGGACTCGGGTGCCGGTCAGCGTCAGCCACTTCGACGGCTCACCCTCGGGCACGTCGACGGCGAACCAGGTGCGGCCGGCGAGCGGCTCGCCCTGCAGCCAGGTGCCGTCGGGCTGTCGCGCGGCACGGACCAGTGCGACGGCGTCGGCGAGGCGGGGATCGGGCGCGGTGCCCTCGAGCATCGACGCCTCGCGGAAGTGATCGAGCGCGGTCAGGGCGCTGTAGCGGTGGCGCGGCGGGTAGGTGAACTGCCCGACGAAATCGCCCACGCGCTCTCCCGTCGACTCGCGGTACAGCAGCCGCCGACGGAGCAGGTACTCCTCGCCCCCGTGCCGGGCGTCACGCAGCGAGGTGTCACCGGTGATGCGCTCGTAGGCCAGCATCCCGCGCAACGCGTTGAGCGTCGAGTGGAACGACGAGCGGGTCGAGTCGCCCTCCTCCGCCTCGCAGTTCCATCCGCCATCCTCGAGGCGGTGGTCGACGAACCATCGGGCGAGCTCTGTCATGTCGACGCCGAGCCATGCCCCGGTCGCCAGGGTGAACGCGTTGATGCACACGTCGACCTCACCGCCCCAGTAGGGCAGATCGTCGTACTCCCACCGGCTGTTCGCCGCGAGCTGCTCGGCGGTTCCGCTCAGCACCGCGGCATCCAGCCCCCACTCCCTCAGCTCCTTGAGCGACCAAGTCGTCGCCACCCATGGCTGGCCGGGCTGCTCGGACTCGGCGCTGCCGAAGTACCCCGCGGGAAAATACGAGCCTCCGGCCCACTGCCCGTCGGCATCCTGCTCGGCGAGCATCGCGGCGCCGAAACCCTCTGTCGCGACGCGGGAACGGGTCGCCTCCCAGACCTCGGGCGCCGCGACGAGCAGATCGCGTTCGACTTGCCAGCGCAGGGCCGGATCGCTGTCGAGGAGCCAGTCGCAGAGCGTCGTCGAGATCGCCATGCCCGTACGCTATCCGAGGCCTCCGAAAGAGGCTACCGGTCCTGCTCCCGCTCGCCGCGGCGTCGTGCGGCTTCCATGATGCCCGCGGCGAGGGCTGACGCGACGACTGCGCCGGAGCGCTGAGCTCGGCGGATGTCGGTCAGACGAAGCGGACGGTCTGCTGCAGGCGAGTACGCACGTCGAACAGTTCGTTGCCGCCGATCGTGCGCGCGTTCGGCACGCCCGTGCGCAGAAGCAGGGCGAGCGCACTGCGGCGCACCACCACCACCGGCACACCCCGGCTGCTGCCGAGCGGCGTCACGGCCTGAGACAGATCGTCGTCGGGGAGCACGATGATCGCGCCACCGAAGCGCACCTTGGCGGCCCGCGACACGACGCGCATCCGGCCGAGCGCGGTCGTCACCGGGGCGCGGGTCCCCAGGCTCGGCCCGGTGATCTCGCCCCGACGGAAGCCGACGACTCCGCCGAAGTCCTCGGACATCAGTCCGTACAGCCCGGACGGACCCAGCACGACGTGGTCGAGCTTGTCATCGGGACCGGCGCCGGCCGCGACGTCGTGCCAGACCGTGAACCCCATGCCGAGGTCTACGACCGTGCGCGCGGTGGCCTCTTCGGCGAGCGCATCCGCGAGGAGTCGGCGCAGCTCGCGCGGGGCCGAACGCACGAGGGCGGGGTCGTACGGGTCGGGGACCTCGACTCCGCGACCGGCCCATTCCCGGATGAGTGCGAGATACCGCTCGCGCCGCCAGCCGCCAGGGTGACCGTACGACCGCGCGCGCGGTCGAGTGTCGGCGCGCGCGGTCGGCGGACGCCATCCGCTCCACTGGGCGTCGGCTGTCACCCCGGTGCGGCGGTCGTAGGCGGCTCGACCCTCGGCGGTGCCGATCAGCTCCCAGGCGTGCTGCACCTGGATGAACACGGCGGCATCGCCCCCGGTGTCGGGGTGGGTCTGCCGGAGGCGCAGTCGATATGCGCGCCGGAGCGCTTCTTCGTCGACGCCAGGGTCGACCCCGAGCACCTCGTACGCCGACGCCGAGAGCGGGCTGTCGAACATCGTGCTCCCTCCACCGCCGCAGCATCCAGGCTATTGCCTCGCCGCCGGCCCCGCGTTCCGGTCGCAGTTCAGGCCGCCCTGCCTCGTTCCGGTCGCAGTTCAGGCCGCCTCGCCGCCCGAGAGGCGGCACCAACTGCGACCGGAACGCCGTCGCCGCACCCGCGTTCAGCGGTCGACGAAACTCATCTGCTGCGGGTTGTAGCGGTCGCCGGCGACTCCGACGCGCTCGGCCAGCCTGTCGAGGTCGGCGACCTCGTCCGCCGACAGCGCCACGGCGGTCGATCCTGCGTTCTCGGCGATACGTGCGGTGCGCCGGGTGCCCGGGATCGGCACGATCAAGGGCGAGCGGGCGAGGAGCCACGCCAGGGCGATCTGACCGGGAGTGGCATCCTTTGACGCGGCGAGGCCGACGACATGCTCCACGAGCGCCTGGTTCGCCGCGCGGTTCTCCTCGGTGAAGCGTGGGATCGTGCCGCGGATGTCGCCTTCGGCGAAGGTCGTGCTCTGATCGACCGTGCCCGTCAGGAACCCCTTTCCGAGGGGACTGAACGGCACGAAGCCGATCCCGAGTTCGCCGAGCACCGGGAGGACCTCTGCTTCGGGATCGCGCGTCCACAGCGAGTATTCGCTCTGCAGGGCGGTGACCGGCTGCACGGCGTGAGCTCGGCGGATGGTGGATGCCGACGCCTCGGAGAGCCCGAAGTGGCGCACCTTGCCCTCGGCGATGAGCTCGGCGACGGTCCCGGCGACGTCTTCGATCGGCACCGCGGGGTCGACGCGGTGCTGGTAGAAGAGGTCGAGCACGTCGGTGCGCAGGCGCCGCAGCGACTCCTCGGCGACACGGCGGATCTGGTCGGGCCGGCTGTCGAGCCCGACGCTCTTCCCGTCTTCGATGCGCCAGCCGAACTTCGTGGCGAGGACGGCCTGGTCGCGGATCGGCGCGAGCGCCTCGCCGACGAGTTCCTCATTCACGTAGGGACCGTAGACCTCGGCCGTGTCGAAGAACGTGACGCCGTGATCGAGAGCGGAGCGCAGCACGGCGATCATCTCCTCGCGGCTTCCAGGATTCGGTCCGTAGCTCTGCGACATTCCCATGCAGCCGAGTCCGACTGCCGAGACCTCGAGGCCCTGTCCGAGTGTGCGTGTGTGCATGAGTGCTCCCGTCGTCGGGCCGCGGCGCTGATCCGCGGTCGTGGCAACGACGCTACGCGCGGAGGTCACGGCGGGGGAGGGCCTGATGGAACCCCCTTCACCCGATCACCGGCGAAGTTCGTCGTTCCGCTCGCCGAATCGATTCGATAAACTGGAGCCTCCCCCGATCACCTCCCCAGTTCTGCGAGCCGCTTCTTCATGGCCACTCCTCTCACCACGGGCCGCCCGTGGCGTGTCATCCTCGCCTTCTCGATCCCGCTCCTGATCGGCAACGTCGTTCAGCAGCTCTACCACTTCGCCGACGCCATCGTCGTCGGGCGGCACCTCGGTGTGAATGCGCTCGCCGCCGTCGGCGCGACCGGTCCGCTGCTGTTCCTGCTGCTCGGCTTCGCCTGGGGCCTGACCAGCGGATTCGCGATCCCGATCGCGCAGGCCTTCGGCGGGCGCGACGACGCCGCCGTGCGTCGCTCGGTCGCAACCGGCGTACTGCTCTCCGGCCTGACGAGCGTGCTGCTGACCGTCGTCGCACCGCTCATCGCGGCCCCGCTCCTGGCGCTTCTGCAGACACCGCCCGAGCTGATGGCCGAGGCCACGGTGTTCACGCAGATCAGCTTCCTGGGCGCCGGGGCGACGATGTTCTTCAACTACCTCTCCGCGATCATCCGCGCCATCGGCGACTCCCGCACGCCGCTGGTCTTCCTCACGATCTCGTGCGTGCTCAACGTCGGACTCGTCGTGCTCATGGTCGGGCCGCTGGAGTGGGGCGTCGCGGGAGCGGCGCTCGCGACCGTCGTCGCGCAGGCCGTCTCCGTCGCCCTCTGCCTCGAGTTCGTCCGCCGCCGCCTCCCGATGCTGCACCTGCACCGCGTCGACTGGAGGATCACCCGGTCCGACGTCGCCGATCATCTGCGCCTCGGGCTCCCGATGGGCTTCCAGGCGTCGATCATCGCGATCGGCACCCTGACCGTGCAGGTCGCGCTGAACACCCTCGGCTCCGACGCCGTGGCGGCGTACACGACGGCATCCCGCGTCGACAGCCTCGCGGTCGCGCTGCTCTCTTCGCTCGGGCTGGCCGTCTCGATGTATGCGGCGCAGAATCATGGCGGTCGTCGGCCGGACCGCATCCGGCGCGGGGTGATCGAGGCGACGTGGATGGCGATCGTCTCGGGTGTCGTGCTCGGCGGTCTGCTGATCGCCTTCGGGGCGACGATGGTGCGGCTGTTCGTCGGCGAAGGCTCCGACGAGGTCGTCGACATGGCGCACCGGATGCTCATCATCAACGGCTGCGGCTACTGGGCGCTCGGCATCCTGTTCGTGCTGCGCGGCGCGCTCCAGGGTCTCGGCCACACTCTGGTGCCGACGGTGACCGGGGTGATCGAGCTGGTCATGCGTGTGGGCGCGGCCATCGTGCTCGGCGCATGGATCGGATTCGACGGCGTCGCGCTGAGCAATCCGCTCGCCTGGGTCGGAGCGATCGTGCTCTTGGTGCCCGCCTATGTCCGCGCGCATCGCGACCTCGGGAGGATGCCCGTCGATCCGCTCGAGGCGACCGAGACGTCGGCGATCGCCATCGTCGGACCGACCGACGGCTCCATGGTCGTGGATGCCGTCATCACGCAGCCCTTGCGGACCATCCGCTCCTCCCGGCTGCGCAAGCTCACACTGCGCCGACGCCCCTCGCAGCGCGCCCGGCGGTGACCTTGCGCGTCGAAAAGGAACAGGACGCGCAGGAAGAAGATCGTTCTCGGGGATGATGCCGCGTCGCCCTTGAGACGGATGCCCTCTCGGTGAGATTCTCTTAGTGTCGAAGGAGCGGACATTCCGCTGACGGGGGGTCGTCATGACGACATTGAGGGTGGCCAACGATCTGGCTTCCGTGATGGTACCGATCGGCATCGCGGGGGCGGTGCTCGCCGCGGTCTGCGCGGTCGTGGCGGCGGTGGCGATCATCCGCGGGGCCGGAGGGCTCAGCGGAGGGGCGGTGGGCCTGTGGATCGTCTGCGCCCTGATGAGCTTCACCGCATCGTTCGCGAATCAGTGGATGCCGTTGATCGCGGCGTGCGCCGCCCTGGTGGCGATGCTGGTGATCGGCGGTGTCGTGCGGGCGATCCTGAGCGCCACGGCGGTCGGACGCGAGGCGCGTCGGCGTGAGCGCGCGGAAGCCCTGGCCGTTCCAGGCCGCGGGGTGGCGTCCGCACCGGCGGTGAAGACCGCGCCGACCGTCTTGACGAAGACGGCCACGATCTCCATCGTCTCCTGACGCCGACGCGTTCCCGTCGGGGTCAGCGGGCGAGCAGTCCGCTGCCGTCACGCAGTTCGAACACGAGCTGCGTCTCCGTGCCCCGCACGACGGGGTGGATCGTGATGTGCTCGAGCACGATGTCGCGCAGCGCGGTCGCGTCCTCGACCGAGACGTGCACGAGGAAGTCGTCGACTCCCGCCACGTGGAACACCTGCAGCACCCGAGGGACGCTCACCAGCGCATCGAACAGCGCGGTCACCTTCGGGCCGGTGTGATTCGCGAGGCGCACCTTGATGATCGCCTGCAGCGGGAACCCGAGGGCGGCGCCGTCGACGCGGATGCGGGTGTCGCGGATCACACGCCGCTCGCGAAGGCTGCGGACTCGGTGCGCGCAGGTCGACTCCGCAAGCCCCAGCCTGTGGGCGAGCGCCTTGTTGGTGATCTCGGCGTCGCGGGTGAGAGCGGCGAGGATCTCGAGGTCGATGTCGTCGAGCGATGTGCCTTGTGCTTTGGACAACGAAACCCTCCTGTTGATGAGCTGCATTGCTCAGAATAGCGATCTTCCCCTCTGAATCGGCGGATGCTGTCGGAATCGAGCGGCAGAGCAGGATTTCCGTCAACGTGGAAGCATGACTGCACCGCTGCATCCCGACACCGTCGCCGTCCACAGCGGCCGCGCCGACCTCGAGGGTCTGGGGGTCCACGCGCTGCCTCTCGACCTCTCGACCACGAACCCGCTGCCCGACATCGAGCGCGGGGGAGAGTCGTACGAGACGATGGCGACCGGCGGCCGGCCGCCCGCGGATGGGAGCCTCGTGTACGCCAGGCTCTGGAACCCGACGGTCGCGCGATTCGAAGACGCGCTCGCCGAGATGGAGCACGCCGAGGCGTCCGTCGCGTTCGGCTCGGGCATGGCGGCGATGACGGCCGTGATCCTCGCGCACACCAACGCGGTCGGCAAACGGCACGTCGTCGCGGTGCGCCCGCTCTACGGCGGCACCGACCACCTGCTCGGCTCGGGCCTCCTCGGCGCCGAGGTCTCCTACTGCCATCCGCATGCGGTGGCGAGCAGCATCCGCTCCGATACCGGACTGGTGGTGCTCGAGACGCCGGCCAACCCGACGCTCGACCTCGCTGACATCGCCGATGTCGTCCACCAGGCGGGGTCTGTGCCGGTCGTCGTCGACAACACATTCGCGACCCCGGTCCTGCAGAACCCGATCGACCTCGGCGCGGCGATGTCGCTGCACAGCGCGACCAAGTATCTCGGCGGGCACGGCGACGTCATCGCCGGGGTCGTGGCGTGCAGCGAGCAGACCGCGGAAGCGCTGCGCCGAGTACGGGCGGTGACCGGAGGCCTGCTGCATCCGCTCGGTGCGTACCTGCTCCACCGTGGGCTCACGACTCTGCCGGTGCGCATGCGGCAACAGCAGGAGAACGCGCGACGCATCGTCCAGTGGCTGATCGATCGCCCGGAGGTGACCGAGGTCTTCTATCCGGGACTCGACGGTGACCCGCACGGCATCCTGCAGCGTCAGATGCGCGGGACCGGCGCGATGATCGCCTTGCGGATGCGCGGAGGCTTCGCCGCGGCATCCGCCATCACGAGCGCGACGACGCTGTTCACGCACGCGGTCTCGCTCGGCGGGGTCGACTCGCTCATCCAGCATCCGGCCGCGCTCACGCACCGTCCGGTGCCTCCCGAGGCGCGTCCCGCCGCCGATGTGCTGCGCCTCTCGATCGGCCTGGAGGACGTCGACGACCTCATTGCCGACCTCGCACAGGCGTTCGCACCCTCCTTGGCCGACCGGCCCCTCTCTGCGCGAACCGGCCCGTTGCGCACCGCTCCAAGGGGGCCGGTCGCGCAGAAGGGGGCCGCTCGGCACTAGCCGGACGGGCGTCCTCTGCTCAGGGCGGATCCGCCGGGGGCGGATACCCGCCTGCGGTCGCCGGAACAGACGGATGCTGGGGGCATGAGCGAAGACAACCCCATCCCGCATTTCGGCCCGGAAGCCCGGCGCGCCCTCTTCCACGAGCGTGTGCTCGTGCTCGACGGCGCCCTCGACGACGACAACGGCACGCTGCTCATGACGCAGCTGCTCGCCCTCTCCGCGGAGGACGCCTCCACCGACATCGCCCTGTGGATCCACTCGCCGGGCGGTTCGGTGCCATCGATGCTGGCGATCCGCGACCTCATGCAGCTCGTGCCGAACGATGTCTCCACCCTCGCACTGGGTCTCGCCTGCAGCGCCGGTCAGTTCCTGCTCTCGGCGGGAACGAAGGGGAAGCGTCGAGCTCTCCCGCACGCGCGCATCCTCATGCACCAGGGGTCCGCCGGCATCGGCGGCTCGGCGGGCGAGATCGAGACGCAGGCCGATGACCTGCGGCACATGCGCGACACTGTGCTCGGCCTGATCGCCGATGACACCGGTCAGCCGGTCGCGCGGATCTTCGAGGACTCCCTGCACGATCGCTGGTACACCGCTCAGCAGGCGCTGGATTACGGCTTCATCGATGAGATCGTCGAGTCGCTCGCCGATCTCATGCCGCGCCGACGTGCGCGTGTCGGACTGGGGACGAGCGCATGAGCACCTACTCGATCCCCAACGTCATCGCGCAGCATCCGCGTGGCGAGCGCATCATGGACGTGTACTCGCACCTGCTCGCCGAGCGCGTCATCTACCTCGGCACGGGCATCGACGCGGGCGTCGCCAACGCGCTCATCGCCCAGCTGCTGCATCTCGACGCCGACAGTCCCGAGAGCGGCATCCAGTTCTACATCAACAGTGAGGGCGGCGATCCGGGCGCCGCGCTCGCGATCTACGACACCATGCAGCACATCCGACCGCGCATCGCCACCACCTGCGTCGGTCAGGCGATCGGCCCGGCCGCTCTGCTGGTCGCGGCCGGTGCCACGGGCGAACGTTCTGCTCTTGCGCACGCGAGGATCGTCCTGCATCAGCCCGCGGGTCAGTCCCGCGGCGCGATCCCCGATCTGATCCTCGCGGCCGACGAGGTCGTGCGCGTGCGGTCCGACATGGAGGCGATCCTCGCCAGGCACAGCGGGCGCACGGTCGAGGAGCTGCGCGCCGACACCGACCGCGACCGGGTGTTCACGGCATCCGCGGCCCTCGATTACGGGCTCATCGACACGGTACTCGGCGAGCGAGGCTGACGGCCCTTCGACAGGCTCAGGGACCCGGCTCCTGGAACCCGGGGTCGCTGAGCTTGTCGAAGCGTCCCCGCAGCCGATCAGGCAGCCAGCGCGAACGACGCGCGCCCGACCGAGACCAGGGCGGATGCCGGTGCCGGCACAGCCCGCAGCTCATCGGCCACCGCGCTGGTGAGCTCGATCAGTGACGTCTCCAGGGCGCCGCTGATCGCCGCGATCATCTCGCTCGACGGCTCCTTGAGCCCGCGTTCCACCTCGGAGAGGTACTGCGGGGAGACGCCGGCTTTCTCCGCGGTCTCAGTCAGGGTCTCCTCGCGCTCGTGGCGGCGGCGTCGCAGCTGGTCGCCGAGAAGCTGACGCCACAAGGGCTCGGGCTCGTTCGGCTGCGGGCGGCGGGGGAGTCGGGGAGCGCGCGGGAAAGGGGCGATGTCGGTCATGCCTCACCATATGCCGCGGCATCCGTCCGGTTCGAGTCGTTCTGCTCAGAGCAGAACGGCGGCCCTTCCCTTCGTTCACACCTGACGGAATCAGTGTGAAAAGCACCTTGCTACTTTTCTGAGCACCGGTGCGTCAGTTTCCAGAGACCGCGCCGACTCAGACCTTACGGGAACGTGCGGAGTGAGACTTTCCTGGGTCGCCATCACTCCCACGCCTTCCGGAAACCAACGGAGAGCGGAAGAACAATGATCAACGGATTCAAGGAATTCATCCTTCGTGGAAACGTCATCGAGCTGGCGGTGGCAGTCGTCATCGGCGCTGCGTTCACCGCGATCGTGGGCGTGCTGGTCGAGGCGCTCATCAATCCCTTGATCGGCCTCTTCTTCCAGGCCGGCAGCCTGAACGAGGCGATGCAGGTCAGGGTGCCGACCCTGGGTGGCGGCGAGTCGGTGTTCGCCTTCGGCATGATCCTCGGCGCGGTGATCAACTTCCTCGCGGTCGCCTTGGTCGTCTACTTCGTCTTCGTGCTGCCGATGAACAAGGCGAAGGAACGCGCCGACCGCCGTCGCCCCGCGGTCGTGGAGCCCGAGCCGCTGCCGAGCGAATCGGAGCTGCTCATCGAGATCCGCGATCTGCTGCGGTCCCGCCGGTCCGTCTGATCACTCAGAGCGTGCGATCGCGCACTCTCGTCTCGAAAACGGCCGACCACTGCTAAGGGGCCCTCGCATGACGTCGCTATCCCGCTTCTCCTCTGACGGCACGAGAAGAAGGCGATCGTCACGGGTGCGCGCCTTCGCCGTCACCGCAGTGGGGATGCTCTTCGCCGCGGGCTTGACAGCCGGCGGCGCGGCCGTCCCTGCGGTGGCCGCGGCGCCTCTGGAGTGCTTCGACACGGTGTACTTCACCACCCACTCGCCGGGAAACGTGGGGAAGCTGGATCTCGCCACAGGCACGACGACCACGCCCGTCTTCACCACTCCCGCGAATGCGGGGATATTCACCAACCAGCTGGGCATCGGCGTCGGCGGTGCCGTTGCCATCGCAGGTACTTCGACGAGCATCCTCGAGTACGAGCCGGCGGCGAGTGCCGACGGCACCATCACCGTCTCGCCCAAGACTGCCGGCGTCGCCCAGGGGACGATGGGTGCCATCAACCCGCTGAACGGTCTCTACTACTACGGCGGGTACGCAGGCTCGAACGTCAACATCTACGTCTTCGACCCCGCGACGAACAGTGCGCCGGCCGGGCCCGTCGCCTCGGTGAGCACGGCGAATGCCCCGGGACTCAACGGGGACATGGCCTTCGACAAGACCGGCCGGCTGTACATCGTCTCCGGCAGCAACACCGTGGCTGCGTTGTACGTGGCGGAAGGTGTCATCCCCACCTCCGGCACCGGGGCGACGCTGACCTCGACAGAGCTCTCGCGAGGGTCTACCACCGTCGCCACGAACGGCATCGCCTTCGGCTCCGACGGCTTCCTCTACCTCGGCGGCAGCACGGTGCTCCAGAAGACGAACCCGATCACCGGTGCCCCCACCGGCACGACGTTCACGCTCACGGGCGTGTCTTCCGCGGACCTCGGGTCCTGCGCGAACCCCTCGACGGCCAAGACCGTGGCCCAGTTCGACGGCCCGCGAGCGCAGCCCACGGATCAGGTGCGTGTGGTGGTGGAAGGCGGGTCGTACGGCCCGGACGGCACGACTCCCGATTTCCCGCCGAGCACCTCGGGCGACGACGGAGCGGGCGACCCGGGCGATCCGGGTCTGATCATCCCCGGCGAGACCTACACGGTGCGCCAGGTGCCCGTCGGAACCACCGACCTCGACGACTACACGACGACATGGTCATGCCTGAACGCTGCCGGAGCCGTCGTCTCCAGCGGGACAGGCGACTCCGCGTCGTTCACCGCGCCCTCGGGCACCGACGGCTCGAACATCGAGTGCTCGTTCGTCAACGAGCTGCCTCCGCCCGTCGCTGTCGCCGACACAGGCGTGGCGACGTTCGGCGCCCCGGTCACCGTGCCGGGTGCGACGAACGACCAGCCCGGCACCGGGACGATCCTCCCCGATCAGACCGTGTTCACCGACCCGACCGCGACCGACGGCGGCAAGCGTCTCCAGACCCCCGACGGTGTCTGGACGATCAGCGACGACGGGCGCATCACCTTCACGCCCGGGCCGGGATTCACCGGCGGCGCCACCACCGAGTACCGCATCATCGACGACAACGGGCAGACGTCCACGGCCACCGCGACCGCCACGGTACGTCCGGGTCCCTCGGCGGTGGCCGACACGGCGACGACGACCCAGGGCGCGAGCGTCCGCATTCCGGTGCTCGACGACGACGCCCCGGGCCGGAACGCCGATGGAACGGCAGCCACGATCCCCCCGGCATCCGTTCTCTTCGAGTCGACCGGTCAGCCGACCGGCACCGTCGTCAGCACTGATCGCCGCCGCCTCGAGGTACCCGGTGAGGGCGTGTACACGATCGATCCGACAACGGGTGTCGTGACCTTCGAACCCGACCCCACCTTCGACGGCCCGACGGCTTCGCCGGTCGGCTACGGCTTCACCGACAGCCTGGGCAACCCGGCATCCGCCACGATCACGGTCACCGTCACCGCGGTGGATCCGACGGCGGTGAACGATTCGACGACCACTCCCCACGGGAGCCCGGTGACCCTCGACGTGGTCGACAACGACCTTCCGGGGCCGGGCGGCACGATCGTTCCGACCTCGACCGTCTTCACCGACCCCGCTGCCACCGAGGGCGGCAAGCTCCTGACGATGCCGCAGGGCACCTGGCGGGTGATGCCCGACGGGCAGGTCGATTTCACGCCGGCTGCCGGATTCTCGGGCACCGCGACGACGCCCTACCGGATCTCCGACGAGAACGGGCAGCAGAGCACCGCGAATGTGTCGGTCACCGTACGTCCGGGTCCGTTCGCGACACCGGACACCGCCACGACCGCGCAGAACGTCGACGTGTCCTTCCCGATCCTCCGCAACGATGTCTCCGGCACGGCCGCAGACGGCAGCGCGGGCACGTTCGACCCCGACTCGCTGCGATTCACCGTCACGGCCGACCTGCCCGACGGCAGCGCGGTGACCGCCGGGGGACGCGTGCTCACGGTTCCCGGCGAGGGCATCTACACCTTCGACCCGGCGACCGAGGAGGTGACCTTCGACCCCGTGCCCCGGTTCGCCGGAACGGCGACACCGATCGCCTACGCGGTCACCGACGAGTTCGGGAACGACGCCTCCACCACGATCACGGTCACCGTCACTCCTGTCACCCCGACGGCGATCGGCGACGCCGGGAAGACTCCCGGCGGCACTCCCGTGACCATCGAGATCCTCCGCAATGACGAGCCCGGCGCCCCGTCAGCTCCGCTCGACGTCGATTCGGTGGTGTTCACCTCGCCCGATGCGACCGAGGGAGGCAAGACGCTCGTCGTGCCAGGCCAGGGGATCTGGTCCGTGCAGGACGGTGGCAGCGTGCGCTTCGCGCCGCTGCCGGGCTTCGGAGGCGAGACGGCGCCGGTGACATACAGCGTCTCCGATGAGAATGGCACCCCGGCCACGGCCGAGATCACGGTGACGGTGGGAAGCGGCGCCGTCGCCGCACCGGATGCCGAGACCACACTGCAGAACACCCCGGTGGGCATCGACGTGCTCGTGAACGACTTCGCCAGCGACCTGGGCAACCCCTGCGACCCCGATGAGCCCGGCGAGCCGGCAGGGTGCGACACCGGGACGATCTTCCCCCCGAGCGTGGCTTTCCCGGTCGACGGACAGCCCGCCGGCGCGACGGTGGGCGATGACGGCACGACGCTCACGGTGCCGGGTGAGGGCGTGTACTCGTCCGATCCCTCCGGCCGCGTCACGTTCACTCCCGAGCCGGCGTTCACCGGCCGCGCGACGAGCGTCGTCTACACCGCGAGGGATACGCACGATGCGCTGCTGTCCTCGACGATCACCGTCACCGTCACCGGCGTGACGCCCGTCGCACGAGACGACAGCGCGAACACCGCCTACGGCGTGCCCGTCGCGCTCGACCTTCTCGACGACGACGATGCCGGGGGCCCCTCCGCGCCGCTGGTCCCCGCGGCCACGGTGTTCCCGTCGACCGGTCAGCCGAGCGGCGTCACGGTCTCCGCCGACGGTCGCACGCTCACGATCGACGGCCAGGGCGCCTACGTGCTCGACGCCGTGGGAGAGGCCGTGTTCACTCCTGCCGCCGGCTTCGCCGGCACGACGACGTCTGTGCTCTACCGGATCACGGATGCCAACGGCACGACCGCCGACGCCCGCGTCCAGGTCGCCGTGCGCCCGGGCCCGTCGGCCACTCCGGACAAGGACTCGACGCTGCAGGGAGTCCCCGTGACCGTGCAGCCTTTCGCCAACGACACCCCGTCGCGGAACGCCGACGACTCGGCGGGCGCATGGGATCGCAGCACGCTGCGCTTCCCGTCGACGGGACAGCCGAACGATGCTCAGGTGCTCGACGGCGGAACGCGGCTGGTGGTGTCGGGTGAAGGCACCTACACCGCGGCCTCTGACGGATCTGTCGTGTTCACGCCGCTCCCCGCGTTCACCGGAAGCGCCACTGCGGTGACGTACACGGGCACCGATGAGATCGGCAACGCCATCATCTCGACCATCGAGATCGATGTCATCCCGGTCGCTCCGTCCGCCTCCGATGACCGAGCCGTGACGCCGTTCGCGACTCCCGTGACGTTCGACTTCGCGGGAAACGACGAGCCGGGTGATGCCGCGGTCCCCCTCGATATCGCATCGGCGGTGTTCGTGGCCTCCGGAATCCCCGATGGGCTCGTCGCCGAGATCCGCGACGCCGGGAAGACGCTGGACGTCGAGGGCGAGGGCGTGTACACGCTGAGAGACGACGGGTCCGTGACCTTCACGCCCGCCGAGGGATTCAGCGACACCACCACCTCGGTCCGGTACACGATCTTCGACGAGAACGGTTCGTCCGCCACGGCCGCGCTGACCGTCACCGTGCGCCCCGGTCCGGCGGCGAGCGCCGATACCGACAGGACGGCGCAGAATGTGCCTATCACCGTCGACATCCTCCGCAACGACCGCGCCGGGCAGCGCGCCGACGGGACCGTCGGCGAACTCGACCCCGTATCCGTCGTCTTCACCAGCGCGGACCAGCCCGCGGGTGCGACGGTGCGCGCCGGCGGCAAAGCGCTCGACGTGCCGGGAGAGGGTGCGTACGAGATCGGCGCCGACGGACAGGTGACGTTCACTCCGGTTCCGAACTTCCGAGGAACCGCGACGCCCGTCGCCTACGCGGTGACCGACTCGCTCGGCAACGCCGCCGCATCGACGCTCACCATCACGGTGACCGGCGTCGACCCGATCGCCCGGAACAACACGGCGACCACCCGACCGGGCGTCGCGGTGGTGATTGACGTTCTCGGCGATGACTCGCCCGGGACCGTGGGCGCACCGCTCGACCGGGCATCGCTCCGCATCGTTGGCGCCGATGGCGCGCTCGTGACCGTGTTCACCGTTCCCGGCGAGGGAGTCTGGACCGTCGAGGACGGCAAGATCGTGTTCACCCCGGCGCGCGGCTTCACCGGCACGGCGACACCGATCACCTACTCGGTGGCGGATGCGAACGGCACGAGGGTCACGGCGACGGTGGCGGTGACGGTCACCGCCGATGCGGCCCTTCCCGCGACCGGCGGCCTCATGCCATGGATCCCACTCGGAGCGGGACTGCTGCTGCTGCTCGCCGGGCTCGCTTTCCTGATCCGGAAGCGGTCGGCCTGATTGCTCGACGCCGTGACAGCGGGACCGGACCCCACGACCGGCTCCGCTGTCACTGGTTCGTCTCGGTCGCCTACAGCGCGGCCGCCACCCCGGGCAGCAGCTTCGTCAGGATGGCGCCGAGCTGATCGCGCTCTTCCGCGCTGAGCGGATCGAGCACCAGCTCGCGGATCTGCGCGACGTGCACCGGGGCGGCGGATCGCAGCAGTTCGCGCCCGGCCGGTGTGAGCGTCGCCGAGAGCGTGCGCTTGTCGCCAGCGCACGACGACCGCGTCACCCAGCCGCGCTCCTCGAGGGAATCCACGGCATGGCTGAGCCGCGACCTGCTGAGCCCTGCAATCCGGGCGAGCTCGGTCATCGTCACCACGCCCTCGCCGCTCCCCGCGAGCGTGATGAGGATCGCGTAGTGCGCGTGATTCAGACCGGTCTCGGCCCTCAGGGCCCGATCGAGCACCTGCGGCAGCAGCTGCACGAAGCGGATGGTCGGCAACCACGTCGCCATCTCGGTGTCATCGAGTCGCCGGTCGTCCATCACGCGGCGGAGAGGTCGAGGGTGTGGGCGGTATGGTCGCGCTTGGCCTCCAGGTAGCGGGAGTTCGCGTCCGACAGGTGCACGGCGGTGGGAACGCGGTCGGTGACCCGGATGCCGAGGGCCTCCAGTTGCACTGCCTTGTCGGGGTTGTTGCTGAGCAGACGGATGCCGTCCACACCCGCGGCGCTGAGCATCTGAGCGGCGACCGTGTAGTCCCGCTCGTCCTCGCCATGGCCGAGGGCCACGTTGGCCTCGTAGGTGTCGAGCCCGGCATCCTGCAGGGCGTACGCGTCGAGCTTCGCGTACAGACCTATACCGCGGCCCTCCTGGCGGAGGTAGAGCAGGAAGCCGCCCTCGTCCGAGATCCGCTCGACGGCCTCACGCAGCTGCGGCCCGCAGTCGCAGCGCTCGGAGCCGAAGACGTCCCCGGTCAGGCACTCGCTGTGCGGGCGCACCAGGGGCGCTTCGCCACCGGCATCCGACCGCTCCATCGCGGACCGCCAGTCGCCGAGGCCCAGCAGCAGATGTTCGCGGCCGTCGACCAATCCGTCGAACGTGACCACATCCGCCGTCGTGGCGAAACCGTCGGCGAAGCGCAGGGGAACGCGCACACGTGTCCGCTCGGTCGCGACCGGCACGACGGTTGAAGTTTCAATCATGCGTGATGCAACACGAAGCGGCGACGGCTATTCCCGTCGCCGTCGCAGGAGGGCATCGGTGCTTTTCTCGACATCTCCGCACGAGCCCATCCGTCCGCGCGTCGTCACCTCGATAGCCTCGTAGGATGAGCGACTTCGTGAGTGTGGCCGAGTTGGACGATCTTCTGCTCGGGGACACCCCGGTGCGCGTGATCGATGTGCGCTGGCGGCTCGATCGGCCGGAGGCCGGCCATGACGACTACCTCACCGGTCACATCCCCGGCGCCGTATTCGTATCGCTCGACAGCGAGCTCTCGACGCACGGGGAGCCGTCCGAGGGTCGCCACCCGCTGCCGTCCACGGAGGCGCTTCAGCGTGCGGCGCGCCGCTGGGGCGTCCGTTCCGGCGACATCGTGGTCGCGTACGACGACGCCAAGGGCACGGCTGCGGCCCGTGCGTGGTGGCTCCTCCGTCAGGCGGGTGTCGATGTGCGTGTGCTCGACGGTGGACTTCGCGCCTGGAAGGCGGATGGGCTCGACATCGCGACGGACGAGGTGACTCCCGAGACCGGAGACGTCGTCCTCGACCAGATCGGCAGGGATGCCCTCTCGATCGATGAAGCCGCAGCCTTCCCGGCATCCGGGGTGCTGCTCGACGTGCGCGCGCCGGAGCGCTATCGCGGTGAGACGGAGCCGCTCGATCCGGTGGCCGGGCACATTGCCGGCGCCCGCAATCTTCCGACGATGCTGCACCTGGATGCCGAGGGGCGTCTGCTCGATGCGGAGACCGTGCGTGCGAACTTCGCGGGGGTCGGCGTGACCGCCGGAACACCCGTCGCCGCCTACTGCGGCTCGGGCATCACCGCCGCGCACACCGCCCTGATCCTTCACGAGGTCGGCATCGAGGCGAAGTTGTTCCCCGGGTCGTGGAGTCAGTGGTCGAACACGCCGGGCCGACCCGTCGCGACGGGCGATCAGCCCGGCTGACCCACCGCATCGCCGCGGGGGCCGTACCCCCAGCACAGCTCGACGGCACCGGGGCCGAACGAGCGGTGGAGCTGATGCACCGAACCGGTGCCGTTGAGCGACACCGGAGTGACGGTGACGCCTGCCGGGGTCTGCACGCGTTCCTCGCACCAGTCGGGCAGGGCGTCAGGGTGGAACCGCGTCCAGACGAGCAGTTCGCGGCACTGCCGGGAAACGCCATGACCGGTCTCCCGCGTCGGCGGGTAGTCGGCGGGATACTCGACGGACCATTCGACCATCGTCGTCTCCGGGGCGGTCAACGGTGCATCGAGCTCGAACAGCACGCCGTGCACCTCTCCGCTGGCGTGGGAGTACTTCCCGGAGATCCGCCCTCCCGACACCGCCGTGAAGATCGGCGGTGAGGTGCGCAGGCCCGGCGTGACCTCGAGGAACGGCGTGGCGGTCACCACGCCGGAGGTCGCCTGGAGAAGGCTCCGGGTGCTGCTGAACGCCAGGTTCCCGTTCGCATCGACGTCTGTCACGGAGTGCGTCGTCACCTCGCGCGAGGCGTCGGGGTAGGGCGTTCCGAGTGCGGCATACGCCTCCTTGACCGCGTTCTCGATCGTCTCCTCGTTGAGGGGGAACTGACTCGGCCCGAGCGGTCCGGTCCGCTTCGTGGAAGGCAGCAGCCGGGCCAACTTGCCTTCGTCGAGGTCGAGCAGCTCTTCGATGTCGGCCAGCGCAGCCATCGACTGCGCGCCTTCCGGACGGCGGGCACCCGATCGCCAGTAGCTGAGCGTCGCCATCGACACGCGGTTCCCCCGGCGCTTGAGTCGCTGCTGCAGCCACGACAGTGTGACGCCCTTCGCGTTGATCGCATCACGCAGCGCTCCGGCGAACGCGTCCGATGACGTTCCCGGAACGTCATATTCGAAACTCATCACACGCCCCCTCAGGTATGTGAAAGCCACAACCATAGAGTGAGCATACGACCGCGCACGTACACCTCAGGGGACCGGGTGGGCGAGTGTGGTCATCGGCTGCGTCGTCGAAGGGCAGGGTGCCCGACCTTGCGCACGATCAGTCCGATCGCAGTGAAGCCCCTTGCTGCGTTCGTCGTGAAGCCCGGTGATCGATCTGGGGAGATCCACCGGGCTTCACGAACACCTCTCATGGGGTCTCCGACGCGTCCGCTCCGCGGCCCCGCGTAGACTGGGAGCAACACCCCGGAGGACTCTGGATCGTCATGTCTGCCCCTGCCCGCGCATTCACCATGCGACACGTGCAACTGCTGCGCGCGCTCTTCGCCGCCGTCGCCGCGCTGATGATCACGTTCTCCTCCGATCACTCCGCTCCGGTCGGACTCTCGGTGTTCAGCGGCTTCGTCTTCGTGACGGCGCTCATCCAGGTGCTCGCCGCCTGGCTCGTGCTGCCGGCGGGATCCCGCTGGTCGTCCGTGCTCCTCGCCGCGCTCGGCGTCGTCGCCGGCATGGCGACCGGAATCCCGGCCTGGCGCTCCGATGATCTGTTCTTCGTCGTCGTCTCGGCCTGGGCGCTCCTCAGCGGGGGGATCGAAGTCCTCGCCGGCTTCCGCGCCCGCCGCGCCGCCGACCCGCTCGCGCGGGACGCCATCACGGTCGGCGCGTTCGGCATCCTCCTCGGCATCGCCCTCCTCCTGATCCCGGCCGGATTCATCCAGGAGTACACGATCGAGAAAGCGGGCACGTTCGTGCTCTCCGGCATCATCCTCGGCGTCGGCATGTTCGGCGGCTACGCCGCGATCGTCGCGGTCTTCCTCGGGATCGCCGGCCTCACGCCGAAGCGAGCGGATGCCGTTGGCGCAGCAGCGACGGATGACGCGCAGACGGTGACTGACCGCGTCACGGCATCCGGCACCGATCAGAGCGCCGCCTCGGCCGAGCGCGGAGGAGAGCGATGAGCGACGAGAAGCCGACCCGCCGGGACATCCTGCGACCGCTGCACCTGCTGCTCATCGCGCTGGGATGCGGTGTCTTCGCGATGGTTGTCACCCTCGTCACGACGGGCGCGTTCACCCTCCGCGTCAACACGGCGATCGCCGAAGGCAGCTACGACGGGCTGACGCCGCTGGCTCTCGCGCTCGTCGTCGGCGGGGGCGCGTTCATTGCGACGCTGCTCATCCTCGCGATGCTGATCCTCGCCGTCGATCCCGCCGACGTGACGAAGACCATCGATCGTCCGGTGCTGTACGACGCGGAGCCGGACGATGACGCGGGCCCGGAGAACCCCGGGCGCCCGGCATCCTCCTGACGGGATCTCGGTCCCGCGGAATAGTCCCGGCGGCGGGGGGCTTGTCCCTAGGGTGACTGCCTCCGTCGACCGCGCCTCCATCGGACTGCGCTCGGCTCGCGGACCGGTGCTCGGTGCGCTGATGCTCGCCACCGGACTCATCGCCATCGACGCCACGATCCTGGCGACCGCAGTTCCCAGCATCGTGCGCGATCTGGGCAGCTATCAGCAGTTCCCCTGGCTCTTCTCGGTCTATCTGCTGGCGCAGGCCGTGAGCGTGCCGATCTACTCGCGCTTCGCCGACACGGTCGGTCGCAAGCCGATCATCCTGCTCGGCATCGCGTTGTTCCTACTGGGTTCCATCCTCTGCGGGTTCGCGTGGAGCATGCCCGCGCTGATCGCCTTCCGCATCATCCAGGGGCTCGGCGCCGGGGCCGTCGCGCCGATGGCGATGACGATCGTCGGCGACATCTACACGGTCGCCGAGCGTGCGAAGGTGCAGGGTTACATCGCGAGCGTGTGGGCGATCTCCTCGGTCGTCGGTCCGGCTCTCGGCGGCATCTTCGCGCAGCTGGACGCGTGGCGGTGGATCTTCTGGGTCAACATCCCGCTCTGCCTGATCGCCGGATGGATGCTGCTGCGCAAGTACCACGAGAAGAAGCAGACTCAGCGGCACCGCATCGACTATGCCGGAGCCGTGCTGCTGACCATCGGGCTGACTGCGCTCATCCTCGGCATGCTGGAAGGAGGCAACGCCTGGGCGTGGGTCTCCGTGCAGAGTGCGCTCTGCTTCGGCATCGGCGTGGTCGCACTCGTCGGCTTCGGCTTCGTCGAGCGGCGGGTGCCCGAGCCGATCGTGGATCTGCGTCTCGCCAGGAGGCGGCTGATCCTGACGACCACCGTCGTCTCGCTCGGCGTCGGGGCGCTGATGATCGGTGTCACGAGCTTCGCGCCTGCCTATCTCGAGGGATCCATCGGCATCGCACCGCTGCTCTCCGGACTCGCCGTCGCCGCTCTGACCCTCGGCTGGCCCCTCTCCGCCGCGAACGCCGGACGGCTGTACCTGCGTATAGGTTTCCGGCGCACCACCCTCATCGGCATGGGGATCGCGACGATCGCAGCGGTCGCACTCGCCGTGGTCTCACCGTGGCCGAACCCGTTCACCATCGCCGGGGTCGCCTTCGTGTTCGGCTTCGGCCTGGGGTGGAGCGCCGCCCCGACGCTGATCGCGGCGCAGGCCTCGGTGGGTTGGGGCGAGCGGGGTGCGGTGACCGGGATGAACGCCTTCGCCCGGTCCGCCGGCAGCGCGGTCGGCGTCGCGGTCTTCGGTGCGATCTCCAACTCGGTGATCGCGCAGGGAGCGGGGCCGGACGATCCCGACACGATCATCGCGGCATCCTTCTGGGTCTTCGTGGCCGTCGCGGTGACCGCCGCCCTGACGCTGCTCGCCGCCGCGTTCATGCCGAAGGACTCGGTCGCCGAGCGCTCCGGCGAGGTCGGTGGCTGACTCCCTCGCGTTCCGCGTGAACAACTCCTCCGGAACGCGCGTCGCGCCACGTCAGCGCCCCGAGATCTTGCGTGGCGCCGGGTGTGCGCCCGCCATCCCCTGAGGTTTCAGAGGAGTTGTTCACGGGCGACCGCGCTGACAGCACCCTGAACCGGAGCTGTCAGCGGGCGAGCTGCTCCGCGATGCCGGTGTAGGTCGCGGGGGTGAGCGCGAGCAGGCGCTGCTTGGCGGCATCGCCGATCTCGAGGCCCTGCACGAACTCCGCAAGGTCCGCGGCACCGACTCGGTGACCGCGCGTGAGCTCCTTGAGCAGCGCGTACGGGTCGGTGATGTTCGAGCGTCCGGCCACGACCTCGGCGCGGATGACGGTCTGGATGGCCTCGGCGAGGACCTCCCAGTTCACGTCCAGGTCGGCGAGCAGCACGTCGCGCGACAGCGAGATCGCGTTCAGTCCGCGGCGCAGGTTGTCGAGTGCCAGCTGCGAGTGACCGAAGGCGACGCCGATGTTGCGCTGCGTGGTCGAGTCGGTGAGGTCGCGCTGCAGGCGGCTCGTGACCAATGTCTGGCCGAGCGAGGCGAAGAGAGCGCCCGAGATCTCGAGGTTCGCCTCGGCGTTCTCGAAGCGGATGGGGTTGATCTTGTGCGGCATCGTGGACGAGCCGGTCGCTCCAGCGACCGGGATCTGCGCGAAGTAGCCGAGCGAGATGTAGGTCCAGATGTCGGTGGCGAGGTTGTGCAGGATGCCGCCGGCATGACGCACGCGGTCGTAGAGCTCGACCTGCCAGTCGTGCGACTCGATCTGGGTGGTGAGCACGTTGAAGCCGAGCCCGAGACCTTCGATGTACTCGCGGGCGATGGTCGGCCAGTCGGCATCCGGATCGGCGGCGAGGTGTGCCGACCAGGTGCCGGTCGCGCCGGAGAACTTCGCGAGGTACTCGGATGCCGCGATCTGACCGCGCACGCGCTCGAGGCGCCACGCGAAGACCGCGATCTCCTTGCCCATGGTCGACGGGGTCGCCGGCTGGCCGTGCGTGCGGGAGAGCATCGCGGCATCCGCGTGCTCGACAGCGAGTTCGCGGAGCTTCGCGATCACGGTGTCGAGGGCGGGCAGCCACACCTGCTCGACGGCGCGCTTCACCGTGAGGGCGTAAGAGGCGGAGTTGATGTCCTCGCTCGTGCACGCGAAGTGGGTGAGCTCGGCGATGGAGTCGAGCCCGAGGGTCGACAGGCGGTCGCGCACGAGGTACTCGATCGCCTTGACGTCGTGCTGCGTGACGGCTTCCTTCTCGGCGAGCCAGTCGATCTCGGCCTGACCGAAGTCGCGGTAGAGGGCGCGCAGCCGCTCCTTGTCGGCATCCGACAGCGGGGTCGTCTCGAACAGCGAGCGGTCGGTGAGGGCGATGAGCCACTCGACCTCGACCTCGACCCTGGCGCGATTCAGTCCGGCCTCGGAGAGGAAGTCGGCGAGTCCGGTGACGGCGCTGCGGTAGCGGCCGTCGAGCGGGCTCAGGGGCTGCGGCGGAAGCGAGGGCTGGAAAGTCAGGGGAGTCCTCCTGATGAGGCCCCGGTGTTCCGGGGCGTGCGGGGCTGACGAAGAGCAGGTTCGAGCTGGCGGAACAGGCCCCGAGTCGACGCCTCAATCATACCGAGCACCGAATCGAACATGTCGGCGCCGGCGTAGTACGGGTCGGGCACATCGTGCGTCGAGGCGTCGGGGTCGAAGGCGAGCAGGAGGGTGACCTTGCCCTCTTCATCCTCGTCGTGCGCCCACTCCCGCAGGATGCGCTCGTGAGTGCGGTCGAGCGCCACGACGAGGTCGTTGTCCGCGAAGGATGCCGCCGTGAACTGTCGAGCGCGATGCTGCGATCCGTCGTAGCCTCGCCGGTGCAGGGAGTCGATGGTGCGGTGGTCGGCGCGCTCGCCCAGATGCCAGTCGCCGGTGCCGGCGCTCCGGGAGATGATGCGGGACCCCAGACCCTGTCGTTCCGCGAGATCGCGGAACACGACCTCGGCCATGGGAGAGCGGCAGATGTTCCCCGTGCAGACGAAGATCACGCGAAACGGAGCCGGGGATGTCACCCGTCCATTCTGCCTGTCGATCGTCGTCCTGCACAGCGCGGGGCGGGAGCACTCTGCACAGGGTCGCCGGTCACACGACGTCTCAACCGGTCACGCGATCCTGGCGCACGCGAAGGCGGCCACCGCCGGATGCTGGATCCATGCACTCCCTGATGAACATCGAGACTGTCCGCGCGGAAGATGCCTGGCAGCGGCTGGCGGCCCTCCGTGAGCTCCGCGTGGCGATAGCCGCCCTCGAAGAAGCCTGCGCGTTGCTGGTCGGTCTCATCGATGAGACGACGTGGCAGTCCGACGGCGTCCGTGCGCTTCATGAGCTCCTCGAGGACATGCACCGCGTCGCGAGCGGCCACGTGTGGACGATCACCGGGCGGATGTGGGAGCTCGAGTCGGTGATCGCAGGATGAGTGGAGAACTCGAGATCGACCACGGCGGCGCGATCGCCGTCGACACCGAGCAGCTGCGAGCGGTCGCCGCACGGGTCGCAGCCCTCGCGACGCCCTTCGAGGAGGCTCGAGCGGCGGTCCGCCGGGCGCTGGACGTGATCGTCTGCAACCTCTCGCTCGCCGCCGAGGTGGGCACGGATGTGCTGTTCGGGTCAGTCGCGAGGATAGATCGCCTGCGAGCGGATGCCGAGGCGGCGGGCGTGAACACCCTGCTGATGGCGGATGCCTTCGAGGTGATCGAGCTCCGCGCTGAGGCCGAGGCGCTCGCGCTCACCGATGCGGCGGCATCGGCCGCCGTGCTCGCCCGCGTCGACGGGATGCTCGCCTCCGATGCTCGCCTCCGGCCCATGGTCGATCAGCTCATCGCGCAGTGGGCCTGGGAGCGATTCGAAGGACTGGGCACCCAGTGGAACATGGGCGGTCTTCTGCCGCCGATCTTCCTGCTCGGCGCCATCGTCGGGATGTTCGCCGGCGTGGGCGTGGTGCAGCCTGGCACGACCCTGAAGGGGCTCGCCGACCCTGTCACCCTTCAATCGGTGAAGACGTCGACGCCCGCGGGCGGTCCGTCGACCCTCCGCGGATCGCTCGAGCGGATGCCGAAGGACCCGAGTGCGCAGGTGGCGGTGGAGAAGCTCACCTTCGCGGACGGTTCCACGAAGTTCATGGTCTACCTCAAGGGCACGCAGAATTTCGCTCTGCAGGATGCTGGCGGTCCTGAACCCTGGGATATGAAGTCGAACACCGAGCTCTACTCGGGTGAGAAGTCGGCCTCATATCAGGCCGTGCTCGATGCTCTCGCCGCAGCGGGAGCCGAGGCCGACGACGCGGTCGGCGTGGTCGCGCACTCGCAGTCCGGGATGATTGCGGCGCACCTGGCGGTCGAGAGCGAATTCGATGTCGAGTTCGTCGTGGCGGTGGGCAGCCCGAAGATCCCGATGCTGGGGGAGGACCAGCTGCTCGTGCAGATCTCGCATACCGATGACGTCGTCGCGAGCCTGTCCGAAGGCGGGTCTCCCGCGGGCAGCGGTGCGCCGGACAGCTTCGTCGCGACGCGCGTGGGTGATCCGGTCTCGGGGCCTCAGGACATCCTGCTCGCGCCGCACCGGTGGGAGCCGTATCTGGAGACCGCGTCGATGATCGACGAGTCGGACGATCCGCGCGCCGTGGCGCTCGGGAGCTATCTCGGCAGGCTCGGCGAGGCGGTCTCGGTGGAGCGCACGGAGTACCACGCGGAGCGAAAGGACCGTGCTCGCTGATGAGCCTCGGGATGGGTGTATTGCAGGTGTATTGTCGGTGTATGGCGCGTACGAACATCGATATCGACGACGATCTGGTCCGCGAAGTCATGCGTCGATTCGACCTCACCACCAAGCGGGAAGCCGTCGATCTGGCGCTTCGGCGCCTCGTCGGTGTGCCCGTCACCACCGAGTTCCTCCTCGGTCTACGCGGCACGGGCTGGAGTGGCGACCTCAAGGCGCTGCGCGACGACCCGCCAGCGCAGGGGGGTGGGGAGTGATCCTCGTCGACTCGTCGGTGTGGATCTCGTACCTGCGCGATGACGGGTCGCCCGTCGTGGATGTGCTCGCAGAGCTGCTCTCCCGCGGTGCGGAGGTCTCAATCACCGAGCCGGTGATGATGGAGCTTCTTGCCGGAGCGCACAGGCCGCAGGAGGCCGCGCGGGTCGAGGCGCTCGTGAACGGGCTACCGCTGACGCCGATCGAGTCCGCGACCGACTTCGTGAACGCCGCGCGGTTGTATCGCGCATCAGCTGCTAACGGGCACCCGATCCGAAGCATGACCGATTGCCTGATCGCTGCCGTCGCGATCCGTCGCGACGTGCCGTTGCTGCAGCATGATCGGGACTTCGCGTACCTCGCTGCGATCAGCCCATTGCGCCTTCACCCGGTAGCGGGCTGAGTCGGGCCGGTCGATCTCAGTCGCGGCGCTGCTGCTTCTTGCTCTGCGGACGCAGGATGAAGCCGAAGATGCCGTTGATCACCGAGATGATGATCGCCGCCACCACGCCCCACCAGAAGTGCTCGACCCGCAGGCCCCAATCCCAGCCGCTGGTGATCCACGCGGTCAGCCACAGCAGGAAGCCGTTGATGACGAACCCGATCAGCCCGAGCGTGAGGATGTAGAGCGGGAACGCGACGATTTTCACGACCGTGCCGATGATGGTGTTGACGATCGCGAAGATCGCCGCGACGGCGAGCAGGGTCAGCACGAGCTGGAGAGTCCCGCCGGGAGGGAACGCGATCACCATCACCTGCAGCACGGGGATCAGCGTGACGACCCAGAGGGCGAAGGCGTTGACGACGACGCGGATGATGAAGCGCATAGTGCGTCCAGTGTCGCACGAACGGTCGGGGCTGTCAGGAACCCGTCGCGCCGTGCAGCGGGATGCGGTGGGCTCGGATGCGCCGCTCGGACTCGTCGAGGTCGATCACGCCGGATGCCACGCCGACCACGAGATCGAACGCATCATCGGTGGAGAAGTCGTGTTTCCACCCGT
>JAESFY010000130.1_pt1 | contig 37666 bp, 26 predicted proteins | sample 9266201 | NCBI WGS metagenome assembly JAESFY01 (sample SAMN14515071, study PRJNA621656) | algae metagenome | isolation source: Nodosilinea sp. WJT8-NPBG4 and co-occurring heterotrophs from soil, lower... | place: USA: Pinto Basin, Colorado Desert, California | collected 2006-05-27 | reverse complement strand
TCGCCTCGGTCAACAGCAGCAAGCGCTTTTTCGCGCAGATCATTACTATAAGCGGCTGGCATCGTTACTCAAGCAATAGTCCTACTCTCCTAGAATGTCCTATCTACGCCTTCATCTGCAATAGATAAGGTACACAGGCTAATACGGCTAAATCAGGATTCTTTCTTGAAAGTGCGTGTATCGTCCAGTTTGATCTCTATGGTGTATCCGCTAGCAAATCAGCAATTGGCTATCGGTAAACACCAAATTCGTTTGGGCATTCCTGAAATTACCTTCCTAACTCCCTATAAAGAACTATATTCACGAATTACGGTCATAAAGGGATATCAAGATGTGACAACATTTCTACAGGCAGCACAACGTCAACTAGACAAGCTAGGGATTGATGGTAGGCCAAGGGTTGCCGTTAGACAAGATGGCTCTTTTAAACGAAAAACCATAAAAATTGGCCGATACATGATTACTGGCTTTGGCTTAGAGATCGAGAATTTATCTGAAGGAGATTCCATTAAGCTGCAAACCTACGGCCTAGGTGGGAAGCAAAAGATGGGCTGCGGCATCTTTTTGCCCATGAGGAGAAAAGGCAGTGCGGCGAACAAGCCTCACTGACGCCATTGGGGTCTGCTAGGTTCGCCCCAACAATCAGGTCGTCGATGCCATCGTTGTTAATGTCGCCCGCACTTCTGGCGGACAAACCTAAGGTGTCACCCTCACCAATGCCCTCAATCACAAAGCCATTGCTGCCGTTGAGGGTAGAGAGGTTAAGGCTGCCCCCGCTGCCTACGGTTGCCCCGCCAAAAATCACATAGCTCTCACCAGCACTCCTGGTGCCATTGGGGTCTGCTATGAATGCCCCAATGATCAGGTCGTCGATACCATCGTTATTGATGTCCCCCGCACTGCTGACAGATCTGCCTAAGGAGTCGCCCTGATTAATGCCGTTAACCACAAAGCCGTTACTACCGTTGAGGTCCGAGAGGTTGAGGCTGCCGCTGCTGCCCACTGTTGCTCCACCAAATACCACATAGCTCTCGCCAGCATTACTATTACCATTGGGGTCTGCGTCGCTTGCTCCAATAATCAAGTCGTCGATGCCATCGTTGTTGATGTCGCCCGCATTGCTGACGGAAAAGCCTGACAGGTCACCCGCATCAATGCCGTTAATCACAAAGCCGTTGCTGCCGTTGAGGGTAGAAAGGTTAAGCACGGGGTCGAACATAGAAAAGCTCCTTAGATAACGTTTAAACTAAGCACTGAGCGGAACCAGAGACATCCAGGAGTGCATGGGCAACGGTGCGGGTTAAACCAAGCGTGATGCCGGTTCAAACAGAAGCAATCTCCTTTTCAAGGTTGGGGGGCCGCTCAAGGGCAATGATTTTCTGTTGTTAAGCTATGAAAATGAACGCTTTGCATGGTGCTGCCCTTAAATAAAACAGTTTTTCTGGCTAAAGGAATCGCTTCGGACAAGCATAAAGTTCTGTATTCCTACCTGAAACAGGAATTTTGGCAAAGGTGTAGACGCTGTAGGGCAAGTAGTCGTCTTGCCCTTAATTAAGAACCAACTCATCAGCGGAGCGAAAAGGCTTTATCCCAGTGTTCAGTAATGGGGTCTAGGAGGAATGACAGGATTGTTTTCTGTCGGGTAACGATTTCTGCGGTAGCTGCCATACCAGGGGTGATGGGCACCTCCTGCCCTTGGATGGTCACAAAGGTTTTGTCGACTTTGATACGAGCCGGGTAAACCAGCCCTACATTCTGCTCCTGAATGGAGTTGGGGCTGATGCTTTCAACGGTGCCCTGGACCAAACCAAACTCTTGGTAGGGAAACGTTTCGAGCTTGATTTTGACGGGCATCCCCGGCTGGATAAAGCCAATATCGCGGTTGAGCACCTTGGCCTCGAGCACCAGAGGAGCCTCCTCCGGCAGGATGGAGAGCAACTCTTCCCCTGACTGTACGGTGGCTCCTGCTTCCACCACCTTGACGTTGTAAACTGTGCCATCGACAGAAGCCGTGAGAGTTTCCCGGTTGCGCTGCTCCTCGGCCTGGGCAAGTTGGCCCTTGAGGTTATCTAGCTCTTTGCGCTGCTGCTCTATCTGGGTGAGGATTTCGTTTTGGCGATCGGCCACCAACCGATTCGCCTCGGTTTGGGATGCTTTGTGTGCTTGCTCTGCTTGATAAATGGCCTGCTCCTGCACGACAACCTGGTTTTGCAGAGAAACTACCTCGTTTTGAGCATCCAGATAGTCTAATCGCGGCACCGCGCCCGCGACCAGTAGCTTACTTAGGCTCTCGGCTTTAGTGGTGGCAACGGTCAAGGTTGCCTTGATCCGCTCCAAATCAGCTTGGGCTGCTTTGACGGCCCCTAGCTGGCGGTTTGCCTCGGCCGCCGCCATCTCGCGCCGAGCGGTAAACTCCTGCATCCGAGAGGCCAATAGCTGATCCTGCAAAGGGTTGCCGGATTGAGTGTTGCCGGTGCGTTCAGCCTCTAGGCGAGCCAGGTTGGTTGCTGTTAGCTCAGCCTGCTGCTTAAGTCGCTGAAACTCTGCTTCTGAAATAGTGGGGTCAAACTGAACTAGAGGGTCGCCAGCGTTGACCTGTTGGCCTTCCTCCACCGTAATCTCTTGAATCATCCCACCTGAGAGCGCTTTGACTGGCTGAACGCGTGTTGAGGGAATAACCTCTCCCTGAGCGGTGGCAACCTGATCAACTTTACTTAGAGCAGCCCAGGTAATGGCACCTCCTACTAATGCACATAGCCCTACCGCAAGAATGCGGGAATATTTTGGCGGAGCCCGACGAATGGCTTTAGCTAGATCGGCATTGAGATAGTCTTGAGCATTTGCAAATTCATGCTGGTTACGCCGCAGTTGAACGGCTTCAGGCGGAGCTTTCACCGAAACTTTCATGACAATTCTCCTGTTGATTTAGAACACAAAATTCTCTTGGCTCTAGCGAAGTGTTTAGTAAGACAGTTCAATTCTTACTTGTATTTTTCGTCAAATCGTCCATTGCATTCCTGCCAAAAACTAGTTTTTCTTCGTTTTCGCCGATGAATGTCGTACGATCAAATAAGTCAAAGTCACGTTTGCCGGTAGCTAGGGCGATCGCATCGGCTGCACCTGAGTTGCTGGAACCACTTCTCCGTTCGCGGTTGTGACTTCATCGACTTTGCTGACGGCTGCCCAGGTAATGGTTCCTGTGACCGCGAGGCAGATGCCGCCAACTAACACACGGGTATACAGCGGTGGTAGGCTACGAACAGCATTACCAAGCTCGTAGTTGAGATAACTCTGAGTGCTGGCAAATTGCTGTTTAGTTTGCTGACGTTGAATGGAAGAGTTTGACATGTTTATGATTGCCTCCAATTTTATTTGGTGAAAGCGGCTTTCAAATTGCTAAACATTCGGTTTGAAATTCCAGTCGATCGCACGTTTCAGCAAGTAGCTTTAGAACCTGGAGAGCAGTTCTAATGTTGAAAATGTAAGTCTGGAATTCAAAGGTTAAGGTTTCGATTGCGATCGCGGCGTTTATGCAATTGATGATTGCTGTTTTTATTCTGAAGATGGATGCCTGAACTAAAATTTTGTTGATTGCAGAGCGTAGTTTTTTTGAGTGTAGTGAAACGGACGCTTGGATTCAGGTTTGGGTCAAATTATCTTTCTCAAGTTCAGGTAATTTCATCTCTTCAGCAAGTTCAGGTGGATTCATTTCTGAAGGATCACCAAAATAGTACTCAACGATCGCGTTTACAGCTTCATCAGGGGATGGAAACAACCTCCGGAAATCACCGGGTCCGGGTCCGGGGATGAACACCCACACCTCAAATATCCAACCCTTCTCAGTTAGATAGAGTCTTGCCGCAGGTGCATCACAAGGAATTCCCTCTTCACCACACCAAAAGAAGAATTCACTATCGGGTCTTGTGTTACCCGGAACTGATGCTGGTTTGGCAATATCGTAATTATGCCCTTCAAGACCAAAATGACTGAATGTGTCAACAAGAAGTCCAGCTTCTTTTAGCTTCAAAGTCGCTTCAGATTCAGACATAGTTTTAGATCTTCCTTGGTTAAGGTTGTTGTTCGCGTTCATGGATTAGTGGTAGTAGCGAATCGATCGCATAGGGTTTCATCAGAGAGTTGATTTTCAGGTTGCTAAAAGCTCAATTCGAGATTTTGGACGATAGCGAGTCTCAGTCGAATGCCTTGAGAGCCTGGAGAGATCAGTTCCGAAGCTAAAAACTTGAGTTTGGAACTGGGAGATTGGTGGTGCGATCGCGATCGTTGCGGCTTTGAACTCGATTATTACAGTTCAGAATTCGGAAGTTGAGGGTGCGATCGCGATCGCTTCAGTTTTGAGTTGGAAGTTTTGGGTTTTGAAGTCGAAGGTTGAAGGTGCGATCGCGATCGTTAGAGTTCTGATCGCGATCGTTGCGGTTCTAAACTTAAAAGATGGAGTTCTGAGCCTGAAATTTTGAGTTCAGAACTCCGGGGTTGGGGGTGCGATCGTTGCTGTGTGAAACTTGAAAGATAGAGGACTGAACTCAAAAGTTACAGTTCAGCCCTTGGAAACTGCACCTCTTGACTTAAGCACTGGAGTTCTAAGTTTGGATATTGCAGATCTGAAATGAAAAGGCCAGCTTCCAAACTGTCACTCTTCTAATCAGCGTTGCCTAAAGTTAGGACCAGGGTTACCAGTAGGATGAAAAGTTTTAATCTTTTTCTCCAACAAATCAATTTCTAAGGTAAATGGTTGATCACTTATTTTTTTACCTCCAGGCTTTATGTTCTTTATATTTACGGATGTCAACCCTTGTCTCTTAGCTTCATCAATTGCACCGCGCACCTTAGGGTTATCTAAAGCTCGCTTTAGAATATTAAGATACTCATCAGCCGTTCCTTTAAACACAGTACTCTTTGGCTTGTCAACTCTCACCCTTGGGTCAAAAGTTTCGTCTACATGTCCTTGAAGAATATGTTTCCAGTCTTTTTTTTCTAGTTTCAATGCCACAGGCAAAGATTCACCTAGGTCCACACGATCTCCAAATTTGTTGAGTGCAAACTGAAGATTTCTTTCCTGTTTTGCCAAATCAGCAGGGGACATAGAAAGAGGTCCGCTACTGCCACCACCAGTGGATGGTCTAGGACCGTTAGGTCCACCAGGGCCACCTGTACCACCTGTCGGAGGATTCGGACCACCCGGAGGACGTTTCGGCGGCATAGACGCTGGTGATGGGGGTCTTCTTGGCGGCATGGAGGCTGGTGATGGAGAACCACTGCCACCAGCTCCAGGCGCGGCAGGATTATGGTTGGCGTTAGCTTGAGGGGATGTTACTGTGTCAGGTGGGTCAGGCTGCTGCCCTTTATTGGGCTGATTGGGGCTTCCTCCTTCTAAAGGATCAGGGTCATGTTTACCGTCTCCACGAGGTGGATTGTCATTGATTCCACTATCGCCAGTTCCTTCGTGAGCTCTACCGCCAACCAGAGCAGGTTCGCGATCGGGCTGGTTGGTTGGATGACCACCGGACCCGGAAGGTGAAGTGTCTTTAGGTTTGCCACTAAGACCAGAACCTCTGCCATAGCGTCTACCGCCACCGGCTCCCCTCTTCTTCGGGCCAGGTGCATCCCCTCGTCCGGCTGGACGGGTATCTCTAGGGCCAGGCTTCCCTTTATTGGGTCCTCCATTGGTAATGGGAGATCCACCACGGCCCGCTCCCGGTATATCTCGGCCTCCAGGTGAGTTAGCAGGGGGTTTTACAGGAGTTCCAGGGGGCAAGACAGCATCGGGTGGAGTAACTGTAGGTGCTCCTGCTCCACTGTTTTGTGGTGGTTGAGCATTGGAGGGGAGTCCAGAATTGGGTGAGCCTGCACCAGCCGGATTAGCTGGCGGACTGTCGGGGCTCACACCTTTAGCACCATGCTCTGCTTTCCCAGTACCACGAAGACCCTCATAAATCTTGTAACCATACTTGCCACCCTTAAAGGCTGCATCGCCTGCGTAGGGAAGGACACTACCCGCCGATATTCCAGCATTTGTCCAATCCCCTTCAGAAGCATATAAAATCGCATTAGTTAAATCTGCAAAAGGGGTTGGCTCGAAAGTACCCACAACATCTAAGAATGTATGCAGATCCTCACGGGTCATACCGTTATCGCTCCCTGCTGCAGCCTTCACTTCATTTGCAGTGATATCTCTTTGTCTAACTCCTGGTCTGTTCAGCATTTCCTGTGCCTTGATGCGCTCAGGAATACTGACGTAAGGATCATTGGCTGTTTTGACGAGTGATAGAAATTTTTGTTTTTGTAGAGTTTCGCGTGCCTTATTACGCTCGACATCACTGATGTCAGGATCATAGGCTTTTTGGAGAAGCGCTGTTATTTCGTGGGCACGACGTTGTCCAGCTTTCTGTTGTTCTTGTATAGTTCCAGACCACCCATTGAGATCGGTAGGGCTAAGGTCAGGACTATAGGCTTTTTGGAGAAGTGCTGCTATTTCGTGGGCATTACGCTGGTCGTTTACCATAGCAAGTTCTTCAGCTTCCTGTTCGTGAAGAATTTTGCTTGCCTCATTACGCTCAAATGTGCTGGCATCAGGGTCATGCATTTTTTGGTTGAGTGCTGCTTTCTGCTCGAGTTGAGTTTTAAGCCGATGCTCAGCAGCAGTCATTGAACCAGCTGGACCATTAGCCCTTTGAGTTTCAAGTTGGCGCTCAGCCGCAGGAATTGAACCAGCTGGACCATTAGCCCTTTGAGTTTCAAGTTGGCGCTCAGCCGCAGGAATTGAACCAGCCGGACTATTAGCCCTTTGAGTTTCAAGTCGGCGCTCAGCCGCAGGAATTGAACCAGCCGGACTATTAGCCCTTTGAGTTTTAAGTCGGCGCTCAGCCGCAGGAATTGAACCAGCCGGACTATTAGCCCTTTGAGTTTTAAGTCGGCGCTCAGCCGCAGGAATTGAACCAGCCGGACTATTAGCCCTTTGAGTTTTAAGTCGGCGCTCAGCCGCAGGAATTGAACCAGCCGGACTATTAGCCCTTTGAGTTTTAAGTCGGCGCTCAGCCGCAGGAATTGAACCAGCTCTGAGACGTTCACCTTCCGGGATATACTTATCTTCGAACTCACGATTGGTTCGCTCACTTGCAACCGTACCATCTGTACTAATCCAGGGAGTGTTGTTAAAGGAGCCATTCACCTGCTGGATCAGCTGAGCACCTGAGAATTGCCGGGTTTCGGGTGTGATCATCTTTGCGAGATTAATAGCCGCTGTAGAATTCAGCAGTCCCGCTCCGGTTTCCGTATCCCTGCCAGGAGTCTTTAAATCGGTGGCAGTGGCAGTAAGAATTTGATTCACTTGCTGACCGCTCAATTCAGGGTTGGCGCTCCAGATATTGGCGATCGCTCCTGTCACTTTGGCAGCAGCGAGTGATGTTCCCGCAGCTCCCACATCTGTAACGAGATCTAAGCCATTGCCATAGCTGGAATAGGAAGCCCGGTCGTTGCCCTCAGCACTGCCCACCACAATCAGGTTGTCGGAGAGACCGGAGGCTTGGCCCAATGCCGACATTGCCTTGCCTTCATTGCCTGCCGAAGCGACGACCAGCACCCCATTCTCACGAGCGTAGTTGAGAGCAGCTTTTTCCTGGGCGGTGAGTTCTTGGCGGGTGGTGATGCTGCCGTCGGGGTTTTTCTGGGTAAGGTCGAAGCTGGCGTTGACGACAGCTCTAGTTTGGCCGGTGGCTTTGGCGGTATCGACAAACTGAGTTAGCGAATCGGCCCAGGTGCCTTTGCCGACGCTGTCGGCTAACAGGATGGTGGCCTCAGGGTTGCCGTTCTGAATGGTTTTTAGCATCTGGTTACCGTGCTGGCCAGGGGCAAAACCCGTGTCGATGATGCCAATTAGCGGCCCTTGGCTTTGCGGTAGGGGGCTAACAGCGGCTTCGTGCCCATTGCCGAACCGCTGCTGCAATTCCTGAATGCCCTGCCTGAGCCAGCCTGGCGCGAGCTTTTGCAGGCTTTGGGTCAGCGTGGGCTGGGTGGGATTTACCGCCGCGGCAAAAGCATCCTCTAAGCGCATCACTTGGGGGCTAGCCAATGAATTTTGGGTGGGCAGAGCTGAGGTCAGGCGGTTGGTATCAAGGCCCTGGTGCCGCTGAGGTTGAAATTGGGACGCTAAGCTAACCGCTTGGGCGTTTCGCAGGGACTTTGAAGCGGATGATTGAAGATCAGTGCCGGCAGATTGAGCAAAGTTCTGTTGAGACATGATAAGACTCCTAATAGAACCAAGTGGTCTGGGAATTGCAGTTGAGAGTTGCAGTCGTGAGGCTAAATTTGATTACAGGTCGTCGGACTCTTGCTGCTGTTGATAGAGCACCGAGTACACGCCTTTAGCGTCCAGCAGCTCTTCGTGGCGGCCCTGCTCAATCAGCACGCCTTTTTCGAGCACGAGGATTTTGTCAGCGGAGCGCAGCATGGAGTAGCGGTGGGTCAAAAGCATTAGCGTGCGACCCTGGGCAAAGCGGCGCAGGTTGCGCAGCACCTGGCGCTCGGTCTGAGCATCGAGGGCGCTGGTCGCTTCATCGAGAATCAAGATGGGCGTATCGTTGAGGAACATGCGGGCCAGGGCGACTCGCTGGCGCTGTCCGCCCGATAGCCCCGTGCCTCGCTCGCCGATGGGGGTCTCGTAGCCGTTGGGCAGCTCCATGATGAAGTCGTGTGCGATCGCATTTTTGGCCGCCTCAATCACCTGCTCCAGCGATACCTCTGGCTTGCCAAAGGTGATGTTCTCAAACACCGTGCCGTTAAAGAGAAAGTCATCCTGCAAGACCACACCGATCTGCTGGCGCAGGGACGAGAGATTGGCCCCCTTCACATCCAGGCCATCCACCAGCACTTGTCCGGATTTGGGCTGGTAGAGCCGCTGCACCAGCTTAGATAGGGTACTTTTGCCCGAGCCACTGCGGCCCACTACGCCGACAAACATGCCGGGTTCGATATCAAAGGAAATGCCGCGCAACACCGATTCTTCCGCCGTTGGGTACTGGAAGCTCACCTTCTCAAAGGCGATCTGCCCCTGCAGGGGCGGCAGCACTAGCCCCGCCTCCGCCGTTTCTTCGGGAGTGGTGTTGAGAATCGTACCAATGCGGCTCACTGAGAGCGCCACCCGCTGAAAGTCTTCCCACAGCTGGGCCAGCCGCAGAATGGGGCTAATTGCTTGCCCAGAGAGCATCTGAAAGGCCACCAGGCTGCCGATGGTGAACTGCTGATCGATCACCAGCTTGGCCCCAAAAAAGAGAATCAGAATCTCTGAGAGGTGGGTGAGAAACTGGGCAATGTGGCCGTCAATGTTGCCTAGGGTATCGGCCCGAAAGCTGGTGTTGACGTAGCGGGCAAACAGACCTTCCCAGCGATCGCGGGTGGGCCGCTGGGCCGAGTGGGCTTTAACAGCGTGAATCCCGGTAATGGTTTCCAGCAAAAACGACTGGCTGTCGGCCCGGCGGTTGAACGACTCATTGAGCCATTCCCGCAGCAGCGGCGTGGCCCCCACAATCAGCACGATAAACAGGGGCACTACCGCCAGGCTCACCAGCGTTAGCCTGGGGCTGTAGCCGATCATGACAGCGATGTAGACAAAGGTAAACAGGGCATCTAGCACTACGGTCACGCTAGTGCCGGTGAGGAACTGGCGAATGTTCTCCAGCTCCTGCACGTTAGCTACCGTATCGCCCGTGCGCCGCGACTCAAAATAGGCTAGGGGAAGCTGCACCAGATGGCGAAACAGCTGGGACGACAGGCTCAAATCTAAGCGGCGGGCGGTGTGACTAAACAAAAACATTCGCAACACGCCCAGCACCGCCTCAAAGATACCGATGCCCAACAGGCCCACCACCATCACCTGCAGGCTGGAGAGGCTGCTTTGGGGAATGGCTTTGTCGATGATTACCTGAGTTAGCAGGGGCGTGGTCAGGCCTAGCAGCTCAATGACAAACGAGGCCAGCAGCACTTCGCCCAGCAGCCTGCGGTAGCGCCAGACGGCGGGTACAAACCACATCAGGTTGAATTTCTCAGCCTTGGGCAGCGACTGCGCCAGCCACAGGTGCCCATCCCAAGCGGCTTCGACCATGCCGCGCGGCAGGCTCTCGCAGGTTTTGCGGAGGTTGGTGGGGTCGGCGACGATCAGGCGATCGCGCTCCACTCCGTAGACCAGCACCCAGTGCTGCTGCCGCCAGTGCAATAGGGCCGGCAGGGGCAGATCGTCTAGCGATTCCCATACAGTCAGAACCGACTGGACGTGCAGCCCGATTTTTTCAGCCGCATTAGCCACATCCGGCGGGGCCTGGCTGTGTAGATGGGCCTGAACCTGCTTGAGGGAAATAGCTGCGCCCAACTGCTCGGTGAGCATGGTCAGGCAGGCCGCTGCACTGTTGAGATGAAACGTGTAGGGGTAGCCCGAGACCGGGTGGGGCAGCTTGGGGTCAAAGGGCTGGTAGCGCCAGCGCACCGTCTCCCAAAACTGCTGCAGATCGGCGGAGGCCACGTCATACCAATCAAGCGACGGCCAGAATACGACTAAAGCATCTTGGCTAGCTGCAACCGCCTCCCAGTGCCCAGCTAGCTCCAACAGGTCGCCAAACCAATCACCGGGCTTGAGTAGCACCTTTCTGCCTGGCTCTAGAATCGAGTTGCCTTTTTGCGGTACCAAGCGCACCTTGCCTCGCAGCACGAGAAACTGCATACCGGCGCGGCGAGTAGACCACAGCACTTCACCTGTTTTGTGGTGACCGAATTGGGCTGTCTGCTGGAAGTGAATCTGCTGGATACTGTTGAGTCCAGCCAGGGGAAGCTCGTCCCAGGGCAGATTGTGGGTATGGACGTCTAGAGATACCACCATTGGGACACCTCCAACTTGACGGTCATAGCATCAGTGCGATCTCGCAGCCACTCTTGGAACAGCTCCACCTGCAGTTGAGCCTCGGTTTCCCCTTCGAGGGCAGCAGGCAGCACGGCATCGAGGCGGAATAGACACCAGCGGTCGTTGAGCAGCAACGGCCCCACGATTTCCCCGGGGTAAATAGCGCCAAGCTCGATTCGCAGTTCTTCAGACAGGCTCTCGCGGGCCACAGGTGGAATCTTGCCGCCGCTGTATCGATTGTCAGCCAGGGAGTGCTGCTGGGCTAGCTGCTCAAAAGATGCGCCTTCCTGGGTGATCTGCTCGTGCAGTTCCTTGGCCAGACCTTCCTCCTGCACCACAATGCAGGACAGTTCCACCTGGTCGAGCTGCGGCTTGCGCTTAATGAAATATTCCTGCAGCCGAGGTTGGCAGATGCGCCCCATGAGCTGCTCCTGGGTCCACTGATCCAGCAACGTCGCAGCCAGGGTTTCATCATCTAGAGAATTTTGCTGGAGCCAGGCGTCGAAAACGGCATCGTCGCTAAGGCCTCGGCTTTGGCGAAACTCACTTAACAGTTGTTCTACAGTTTCTTCAGTAGGGGTGAGCTCTGGGGTGAACTGAATCTCTTGGGCGATCGCATGTTGGCTCAAAATTCCTTTGATAAAGGTCTCTAGCTGACCAGCATTTTGCAGGTACTCCAGCACCTGCTCTTGGCTAATTGCTTCGTCATCAATGAACAGGAACGGCGGTTTAGACATGGGGTTTCTCCTGAAGGTGGGGATTTATTCCAAACGAAAACAGTTGCCTTCCCCGCAGAAAGTCAGCGGGATTTTCTGTCGGCTAGAGTACGTTTACTAAGACAGAACTTACAGATTTTTTAGGGGGAAAGATTTGACCCGGCCAATTCAGCTAACAAATGCTCTATTTCGGCCAGGAAGTCGGTTTGATTTTGGGCTTTGGCTAGCTCTCTGGCAGTTTCTAGAGTGTCAACGACCGCTTCTCGTTTACCTTGCTGGAGTAACGTGAAAGCCTTACCCCAATGCATGAAGGCATTGTCAGGGGCAAGATGTTGGGCTTCCTCGCGGTTAATCATGGCCGCGTCGTAGCGCTCTAGTTGAGCCAGTACCCAACCCAATTGGGTATAGGCTTTAGGGAAGAAAGAATTGATTGCGATAGCCTCTTCAAATTCGGCGATCGCGGCCTCATAGTTTTCCTGCTGATGCAGCAACAGTCCCAGGTTGTAGTGCACCCCGGCCATGTCAGGGGCTAGTTCCAGCGCCCGCTCGAATCGATCTTTAGCCGCGTCCAACTCACCCTGGTTAAGTAGAGCGATGCCCCACGAGTTGTGGGCACTGGCCTGATTTGGGTCAAGATCTAGCGCCTTTTGGGCGGCGGCGATCGCCTCCTCGTACTGACCCTGCTGTGCCAGGGCAAAGCCCAAAACCGTGTAGGTGTCAGCATCGTTAGGGAATTGTTCAACGGCAATGCGGGCGCGCTGAATCGCTTCTTCGTATCGGCCTTGCTCTGCGATCGCGCTACTCAAGGTGCTGTGGGCTCCCTCTAACTGAGCATCTAAGGCAATGGCCTGTTTAAGGGCGTCCTCGGCTTTTAGAAATTGACCCTGTTCGGACAATGCCTGGCCTAGCCAAAAATGTCCTTGGGCTCGATTGGGATTGGCTTCAATTGCGTCTCGAAAAGCCAACTCTGCGCGATCGTATTCCTGCTGTGTGAAGTACTCCTGGCCGGCATTGAGGTGTTTGGAATAGGGCAAGATTTCGCGAATCGAGTGGGAAAGCGAGACGCCAGCAAAATACTGACGATAGATGCGCCCCCCGGTCCAGGTCCCGAGCACGATGACCAGCAGCCAGATCAATAGGGTAGTTCGATCTTTGGGGGAGAGCGGTTTGCAGCGGGTGAACACCATGGACTTACTCCGGGTTTTGTTCAGGTGGGCTCATCAGTATTTAGGGAAAACAAACTCAAATTTATGCAGATAAAATCTGAAAGTGCTGGTCTGGAGAAGGTTCTAACCGTTTATCTCCTATTAGCAGACCAGTACCGTGTTGAAGCCAGTGAGAGAGCTGATGCTGTCAGCACCGCTAGGGCCAGCAAAGCTCACCTGCTCCATCCCGATGCCCGACTGCTCGAAGAAGCTGCTCGCCCCTTTGAACAGGCTGCTGATATCGCCTAGGTCGCTGACACCCCCACTGCAATCGTCGAGTTCGCCTTCGGTGAGTTCAGAAATGGCCAGGTTAGCGGCCTCTTCAGCTTCGGTGATGATGTCGTTGGGCTTGATCATGTCAGACATGGAACTTCTCCTTTTGAGAAGTTGGTTTTTTTGAGTTAGGAAGGTAGGTTTGTTTGCCTTCCTGTTCTTACCTATGTCTCGCGGAGATAAGCTTATTCACTTTAGTAATAGCCTTCTTCAGTGGGCTGTGAGGGTATTGAGGTAGGGGCAATGTTTTCGCTGGCTTTGGGCTTTGCAGATTGCTGCAACTGTCGTGCCTGCTGGTGATAGCGCAGGGCCCTTTTGTTCTGCTGTAAACCTTCGTGCATACTGGCGAGGTCAGTTAAAATCTCGGCGGCCAGTTCGCGATCGCACTTCTGGCACAGCATTAGAGCGGCTTCAAAATGGGCGATCGCTAAATCCACATAACCTGCACTTTTGGCCAGTCGGGCAATGCGCCTGCGAATCATGATTTCGTAGCTGTTGCCTTCGAGCAGGGTCTGGTGCTGGCGATACCCATCAAGGGCAGCTTCGTAGCAGGAGAGAGCGCACCAGTGCTCGCCCCGAGCAATATAGACTCGCCCCATGCACCCCAAGGTGATGGCTTCACCCAGTTCGTCGCCCAGTTCGTGGCGCAGGGCGAGAGCTTTCTCTAAAGTTCTCAGCGCTAGGCGATAGCGGCGACGATAGTAGTGGCCCATGCCTAGGGTGTGAAGGGCAGCAGCATAGCCTGCATCGTCTGCTGTATTGTGCAGATGCTGCACGGCCTGAGCGGCATAGTCGTAGGCCCAGCGGTACTGCTGACGCTGGGCAAACACCACGCTGAGGTGGGTGAGGGTGTGGCCCAGGGCCACGGCATCTTCGGCGTGGTTGAAGGCGTTGAGCGATCGCAGATAGGCCCCGGCGGCGCGATCCCATTCGCCCAGTTGACAGTAGAGATGGCCCAAGGCACTCTGGGTTTTGCCCGTTTCGAGCAGGGCGGGCACAGACTGCAGCCAGGAGAGGTGGTAGCGCAGTTCAATGGTCTGTGCCACCGGAAAAGCTTGCATCAAAACCACCGGGCGGCCCTGGGTCAAGTAGGCGATCGCAAAGCGGGGACTGGGCATAGGAATAGGGTTGAACTCGTCTACCTGCACCTATGTCTGGAGTGGCCAAACCTATTCAGTGGCGATTAGTTGGTGATTCCGGTACGGATACTCGTTCCGAGTCGGAGCTCGAACGCTACGCGAATCGCTCCGCCGAGCGCTCAGTCTTCTATCACTTCAATCAGGGTAGATAGGGCCGCGAGCTGGGTGGTGTCTACCCCGCGCACATCATTGCGCAGGCTAACCGAGCTTCGGGTACTGCGATCAATATCGCCCAGCAGAGTTTCTATCACACTGACAGGGTCATCGTTTTGCAAACCGATGGGGTCGCCGCTGCGGGTGTTGTTGGCGGCGGCAATTTGCTGAAGACCGCGCAAAGCATCACGCAGAGGGCTGGTGCTCACCAGAGTCAAAATTTCAGCATAACCAGAGCTGCTCAGGCACAGGTGAAAGGCTTCGCTGGGGTCGCTACAGTAGTTGCGGTTAGGGTCGCGCTCCATCTCCTGACGAGGAATGGCTAGCTGCTGCTCCGGTTCTAACAGCGATTCATTTTCAGGAGCATCCCAATCGGTAGGGTGCAGCACAGACATACTCCCCGAGCTGCCGATGGCTAGCACGGCTATGTAGAGGCTGCGCAATTCACCATTGGTCACCGTCACCACAATTTCACTGCCCGATCGCAGCGTTTGACTGGAACTATCTAGCCGTTGGGCCACCTCGTTGTCTTCGCTACCTCGACGGCTGGCGCTGCGACTGATGGCAATAGAGTTATTCACTGGCTGTACAGCTACATCGACGTTGAGGTTAGAGGTGTCGCTGTTGAGCACCGATCGCAGCACCTGCCCGGCCAGCAGCAGCTTGAGCGTGGGGTTAAGCCGTTGTACAGCATCGGTAATGGGTTCCCCAGGTTCACCAAAGCTGGCGCGGATGGCCACCAGCCCTGGCGTGAACAGGCCAATGCTGCCCAACTCGCCAACGTCACGTACGGCCTTGGTGGTGGCGATCGCCAGCCCCTGCTCGGTCATGCGCCCTAGCAAGTAGTGGGCGCTTTGACTGCCATCCACCGCGACGGGCTGAATGCGGTTGAAAGCTGCTAACTGCGATTGCACCGTTTCCAAATCAGCCCCTAGAGAAGTATCCAATCCCACTCGTAGAGTCAAGTCAGTGGGCACTCCCCGCACCCGCTCGCGCAGCAGCTGCCCCGCTGCGACCTGACCATCACTGCTGCCCATTAGGGTACCGTAGCCCTCTAGACCCACCCGCCGAGTTTGCTCTATCTGGCTAATCTCATCACCGTTGCCATCCACGACCGAGAAAATAGCCCCGCTCTCAAAAGCTGCCAAACTTTGGGACGACACGCCCCCCAGCCAAAACTTGATCTCGCCGCTGGCCTCAGCACCCACCACCACGGCCTCTGCTGCCAGAGTCTGGGGACGGCTGAAAAAAAGCGGTTCTTGAGCAAAGTTGCGCCCTGGCGCTACCTCATAGATAGGAGATTGCACAACGCGGGCACTGTTAGCCATATCGCGTGTGCTGCGGGCCAGGTCGACAAACACGCGATCGAGCGGCAGGCTGTTGGGCTGCTGCCACAGGTAGCGGGTCAGCGCGTAGGTGAATGCCCCAGCATAAAACTGTCCTGCACCTTCGCCAAAGGAGGCATCTGCCGCCAGTTGGTTAGCCTGGGCCGACCCCAGCGCTACCCCTTTAGCAATGCCTCGGCTCCGTTGGGCCTTTAGCTCCGCAGCCGACCAGCCCAGCCGCGCCAGCCACCGCTCTTGCACTGCCAGTTCAGCCTCGCTGGGAATCGCCTCGCCTAACTCCACCCGCGACTCGACGGCCCGCAGCATTAGATCGCCTCGGGTGCCACCGCCGGAGTGGCAGCTGTCAAGCATAACCGTCACCTGATCAGTTTTGAGGTTGGCCATCAGCAAAAATAGGGTTTTGCCCATAATGTCGCTGACTCGGTTATCGGTCCCATTCAACCGGGCGTCATAGGGCAGCAGGCTGCCATTGTAGCCTTCCAATGCTGTGGGGATTGGGTCGGGGTCACGCACCAGTGAACCATGTCCCGAAAAGTGAAACACCACCACATCCCCTGGCTGGGTCTGGTCAATTAAGTGAGTCTCAAAGGCGTCTAGCAGGTTTTGGCGGGTGGCGGCCTGGTTTTCTAGGGTGAGAATATTGGCTGGGTCAAAGCTAAAGCGGTGCACTAGCAGCTCTTTTTGCATGCGTACATCGGTGAGGCAGCCCCGCAGGGGAGTGACCCCAGCGGGGTACTGATTAACGCCGACTAGCAGGGCCAGTTTGCGGCTAGTCGGCTGAGCCAGGGCGCGGGCGTATCGATCGCCCCGCCGCCGCACATCCATCTGGCTCAGACCGATCGCCGCCAGGGTAGAACCAGCAGCTTGCAGAAAGTGTCGGCGTTTGAGGTTTGCCATGGAGAAAGGAGGAATGAAGAACGAACGTGGTTGGCTTTAGGGTTGGGGTCTACAACGCCTCAATGGGTTGCCAGTTACCTGAGAAGAGGAAGGCCGCCCAGTAGTAGGGGTGAGCGTAGGTAGGATCTGCTAGCAGCGCGAGCTGCACCTGGCGCAGGGCAACGCTGCGACCTTCGCCCTGGAGCAGGTGCTGGTAGTAGCGCTCCATTAGATCGGCAGTGGCCTGGTCGTCTACTTTCCATAGGCTCATGAGCTGGCTTTCGGCCCCGGCCATGACAAAGGCGCGGCGCAGACCGTAAACACCTTCACCGTTGGTCGCTTGGCCAACGCCGGTTTCGCAGGCGCTGAGCACCACCAGACGGGTGCCGCGTAGGTCTAAACTCGCGGCTTCTAACGCGGTAAAAACACCGTCTTCACCGGCACTGTCTCGGGTATTGAACCCAGCCAGGGCCAACCCCGAGCGCAGCAGCGGATTCTCGCGGCTGGTGGGGCGATTGGCAGCGGGCAACGGGCTACTGCTGAGGGGCGAAGCAGTGACGATATCGATCTCGCCTCGACTGTCAACCGGGGGTACAAACTCGACATCCTCAAGAAAGAAGCCGTGGGTGGCCAAGTGCAGAATGCTTGGCCCCTGCACCTGCTTGAGGGCATTTTCGCTGGCCTCGGTCTCGGTGAGCATGATGGGGTTGGATAGCAGGGGGGCAATGGTATTAACCTCCCGCTCGGTGCCGGGCAGAGGGCCAAAGCGCAGGTCGGCAATATCGGTAGAGCGTTGATCGGTGGCCCTCGCCCCCTCTCCCTGGGGACGAGGGGAGGCAGCGGTACCCGCCGTTAAAGCGCCACCCCCCGCAGCGGCGGTGTCGTAGTTGGGGTTGGCCAAAATGACTGGCGGCTGGCGGCTAGGGGCGGGGTTTTGCAGCCGCAGCAGATCGCGGCCTGTGGTCAGGTGGGTGAGGGTGTAGGTCTCGGCCAGGTAGCGGTCTTGCTCATCCACCAGGGCCGCAAAGGGCACCAGGTTGAGCTGGCCATCGGGGGAGAGCAGGAGGTGAGTGGCATCGCCCAGCAGCGGGCGAATGGGGGCCATGAGCTGCTCATCGAGGATGCGGGCGGCGGCGCGAGCCTGAGTAAGAGAGGTAGGGGTGCGGGTGGCGTTGAGAAAGGCAACGGCGGCCTCGTCAATGGCGGCAGCCTCGCCCAGCTCGACCCACTGGGGGTCGCCTGTGGAGTGAAGGATGTAGGCGGCGTAGCGGGGGCTGCCCCAGCTTCCCGCTCCAGTCGAGTCGTAGGGAGAATAGCGCACCAGTTCGACCAGCGCCGCATCGGCGGGAATGAGAGCCTGGATGGCCTCAATTTCGACCGGCTCGGTGGCAAGACGAAATTCGGCACTGCGGCGTGCCAAGTCGGTCTCTAAAGCGTCAACCTGCTGGCGCAGAGCATCGATTTCGGCCCGGTAGACGGCGAGCTCTTGATTGCCCAGACCACCATAGAGCCGGGTGGCCAGCTGGGTTTGGGCGGCTGCGTAGCGGTTGAGCAGGGGAGCTAGCTCAGGGCTGAGGTTTTGCCGCAGCAACTGCTGGGTATCGGTGACAGCATCGAGAATGCGCCCCTTACGCCGCAGTACCGTAGTCAGAGCCAGACGACCCGCCGCGAGGTTCTGCGGCGCACCCTGGAGATGCAGAGAGAGCGTGCTGCTAGTGGTGCCGGATTGAGTGGCGATGTAGGCTTGCTTGCGCGCTTCAGAGCCAGTAACCAGGTTGAGGGCCAGGTTGGTTTCCCCAATGGCAACGCCGCGATTTAGAAACGCAATGCTCTGGGTCATATTACCCTGGGCAAAGTAGAGTTCTGCCAGGTTGTTGAGGCTGGTGGCGACATCGGGATGGGCCTCGCCTAAGGCCGTTTCAAAAATCGAGAGCGATCGCAGCAAAAGGGGTTCTGCGGCACTGTAGTTGCCCTGGGCTCGGTAAAGGACCGCAAAATTATTCAAGCTAGCGGCGACATCGGGATGGGTCTCGCCTAGGGCCGTTTCTCGGATCGAGAGCGATCGCTCATAGAGGGGTTCTGCAGCACTGTAGTTGCCCTGATCTTGGTAAAGGCCTGCCAGGTTGTTGAGGCTGGTGGCGACATCGGGATGGGTCTCGCCTAGGGCTGTTTCTCGAATCGAGAGCGATCGCTCATAGAGGGGTTCTGCGGCACTGTAGTTGCCCTGGGCTCGGTAAAGGCCTGCCAAATTGTCGAGGCTGGTGGCGACATCGGGATGGGTCTCGCCTAGGGCTGTTTCTCGAATCGAGAGCGATCGCTCATAGAGGGGTTCTGCGGCACTGTAGTTGCCCTGGGCAGAGTAGAGGGTTGCCAAATTATTCAAGCTAGCGGCGACCTCGGGATGGGTCTCGCCTAGGGCTGTTTCTCGAATCGAGAGCGATCGCAGCACAAGGGGTTCTGCAGCACTGTAGTTGCCCTGGGCTTGGTAAAGGCCTGCCAGGTTGTTGAGGCTGGTGGCGACATCGGGATGGGTCTCGCCTAAGGCCGTTTCAAGAATCGAGAGCGATCGCAGCAAAAGGGGTTCTGCGGCACTGTAGTTGCCCTGGGCAGAGTAGAGGGTTGCCAAATTATTCAAGCTAGCGGCGACCTCGGGATGGGTCTCGCCTAAGGCTGTTTCTCGAATCGAGAGCGATCGCTCATAGAGGGGTTCTGCGGCACTGTAGTTGCCCTGGGCAGAGTAGAGGGTTGCCAAATTACTCAAGCTAGCAGCGACATGGGGATGGGTCTCGCCTAAGGCCGTTTCAAAAATCGAGAGCGATCGCTCATAGAGGGGTTTTGCGGCACTGTAGTTGCCCTGGGCTCGGTAAAGGCCTGCCAGGTTGTTGAGGCTGGTGGCGACCTCGGGATGGGTCTCGCCTAGGGCTGTTTCTCGGATCGAGAGCGATCGCTCATAGAGAGGTTCTGCGGCACTGTAGTTGCCCTGGGCTTGGTAAAGGCCTGCCAGGTTGTTGAGGCTGGTGGCGACCTCGGGATGGGTCTCGCCTAAGGTCGTTTCAAAAATCGAGAGCGATCGCTCATAGAGAGGCTCTGCGGCACTGTAGTTGCCCTGATCTTGGTAAAGGCCTGCCAAATTGTTGAGGCTGGTGGCGACATCGGGATGGGTCTCGCCTAAGGCCGTTTCTCGAATTGAGAGCGATCGCTCATAGAGGGGTTCTGCGGCACTGTAGTTGCCCTGGGCAAAGTAGAGGTTTGCCAAATTGTCGAGGCTGGTGGCGACATGGGGATGGGTCTCGCCTAGGGCTGTTTCTCGAATCGAGAGCGATCGCAGCAAAAGGGGTTCTGCGGCACTGTAGTTGCCCCGGGCTTGGTAAAGGCCTGCCAAATTGTTGAGGCTGGTGGCGACCTCGGGATGGGTCTCGCCCAAAGCCGTTTCAGAAATCGAGAGCGATTGCAGCACAAGGGGTTCTGCGGCACTGTAATTGCCCTGGGCAAAGTAGAGGAGTGCCAGGTCGTTGAGGCTGGTGGCGACATCGGGATGGGTCTCGCCTAAGGCCGTTTCTCGAATCGAGAGCGATCGCAGCAAAAGGGGTTCTGCGGCACTGTAGTTGCCCTGGTCTTGGTAGAGGCCTGCCAGGTTGTTGAGGCTAGTGGCGACATGGGGATGGGTCTCGCCTAAGGCCGTTTCAAGAATCGAGAGCGATCGCTCATAGAGGGGTTCTGCGGCACTGTAGTTGCCCTGATCTTGGTAAAGGCCTGCCAAATTGTTGAGGCTGGTGGCGACATCGGGATGGGTCTCGCCTAAGGCCGCTTCTCGAATCGAGAGCGATCGCTCATAGAGGGGTTCTGCGGCACTGTAGTTGCCCTGGGCAAAGTAGAGGTTTGCCAAGCCGTCGAGACTGGTGGCGACATCGGGATGGGTCGCGCCTAAGACCGTTTCTCGAATTGAGAGCGATCGTTTAAAGAGCGGTTCTGCAGCACTGTAGTTGCCCTGGGTAGAGTAGAGGATTGCCAAATTATTCAAGCTAGCGGCGACATCGGGATGGGTCTCGCCTAAGGCCGTTTCTCGAATCGAGAGCGATCGCAGCACAAGGGGTTCTGCGGCACTGTAGTGGCCCTGGGAAAAGTAGAGGCTTGCCAAATTATTGAGACTGGTGGCGACATCGGGATGGGTCTCGCCTAGGGCTGTTTCCGAAATTGAGAGCGATCGCTCATAGAGGGGTTCTGCGGCACTATAGTTGCCCTGGGCAAAGTAGAGGCTTGCCAAATTATTGAGGCTGGTGGCGACATCGAGATGACTCTCGCCTAAAGCCGTTTCTCGAAGTTGTAACGCTTGCTCTGCCAAAGGAATCGCTTCGGCGTATCGCCCCTGTTGGTAAAGCTCGATAACCTGTTGATTGAGAGCATCGGCTTCAGACGAGGGCTCTGCTAGAGCCTGAGCAAGCTTGGTAGACGGCTGAAGGGGTAGCTTATACGCCCCGATCTCATCCAACTCTCTAGCCACGACCGCCTGCCCCACCCCGGCGGCCCCAACCAGCCAGACCACCGCCAGACCGCTAACAGCCAGTCGAGCCAGAGGTTGTCGCCCGAACCCGGCCTGAAACTGGCTCCGTCGTCGCTGGTTCATAAAAATTGCCCCTTACGCTCTAACAGCCTATATCGCTGGCGAGCATGAACTTATTCACATGGCCAATTCTGCACCTCAACCCCGCTCCCCCACAGCAGCACCGTTCTCAGCAACAGGCTGATCGCGCGAGTGGACCACCGTCGCAAATGCATTTTGATCAATGTGGGCATCGGTTGCTCTCCCTGTAGCCTGCTCAAGGCTATGTATCAGTTTCTCGATGTAGTGCCTCAACCTTACCGATGTCTGGCAGCACTGAGTAGACAGTGACAAACCAACGCTAGCGAGTTGGAGTCACTACCACCTAATTGCTCATCGCCCTGAGCTGGTCGAGAATGCGGGGAACCTTCACCGCGACGTTCACCAGACCTTCTCCGGTCTCTGATTTGGTCACTTCACCAGAGTTCAGCGCCACAATGCGAATTTCGCCATTCATCAGGGTCAAAATTGGCCCGCCCGACGAGCCGCCGTAGGTGTCACAGAGGTGCAGCACCATCTTTAGATCTTCACCCACAATGCTGCATCCCACGTGGGCGCTGGCTGTTTCGCCAGGGTTATAGACCGGGAAATCGCCAGAGTAGCCCATCATGACCAGGTTTTCGGTAAAGGGTTGATCGGCCAGGGCCTCAGTAGAGAGGGGGGCCATCCCCAGAGTGCCGTACTTTTGCCCCAAGGGCTGGTCGAGGGCGACCAGGGCCCAGTCGTCTGGGTTTGGTTTGCGCCCGTCAGCAAAGTCGGTACCCAGCAACAGAGGTTCTACATTGGCGATATCGTCCGGGCTCGCCACCTGACCATCAATCAGGTTGGGCTTAAATTGAATATTGCGGGCCAGTTCTCCAGTCTCTGCATCAATGATGCAGTGGGCGCTGGTGAGCACAATGTCTTCGGCCACCAAAGAGCCGGTACAGATATAGGCGCTGCCATCGGCGGCGAGGCCAGAAGTTTGCCCTACCGCTGACCAGGGGTAAGCCTGGCTGGTTACTGGTACCCGCTTGTCTTCACCAATCACAGCGCGGCTGCCCTCGGCAGGGTTGCTGGAGATAGCCAGCCCTGCGGGAATGATCGGCTCGCTGCCCTCTAGGGTGCGTCTCAGCTCTGAGCGAGCGCCGCCCACATCTACTAGAGTGAGGTCTGCAGTTAGCTCTCCTGCCACCAGAGGCGGCGAAAGGAAGTGGCTGTTCAAGCCCAGTGCCAGGCCGAAGGCGGCAGTACCAAGAGAGAAAAAGAGGTGCATAGGGGTCAACTCCAAAAAGAGGGGTGAGGTGGGTTTCTAGACGTATCTATGTCTGGGGGGACCGCACTGATTCACTTGGCTGCCCCAAAGTTGCCGATATAGCTGAAAGCCTTACTGAAATAGCTAGCTGGTGTCAGAACGGTAGGGTTTGATGCCGATGGTGAAGCGTAGATCGCAGGTGCAGGTGCCCGAGTTGTCTACCGTGAGATTGTTGTTTATGGGGCGGGGCAAAGAGACCCTGATGCCTATCTATAAAGTTCTACAGCTGAGTCGCTGAAACTTATTCACTGAGGCAAAATTCAGTCCGGCTGGCGTGTAGTTGACCTGCCGCTGCGGCCATGGCCTTGGCCTTTACAGAAAACTGAATAAGTTCACTTCACTCAGCCATATATGCTGGTGTCGTCCCCGGCAGAGGGTTGCTCATGCGTCATTCCGCAATGTGGTTTTGGTTAATCGCTGCTGCTGCAGTGGCTGCCGGTGTGCAAAGGCCAGGCTTATCGGCAGAGGTGCAGAATCCGCACCTGGTTGAGGTAGAAGTCACTGTCGCTCAGTCTGGGTCGACTGAAGACCGCAAAGCCGAAGCTAACCACTTATTTGAACAAGGCATTCAACAGTATCAGCGCAGCCAATTTCGAGAAGCTCTCCACTCTGGGGAAGCTGCTTTAGCAATTTACCGGGCAATTGAAGACCGGCAGGGGCAAGCCAATGCGCTGATGGGTCTGGGTGTTGCCTACTGGGCATTGAGCGACTATCGGGAGGCAATCGCCTACCTTGAGCAAGCCCTGCCGCTGTTTCAGGCAATTGAAGACCGGCAAGGGCAAGCCAGTGTGCTGACAAATCTGGGTCTTTCCTACCAATCATTAAATGACTATCGAGGGGCGATCGCCTACTACGAGCAAGCCCTGCCGCTGTTCCAAACCATCGAAGACCGGCAGGGGCAAGCCAGTGTGCTGAGTAGTCTGGGCATTGCCTACAAATCATTGAGCGACTATCGAGAGGCGATCGCCTACTACGAGCAAGCCCTGCCGCTGTTCCAAGCCACCGAAAACCGCCAGGGGCAAGCCAGTGTGCTGAGTAGTCTGGGTATTGCCCACGGGTCATTGAGCGACTATCGAGAGGAGATTGCCTACTATGAGCAAGCCCTGCCGCTGTTCCAAGCTATCGAAGACCGGCAGGGGCAAGCCAGTGTGCTGAATAATCTGGGTATTGCCCACGGGTCGTTGAGCGACTATCGGAGGGCGATTGCCTACCTTGAGCAAGCCCTGCCGCTGGTCCAAGCCATCGAGGACCGGCAGGGGCAAGCCAGTGTGCTGAATAATCTGGGTCTTGCCTACAAATCATTAAGCGACTATCGGAGGGCGATTGCCTACCTTGAGCAAGCCCTGCCGCTGTTCCAAGCTATCGAAGACCGGCAGGGGCAAGCCAGTGTGCTGACGAATCTGGGTGGTGCCTACGGGGCATTGAGTGACTATCGAAAGGAAATCACCTACCTTGAGCAAGCCCTGTTGCTGTTCCAAGCCATCGAAGACCGGCGAGGGCAAGCTAGTACGCTGATGAATCTGGGTGTTGCCTACGGGGCATTGAGCGACTATCGGGGGGCGATCGCCTATTACGAGCAAGCCCTGCCGCTGTTTCAAGCTATTGAGGATCGCTCAGGTGAGAGCACTTTGCTGAACGGCTTTGGGATACTGCTAGCCAGACAAGATCAGCCTGAACTGGCAATCGCATTCTACAAAGCCTCCGTCAACCTCCGCGAAAGCATTCGTGCAGATCTCCAAGAGCTACCAGAAGACATCCAGGCATCCTACACAGAGTCCATCTCAGAGAGCTATCGAGAACTGGTGCGTCTGCTGCTAGAGCAAGATCGCGTGCTAGAGGCTCAGCAGGTTTTAGAACTGCTGCGGGTGCAAGAAATTGACGAGTACCTGCGCGACATGCGAGGCAATGATCAGACTGCCGAGGGGCTTGACTTGTGGGAGGCCGAACAGCAGCTTTTGGCGCTTTATATGGAGATGGTAGAAGCCGGACAGGGCTTCGATGCCTTTCTCAACCGCCCCGAGGTGCAGGCCTTTACCCAGCAGCTTCAGCGCAACGCACGGGGGCAAAACCTCAACCCCGAAACCCTAGCCCGGCTTCAGAATGACCTCAAGCAGTTAGATAATGCCGTTCTGCTGTACCCATTGATTTTGGAAGACCGCCTAGAGTTGGTGTTGGTCACTCCTGAAGGCTTGACGCGCGAAACGGTCGCCATCGATCGCGTGCAGCTCAATCAATTGATTGCTACCTTTCGCACCGATATCACTGGCCGGAAGCCAGAAGTAGAACAGTCGGCCCAGCAGCTTTACGACTTGCTGATTCGTCCTTTAGAACCTTACCTGGGTGAGACCCAAACCATTCTCTATGCCGCTGATGGTCAGTTGCGCTACGTTCCCCTAGCGGCGCTGCACGACGGCGAACAGTGGTTGGCGCAGCGGTTTAACGTCAACCTGATTACGGCGGCTTCATTGACCGACTGGGGGCGATCGCAATCGGCTGACCTCTCAGTGCTGGCTGGGGCCTTTTCAGAAGGCAACTACCAGGTGGTAGTAGGCGATCGCACCTTCAACTTTGATGGCCTAAAGTTTGCGGGCCTAGAGGTCGAGCGCATTGCCACAGACATTCCTGCGACCAAGGCTTACTTCAACGAAGACTTCAGCCGAGTCGCAGTCGAATCTCAACTGGGGAATCACTCCATTGTTCACTTCGCTACCCATGCCGAGTTTGTGGTGGGCACTCCCCATGAGTCGTTCATTCTGTTTGGCAATGGCGATCGCGTCAACCTGCAAGACATTGCCAACTGGTCGCTGTCCGGTGTTGACCTTGTAGTGCTCAGCGCCTGTCAAACAGCAGTCAGCGGCGAACTGGGGCAGGGCGAAGAGATTCTGGGCTTTGGCTATCAGATCCAGCGCACGGGGGCCAGGGCTGCGATTGCATCGCTCTGGTACGTCAACGATGGCAGTACTCAAGTGTTAATGAATGCGTTTTACACCGCTTTGCAAAACGGCTACAGCCCAACGGAAGCCCTACGCCGTGCCCAACAAGCTTTAATTGAAGGCGACCTGGCTCTCCTGGGTGAAGACATCCGTGCCGACTTTGAGCTGATCACCGCTGGCTCAGAACCATCCAACAGCACCCTTAGCCATCCCTACTACTGGGCACCCTTTATTTTGATCGGCAATGGACTTTAGCCAGTAGCGACAACCCATGGCTCCGTAACGTGTGAAGGATCAACGATGGCTCTTCTATCTCTAATCCTTTGCGTCTAAAACTCATCTTCGCTCAGGGATTCTGTCTGAGCATTACCGCCCGCAACCGGGTGCAGGGTGACTTCGATGGTCATCCAATATTCCTTGTTGCCTTCGCGCTCCACCACAAACTCAGTGGGGTCGCTAAAGGTAGACAGCGCCACATTGCGACAAAACTTCTGATGGTCAGCATCCCAATCGATACCGATGGCAAAGCGTAAATCGCAGGGCAGGTGCCCAGGTCATATACCGCGAGATTATCGTTGGACCGTACGTACATAAACTGCAAGGTCTTGCCCGAGTCAACATCCACCAGCTTAAAAACCGCATCGACGGGGTTGCCGTTCTTGACCGTGAGTTGGCTGTAGCCACTGCCTACGGACGGCATGATTTGAGTACCGGTGAGTAAGGAGACCGGCAACCGCAGAGTGGCGATGCTGTCCAGAGAGACAGCCATTGGGGTGAAGCTGATGCGTTGTGAATGGGGTGCTAGAGAAGGTAACGCTGCCACTAAGCCGCACAGCCCTACAAGACCGCGACCTGTCGCAGACGCTGGGTTGGTCAAAGCGCAGTGGAAACAACAGTCATGGTGAAGTCCTCTGAGGTCATAGCAAAGACTTATTCACTGATTCAAAAGTTCAGCGCCTGCCTATGCCAGCGCTAGCCTTAGACGTCACAACTCAATGTCATCAGGGTAAACGCCTAACTCTCGCAAACCAGGTGGAAAGTAGTTTTAGTTTATCGCTATCGCCCGTGAATAAGCTATCTGACGCCAGACATAGCTATGGGTAACGCGCCACAACTAGGCCGTTATTTATAGTTAGGAGAATTTACCATGACCGTTATTTTTGGCAGCGACTTTGGCGATACAATCCTCGTTTCTCCAGACAACAGCAGCGTTTATGCTGGAGCCGGAGATGACTATATTTTTGGCAGCATTGGATTTTATACTATTGATGGCGGCGCTGGCTTTGACGTTGTGGACTACGGCTTGTTAAACACACCGATTTCTTTAGAAGCGACTGGAGTCATCAACAAAGGTTTAGCTGGCACTGATCAGATGTCTTCTATCGAAGCTATCGTTGCACCTGCTGGCCAGTTTAATCTCATTGATGCCTCAACACCCTCTAACTCTCCCGTGTCAATTGTGGTAGATCTAGCCCTCAACAGCTTAACCATCAACGGTATCCCAGGGAAGGATAGTCTTTCTAGAACTGTTGTCAACTTTACCGATGTAATTGGCACCAGTCAGGCGGATGTGATTTTGGGCGATAGTCAAAATAATATTCTTATCGGTGGTGGCGGTGATGATTTTATTTTCGGTGATAGCGGCAACGATCAGCTCTTTGGTGGGTCAGGCAGCAATACATTGATTGGCGGCAGCGGCAACGATATCTTAAATGGCTATGAGTTTACCAGCGGCGAAGTTGATAGTTTGGTGGGCGGTGATGGTAGCGATCTCTTCGTACTAGGAGATGCCTTAGATGCCTATTATTTGGGGTCAGGCTATGCCATTATTGACGATTTCAACCCTGCTGAAGGCGATTTAATTCAGGTCTTTGGCAGTGCCAACAACTACTCGTTGTCGTTTCAGCCATTTACCTCTACCGATACGCTAGATACGCTGATTTTTGCTGGTAGCGATTTGATTAGTGTGGTGGCTGGAACAACCAACGTTGTTCCCGTCGCGGTTTAATTTAGCGCAGCGATCGCCGCTAGTGGCACGTGGACGAAAGCGTTCTCTAGCTCTATGCGCCCTTCCCACTTACTCACCGTTGGTAGGGCGCACCATGAGATACCCACAGTCCAACGACTGCATGATGGCACTTTATGGTCCACCTCTAGCTGCACAATGACTTGTTTCGCATCCTTCATGCTGTACTCGGTGCAGGCTTTCCCGCTAGGGCCATTGTGACGATCGCGCCCGATCTGATTTGGCAATAGCTGGCGCTAATGCTTCATTTAGAGAACGGTGACGGTGCTCGTTGAGTCGTTGCTGTCAAAGATGAATAAGTTCTTCAAGCCCAGTAATAGGTAGAAATAGCGCGTTGGATCTTTGGTTGTTCAATGCAAAACTAGTCGCAACCTAGCCTCCAGATCATGACGATATTTCGATACTGGCAACTCATCCGCATGACCAGTTCAGGCAAGTATCAGACGCATGTGCTAACCCAGGTACAGGAGTGGATTCAGCAGGCGTTTGCCGGCTCGGTGAACTACGCTGATGCCCATGCGTCCGATTTACAAGAAGCTTTGCTCGATCGCTGGCGTTCGCAGGCAGCACAGGCCGATCTGGCGTTGCTCAGCCTGCGCTGCTTTGTCAGCCACCAAATTCGAGATGCCTGCCGCCGACTGACTCAAAAGTTTGGCCAAGATTACGGCTTCACCACCCCTGAATTGCTGGCGGTGGTGCTCGATGACGACGGCCTATTGTCCTCTGCCTATCGCCCCTTTACCCAGCAAATTCTAGAAAGCTACGACCCGACCAAAGCTGCTCTGAGCACCTGGAGCAGTCGGCTGACCTGTAATCACCCTGAGCTAAACCAGCTACTGCTAGAAAAAGGGCTTTACCGGGCCAGCCCTTGGGCGATTTTAAACGACACTAGCCTGGAGCAGGTGGAGAAAATCTTGCGCACCTTTCACTTATGTAGCGAGTACGAGGTAGAGACTGCGATTGCCCTGCTGGGGCAGTATCAGCGGGTGTACTGCCGCGATCGCATTCGTCAGCGCCAGGCCGGTGGTCCTCGCCGTTGTCACCCTCCCACGCCCGAGCAGCTCCAGGAAATGAACACGACTATTGAGCAGCTCAAACAGTTGGCCGACCAGTTGCGCCAGTACCGCATCCATGTGCGAGGTGGCTCTGGTGGCCCCTACCAGCCCGAAGCCCTCGACTGGGAGCAAGTACCCGACTCAACCCCCGTGCCCGATGAGCAAGAGGAATTTTTAGAGGCGTTTCGTCAGGCGGTTAAGCAAGGTTTAGAAGGGGCGATTGCTCAGGTGATCGCCGTCAACATTCGCCGTCTCAGCCAGAAGAAAACCCCTCAGGATGACGTCTACGTCAAGGGGTTAAATCGCTTCTACTGTCTGGGTCAAACCATTGGGGCTCTAGCGACTGAGCTGGGCCTGGGCAATTTTGCCAGAGCCCGACGGCTGCTAGACCTCCAGCGCCTGCGCGCCGATGTGCGCCATCGACTGCTCCCCACCCTGTACGAACGAGTGCGGCAAGAGGCCATTAGCTACAGTTCACCCGAGCAGTTGCATCGGCTCGATCAAACCCTAGAGGCTATTTTGGCCGAGCGCATTGACGACCTGATCGCCGAAGATGCCGCCGCCGCCCAAAGCCCTAACCCCTCTGGCCCCACCAGTCTGTTTGCCCAGCAGCTCTGCGTCACCATTCACCGATTCATGCCCGTTTCGGAGCAAGACCATGACTTTCCCTACCTCCCATTCACCCGCTAACGTAAACGCCATGAGTGATTTCCCAAACGCAATCGATCTTGAGTTTGACCCTCTGCGGGCCACCACCGTCACACTCTCGACCGAGGCCGTGAGCTGGGCAGCGCAGATGTCTCAACAGGTGCCCGATGGAGCACAACAATGGCCAACGTTTTTACGGGCCATGGCGCTTCAAGGGTTACAGCAGTGGCTAGAGGCCGGTTCCCTGGATTTAGCTCTTTACTACGAGCTTCACCAGCCCCCTACCCTCGCCATCAATGGTCGAATGGGCGATTACCGCCTCTGCCTAGTGGCTCAAGGCAGCCTCAGCGACGACGAGGTCACTATTCCAGCCGCCACCGTGCAGGACGAGATTAACTTTGCCCACCTCTATATTTTGGCTGAGGTGCAAGAAGAAGTTGACCAGGTGACCATTTTGGCCGGGCTGCGGCGTGATCGCCTACTCGCCCAGCAGCAAACCCTGGGCCTTATTTCCCAGACCGACGGCACCTATCGCATCCCCGTCCACTGCTTCGACACCACTCCGGAAGACCTGTTGCTCTACCTCACCTGCCTCAGCCCAGCTCAGATTAGCAGCCCCCAGGTCAGCAGCGCAGAGACAGCTCCGGCAGCCCCAATCGCCGTTCCCCAAACCAGTCCTCAGCCTTTGCAAACCCGTGACCCGATCAATGTCGGTCGCTGGCTACTCAACCAGCTTGACGCCGTAGCCGACAGCTTGGCCTGGACTCTGATGCCGCCGTTGGCCCCTGCCACCGCTATGCGCTCGACGAGAACTCCTGTCGAGCAGTTAGACAATATTCTGCGGAAATTGCAGCCTACGGGCGTGACCATTCCGCCTAATGCGCGCGGTGCTTACACTGACTTGCGAACCATGGGGCTGCCCGTTCGTCTCTATGCGTTGACATGGACGTTGGTTGAGCCTCAGCCCCCAGAATGGACGCTGTTTTTATTTTTAGGCCCTGCCCCCGGCGAACAGTTGCTTCCCGGTACTCGTTTGATTGTGCGCGACGCTACCGCCATGCTAGCCGAGCAAACCCTGGCCCAGGGCAATGAAAGCGGCTTTCTCTACGCCCAGGTGATCGGTACCTGGAATGAAGCCTTTACCGTCACCGTCGAGCTGCCTAACGGTAACACCCTCAACTGGCCTCCGTTTGTGTTTCAGCCTGACATTTCCCAATCATGACCTACCGACTCACAATTCACAAAATTGACCAGAGCTGCCTGTTTGAGCTGGCCTGGGGCAAGGGGCAACGGCTGACCGCCAGCTTAACGTTTCCGGCTCAGCTGTTGGAGCTGTATGAGACCTGGCGACGAGCCTACCTGGGCTACTACAATCAGTCGCTGCGGGGTCGCGTTGGGGCCGTGGGGCATGTGGCGGCTCTAGCGGTAGATTGGCACAGTCAGCTGGTGCAAGCGGAGGCACGGCTGCTGTCAGAGTTTCACACCTGGCTGAAGCACAGCGACCTCTATGACCTGCGGGAAGAGCTGCGGCGTATGGCCCAGATGTCTGCGGAAAACCGGGTGCTGTTTTTGACCTGCACTCCCCTGGAGCTGTCCCGATTGCCCTGGGAAACTTGGGAGTTTGGCCCTCAGGTACAGATAGTGCGATCGCCCGCCACGATCCAGTCCGAGACCCTCAACCGCAAAGAGTTTCGGAGGGGCAAAGCCAGGGTGCTGGCAATTTTGGGCGATGACACGGGCCTCGATTTTGCCGACGAGCAGCGTGCTCTCAATGGCCAAAAGTCCTTCCTAGACGTTCACTACGTCGGCTGGCAGCCGGGGGAAAATGCCGCCGCCCTAAAGCAGCGCATTTGTTTAGCGATCGCCGACCCCCAGGGCTGGGATGTGCTGTTTTTTGCTGGGCACAGTAACGAGGCAGTGCTGCTAGATGGGCAAATTTCCATTGCTCCCTTCACCGCCATTGCGATCAAAGAACTCAGCCCCTACCTGCACAAAGCCCAGCAGCGGGGGTTGCAATTTGCCCTGTTTAACTCGTGCAGTGGCCTCGACATTGCCCAGGGGTTGGTCAGTTTGGGACTGAGCCAGGTGGCGGTGATGCGCGAACCTATCCACAACGAGGTGGCCCAGGTCTTTTTGGTGCAGCTGGTGCAGCGGCTGGCCCGCTACCAGACGGTGCAGGAAGCCCTTCAAGGCACCTGCCAGTTCTTCAAGCTAGAGCAAAACCTCACCTACCCCTCGGCCTACCTGGTGCCCTCGCTGTTTCGCCACCCTGAGTCGGTGCCGTACCAGCTTCAACCTGCAGGATGGCGCAAAACCCTGCGACGCTGGCAACCTACCCTCTGGGAAATGGCAGTAGTGGGGGCGATGGTGGTAGTGAGCCTACTTCCCCCACTGCAAGACTGGCTGCTTAGCCAGCGGGTGCTGGCCCAAGCTGTGTACCGCGATGTCACGGCCCAAATCGCCCCCACTCCTACTCCAAGCCCGATTTTACTGGTGAGAATCGACGATCGCACCCTGCAAGAGCGCCGCATTCTCAGCCCCTCGCCCATTGATCGCACACTGCTGGCCGATCTGGTCACCCAGCTGGGCGACTTAGACGCTGAGGTGGTTGGCATCGACTATCTGCTCGATCGCCCCACCGAAAACGATGCTTTGCTCAGGCAGGCCCTAGAGCAGGGGGTTGAGCAAGACCAGCAGTGGTTTGTCCTTGCGACCAAACGCAACGATCCGGGGGAATGGCTGACGGTTCATCCCGGGGTGGCCGCCAATACCTGGAGCCTGGAGGGCGATATTCGCGTGCCCTGGTGGCATGTGCAGCTGCGGGGATGGTCGGAGCGGCCTTTGCCCTTTAGCTACCAGCTGGCGATCGCCCACCACCTCAGCCAAGACTCAACCCCAAATCTGCCCTATCCCGATTTGCAAAACCAAAAGTCGCTTCAATCTTTGGTCGAAAGTCATTGGGAAGCCGCCTACAAGGGCGAGCCTCCGATCTCCCGTCGGGCTAACCTTAACATGGTGACCAACCTCTCCCGCTGGTTTTACCAGCGCTGGCTGCACCCCATCCTCGATTTTTCCATTCCCCCGGCCCAGGTGTATCAAACCATTCCCGCCTGGCAATTGTTGCAAGACCCCGACCAGGCGCTACAAGAACTAAAGTTACCAAACCTGCAAGAGCAGGTGGTGATCATTATGGCTGGTGGCTATGACGAGGTAGAAGAGGATAGCTGGGCCTTACCGGCGGCGGTAGCCTACTGGCGGGGTGATAGCGTAGGCATTCTCAGTGGCGGTGAGGCTCATGCCTATATGGCCCACCACTTTTTGACCGGGCACCTGGTGATGCCGGTGCCTGACGTGTGGATGGTGCTGGCAGCGGCAGTGGGAGGCAAGGCGATCGCCCTGGGGTTAGGGCATCGCATGGGGCGCTATCCGGTGCGATCGCTGGGCATTTTTGCCGGGGCTACGGCAGGCTATGGACTGCTGTGCCTACAACTCTACGTCAGCGGTTTAATCCTGTTGCCCTGGCTTTTGCCATCTGTCACGACAGGTTTGTATTTTTTACCCTTCTTGAGGAAACACCATGGTAAGTCTGCATAAACTCTTTCGGATCGGATTGGCGTTTCGCCTGGGGTTGGCGGTAGTCGGGTTAGCTGCGATCGGCAGCGCTAGCCTCGCCAAGTCTGGGTCAGCCCAAACTCCAGACCCAAGCCTGCTGGGTTTGGAGCCAATGTGGGACTTTTTTCGCCGCGAAGCCGAAGACCGCCGCGCCGGTGGCAATGGTGGCCCCAGGGTACCTGGCCAGTGCGAAATCACCATCGCCAATCATCAACTCGTCTGGGATCGCAACCCAGCCTTTGTTTGGACAGGGTTGCAAACCATTGGTTTGCAGCGGCCTGCCCAAGCTTCGTTTTGGGACAAAACAGCTACAGAAACTTCACTGGACGGAGTATATCGCGTCGTATATTCAGAGGATCCGTTGGCACCTGGCCTCTATGAGGTGGTCTTTTCTAGCCCATTGTTGGCCTCTAACATTGTTAGGTCGTTTGAGGTGATGGATAACGACACTCATGCCCAAATCGCCGCCGAGCTGGAAGACCTAGAGGATTCTCTAGCTGCCGAAAATGCCGATGCTGAAACCAGTGCCCTGGCCCGAGCTGATTTTTTCGCTGGGAAAAATTTAGCCTCCGATGCGTTGCAAGAGTTGTTTACTGTGGCTGAGCCTTCTCCAGCAATGCAGCAACGGCAGGCTGAGGTGGTCGAGATGTTTTGCTCCGATGAACAGCCTTGAGCAAGCTGAGCAACTAGTGTTTAGTCAATAAAATAATGACGGGTAGAGGGCATAAGATTAAGTCAGTTTCCTCAAGGTTACTGGCATAGTCAAAAAGTATGTTGTGAGCTTAAGTGAAGCAGAACGGCAATCTCTCAAACAGATCGTCACCACTGGGAAACGGTCAGCCTCGACGATAAATCATGCGCGTATTCTCCTGAAAGCCGATAGCCAACAACCCCCTAGGAGCTGGCGCGACCAGGACATTAAGGATGCCCTTGACTTCAGCATCAGAACAATTGAGCGGGTGCGGCAAAGGTTTGTTGAAGAGGGGTTAGCCGCGGCTCTCAAGCCTCGTTCAGGTCGGGGACGAAAACCGAAGTTGGATGGGGACGTTGAGGCTCATTCGATTGCGTTGTAGCGAACCGCCAACCGGTCCAGGGCGGTGGACGTTGCGGCTGTTGGCGAACCGGATGGTGGTCTTGGACTATATCGACCAGTTGAGTCATGAAAGCGTGCGGCAAGCGCTGAAAAAAACAAACTGCAACCCTAGCGGCAAACCTGCTGGGTAATTCCGCCGACCAAAATGCCGAGTTTGTCTAGTGGATGGAAGCCGGTTTGGAGGTTTATCACAAGGTGAATGGGTCTTTGCCAACCTAGCGGTAGGCGAGCAGCGAGTTCTGTCAGGTAAGCGGTAGGTGTGGGGCCGTTAAGTCTATGTCGTCGCTACCCGACTGGAGGATGGCGAACTCCTGATTTTGGCCACCGACCACTGCCCTCAGACAGCACTGGCGGATTACCGCTTGAGATGGGGCATTGAGACCTTGTTCGCCGCGCTCAAAACCCGAGGCTTCAACCTCGAATCGACCCGCTTCCGTCACGCTGAGCGTCTCAGCAAGTTGATAGCGCTGCTAGCCCTAGCGTTCTGTTGGGCTATGCTCACCGGGCTCTGGCAACACCAGCAGCACCCGATTCCGCTTAAGGCCCATGAACGCCGCGCCAAAAGTCTGTTCCGCTATGGCTGTGACTTTCTGCGGCGCACCTTCTGTGACCTCTCCCTTCGACGCTCTGAATTCACTCAGGCGCCACAACTTTTGTCCCCGTACTGAGATCATTGACACCCAAAACCCATTTTCTGTTTGTCCAATGCGACGCCACATCGCTACCGGCTGACCGTTGTACCAAAGAAACGCATTTCCCTGGTCAATCTGCCCTGTGTCAATCTAAAACTAGCCCTTATTCCACCATCTGCTTGAACTCAACCCCCTGCACCTACATCACCAAGTCGATGGACCCAATCTGCTACTGGTGGGATTAGCCGCTGAGGCCCAAGGGTGCTGGCGCGTCGGTGTCCCCTGTTCGGTAAAGGCCCAGATACCCCTCTTATGCTGAGGACCATAGCTGATGTGGATGGGGCGATGTGCTCCATAGAAATAGAGTGAGTCAAATGGCAGCTCTTGGGCCACAATCCAATCAACTAGGTCGTTGCTGGGCAGGTCGAGAACTCTGAAATCGCAGGCGGCACCGAGGCGATCGCAGTAATACCGCCCATTCCGATTCACCTCATGGGCCATGTGCTGATCCAGGCTGGGGGTGGCGATACCGTGCTTTTTCCTCGTCACTGGGTCTTTTTTCGCCAGCCACCGCTTCAAATCCGATGAGCAAAAGCCGTAGGTGAGTTGGAAGCGATCGCGCCCAAACTCATCAATAACCAGATCAATAATATGTAGGCATAGCGCTTCCAATGCGGGAATCGTTTCGCCAGGGTTACTGGGGTATGGGTCGATGTGGTCAGCGTATTTGTGATAAGTCCGAGTACAGGTATAAAACTCCTCTAACGTTAGATACCGCCCTAGAAGCTGCGTGGTCATTAAACAGTTGCCTCCCCGACCTGGTTCTTTAGCTCCAAGGCTAGAGTAACAATGCTTCAACCACCCATGGCCTGAGAAAGAGTTAAGCCTTGAGATCCTTGATATATGGGACTTTCAAGAATTGTTTAACCGTTTTTTCAAAAAAGTTGATTGGATTTTCTCGATTACAGTGAAAATTGTTCTACCTTATTATTTCCCTTACTCTGACGTACGACGGTACGACAAGGGTTTCACGCTTCGGAATTGTTTAACCGTATTTTCAGTTGACAGTTAGTGTAAAACGCAAATAAAGTTGGGAACTAAAAAATAAAGTTGGGAACTGGAAAATAAAGTGCTACACTCCCCATATCGGTACTTCTGTACCGATATGGGGTTTTATTTGTGTAGTCGTCACCAAGCCGGTTAGGACATTCTTCATGCTCCTCCGGAACGATGGCCATAATCCAGTGCGCCGCCCTAGGTTTTGTCAGTGATCGTAACTAGTGTTCTAAGCGCAGTGTCCGTAGCTGTATCTGAATAGTCTCCCAGGCGAATTTTTCTAGTGGCTAAACGCAACCGAAGTAGTAGTCCAGCTCGCATTGAAGCCCGTCTGAAGGAAGGCAGAGGGGAAGGCAGAGGAGTTGACTATGAGCCTTGGCTGCGCATCCATTGATGCGGGTGTGATTCAATCAACTGAAGCTGCTCCTCGCGGATTTGAACAAATTAGCGAGGAGCAGTTTGACAGGATTTTGGAAGGCTCAGAAGCAGATGGACGTATTATTATCAATTAAACCAAAATTTGCTAATGCTATATTCTCCGGTGAAAAACGGTTTGAATTTAGGCGTACAATTTTTAAGGCAAAAGATATTAGAAAGGTTTACGTGTATGCCTCTAAACCTGTCGGCCTGGTAATTGGTGAATTCGAGATAGAAAGGGTAATTACTGAAGATCCTGATCTGGTTTGGGATATTACAAAAAGTGCTTCGGGAATCAGTAAGAGATATTTTGATGAGTATTTTGAAGGCAGGCAAGTCGCACATGCAATTAAAGTGAGTGCGGTGCGCGAATATCCTAAACCAGCAACATTGATGGAATTGTTTAATATAGCTCGACCACCGCAATCTTTTATGTACGTGAATCTAAATCTATCAAGCGATTGCTAACAATCCCGCTGCACCGGAACGAAGTCAAGTTATTGGTTAGATGCAAAGGTTTTCTGCATCCGGTGAGCGGGAACGTTAAACTGCCTCTGGTCAATCTGTTTCCTGAAATATCGACTTCGAAGGGGCAGAATGACATTGCTGGGAGGTAGCTGAGGTGACTATCGATAAGCCGAGTGCCACAGGCCTTAACCTGACTGAGGCCTGTGGGTTGAGTAGTTGCCTGCGCGGCAATAAGCCGGGTTGCCCATCCCCTTACTTCCGAAGGGCAGAGCAAAATAAAGCCCTCGGCGCTGGCCAGGGCAGGTGTGAAATTCCATTTACGCCAAACAGCTTACTCCTGCTACCGCCCCCACTGACGAGGGCATCATAGGCAAGTAACGGGCAGAAGTCCTGAATCGTAGATGCACCCTAATATCTAACCCCCACGGCACCTGCTGTCTGTGGGGTTTTTGTTTTGTAAACGCTAAATCCTTCTGTCTTTGTAGTTCACTCGCACTATACTGCTCTAACGAGTTCCAAGAGAGGTTCAAACCCTCAGCACACGCGGCTTTCAATTCCAAGTGCTATCTACCGCAGTTACGCTGAAGGACATCTTTGCATTGGTTATCGTCACTGTTTCTGCTGGCTTCCCCTCGCCAGCGGAAGATTATGTTGAGGGGCCGCTTGATTTGAATCGTTATCTTGCTCCTTGCCCTACCGCTACGTTCTTCGTGCGGGTGAAAGGGAACTCCATGACTGGTGTAGCCATCTTCGCTAGCAGTACTGTTGCGTGGCTTAAGGAACTTGATTTATGCTTAGAGAGGACTCCTTGTCTGAGTCCGATGCTTTGTCCGATATGGGTTGGATGCTTTCCGAAAGCTAGTGTACAACTTTATTTTACGGGCAAACCTAGCTGAAGGCTCTACTCCTTCGAACCAGTGTACAACTTTAAATAATCCCCTTCCTAAAACAGCAACGGGAGTTCAAGGGTTTCGAGGATTCTGGGTGTACAACTTTATTTGAAGTTTACAGTAGCGATGCCGTGCTTTTTCCCCGTTACTGGGTCTTTCTTCGCCAGCCATCGCTTCAGATCCACCGAGCAAAAGCCGTAGGTGATACCAAATCCGATTTGTATACCTCCGAAATAGTGTAAGGTCAAGGAATGCCTAGACCCCTCCATCTTGCACCTCATTTTTCAGCTGACGAGCTTAAAGCGCGCTACCGCGCTAGCGGTGACCCGGT
>JAESFY010000129.1_pt1 | contig 38414 bp, 39 predicted proteins | sample 9266201 | NCBI WGS metagenome assembly JAESFY01 (sample SAMN14515071, study PRJNA621656) | algae metagenome | isolation source: Nodosilinea sp. WJT8-NPBG4 and co-occurring heterotrophs from soil, lower... | place: USA: Pinto Basin, Colorado Desert, California | collected 2006-05-27 | reverse complement strand
GGGGGGGGGGGGGGGCGGCCCCCCCCCCCGCCCCACAGCTCGATCGGAAGGACACCGTCCATGACGACACCCATCCTGGAGATGCGCAGCATCGAGAAGAGCTTCCCGGGGGTGAAGGCTCTCCAAGGGGTCGACCTCGACGTGAAGCCCGGTGAGATCCTCGCGATCTGCGGAGAGAACGGCGCGGGCAAGTCCACGCTGATGAAAGTCCTCTCCGGCGTGTACCCCCACGGCAGCTACGAGGGGCAGATCATCTACGAGGGCGCGGAGGCGACCTTCGGCTCCATCAACGATTCCGAGAGCGTCGGCATCGTGATCATCCATCAGGAGCTGGCCCTCATCCCGCACCTCAGCGTCGCCGAGAACATCTTCCTCGGCAACGAGCGCCGCGGTCGGAGCGGCCTGATCGACTGGGACCGCGCCAACTCGGAGGCCTCTCGACTGATGGCCGAGGTCGGGCTCGACGAAGACCCGACGGCGCCCGTCTCGCAGCTCGGCGTCGGCAAGCAGCAGCTCATCGAGATCGCGAAGGCCCTCTCGAAGAACGTGCGCCTGCTCATCCTCGATGAGCCGACCGCGGCCCTGAACGACACCGATTCGGCACACCTGCTCGACCTGCTCCGGCGTCTCCGCGACGGAGGGATGACCTCGATCATCATCTCCCACAAGCTCAACGAGATCGCCGCGATCGCCGACCGCACGACGGTCATCCGCGACGGCAAGACGATCGTGACGCTCGACATGAGCGATCCGGAGTCGACGCAGGAGACGATCATCCGCGCGATGGTCGGGCGCGACCTCGCGAACCGCTACCCCGAACGGGTGCCGGATGTCGGCGAAGAGGTCCTCCGCATCGAGAACTGGACCGTGCACCACCCCACGCAGCCCGGCCGCATCATGGTCGACGACGCGTCGCTGACGGTGCGCGCCGGCGAGGTCGTCGGCATCGCCGGACTCATGGGCGCCGGACGCACCGAGCTCGCGATGAGCGTCTTCGGCCGCACGTACGGGCGGAACGCCAGCGGAAAGGTCTTCGTCCGCGGCAAGCAGGTGGACACGTCGACCACGAGCGCCGCCATCCGCGCCGGCATCGCCTACGCCACCGAGGACCGGAAGAAGTTCGGCCTCAACCTCATCGACGACATCCGCCACAACATCACCATGGCGTCGCTGCGCATGATCAGCCCCGGCGGCTGGATCGACGCGAACCGCGAACTCAAGGTCGCCGAGCAGTACAAGGCAGAGCTCAACATCAAGTCGCCGTCGGTGCTGCAGATGGTCGGGAACCTCTCCGGAGGCAACCAGCAGAAGGTCGTGCTCAGCAAGTGGATCCAGACCGGACCCGACGTGCTCATCCTCGATGAGCCGACCCGCGGGATCGATGTCGGGGCGAAGTACGAGATCTACACGATCATCAATCGACTGGTCGCCGAAGGAAAGGGCGTCCTGGTCATCTCGTCCGAGCTGCCCGAGCTGCTCGGCATCTGCGACCGCATCTACACACTGGCTTTCGGCAGGATCACCGGCGAAGTGCCGATCGCCCAGGCAACCCAGGAGAACCTCATGCACCTCATGACCGTCGAAAGGACGTCCGCATCATGAACGGCGTCAGCAATCTGATGAGCCTCGCGACGCGCAACCTGCGTCAGAGCGGCATCCTCGTCGCGTTCGTCGCGATCGTCGCGTTCTTCGCGATCCTGAACCCGACGTTCCTGTCGCCCGGCAACATCACGAACATCATCCTGCAGTACTCCTACATCCTGATCCTCGCGATCGGCATGGTGATCATCATCATCGCCGGTCACATCGACCTCTCGGTCGGATCCGTCGTGGCCCTGACTGGCGCTGTCGCCGCGGTGGTCGTCATCCGCGGCCAGTACCCGTGGTGGGTCGGCGTGATCGCGGCGATCGCCGTCGGTCTGCTCGTCGGAGCCTGGCAGGGCTTCTGGGTCGCCTTCGTCGGCATCCCCGCGTTCATCGTGACGCTCGCCGGCATGCTGCTCTTCCGCGGACTCACTTTCCTCGTGCTCCAGAACGTCTCGCTCTCACCTTTCGGCGGCACCTACTACCAGATCGCGAACGGCTTCATCAACGGGATCTTCGGCGGCTACGGCGTCGATGTGTTCACGCTCGCCATCTTCGCGTTCGGCGTGGTGGGATACGCGGTCTGGCAGGTGCGCTCGCGCCGTTCCAAGATCGCGCATCAGCAGACGATCGAGGCGCTGCCATGGTTCATCGTCAAGATCGTGCTCGTCGCCGCCGTCGTGATGTGGTTCGGCTACCAGCTCTCGGTGAGCCGGGGTCTGCCGTTCGTGCTGATCATCCTGGCGGTGCTGATCATCGCGTACTCCGTCATCACGCAGAAGAGCGTGTTCGGCCGTCACGTATACGCGATCGGCGGCAACCTGCACGCGGCACTGCTCAGCGGCGTGAACGTGCGGAGGGTCAACTTCTGGATCTTCGTCAACATGGGCATGCTCGCGGGCATCGCCGGCGTCGTCTTCTCGTCTCGCACCAACGGTGCGCAGCCGGGCGCGGGCAACATGTTCGAGCTGGATGCCATCGCCGCCTGCTTCATCGGCGGTGCCGCGGTGACCGGTGGCGTCGGCCGCGTGGGCGGAGCGATCATCGGCGGCCTCATCATGGCCGTGATGAGCAACGGCATGCAGCTGATGGGTCTCGACCAGGCGACGCAGCAGGTCGTGAAGGGCCTGGTGCTGCTGATCGCCGTGGCGTTCGACGTCTGGAACAAGCGTCGGGCCGGTGCCGCTCGCTGACCTCGGCGACGACGGTACCGCGCGGTAGGCTCCCGCTATGAGCAGATGGCCGGGCGGTTCCCAGTCGGGACTGCGCGAGGCCAACACGGCGAAGATCGTCGATGCGGTCAAGCGCTTCGGCGGGCTCACTCAGGTCGAGCTCGCCGAAGCGACGCGCCTGTCGACGGCCACGGTGTCGGCGATCGTGAAGGAGCTCTCGCAGACCGGGCTGGTGGAGACGCACCCGACCTCGCGGAGCGGACGACGAGCCCAGCTCGTCACGATCGCCCGCCGCGCGGGTCTCGTGGCGGCGGTGCAGATCGGCAGCCGCAGCATGCGGGTGCGTCTCAGCGACGTCGGGCAGGACGTGCTCGCCGATCGCTCGATGCCCCTGCCGGCCGACCACGCCGAAGACACCGTGCTCGATCGCATCACCCTGCTCCTCATCGACATGCTCGCGATGATCGCGGCGGATGCCGAAGACCTGGTCGGCGTGTGCATCGCGGTTCCCGCGCCGATCGACCCGGACTCCGGTCTCATCGCCTATCGCGGAGTGATGCGGCGCTGGGAGGACCAGCCGGTCGCCGAGGTGGTCGAGCAGCGCCTGGGCTGCCCGGTGCTCGTCGAGAAGGATGCGAACCTCGCCGCTCTCGCCGAGGCCACGCTGGGAACGGCCCGCGACGTCGCGGACAGCCTCTTCGTGCACGCCTCTTACACGACCAGCGCCGGCATCGTCCTGGGCTCACGTCTCTACCGCGGTCGCTCCGGCACAGCGGGGGAGATCGGGCACGTGCAGGTCGATCCGTCGGGCTCGATCTGCACCTGCGGGCAGCGCGGCTGCCTCGAGACGCTCGTCGGCGCCGAGGCCATCACCGCACCGCTGCGCGCGACCTACGGCCAGGTGACCTTCCGCGACGTGATCGCGCAGGCGGCCTCGGGAGACCCGGGGTGTGCGCGAGTGATCGCGGATGCCGCGACGCTGCTCGGCCGCGTCGTCGCCGGGGTCTGCCAGTCGGTCGCCCCCGAGGTCATCACCGTCGGCGGCGAGCTGGTGGATGCCGGACCGATCTTCCTGCTGCCGTTCGCCTCCGCCGTCCGGGAGCACGCGCCGCACAGTCGCGCCGCCCATCGAGACCCCGTGCCGACCTCCTTCGGCAAGGATGCCGTGCTCGTGGGTGCGACCATCCACATCCTGCAGTCGACCGATCCGTCCCAGCTGCTCGAGGACCGCGCATGAACATCAGCGCTTCCCAGGCGGAACCCCTTCTCACGATGCGCGGCATCACCAAGCGCTTCGGCGCCGTGGAAGCCCTCGTCGACGTCGACTTCACGGTGAACGCGCGCGAGGTCGTCGGACTCATCGGCGACAACGCCGCGGGCAAGTCCACGCTCGCGAAGATCATCGCCGGCGCGCTGAGTCCGACCGAGGGCGAGATCCACCTGAGTGGCGAGAAGGTCGACATCGGGTCGCCCGCCGACGCGCACGCGCTCGGGATCGCCACGGTCTTCCAAGATCTCGCGGTCTGCGAGAACCTCGACGTCACGGCGAACGTCTTCCTCGGCCGCGAGCTCCGCACCTCCAGGGGCCTCATGCGCGAGGCCGACATGGAGTCGGCGACGCGTCAGGCGATCGACGACCTCGGCGCCAGCATCCCGTCGATCCGAGTGCCGCTGAGCACTCTCTCGGGCGGACAACGTCAGGCGGTCGCGATCGCCCGCACCCTGATCAGTCAGCCGCGCCTGGTGGTGCTCGACGAGCCGACCGCATCGCTCAGCGTGGCGCAGACCGCCGACGTGCTCACCCACATCGAGCGGCTGCGCGACCTGGGTCTCGGCGTGATCTTCATCAGTCACAATCTGGGCGACATCCAGGCGGTGTCCGACCGTGTCGAGGTGCTGCGTCACGGCCGGAACAACGGATCGTTCGCGGCTCAGGACGTGAAGCACTCCGATCTGATCGCGGCGATCGTGGGGACATCGCGCGGTTCGCGTTAGGTCGACGCGCGCTCGATGAGGGCCGGAAGAAGCATCGTCCGCTGGACCGGGCGCTCGCCACCGGCCTCCAGCCGAGCCACGAGCACCTCCACGGCGAGCCTGCCCACGTCGGCCTTCGGTGGACGCAGGGCAGTGATCGGCGGCTGGCCGTTCGACGCGATCTCGTCGTCGTAGGCGACGATCGCCAAGTCCTCGGGAACGCGGATGCCGTTGTCGAAACAGTGATGCACCAGCTGCATCGCCTGGTCATCGGAATGCACGAGAAGCGCGGTGACTCCCGCCTCGCGGCACTCCGACATGAGATCGCTGAGCTTCTGCTCTCCGGGGGTGCTGCCCGAGGTGTCCAGCTGACGCTCGAAGGACACCCCATCGGCGATCCCCAGTTCTTCCCGCACTCTGAGCCAACCTTCTCGGAGCGCGGTCGACGTCGGAGACGATGGCGGGAGCACCAGTCCGATGTTCCGATGACCTCTTGCATGAAGATGATGCACCGCCAGCCCCGCACCGAAATCGTGGTCGGTGCACACCCATTCCAGCCGCTCGAGCGGAAGAGCGCGCGGCGCTCGGCGCTCGGCCAGCACCACGGGTATCGACAGCGTGTCGAGCCAGCTGAGCAGAGCAGCCCCATCCGGGGAAGCGGTCTCGGGAGCGCAGATGAGTCCGTGGACCGTTCCGGAATCGGCGAGGGCGCGGATCTGGCGGCGCTGGTCCGCAGCGTCGTACGACGCGCCGCGCAGCACCAGTTCGACCCGCAGATCTGAGGCCGCGGCGCGCGCTCCGGTGATGACCGCGGGCCAGTAGAAACTGAGTGTGGGCACGATCATCCCGATGCGATAGCGGCTCTCATCCGACGCCGGGCGCAATGCGGTGGACGCGTCGAGCTCGCTGCGGATCGTCGCTCCGCCGTGCACCCGGGTGATCAACCCGCGATCCGCGAGTGCGGTGAGGTCGCGCCTGATCGTCAGCTCGCCGACCGCGAACTGCGCGGCGAGGGCGGTGACGGTCACCGCCCCGGATGTCCGGACCTCGTCGAGGATGCGCTGACGACGTTGAATGCTGAACATGGACCTCCGCCACATCTTGATCAGATTCGATCATGATCGATCAGTAATACGGTAGATGCTACACATTAGCTCGCCTAGCATCGTGAACGATAACCGGCAAGGATGCCCGGATCGTGGTCACCGTCGCCCGATGACCTGCCCGACGAAGGAGTGGCTCATGAATTCACGCAACCGCAGACTGCAGACCGGAGCGGCGCTGAGCGCCTCTCTCCTCCTGGTCACCGCGTGCAGCGCCGGAAGTGACGCGTCTTCGCAGAGGCCGACAGTCGTCATCAGCATGTGGGCGAGCGGGGAGGAGGAGACGGCGGCGTTGAAGAGCCAGGTGGAGATCGCCCGCGAGCAGAACCCCGGCATCGAGATCGAACTGCGCACGTCTCCCTGGGCGGACTACTTCACCAAGTTGACGACGGACATGGCGTCCGGCAATGCCGCGTGCGTCGTCGGGATGAACAGCAGCATGTTCGCCGGCTATGCCACCGGGTTTCGCAAGCTCAGCGCGGAAGATCTGCAGTCGGCCGAGGTCGATCCGGCCGACTTCGCAGAAGGGGCCACCGACCTCATGAGCCTCGGCGGGGACCTGTACGGACTTCCGACGGACATCTCGACGATGGTGATCTACACGAACGAGGACCTCCTCGGTGCGGCAGGCGTGACAGCGCCGGCGGACGGATGGGACTACGACGAGTTCCACGAAGCCGCGGCCACGGCGACCTCCGGAGACAAGTCCGGCTTCATCGTCGGCGTCTCGGCGAACTCCTGGATGGCTCTGCCCATCTCGGTGAGCGGAGCCCAACCCGTCACGGAGGATGGCGAACTCGATCTGGACGGCGACGAATTCGTCGACGCCGCGACCGCGTATGCGGAACTCGTGACGGACGAGCAGATCTCGCCGGAGTTCCCCTCGGCGGCCGAGACGAACTTCGCACAGGATCAGTTCCTCGCCGGCAATGCCGGAATGGTCGTCGATGGCACCTGGAATGCGCTTCGCTACCTCGACAATGATTCGGGCTTCGCCGCAGGGCTCGCTCCCCTTCCGGGCCGCGACTCCGAGGAAGGGTTGGGCATGGCGCTCGGTTCCGGTTACGGCATCAGCGAGTCGTGCGAACAGCCGGATGCGGCGCTGAAGGTTCTCGGGTCCCTCCTCAGCGAGGAAGCCGCGGACGACATCGCCTCGTCGGGACGCGCCTACCCCGCTCGCACCGCATCCCAGCCGCTGTACCTCGAAGCACTCCCGGAGGAGCACCGCGAGAAGATCCAGGCCACGTTCGACGCTGCCTTCGCGCACGTGGAAGGGCAGCGAGTCACGGAGGACTGGCCCAAGATCGGCGCGTACATGCTCCCGAACCTGATCGAGGTGTACAGCGGTCGCATGACCATGGCCGACCTGCTGGCCTCCGCGCAGTCGCAATTCGGCGGCTGACGTGACGAGCCTGACGAAGGATCACGTGAAAGCCGATCCGCGCCGGCGACGCGGCTCGATCCAACGGCTCGAGACATGGCATGCGCTCGGGTTCGCCAGCCCGGCACTGATCGGCGTCGCGCTCTTCACGGTGTTCCCCGTCGGTCTGTCCATCGCGATGAGCCTCTTCGACTGGCCGACGTTCGGCGAACGCGAGTTCGTCGGGCTGGGCAACTACGTCAGGCTGTTCACCGAGAGCCCGGACTTCTGGCCGGCCCTGCGCAACACGGTGGTCTTCACGGCGTTCGCGGTACCGGTGAACGTCGCACTCTCTCTCGTGCTGGCCTGGTCGCTGCATCCACGGATCAGAGGACGTGGCGCCCTTCGGGTCCTCTTCTTCATTCCCGTGGTCACTCCCCTCGTCGCCACTGTGATGGTGTGGAAGATGATCCTGCAGCCGCAGGGACTCATCGACGGGCTGTCGACGAGCTGGTTCGGCATCGACATGCCGAACCTTCTGGCGGATCCGACCTGGGCGATGGCGATGATTGTCGTCATGTCGGTGTGGCAGGGAATGGGCTACAACATGCTCATCTTCTCGGCGGCCATCGAGCAGCTTCCCGAATCGGTCATGGAGGCGGCGACTGTCGACGGAGCCCAGGGGTTCCGACGCTTCTTCTCCATCGTTCTCCCGATGATCTCGCCCTCGGTCTTCTTCGCCTCCATCATGGCGATGATCGCTTCGCTGCAGGTTTTCGTCCAGCCGCAGCTGCTGACCGGAGGTGGACCGGGAAACTCGACCCAGCCACTCGTGCTGTTCATCTACAACCAGGGGTTCGTCTTCCAGGAACTGGGCTTCGCTGCCGCAGCAGCCTGGATTCTGTTCGCCATCATCATCAGCATCACCGCCCTGCAGTTCCGGGCACAGAAGAAGTGGGTCCACTATGAGCACTGATACCCGCATCCGCCCCGATTCCGTGGCGGCCCACACGCCGATCTCGCCTCGCGAACCGCGGCCCGCGCCTGCCGCGAAGCCGCGACGCGCGCGCGGCATCGTCGCTCATGTCTGTCTCTACCTCGCGGCCCTGGTATTCATCTCGCCGCTCGTCTACGCGTTCTTCTCGGCACTCAAGCCGAACGATCAGATCTTCACGTCGCCCCCGACGCTGTGGGGCACCGAGGTGCGGTGGTCGAACTTCGTCGAAGTCTTCAGCTACGGCCCGTTCCTCACCTACATCGGAAACTCTCTCGTGGTCTCCATCGTCGGGACCATCATCGTGCTCGCCGTCGCGGCGACCTCCGGCTACGCCTTCGCACGGCTGAAATGGAAGGGACGCGACGCCGTCTTCGTGCTGTTCCTCGCGACCCTCATGGTGCCGCAGGAGGTTCTGGTCATCCCGATGTTCATCCTGATGCAGTGGTTCGGCTGGGTCGACACCTACCAGGGCATCGTCTTCCCCTTCGCGTTCACCGCCTTCGGCACCTTCCTCATGCGGCAGTTCTTCCGCGGCATCCCGTTCGAACTGGAAGAAGCAGCGCGGATGGATGGGGCAGGGCCCGTGCGCACATTCGTGCGGGTGATCCTCCCGCTCGCAGGGCCGGCACTCGCCGTGCTGGCCGTCTTCACGTTCTTGAACTTCTGGAACGGCTACCTCTGGCCACTGATCGTGACGACGACCTACGACAAGCTCGGCACCCTTCCGCTGGGCCTGGCATCGTTCGCGGGCCAGTACGAGACGCGCTGGGATCTGCAGCTCGCGGCGGCGATCATCGCGATGATTCCGACCACGGTCATGGTCATCGCCCTGCAGAAGCACCTGGTCAGAGGCATCGCCACCGCCGGTCTCGGAGGACGCTGATCCGGCGGGTTCGTCAGCGAGGCTCGAGCTCGATCGCGATGACGGTGTCGATCGCATCCGTAAGAGCGTACGTGTACGTGTGCTCTGGCCCGAAAGTGACGAAGACGGTCTCGGGGTAACCGGCCGTCAGCCAGGTCTGCAGCCTCTCCATCGGCTCGCCCGTCGCGAGAGATCTCATGCTGCGGACGCGATCTGCGGGAATCCCCTGCAGCGCGAGCGGGCCGACCACCGGCTCGAGCACGTGCGCGTAGACCGTGTCACCTTTCGCTGTGTACCAGCCCCACTCCGGCTTCGGGATGTCCGCCATCCCGGCGCCGCGGATGCTCTCACCGTTGCGCTCCATCCAGCGACCCACGTCCGCCAGCATCATGACCGAGGGCTCGGGAATGGTGCCGTCCGGGCGCGGACCGACGTTGAGCAGGAGATTGCCGCCCTTGCTCACGGTCTGAGCCAGCGAGCGCACGATGAGGGTGGTGGATTTGAACGCCTCGTCGCCTTCGAACCACCCCCAGTGGTTGTTGTGCGGCAGGCATGTCTCCCACGGGACAGCGCTGCCGTCAGCGCCGATGACCCCGCCCGCGGGGACGAGCGACTCGGGACAGGCGAAATCCCCCGCCCAGGGGGCAGGCGCCTCTGTCACCAGTGTGCCGAACCCGCCGGCCCCGGCGTCCATGCGGTTGTTGACGATGATCGCCGGTTGGTGCCGGCGGATCAGATCCATCAGCTCACCGCCGCGCCATGCGTCGCCGACGAGCTGCTGGTACGAGAAATCGAACCAGAGGATGTCGAGCGCTCCGTAGCCGGTGACCAGTTCCTCCACCTGCCCGTGCATGTACCGGAGGTAGCGGTCGAGGTCACGGCCGTCGCGGTGAGCGGGATCCCCACGGTCCGGGTGGTTCTCATCATCGAAAGCCGGATAGTCGGGATGATGCCAATCGAGGAGCGAGTAATACAGCCCGACGCGGATGCCCCGCGAGCGGAAGGCGTCGAGGAATTGCCGGACGATGTCCTGCCCGTATCCGTTCTGCATGATGGTGTAGTCCGTCAGCTCCGAGTCGAAGAGGCAGAATCCGTCGTGGTGCTTGGCGGTGAGCACTGCGTACCCCACCCCGGCCGCTGCCGCCTGATCGGCCCAGGCTTCGGCGTCGAACTTCGTGGGCTGGAATCCATCGATCGACGGCTGATAGTCCTCGATGCTGAGCCTCTCTCGACTTCGGATCCACTCCCCTCTGCCTTCGACGGCATACGCCCCGAAGTGGATGAACAGGCCGAAACGCGCATCCTCGAACCATTGCGTACGTCGTGACATGGCGTTCTCCTTCGTCCGGGTTTCCACCCGCTTCCCATCCTCGCGTCGCATCCAGCGCCGTCGAGGATCTCGATCGCATTCATTCACGTTCGTTCCGGATCGGTCCGTCGATGCAACCCGATCCTCCCTACGGTGGTCGGATGAGAGGTGGCTCTCCTCTCACTCCGCGCTATTCCACACGATGAGGTGACCGAATGACTGCTCCCGGATTGAACCGCCGAGGCTTCCTGCAATTCGCAGCGATGGGAATCGGGGCTGTGAGCGCCGGCGTCATGGCCCCGCCGGCCTTCGCCGCCCCCGGGTCGACGCTGGTCGATGTCACGGACCTCGGTCCGGCGACGAACATGTTCTCCCTCGCCGCGGCCGTGAACATCGGCGACGTGGTCTACGTCGCCTCGCGCAACATCGACCCGATGGTGGTCGTCGGCTACAACCTGGCGACCAGGAAGGTCGTGTCGGTCACCGAGGTCCCGGGGAGCATCAGCACGCAGGCGCTCACCGCGAGCATCGACGGACGCCACGTCTATGTCGGCATCGATGGACGCCCCGCGGGGTCCCCGCCGAATCTGCTTCGCATCGACGTGTCGGCGAGCGATGCGCCGCTCGCCGAGGTGGCGACGTTCGCCGGCTTCAACGCTCTCCACGTGACGACGGCTCCCGACGGGATGATCTTCCTCGTGGGTCAGCCGGGCGGAGACGTTCACGAGTTCGATCCTTCGACCGGAGCGACCCGCCTCCTCGCGAACCCGGAGCCGACCGCGCAATGGGGTCGCACCGTCGCGGCCACCGAATCGACCGTGTATGTCGGATATCGAGGTCAGGGCCCCGGAGGCACGGGCAGTGCAGCGAAGCTGTACGCGATCGACCGCGCGACGGGTGCGGCGACATCCATCCTGCCGCCGGAGTTCGCGGCCGCACCGGAATTGCGCGACCTGAGCATCGACGGTGACACGCTGATCGCCGTGGGCCTGACCGCGGGAGGCGTGGGCGTCGCCCTGATCGACATCGTCGATCCCACCGACTACACGATCGCGTCGACGCCAGGGAAGCTCGCCAAACTGCCCGTCTCGCACGCCGGCAAGATCTACTTCGCCGGCGATGGACTCACGGAGTACGACCCGGCTGCAGGGTCCTTCCGCAGCATCAAGCTCCCGGCCGGCCAGTTCGGCGAGATGTGGGATCTGTTCGAGCGAGACGATCGGATGGTCGTCACTTCCGGGTTCGGTCTGATCTTCGAGATCGATCCGGCCACTTCCGAGACGACACAGCATGACCTCATCGCCGCCGGCGCTCCCGCCGGCGCGCAACTCGCGATGAGCGTGACGGCCTCGAAGGACTACGTCTACGTCGGGGGGAACAACGTGATCGCCCGCCATGACCTTCGAACCGGCGAGCTCGTCAACCTCTTCGCCCCCGGGGAGGCGAAGGACGCCGCGATCATCGACGACGTGTTCTTCTCGGGGCAGTACAGCGGAGTCGGGATCGTTCGCTATGACCCGCGGACCGACGGTCAGTGGCCGGCCATCGTCGCGGGCCTGCCTTCCGCCCAGAACAGGCCGCAGGATGTGCACTGGGATCCGCAGGCGCGACGGCTGCTGGTGGGCAGTCAGTCCGACACTGCGGGCGGAGGCGCCTATCTGCAGTTCGACCCCGCGACGCAGCAGCTGACCACGGAAGTGACCGATCCTTTCGGCGACGGCCAGTACATCCGCCAGCTGACCTCGTGCGACGGGGTGACGTACCTCGGCGGCCAACAGGCGAAGGGGCAGGGCGGCACGATCGTCGCGTGGGATCAGACCCGTCACGAAGAACTGTGGCGCCTGAGCCCGCCGTCTCTGAGCCGCGGCATCACCGGTCTCGCCGTGCACGGTCGGCATCTTTTCGCGATGGCGTACGCCGGTCGGTTCGTGGTGATCGATCTGGTCACGCGGTCGGTGATCCACGAAGCCCAGCACAGCTCTCTCGTTCCCGACATGAACACGCTGCTGGTGCATCGGGGGCAGGTCTACGGGGTTTCCTCCGAGACGTTCTACCGCTTCGATCGGAAGACCTTCGCTCTGGAGGAGCTCGTCACCGGACTCGGCGGAGAGTGGTACGGGATGCCGCGCGTGTCGGTCGATTCGAAGGGCCGGTTCTACGGGATCCGTGGACGCAACCTCATCCGCATCGATGTGAAGTGAACCGGTCGGACCGAATCCCTCCGCGTCTCACGCGCCCGCGTTTCGGCGGCGACGTCGCGTAGCGAGGACGGCGCCGCCGAGGATCAGCATCACGGAGCCCACCAATACAAGGGGAAGCGCGATCTCGCCACCGGTGGTGGCGAGATCGTCGCCGCCGGACGAGCTACGGCCACTTGACCCGGGCGAGGCGGAACCGCCCGCATCCGGGGCGCTTGCTCCCCCGTCTCCCGGGGCGGGGGAGCCGCCGTCCGATCCCCCGGGTGGCGGAGGAACGGTTGCGCTCACGTCGAGGGAGAACGACTGCCGATCGACGAAGCCGAAGGCATCGGTGACCTCGACGGCGACCTCTACGGCTCCGGCAGCCGTCGGGGTGCCGGACAGCACTCCTTCCGGCGAGAGCGTGAGCCAGGAGGGGGCCGAGGTCAGCGAGAACGACAGACTGTCGGCCGGAAGATCGGGATCCGTCGCCCAGGCCCTCAGATCTGCGCTGTACGGAGCTGCGACCGTGGCCGTGCCCTCTGCGGGGCCGCCCTCCGAAAGCACCGGCGCCCCGTTCGGGGAGATGACACGCAGCCGGTCGAGGAACGGTGCCTGTCCAGGCCCACCGAGGTACTCGACGGTGACCGTGTGCTGACCAGCGGTCAGGGTGACCGGCACGTCGACATCCGCGAAGATGTAGTCGCCCGACGCCGGGAGCGTCGTCTCGGGCAGCGCCTGACCGTCGATGGAAATGCGGATCCGCTGCCCGGCCACGCCGAAGTTCATCGAGGCGAGCCGCAACGTGACGGCGCGATCAGCCGGCTGGTCGACCGTGAAGGTTCCGGCGCCGCCGGGGCCCGAGGCCCAGATCTCTCCGGTACCCGTGTAGTCGGGGATGAAGACGCTGGTGCTTGCGGGGCGGCGGATGACGGAGTCCTCGAACTGGTAGTCGGCGAACGGCAGGCCGTTGCGGATGATCACGTTGACGGTGGCCGTGCGTCCCGCCGCATCGCTGAGCGTGTAGGTGAAGTGGTCGACGGTGTCGCTCGGTGCGGCCGGCGGGGTGTAGGTCACGGTGCCGTCGCCGTTGAGCGAGATCGGCTGCCCCTGATCCGTGGTGGACCCGCTCAGTCCGGTGACGCGAAGCGCCGATCCCGTGGCACTGTGATCGTTCGCCAAGACGTCGATCCTCACCTCGGGCACTCCCGCTGTGGCTTCCACGAGATCGCCGACGCCGGTCGGAGGCAGTGGCGTCGCACTCCACGGACCGATCGACTCGAACCGTCCCCGGTTGGCGAGGCGCACGTTCTGCAGGACATTCATCTCGGAGAGGTTGAAGCGGGCGTTCGAGTTGCCCCCCATGATCGAAAGACCCTCGGGACGCCCGCCATGGTTGTCGTTCAAGCCCCAGTTGTGACCCATCTCGTGGCGCGCGACACCGTCGAAGACCGTGTTCCGGCTGCCGCGAGGGTCGCCGCCGCCGCTCACGCTGAAGCTGCCGCCCAGACCCAGACGCGCGTTGTAGGCGAGCCCTCCCCCATACGGGATTCCGAGAATGCCCAGCACCTGCCCGCCGCGCGCCGCGGCGTGGTTCGTGTTCCACTCGGTCTGCAGCGCCTTGAGGCGCTGGCCGTTGGTCGTCGCTGCCGCGTAGGGATCGGACGCCGCGTCGCCGCGGATGATCAGGCGGCCGAGCTCCGGCATCACCCCGAACTCGTGCAGATAGGTGGCGCGGATGTTGTTGAGGCCGTACTCCACCGACTCCACCGCATCCGGCACGTTCTGTCCAGCACGGACCCAGAACAGGTTCGCGAGATCGACGCCCACGGGATAGGAGTACACCTCGCTGCCGATCCTGCCCGCCGCCGCGACGTTCTGGGTCGGGAACGAGAACGTCGTGGGGACGGATCCCGCCGTCTCCACCACCGCGCCGGCCTCGGACCACCACGTGAGTCCCTGATCGAAGACGATCTGCGTCCACAGTGTGCCGTCCGGCATGACTGTGCCGGCCACGTAGGCATCCGGCCGTTCCGCCACGGTTCCGAGGAACGACGCCTCTGCCCGAGTCTGGTCGGTCACATCGGTGAGCCCACCACCCGCACCCTGCAGCAGCACCTCGAAGGTCTCATCCCGGAGCGGCACCTCGGTGAGCTGCACCGTGTACGTCTCACCCGCGCATCCGGATACCGATGCGGGGCACGTCACCTGCGCCGACAACGTGTCGCCGGGAGCCGCCCACGCCGCCGGCGCCGTCGAGATGACGGCGCTGAGGGGCAGCATCGCCGCAGCCAGCGCGGCCAGGAATCGCGACCTCCGGAGGGCCCTGGTGCGAGTCGGACGAGTCGTCGCACGCTCGAATCGCCGGGGCGACCTCGATCCGTGCTGGTGGGAGGCCGTCATGAAGATCATTATCGGACAGCTCCCTGCTGCAGGCCGAGGATGAACCGGAATACTGCACCGTGGCGCCCTCCGCCCCGAGGGGGATCACCGCGACAGCGTCACCGCCAGGTCGATGAACAGCGCGGCCGACCAGCCGAACGCCGTCGTGGCGGTACGCGCCTTCTGGCCCGTGCGCGAGTTGAAGTATTCGTGCGGGCCTCCGCCGTGGATCACCAGGGCGACGGTCTGCTCGCGCAGCTCGCGCGCTCGCTGCGCGTACCCCGATGCCTCGAGACCCTCGGCGATGAGGACATTGGTGTTCACCCATACGGGTCCGCGCCACATCCGCTCGTCGGAGAAGTCGGGATCGGATGCCGCGACGGTCGGCAGCCCCCACTCCAGCCCGAACCGGTCGGGGTCGTCGACCGCCGCGCGCAGCGCCTCCGCGATCGGCTCGGGCAGAGTGCCCGTGAGAAGCGGCATGAGTCCGACGATCGTGTCGCTGAGCTGCGGCTCCCCTCCCCCGTGAGCGAGGAAACGGCCGCGTTCGGCATCCCACATCGTCAGCAGCAACTCCTGCGTGGCGGCCGCCCGCGCCCGGTGCCGAGCGGTGTCGGCCGCTGACTCGTAGCGCGCCAGCAGATCGGCGATCTCGCGGTCCTGCCGCACGAGGTACGCGCCCAGGTCGGGGGCGGCGGTGGGCAGCGGTCCGTCGAAGATCGGGCTGTCATCGAGCCCCGAGGAGTACGGATGCCCGTACTCCGGCATTCCGTCGTGATCGAGGTCGCTGCCCGCGAACCACCAGTCCTGCGAGCGAATGACGCGGGTGAGTTGCTCGCGGGCCCAGTCGGGGGCGTCTTCGACCTCCAGCACCTTGCGCAGCGCCCATGCCGCGAGCGGCGGTTTCGTGAGCGGCACGGGCGCACTCGGGTCGGCGATCTGCGAGCCGGCGCGGCGCAGGTTCGCGCGGTCGCTTTCGGGCAGGTCGTCGCTCGTGGCGAGTACGCCCTCTTCGTGTACGACGTCGGGCAGCTGCCCGTCGGGCTGGGGGAAGCGGAAGGCGATCTCCAGCTGCTCCCGCGCGAGTGCGGGGTCACCGTGACGCACGCCCACCGCGATGAAGTACGCGTCCCACTGCCAGAGGCCGACGTAGCCGATCTTCGACGGCACGATCGCCCGCGCGTCGCCCAGTGACGGCAGCTCGACGATGTTCGCGCCGAGCACCCACCAGCAGAAGGCGGTCATCTCCTGAAGGTCGTCGCGCACGATCGGGCACCGCCCGAACCAGTCGGACCAGATGCGATCGGTCGCGGCGAGCGCCGCGACGTGGTCGCCGGGTTCGACGGTCAAGGAACGGTCGGCGGCGACATGGAGCCGGAACCCGCGATCGAGCGGATGCTGCTGCACGCTGCCGTCCGGGAGTTCGAGCCGGATGGTGAGATCGGGGCGGGTCCCGCTGAGGCTCAGCGTCGACGGGTCGGCGAAGGTGAGCGTCGCGGTGGGACGTTTGGTCTCCGTCGCTGGCGCTCCCTCGCTGAACGACCGAGACTCGGTCGTTGAGTGAGCGAAGCGAGACGAAGCGCCGCCCCCGAACGTCACCTTCCCGGGCAGCACATCCGTCACCGGCAACACCTGCCCGTCGGCATCCGACACGGTCAGCCGGTCGAGCACGCGGCACTCCGAGAGCTTCCGCTCGTACTCGGAGGTGTGCACGCGCACGCCGTCGCGCTCGCGGAACACGAGCACCCGCGACCGTGGGAGCGTGAACGGCGCCGACACCAGGTCGAGGTGGCGACCCGCGAGAGCGGCGAGCGCTGCGGCATCCGTCATCAACGTCCTCCGAGCCCCGAGGCGGCCATGCTGTTCAGGATCTTGCGCTGCCCGATCACGAACACGATCAGCATCGGCACCGTTGCGATCGCGGAGGCCGCCATCACGAGGCCGTAGTTGACCGAACCCTGCTGGCTCTCGAACGCGTTCAGCAGCAGCGGCACCGTGAAGAGGTCGGGAGAGTTCAACAGCACGAGCGGGAACAGGAAAGCGTTCCACACATCGAGCGCCACGATGATGCTCAGTGCAGCGAGACCCGGCTTTAGGTTCGGGAGCACGACGCTCCAGAAGATGCGCCAGCGGCCGGCGCCGTCGACGATGGCCGCCTCTTCAAGCTCCCGAGGCAGTGCCAGCACGAACTGGCGCATCAGGAACACGGCGAACGGGTTCGCGATGATTCCCGGGATGATGAGCGCGAGGTGCGAGTCGACCCACCCGAGGTTCGACATCAGCAGGTAGAACGGGATGAGCGTGACCTGCTTGGGGATCATCTGCGTCGCGAGGAACACGATGAACAGCACGCGACTGCCCCGGAAGCGGATGCGCGCGAACGCGTAGCCGGCCATCGATGCGGTGATCAGGGTGCCGACCACGACCAGCAGGGCGATGTATCCGCTGTTCAGGTAGGCCTGCGCGAACGGCACGGCGTTCCACGCCTCGGCGTAGTTGTCGAAGGTGAACGGGCTCGGCAGGAAATCCAGCGGGTTCTTCAGCAGCTGCGGCAGCGTCTTGAAGGAGGTGAGCAGCATCCAGATGAACGGGAACACCATCGCGATGCCGGCGATCACGAGCACCACGTGCAGGGCGGTCGCGCCGACCCGGCGGCGACCGCGTCCCGCTCCCGCACCGCCGCGGCCTCGGCCGCGGTATCCGGGTGCCGTGATCGCGATGGTCGAGTCGGTCGCCGGGGCGGGACCGGTCAGCGGAGGGGTCTGGAGGCTCATGCGGGGTCATCCTCGTAGTGGACGAACTTCTTCTGGGCGCCGAACTGGATCGCCGTGATGACGAGGGTGAGCGCGAGCAGGATGATGCTCGCGGCGCTGGAGGGACCGAACTCGAAGCGCCCGAAGCCCAGGTCGAAGATGTGATAGACGATCGTGCGCGTGGCGTTGTCCGGTCCGGCGTTCTGCACGAGCACGTAGACGGTGTCGAATGTCTGCAACGAAGAGATGAACGCCACGACCGACGAGAAGAACACGATCGGCGAGAGCAGCGGCAGGCGGAGGCCGGTGAACAGCCGCCAAGGGCCGGCACCGTCGATGCGCGCGGCCTCGATCACCGAGGGCGAGATGTTCTGCAGCCCGGCGAGGAAGATCACGACATTGAGGCCCATCGAGGACCAGATCGTGACGATGCAGACGGCGAGGAGGGCGAGCTTCGGGTCCTGCAGCCAGTCCGGAGGCGTGATGCCGAAAACCTTCGAGATGGTGGTGGAGAGCAGGCCGTCGGCGCGGAACATCTGCTGCCAGATCATCGCCACCGCGACGGTGGAGGTCACGACGGGGGCGAAGAAGAGCACCAGGTAGAGCGTCCGTGTCTTCAGCTTCTCCAGCGCGACCGCGACGATCACCGAGAGGCCGAGACCGATCGGCACCGTGACGAGCGCGATGATCAGCGTGTTGAGGATGGCGCGACCGAGGAGCGGATCCTGCAGCTGATCGGCGAAGTTGGCGAACCCGACCCAGGTGAGGTCGCTCAGGCCGTCCCAGTCCGCGAACGCCAGCACGAGGCTCGCGGCGAAAGGCAGCACGACGAAGAGGCCCATGCCGATCATCTGCGGGCCGACGAAGACGTACCCCCAGAGCCGATCGCGACGGCGCCAGGGCGCCTCTTTCCGCAGGGGCGGGGCGGATGCCGCAGGTGCTGTCTGCGGCATCCGTCCGTTGTCGGTGAGAGTGGTCACTCCTACTCCTTCGACCGATCCTCGATCACGTCGGCGATGGTGTCCAGGGTCGCCTGTGCGTCTGCCTTGCCTTCGTAGAGCTTCAGGAACTCGTCGGCGATGGCGGTCGGGAGACCCGGGACCATGGCCTCGGCGGGGTAGTCCTCGAAGCCGATGTCGCGCATGTCGAGGAAGGTCTGCGCGTGCGCGGGGTACCCGCCCTCGAGCACGACTTCGTCGGCGCCCTTGATCGATGGCACGGCGTTGCCGCCGCCCTCGAGCCGGAACGTCTGTCCCTCGGCGGAGAGGAACTCGGTCCAGAAGGTGAATGCCGCATCCTTCACCTTGGTCTTGCCGTTGATCGCGAGGAAGCTGGTCGCGACGCCCGTCGGGGCGGCCTCGCCGTCGGGCGTCGGCCAGGGCGCGATGTCGTAGCTGTCCTGCTCACCGGTCGCGTCGACCGTGCCGATCGTGTATCGGCCCTGCACGAAGAAGCCGGCCTTGTGCGTGACGAAGACGCTGTCGGCGCCGGCACCGTCGGGGAGCGAGTCGGCGACCACGAAGGTGCCGTCCTGGAAGAGGTCGCCGAGCTGCTGCACGGCCTCGACAGTGTCGGCATCCTTGTTCGCGACGAAGGCGCCGGAATCGTCGTACGGAGCGTCGAGGCCCTGCGACGACAGCCAGCTCCAGTGTGTCGCCCAGTAGTTCCAGTACATGGTGCCGGTGAGGCCCGCGTCGTGGAGCTTCGCGTTCATCTCGAGGAACTTGTCTGTGGTCCACTCGCCGTTCTCGGCGAGGGTCGCGGGGTCCTCGGTGATGCCGGCGGCGGCCAGCGCCTGCTTGTCGTACCAGAACACGTCGGGGTTCGAGTCGTTGGGGGCGGCGTACACCTCGCCCTCGTTCTCAGCGGCACCGAAGAGCCCGGGGAAGAAGTCGTCCTTCTTGGTCTTGCTGCCCTCCGAGTCCATCAGCTCGTTCAGCGGCATGAGACGCTTCGAGTCGACGAACTGGCCGATCTTGTCGTCGCCGACGTAGAACACGTCGGGCGCGGTGTTGCTGGTGAGCTGGGCCAGCAGCTTCGAGTGGTAGTCGCCGTAGTCTGCGACCGGTTGCAGCTTCACCGTGATGTCGGGGTGGCGCTCCATGAAGTCCTCGTTGAACTCCTCATAGCGGGTGAGCTCGTCGGCGGTGCCCCACGTGGACCAGACGACCGTGGCGTTGCCGTCGGCGTCGACGCCGCCGCCTCCGCCGCCGCCGCTGCACGCGGCCAGTCCCAGTGCCAGAGCGCCGGTGGCACCCAGTGCCAGATACCGTGTCGCATTCGCACGTGCCATCTCGCTACCTCTTTCGTCATCGGAAGATCGTGTCGGGGAGCCCCTCGAGGCTCTCTCGTATTCTGTATACAAAACGCAATGCTGTCAAGATCCGGAGCGGGCGGAGAATGACTCCATGGACACTCCCGACCCGCACACACTCGGCCCCGGACTGCTTCCCACCCCGTTCACCGCTGACGAGATTCGAGACGCGACCGGCTCAGGAACGGTGATCCGCCTTCTGCTGGAGGGTCCGGACGGGCCATTGGGCGAGCACGTCAACCGCTTCCGCGATACGGATGCCGAGGGCGCGACTCTCGACCGCTGGGCCGCCGCCGACCCGAAGTCCGTCGTGTCGGACCGTGTCACCTGGGCGGAGCTGCAGGGCCATGCCGCGTTCGACGCCGGGACGACGAGCGTGTCGACGGTGTCGCTGTCGTCGCCGCTCGGCGAGCTGACCTGCCGCCGCTACGACACCGACGACGGGGTCTTCTGGTTCTCGATCGCCCATCCTGGGATGCCGGTGCAGCACGAATCCGAGGGCCTGCGGACGACGGTGCTGAGCATCGACGACGACTGATCACCCGGTCCGGCGACGCGCAGAGCAGACTTGGCCGAACGTCCGATGCTGAACGTCGGCGCCTCGGCGTAGGGTCGCACCATGAGCAGCACAGCATCCTTCGAGCGTCTCGGGGTCGTCCCCTCCTACCTTCTCGCGCGCCTGGCCGAGTCGGGGAGATTCCCGCGGGCCGCGGCCGCCGCCCGGCAGACGTTGACCGCAGGACGCCCTCCCTTCCGTGCGCGCCTCGACCTCTCGATAGACGAGAACGGCGACCTCGTCGCACAGCTGTCCGACGCACCGAACCGCACGATCAGCGACGCCGGCAACACTCAGCAGCTGCCCGGCGCGGTGGTTCGCACCGAAGACGACGGCCCGGTCGAAGACACCGCGGTGAACGAGGCGTTCGACGGCCTCGGCGCGACGTTCGAGATGCTGCTGTCGGCCTTCGGCCGCAACTCGCTCGACGATGCGGGCGCTCCGCTCGACGCGACCGTGCACTACGGCATCGACTACGACAACGCGTTCTGGGACGGCGAGCGCATGGTCTTCGGCGACGGAGACGGCGAGGTCTTCCAGGATTTCACCGGCTCCACCACGGTCATCGGGCACGAGCTCGCCCACGGCGTCGTGCAGCACACCGCCAACCTCGAATACCAGGGACAGCCCGGTGCGCTGAACGAGTCGATCGCCGATGTCCTCGGCGCGCTGACCGAGCAGTACTCTCTCGGCCAGACGGCCGACCAGGCGACGTGGCTCATCGGCGCCGAGATCTTCACGGATGCCGTCGAGGGCAAGGCGCTGCGCTCCATGATCGAACCCGGCACGGCCTACGACGACGACGAGCTCGGCAAGGATCCGCAGCCTGCCCACATGAGCGACTTCGTCCGCACGACCGAAGACAACGGCGGGGTGCACATCAACTCCGGCATCCCCAACCGCGCGTTCGCGCTGTTCGCCATCGACCTCGGCGGCAACGCCTGGGAGCGTGCCGGCACGGCCTGGTATCGCGCTCTCACCGGCGGGCTCTCGAGTACGGCGACCTTCACCGAGTTCGCCGACGCCACCCTCGCAGCCGCCACCGAGATCGACGACGAGACGGCGTCCGCCGCTCGACGCGCGTGGACCACCGTGGGGGTCTACGAGAGCGAGCGGGTCCCTTCTTCTGACTGACTTCCAGAGCCGGCCTCCGCCGCGCCCACGTTGTATACCGCTATATCGCGCTCGCTGATTGACTTTCCCCCGCAGCGCGTCCACCCTTGCCGACGGAGTGATCGGCGATCGATGGACTGGGTATGACGAAGAACGAAGCGGTGATCCGGGTGGCGATCGTCGACGACGAAGCGCTGGTGCGCTCGGGCTTCCGGATGATCCTCACCGCAGCACCCGACATCGAGGTGGTCGGCACCTTCGACGGCTCCGAAACGACGGACTCGATCATCGACGGGAATCCCGACGTCGTTCTGCTCGACATCCGGATGCCCGGTCGCAGCGGTCTGGACATCCTCCGCGACATCCGCAAGCTCCCGACTCCGCCGGCGGTGGCGGTACTCACCACGTTCGCCTCGGACGACCACATCGCTCGCGCTCTCGGTGAAGGCGCAGCCGGATTCCTCGTGAAGGACACCGATCCGGAACAGCTCCCCGCCCTCGTCCGTTCTCTTGCCGCTGGAGGCATCGTGCTGTCGCCGCAGGTGTCGCGCACGGTGATCGACGGGTATCTCGGCGCCGGCGATCGCACCGCGTCAAGACTGATCGAGGCTCTCACCGAACGCGAACGACAGGTGCTGACGCGACTGGTCCGGGGCGAGTCGAACCGCGAGATCGGCAGCGCCCTGCACCTCAGCGTGGGAACGGTCAAGGACCACGTCAGCGCCATCCTCCGCAAGCTCGGCGTCACCACCAGGCTTCAGGCGGCGCTCGTCTCCGAGCGGGCAGGTCTGACCGCGATGTTCTCAACGGTCGGCCGATGACCGGGCCATCGGTGCTGCTCACTCTTCCGGTCATCACCCTCTCGTTCGCCGGGTTGGTCGTGCTGTGCTTCATCGCAGCCGCGGTGACCGCTGCCGCCACCATCGCCGTCGGCCTGCTGGCTCGCACCCGACGTGAGCTGACCACCCGTCTGCGCGACCTCGAACACGTGCACGACGCCGAACGTCTGCACGCCGTCGAAGAGGTCCTCGCCGCGGAACGTGCGCGGATCGCGCGCGAGATGCACGACGTCGTCTCGTACCAGGTCAGCCTCCTCGCCGTCGAGGCCGGTGCGCTGCAGGTTCAGGCGTCGGATCCTGCGGTGCGATCCACCGCCCGCCGCATGCGCTCGCATGCCGTGAACGCACTCGACGAGCTTCGTCAGATGGTCGGCGTCCTGCGCGTCACCGGCAGCAGCTGCCACCATCCCGGGCTTCATCCCACGCTGGACGACCTTGGCAGGCTCATCGAGGACTCCGGCATCCGCACCACCGCGGCCCTCGACCTCCCTGCCGACCTGCCGGCTCATGCGCCTCGGACCTTCTACCGCACGATCCAGGAAGCACTGACCAACATCCGTAAGCACGCTCCGGGTGCTGATGTGAAGATCACCGCCCGCACCGCCGGGGACTTCATCACGCTCGCGATCCACAACACCGCGGGCACGGCACCCTCCATGACTCTTCCCTCCGCGCGGCACGGTCTGATCGGGCTTCGTGAACGCGCCGAGCTCCTCGGCGGAACGCTCACGACACGGCTCGAACCCGACGGGGCTCACACCTTGACGATCAGCATCCGTCACCACTGATGGCGAAAACGCGCACCGCATTGCGGCAGTAGATCTTGTCGACGACGTCGCGCGGCAGAGCAAGGCCCCGCACGTCTGCACACAGACTGTCGACGCGCTGGCCCTCAGCGGTCGCCAGATAGCGCCAGTCCGACAGCCAGATGGCGGGCGCGACGCGGCGGAACCTCACCGGATCGGTGTGGGCGTTGAAGGTCATGTCACTGCCGTAGAGCAACCGGTCCTGGTAGCGGAGGAAGAAGGCGCGTACGCGACCGTGGTCACGCAGCGATTGGCACTGCACGTGGCTCATCCGCGAAGCCAGATCGACGACGGCGCGCGGGAAGCGGTCAAGAAAGGCACCCAGCCGATCGATGTCGTGCTCGAGGCTGCCCATATGCGCGCCGACGAAGTGCAGCCGCGGATGCGACGCGAGGAAGCGATCCCGCATCGCGATCAGGTCTTCGTAGGTGGGCCGATCAGGCCACAGGTGCATGTGGAAGTGTGGGTGGCGCGCGTAATAGCGTCGGTCGCTGTCCGTCGTCATATGCTCCAGCGGCAGCCAGCAGTTGTGCGGCTCACCCTGGTGACCGATCACCGGCAACGCCAGCGAGCTTGCGTGATCGATCACGGGCTCGAGGACGGGGTGGTCCAGCAGGATCAGACGGCCGTCGGCGTCGCGCTCGGTCATGCCGATGTTCTTCCAGACCTTCACCGCGCACGCGCCCTCGGCCTTCGCTTCAGCCAGTCCCGCTGTGACGCGAGCGAGCCAGCGGCGAGTGCCGAACCCCCGCATCGAGAAGGTCGTCGCCCAGTGGATGCGTGCAGGATCAGCCCTTGCGAGCGTCGTCGCCACCGCTCGCTGATCGACGAGGTCGGGGAAGTCCGGAGAATCCGCGTTGATCGAGAGCAACTCGAACCCGTTCTCCCGCGCCAGATCGGGAAGGGTCGGATCCTCGGCATTCAGGTGCACATGGGCGTCGACCTTGCGAACGCGGGAGAAGTCCTCCAGGTCGTACGGCGCGGACTCCGGCACCCGGCGCGTCGCATGACTCAGCTCGACTCCACCAGACACAGCCCCAACAGACACAGCCCCAACAGACACAGCCCCAACAGACACAGCCCCACCCGACACAGCCCCACCCGACACGGCCACACTCTCGATCACGGTCCCCGATGCAGCGACCCCTTGACGCTGCCTCCGTCAGCATCAGCGCCGCCGGCTGTTCGCGGTATCCGTCGTCCGGCGGGAGCACCCCCGCCACCTGGCCGGATTGCACGCACCGTCGTGGCGGGACGGGACCGGTTGCGCCGCAGCCGCTCGACGCGCGTGGAGCGGCGTGGGAGTCTATGGGGATGAGCGAGTCCCCTCCCCCCACCGACATCCGCGTCGTGATCGCGGTGGTGCGCTCGGGCGGCATCGCCGGCATCCGTCGTCAGTGGCGGGTCGAGGCGGAGGCGCCGGACGCCGATGACTGGATCACGCTGATCGACAGCTGCCCCTGGGACCAGGAAGCGGATGCCGCGGCCGGTGCCGACCGCTTCGTGTGGAGCATCCGCACCCGCACCCCCTCGGAACGACGAGAGCGGGACCTCAGCGACTCCGAGGTCGACGGGCCGTGGCGGGCGCTCGTCGACGCCGTGCGCGAGGCGTCTCGCCGCGAAAGCTGAACGCCGCGGCATCCGATCAATCCGGTGTGAATCCCTCGGTTCCCTCGTCGGGCAGAGGGACAATGAGTCGCATGGGAATGTTCGATCAGCGCAAGGAAGAAGAGAACCAGTGGGCGGGCCTTCCGTCCGAGCCGCTCGACCGCGGGGCCGCCGACGTGCTCGACACGGCACCGGCGGTCGATCCGATGGCGCTCGGGCTCGGCGCGAACGTGAGCTCGATCGTCTTCCCGGTCGCGCCGCCCGCCCCGGATGCCGTCTCGACGGAGAACCGTGAGCCGGAAGGCGACACCGAAGACTGAGGCCGCTCGCGCTGGTCGGGCTGCGTCTTCCGCCGCTCTCCCTGGTCGGGCTGCGGCTCTCGCCGCGGCTACGGTGGAAGGATGACGATCACCGCCGCCGCAGACGGCTCCGCTCTGGGCAATCCCGGCCCCAACGGGTGGGCCTGGTACATCGACGACGACAACTGGGCGGCGGGCGGGTCCTCGCACGGCACGAACAACCAGGGCGAGCTGCAGGCCGTGCTCGAACTTCTGAAGGCGACGGCCGGCACCGACGAGAAGCTGCACATCTGGTGCGACAGCCGCTACGTGATCGACTCGGTGACCAAGTGGATGCCGGGGTGGAAGCGCAAGGGCTGGCGCAAGTCCGACGGCGGCCCGGTGCTCAACCGCGACCTGCTCGAGGGTATCGACGAGGCCATCCGCGGGCGCGACGTGCAGTTCTCTTGGGTGAAAGGTCATGCCGGCGACGAGCTGAACGAGGCCGCCGACGAGCGCGCCAACGCGGCGGCGAATGCATACAAGAACAAGCAGGAACCTCGTCGCGGGCCGGGCTTCACGCGAGCGACGGATGCCGGTGCCGCCGTCGCGGCATCCGCTCCGATCGCGGCGAGCGCGAGCACCCTTCGGGCGACAGCGCCCGCCGCGGCATCCGCTCCGACGGAGACGCTCTGGGCCGAGGCATCCGATCTGCTCGACGGTCTGGACGCACCCGTCGACGATCCGATCGAGGTGCGCCTCGCGCTGTCCGGCGATGAGCACGCGCGCCTGCGCGATCGCGCCGAGGCGCAGGGAGTGACCCTCGAAGAGGCGCTCCGCCGTCTGATCTGACAGCGGATGCCGCGGCGTACACTCGCACCATGTCGAATTCCGCTCGTATGATCGGCCGTGTCTTCCTCGGTGCTTCGCTCGTCTTCGCCGGCATCTCCCATCTGACGTTCGCGCGTGAGGAGTTCCAGGCGCAGGTCCCGGAGTCACTGCCGCTCGACCCGGATGTGACCGTCGTCGCCTCGGGCGTGGCCGAGGTCGCGCTCGGTTCCGCGCTGCTCTGGGCGCACGGCCACCGCCGGCGCGTCGGCATCATCGCGGCGCTGTTCTTCGTCGCGGTGTTCCCGGGGAACCTCGCGCAGTGGATGCATCACCGAGACGGCTTCGGCCTCGACACCGAGATGAAGCGCTTCGTGCGCCTGTTCTTCCAGCCCCTGCTCGTCGCGCTGGCGCTCTGGTCGACCCGCGAACCTCGCCGCTGACCACCCCTGCTCACGCCGCGAGATCAGGCAGACGCGTGGAATCAGGCGATCTACCGCGGAAAAAGCCTGATTCCCGGCGATCGCCTGATCCGGCGCGCGACAGCCGTCAGAGTCGCTCCGGTCGCGCGCCCAGCCCGACGAACCGCCCGGTGATCCGCGTCAACGCGGGGTGATCGCGCAGCATCCGCAGTGGTCGCGGCAGCGGTGCACCGGGAGCAGTCGTGGTCAGCAGCGGCTTCTGCATCTGACGCTGCACGGCCTGCGTCACGAGGACCGGCCAGGTGCGGCGCCGCTGGAGCCGCCGGAGGTCTCCGAGACGGGGCGTGCGGTGCTCCAGCACCGGTCCGAGGATGCGGGCCGTGGCCACGGCATCCTGAATCGCCAGGTTGATGCCGACGCCTCCCGCTGGCGACATCGCGTGCGCGGAGTCGCCGATGCACAGCAGCCCGTCGGCGTACCAGCGACGCAGCCTTTCGAGTCGCACGCGCAGCAGGTGCACGTCATCGGAGGTCAAGCCGGCGGCGGCTTCGCCGAGTCGGGGAGAGATGCGACCGAGTCGTTCGATCATCCGCGGCACGTCCTCAGCCGATCCCGTCCAGGTTCCGGCCGGGATCACGTGCGCGATCTGGAAGAAGTCGCCGCGGTCGATCGTGATGATCATGCCGGCACCGGCCTGCACGAACGGGTAGGCCTCTCCCTCGCGCTTCGGCAGACGGAACCACAGCACGTCCATGGCGGCCGCGACACCTGTCGGCGCCAGTCCAGCGGCTGCGCGAACCTCGGAATCGCGCCCGGATGCATCGACGACGAGCTTCGCGCGGATGTCGACCGTGCCTTCCGGACCGATGCCGGTGACGCCGGTGATCCGTCCGCCCTCCCTGACCACGCTGTCGATGCGGGTCGACCGCAGCAAGTGGAAGCCCGGATGCCGACTCGCGGCGTCGGCGAGGAGATCGAGGAAGTCCCACTGCGGCATGAACGTCATGACCTTGCGCGCTGTCGGAAGCTGCGAGAAGTCGGCCAGGGTCAGCTCGGTGCCGTGCCAGCTGAGGGTGACCCGCGACATGTCGGCATGCGGCCGGCCGAGGAACTCTTCGAGAAGGCCCAGCTGCCTGAGCAGCTCCTGCGTCGACGGGTGGATCGTGTCGCCGCGGAAGTCACGGAGGAAGTCGGCGTGCTTCTCGACGACAGTGACGTCGAGTCCGCGACGGGCGAGCAGGAGCCCCAGCATGAGACCTGCGGGCCCACCGCCGATGATGGCGCAGTCGGTCTCGATTCGCGTGTTCATGAGGAGAGCGTCTCGCACCGCATGTCACGATGCGAGCATGGTCAATAAGCCGGTCGGTCGCCCTCGGGGGTCGTCGACAGCGCGCCGGCAGCTGATGGATGCCGCGCAGCGGCACTTCGACAAGGGAGACCTGGCCGCGGTCTCCTCGCGAGAGCTGGCCGCCGAGGTCGGAGTCAGTCATACCCTGGTCAATTATCACTTCGGCTCGCGTGACGGTCTGATCGCTGCGGCGATCGCCCTGCGGGCCGCCCCGCACGATGTCATCGCCCTCGCTCGCGACCGCGACGGCGTGCTCGACCTCTCGCGGCTGGCGCAGGGCCTCCTCGCGGTGTGGGAGCACCCGGAACACGGTGCACGCCTCGCCGACTTCGCGCGCCGCCTCGTCACCGACGAAGGCTCCGCGGACGCGATCAGCGAGTACCTCCAGCACTCCGTCTTCCAGCCGCTCGTCGACGACTTCGGGCGCGAGCACGCGCGACGGATCGGCGTCGCGATCGTCGGCTTCCTCTTCGGTCGCTACGTGCTGACCCTCCCGATGTTCACCGCACCGTCCCGCGACGAAGCCGGGCGCCTGCTTCTCTCGATGATCCGCTGAACAGCTCATAGGACCACGATCCGTAGACTCGGCTGATGGCATGGACGGTAACGCGACGGTGAAGGCCCGCACGGTCTTCGGCGTGCTCCGCCTCGGTGCGGCCGCCATCTGCCTTGTCGCCCTGATCCATCGGCTGAGCTGGGGCCTCGCCTCGAACACGATCGCCAGCCAGAACTTCTTCGCCTACCTCACGAATCAGTCCAACATCGCCTTCGTGGTGCTGCTGATCATCGCGGGGGTGATCGCGCTGCAGCGCGCCGAGGACCCCCGCTGGCTCACGGTCGCCCTCGCTCTGGTGCTCACTTGGACGATCACGGCCGGAATCGTGTTCGCGGTGATGGTCTGGCAGGGCGGCGAGCGCGGCATCCGCATCGACGTGCCATGGTCCGATCAGGTGCTGCACTTCTGGCTGCCGGCGTGCACGATCGCGGCGTGGGCGCTGGCGCCTGGTCATCGTTCGGTTCCCTGGCGGGTCGTGCCGATCACCCTGGCGTACCCGCTCGTCTGGGGTGCGTTCACGCTGTGGCGCGGCCCCCTCATCGGCTGGTATCCCTATTACTTCCTCGACCCGCGGCAGGTCAGCGGGCCGGCGGAGTTCCTCGCGTTCTCGGGGGTCGCGCTCGCGGTCTTCGCCCTGGTCGCCTCCGGGCTGGTGCTGATCAGTCGGATGCCGACGCGGGAGGCATGGCGTGCTCCCGCACCTGAGGCGCACGGGCACCCGGATCGTGCCGAGCTCGCCGTGAGCGCGCGTCAGGGCGCATAGATCGCGAGCGACGCCAGGGCCGACTCGAGCCCCTCGGTGTCGTCGAGACCCGCGAACTCCTCAGCGGCGGCACCGCCGACGATCCCGACCAGGATGTTCTCCCCTGTCGCCGGTCGCAGGTTGATCCAGGTTCGGATGCCGACGTCAGCGCCCACCGTGTGCCAGATCGCCGCGTCGGTGTCCCAGAACGCTTCGTCGAACTGCAGCCAGATCGTCTCGATGCGTCCCATGCCGAGCGCGCCGATGGCGGTGCGGTTGACGAAGGGCAGCGGCGGAACGAACTCCAGGTCCTGTTCCTGCAGCACGCCGAGCGGCACGGTCACCACGACGCGGTCGAACGAGAGCGCCTCACCCGTGCCGAGGCGCACGCTCACGCCGGTGTCGTCGTGCGCGATCCTGCTGATCGGCGAGGAGAGCGAGACCTTGACGCCGTCGAGTGCGTCCTCGACGAGGGGGGTGAGATCGTCGCGCGCACCCAGCACCGGAGCCGTCGGAAGCAGTGGCGGGAACCAACTGGACAGCTCTGCGGCATCCGCTCCGGCCGTGGTCGCGAGGTAGGCGAGGAGCGCCGCTGTCGATGGGTCCTCGGGGTCGCCGCCTGCCTCGGTGAGCGCCTCTGACAGGGCGACATCGGCGGGGGCTGCCTGCGCCTTCTCGATCGCGGACTGCAGCGGCTGGGCGTCGACCGGGTCGACATCGCCGTCGGGCGTGTGCCACTGCTCGGGGGTGAGATCGACGGTGCCGATCTCCCACGTCTCCATCCGGCGGCGCAGGTCTTCGTCGGCCTCGCTGAAAAGCCAGGCGCCCAGCTGCACGGGCATCGGCCAGGAGTCGTCGGTCACGGAATGAATGCGGCCACCGATGCGATCGCGTGCTTCGAAGAGCGTGACCTGCAGGTCGGCAGCTGCCAGGCGGGCGGCGACGGTCGCGCCGGCGAGCCCTGCGCCGATGACAGCGACGCGCTCCCCGGCCTCGGCGACGTCTTCGATCTCATCCGCCGCGCGCGCTCCGGAGCGGATCGCGCCGCGCATGGTGCCGGGTTCGTCGGCATCCGTCGCCTCACCGGCGAAGAACAGACGGTCGCCGACGGGCCGGGCGAGCTGGGACCGGGTCTCGGCAAGGACACCGACCGGGGTGAAGCTGACCGCGCCGTAGGAGAACGGGTCGGTGGTCCACGCGCTGCGGACGCGGGCCGAAGGCTCCGGGACGCCCGGCTGCGGCTTCGGGTCCCGGGTCGGCGTCGGGGTGGGCGTCGGCTCCGGGTCCGGTGTGCACGACGCCAGCAGCACCGAGACGGCACCGACTCCGGCGCCCATGAGCAGAGTGCGGCGCGTGATCCTCATCGTGTCGCCACTTTATCCCGCCCGGGTGGTTCGGGCGACAGCATCCGGGGCTCCGTGCCCGCCCGGGCGCGTGAACAACTCCTCGAGAACGTTCGCTCCGCGGCAGAAACCGGCCGATCCAGAGCGGATCGGCCGGTTTCTGAGGAGTTGTGCACGGTCAGACGGTGAGCAGCTCCTGCTCGAGTCGCGCGTACGACGCCTCCATGCCGTCGGCCATGCCGGTGGCGAGGATCATGTCGCGCGTCTCCTTGTCGGGGTACTCGATGAAGAGCGTGATGAGCGTCGCGCCGTCCTCCTCGTACAGGTTCAGGTCGTTGAGCGTCTCGACAGGCATCCCGATCATCCGCTCTGTCTGCACGGACCGGCGCGGGGCGTCGATCACCAGCGCCTCGCCTTCGAATCCGAACGGCTCGCCCTCGGTGTCGCCGACCGGCGCCCAGGAGTTGCGGTACGTCTGACCGACCTCGGTGGCGACGATGCACTCCGTCATCTCCCAGCCGTCAGGGCCGAGCAGCCACTGCTTCATCAGCTCAGGGTCGTTGTGCGCACGCCAGACCAGCTCGCGCGGACCCTCGACGAGGCGGGTGATGCGCACGTGGGTGTCGTCCACCAGCTCGACGTTCGTGCCCTTGCCCTGCGCGTAGTCGCGTAGGTCCTGCAGCACGACATCGAGCTGGTCGATCGCCTGACGGTATCCCTCCGCGGCACCCATGTCGACCGCCTGCTCCAGCGCATCGGCCGAGTCGAAGTGACTGACGTTCGTGAAGCGGGTGCCGGTCGCGGTCGCTTCGAACGTGAACTCGGCGCGCATCGCCGGGAAACCGTCGAACACGGTCCCGTCAGCGTCGACGAACGCATCGAGGAACGTCAGGCTCCGCGGGCCGTCGATCGAGAGGAACTCCCAGTCGCCGTAGGACTTCTCCTGTTTCGGCGAGGTCATGTGGTACCTCGCATGACCTCCGACGGTCAGGTCGAAGGCCGTGAACGTCGCCGGGTATCCTGGCGGGCCCCAGAAGCGCTCGAGCTGCGCCGGGTCGGTGAACGCGTCCCAGACTCGCTCGACCGGTGCTTCGAAGTCGGCGGTCAGGGTCAGAGTCCGCTCTTGCGGATCGGTGGTGACATCTGTGACGGGCATGTCGGTCTCCTTCAGGTTCGGCGGATGGTGTCGATCAGCGGGTGTTCGTGGGTTTTGCCGGCTCAGCCAGCAGATCGTCGAGACGGGCGATGCGCGACCGCCACAGCTCTTCGTATCGGGCGAGGAGCGCCCTGGCGCGGGCGATCATCTCGGGGTTCGCGCGGACGAGCCGCTCGCGTCCCTCGGCGCGCTTGACGATGAGATTCGCGGCTTCGAGCACGGCCACATGCTTCTGCACTGCTGCGAACGACATCTCGTATTCGGAGGCGAGGGTCGAGACGGACTGCTCACGCTCGATCGTCCGGCGCAGGATGTCGCGCCGGGTCGACGTCGCCAATGCGTGGAACACACGGTCGACCTCCGCTTCGCTGAGTTCTCTTTGTACAACCATTTGGTTGTAGATTACAGCGAAGCGGATGCCGTGTCAAGAGGAGAGCTGGCTCAAGGGTTTCGGTCGCTCACTCGAGGATCGGCTCGCGCCTCCTCCAGAAGACGGATGTCATGAAGATCCACTTGCCGAGGTGCGTAACCCGTGCGAAAGCGCAGCTGCTGCTCGACCGACAGGCAAGGGATCGAAAGCCCTTCTATCCTCCCGGTGGCGAATCCGTCCGCCGAGTAGTGGAAACCGTCCCCGTCGGGCGCCGCCTGATGGCCGCTGCCGTCCTCCCCGAAGGTCACCGGATGGATGTCGACGACTCGACCATCAGCCGCTGTGAGTTCCAGCCGCGATGGCGACCAATCCGTGGTCACGACGAAGCCGCGCTCGTGCAGGAGACCGAGCAGGGAGCGCAGGTCCCGGTCATCGACGGCGAGATCCACGTCGCCATGCACCCTCGTCTGGCGCCCCACCGTGGCATCCACCGCCCATCCACCGGCCAGCCACACTCGGACGTCGGCATCGGCGAACGTCCGGAACAGTTCAACGACCTGGCTGCTCTGCACAGTTCTCCCTCGTTCCGAGCATGGCCAGCGAGTGGTTCCCGCAGGCATCGAGGAAGTACTGGTCCCCCTGTAGCCCGATGGTGCGTTTCATGAGGATTCCTTTCTCTCACCACTGCCACGAACGCACCACCCCGGATTCGACAGACTGTCCGAATCAGGACGACCGCCGTGCGCGTCGGGGCGACGTTGCGATTCGTCTCGCCGTTCCGGTGAACGCCTCGGCCTCGGCGGTGCGCTAGCGTCCCCGTCTGCGGTCACTGCCTGCGGGACGATCTGCGGCCCGGTCTCACCCGTGTATGGATCGAACGTGAGCGGAGCACCGCCCCGGGGCATCGACCCTGCGCGCGGCGAGATCGACGTCTCCGTGTTCTCGTCGTCGGACAGGTCACCACAGGAAGCACGCCCCCAGGACGAAGAAGCAGAGCATCAGCATCCCGAATGCGTTCACGAAGAGGTTTCGGCCGAGATCCCGGGCGCGGAAGTGCATGACGATCGCCACCACGAAGTAGGCGATCAGGCAGCACGTCGTCAAAAGGGCGAGGAGGGGAATCCAGATCCCGGCGATCAGGCCGGCTACCGCGGCGAACTTGATCGGCGAGATGATCGGCCAGTGCCGACGGGGAAAGCGAACGTCGGTGAAACACTGCGCGATGAAAGCCACTGGTTTCAGGCAGAGGACCCCATCGACGGCAGTGACGGCGGCGAGCACGATGAGCGGCCAGATCGGCTCGGGGCTCATCAGCCGACTCTCGACGAAGTCGACGTCTCGACCTCTGCATCGAATCTCATATTCACCCTTCGCTTGGTCATACCATACAGTATGGTATGACCAAGAAGGTGTGCTTGTCGAGAGACGTCATCTGCCAGCGATCGCCAGTTGCGCCGTGGACATCCGCGCGTCGTCGTCCAGCAGGTGCAGAAGTCAAAGGTCGACACCGTCGAGCTCCACGATCTTCGGAGCGCTCATAGCCGTTTCTCCTGTTCTTCATCGTCGCAGCCACGGGTGGTGAGGTGGCGAGGGCCGCGTGGTGGGCGGCAGGCCGGGGATGTCGAGTGGTACGTTGCCGCAGTGAGTGACGCGCGAGATCGATGGTTGGACGAAGGCATCCAGGTGCTGACGGAGGGCGGAGCGGCGGCGGTTCGCATCGACCGCATAGCGATTCGCGTCGGACTGTCCAAGGGCTCGTTCCACCACCATTTCGACGGTGCGGAGGGCTACAAGCGAGACCTGCTCGGGTACTTCGAGCGCCTGTCCGTCGAGGCGCTGAACTCGTCCATCGCGGATGCCGGCCCGACCGCTTCGGCGCGGGAGGTGCTGGCGCATCTGACGGCCGCGCTGCGCCGCGAGGGGCCGGGGCTCTACACGCCGCGGCTGGATGGTGCCGTGCGCGCATGGGCATCGTCGGACGATGACGCCAGGGCGGTCGTCGCTCGCGTCGATCGGGCCCGGCTCGACGCGCTCGAGGCTGTGTGGCGGCGCGTCGCCGGGGACAGTGAGCGGACGCGACTGTCCGCGCTGCTTCCGTACCTCCTGGCACTCGGAGCGGGGGCGATCGTCCCGGCCGTGGACGCAGACGACCTTCGTGGAATCTATGAGATTCTCCTCCCGCTGGTTCCTGAGCAGTAGGCCTGTCCCAGGGGTCGGCGAGCGGTGATGCCTGTCCCGTGTCGCATGAGCGTGGATCATACGATACCGTATGGTAGGGATAGGAGTTCAGATGCGATCGTCGAGAACGCCGGAAGGCGAGGATCCGTTCCGAACGGCTGTCGTGACGGGCGCGGCGACCGGCATCGGGCTGGCGGTCGTGCGAGTTCTCGCCGCACACGGGTGGCACGTGATCGGCACTGCTCTCCCCGGGCAGCCGACGCCCGACGTCGACGGGAGCCGCGGCGTGGAGTTCCTCGAGGTCGACCTCGCCGACGAGGCCTCCCGCCAGCACCTGATCGCCCTGCTCGCCACGCAGGAGCGTCTCGACGCCGTCGTCAGCAGTGCGGGTATCGCCGTACCCGCTCCGATCGAAGGAGTGCCTCTCGACGAGCTCCGGCGACAGTTCGAGATCAACACGATCGCGCCGCTCATGCTTGCTCGCGCCGCCCTTCCTCGGCTTATCGACGTTCGCGGTCGATTGATCTTCATCGGCGCGGGTCAAGGTCGGGTCGCGCTTCCGTTCGGCGGACCGTATGGGGCCAGCAAGGCCGCTTTGGCGGCGATGACCGATTCTCTGCGTGCGGAGATCGCGGATACCGGAGTGACCGTCAGCCTGATCGAACCGGGCGCCGTCCGAACCGCGATCCTCGAAGAGAGTCGCGCCCGCGCATCCGCCCTTCTCGGCGAGCTCCCGACGGCGATGGCCGACAGATATCGCTCTCCGCTGGAGGCGACCTTCGCGCGATCCGAGAAGGCGTTCCGGCGGGCGAGTACTCCGCAGCGGATCGCGGAGCGGATCGTTCGAATCCTCGAGGCGCCCGCACCGAAACCCCGGTATCTGATCGGACGCGAGGCCGTCGCGCTCGCTTTCGTCGCGCACCTCCCGGCGAGATGGCGCGCACGGCTGATCGCACGCCTCATGACATGACCGCCGCGTTCACGACCCGAGGAGCGGAGTCACTCCCCGTGTCAGCACACCAGCGGCCCGGATGAAGGCCAGCAGCATCAGCACGCGTCCCGCAGCGCGTGCGTAGACGATGCCCACCAGACTGTCTCCGATTCTGACGCCGGCGAGGCGCGCGATCATGAGCGCAACCCATATCCAGGGCTCGAGAGCGGGCATTGCGGCAGGAACGAACCAGAGCTTCGTTCCGAGAGAGAGAGCAGACCGGTCGCCAGGAAGACGGGTTGAACGGTGGCAGCGAACGATCGCTGCTCCCATCCCGTGATCCACGCGGCGATGTCCGAGCTTGACTTTGCCACAGTGTCAAGCGTCAAGGTGGTCCCATGTACAGCATCGGAGAGTTCGCAGCGTTCGGACGTGTCAGCCCGCGCATGCTCCGGCATTACGACGCGATCGGGCTCCTCAAGCCCGCCCATACCGATCCTTCCGGATACCGGCGGTACGGGGTCTGGCAGCTGCCCGACCTCTATCTCATCGCCGAGCTGCGGGACCTGGGGGTCGGACTTCCCGCGATAGGCCGGGTCTTCGCGTCCAGCGACGCTGACTCAGCTCTTCGCTCAGTACTCAGCGAGCGCCGGACAGACCTGCTCGCCTCCGTGGACGAGGACAAGCGGCGACTCGACCGCATCGACCGGCAGCTATCGACGATAGGAGTACCACCCATGAACGACCGCATCGAATACACCCCGGTCAACGAGCTCACCGTCTACGCCGCACATGCTCGCGCGGTGGGCGGTGGACCCGAGCGCATCGGCGAGACCATCGCGACGCTGATCCCGCAGCTCGACGCGGCGCTGGAGGCGGCGGGGCGTCCGATGATCGAGCCGGGCATCTTCTGGTACGTTCCCGTGGAAGGTTCCGACGATGTCGAGGTGCACGTCTCATACATGGCGGAGCCCGAGACGGTTCCCGGGCCCGGCTACGACGTCGTGCGGCTGCCCGCGGCACCGATGATGGCACGGCTCCGCCACCACGGCGACATGACGAAGATCAACGAATCGTGGGCGGCGTTGATGACGCGGATCGTGGCGGACGGATACGCGATGCTCTCACCGTCTCGCGAGGTGTACGTGCATGCGCCCGGTCACGTGCCCGGCGAGGACTGGGTCACCGAACTTCAGGTACCTGTAGTGGCTCGGACTTGACCTCAACCTGATTCGAGGTTGTTCGCTGAGTTCATGCACGCGATCGTTCTACACGCTCCCGAGAAAAGTCGCGACGGGCGTTCCCGTGTGCGGAGAATCCTCGACGATCGCGTCGACCGCGTAGACGTCCCGCAGCAGTTCGGAGGTGACGACATCCGCCGGGGGTCCGGCTGCGCGCACGCGGCCTCCGTCGATGACCACCACCTCGTCGCAGAAGCGGGCCGCCAGGTTGAGGTCGTGGAGCGCGGTGACCACGGTCATGTCCAGCGACGCGAGCAGCCCGAGCACCTCGAGCTGGTAGCGGATGTCGAGGTGGTTGGTCGGCTCGTCGAGGACGATGACCTCGGGCTCCTGCGCCAGCGCCCGGGCGAGCTGCGCCCGCTGCTGCTCCCCACCCGAGAGGCTGCGCCACGAGCGGTCGCGGAACGATGACATCCCGGTCAGATCGAGGGCGCGGTCGATCGCACGACGGTCGTCACCGTCGAGGGCTCCGAACGTGCGGCGGTGCGGAGTGCGACCGAGGGCGACCGTGTCCTGCACGGTGATGTCCTCGTGCACCTCCGGCGATTGCTCGACGATCGCGAGCCTCCGGGCAACAGTGCGGCGGCGCATCCCGCGGAGGTCGTCACCGCCCAGCAGTACCACGCCGGCATCAGGCCTGCGGAGCCCCGCGAGCACGCGCAGCAGCGACGTCTTCCCGGCTCCGTTCGGTCCGAGAATCCCCAGCACCTCGCCCGACCGCACGGCGAGCGAGACCCCGGAGAGGATGCCGGTGCCCCCGGCCGACCAGACGATGTCGCGCGCCTCGAGCGCCGTCATCGCGCGGCCGCCTTGCGCAGCACGATCGCGAACATCGGTGCACCGAGGAGCGCGGTGATCACTCCGACGGGAATCTCATGCGGCGCGAAGGCGACGCGCGCGAGTCCGTCCACCCAGATGAGGAAGATCGCGCCTCCCAAGCCCGACAGCGGCAGCAGCATCCGATGGGCGGGTCCCGCGAGCAGACGGACGATGTGCGGCACCAGCAGACCGATGAACCCGATCGCACCGGATGCCGCGACAGCGGCCGCCGTCATCAGCGCGGTGAGCACCATGAGCGCCACCCGCGCGCGAGCCACGTCGATGCCGAGGGATGCCGCCGTGTCCCAGCCGAAGGTGAACGCGTCGAGCGCCGGGGCGAAGAGCAGGCAGAGCAGCGCGCAGACCACGATGACAGCGGATGCCACGGCGAGCGGCTCCCACCTGGCACCGCCGAGCGAGCCGAGCAGCCAGTAGGTGAATCCGCGCGTCGAGTCGGCGTCGCCGTTCAGCATCAGCACGAGCGACGTCACCGCCGAGAAGAACTGCGACACGAGCACCCCGGTCAGCACGACTCTCGCCGGATTCGACACGCGACCGCCGCCGATCAGGACCAGGACGATCGCGAAGGCGAGGATCGCGCCGGCGAACGCTCCCATGGAGAGGCTGACAGCGCCGGAGCCGAGACCGAGGATCATGACCGCGACGGCGCCCGTCGACGCCCCCGAAGAGACGCCGAGCAGATACGGCTCCGCCAGCGGGTTGCGCGTGACCGACTGCAGCACGGCGCCGGAGACGGCGAGCCCCATACCGACCGTCGCCGCGAGCAGCACCCGCGGCAGCCGGGATTCCCAGATGAGCGCGTCGATGAGTGGCGGGGCCGGCTCGACGGGCGCCAGCATCCCGAGGCCGATGTGCCGGAGAACGATCGCGAGAACGTCGAGGAAGCCGATGTTCGCCGTGCCGATGAAGGAGGCCGCGATGACGGACGCCCCGAGCCCGACGACAAAGACCACGATGATCGCCGACGCCCCCAGCCGCCGCCCGCGACGCCGCGACGTCTCGATGACCGGCACGTCGAGCGTCGGCGGGACGACCGGATCACCGGCCCGCACGGCGCCCCACGTCTTCATCGCCGTGCGAGCACGACGACGTCGTCGTACAGCCGCCAGATCACGCCCGTCTCCGCGAAGCCGGCGGTGCGCAGTGCGCTCAGATGCAGGTCGAGGGGCGCGTGCGGGGTCGGCGGCCGGTCGGCGAAGCGGCGCGTCCGTCCGGCTTCGTGCGCGGCGAGCACCGGGTGGGCGACAGCATCTGTCCACCACTCGTCCCAGG
>JAESFY010000128.1_pt1 | contig 38500 bp, 34 predicted proteins | sample 9266201 | NCBI WGS metagenome assembly JAESFY01 (sample SAMN14515071, study PRJNA621656) | algae metagenome | isolation source: Nodosilinea sp. WJT8-NPBG4 and co-occurring heterotrophs from soil, lower... | place: USA: Pinto Basin, Colorado Desert, California | collected 2006-05-27 | reverse complement strand
CTATTTTTTAGCGTTCAACGCTGATTTATACAGGTGCTGCATGGTTGTCGGCAGTTCGTGTTGTGAAATGTTTTGTTAATTCATTTAACGGACGCAACCCTCGATCTTACTTCGGCATTTATAATGTTGTTTGTTTTTAATAACATTACATATACGGTGGGATTAAGTTAATTCAAAATTGATTGAAAGGGGCGGAAGTCAAATCATTATGGCCTATATAGGTTGGGCTACACACGTACTACAATGGTAATCACAACGTGAAGCAAAAACGCAAGTTTTAGCTAATCATTAAAAATTTACCTTAGTTCAGATTATTCTCTGCAAGTCGAGAATATGAAGTAGGAATCGCTAGTAATCGCAGAATAGGACGCTGCGGTGAATACATTCTCAATCTTTGTACACACCGCCCGTCACGCCATGGGAATTGGTTTGGTTAGAAGAAATACAGATTAAATTCAAATTTGCAAATTGATGGATTTTCTTTTGCAAGTTGATTTAACTCTTGTTTCGACAATTAGATTAAGGACTGGGGTGAAGTCGTAACAAGGTAGCAGTAGGGGAACCTGTTGCTGGACAAAATATTAACTTGGGAATAAAAAAAACAATTTTATAAAACAATAATTAATCTAAAAAAATGATAAACTTTAATAAACTTTATAATAACGCAACTAATTTATTTACCGATAATCGCTGATTATTTTCTACTAATCATAAAGATATTGGTACATTATACCTAATATTTGGCGGTTTTTCCGGAATTTTAGGAACAATCTTCTCTATGGTTATAAGACTGGAATTGTCTGCTCCAGGTTCGCAGATATTAGCGGGTAACAGTCAATTGTACAACGTGGTCATTACTGCTCACGCTTTCTTAATGATATTTTTTTTTGTTATGCCTGTCATGATAGGTGGTTTTGGAAATTGGTTTGTTCCTTTAATGATTGGAGCACCTGATATGGCATTCCCTAGACTTAATAATATAAGTTTTTGGTTATTGCCTCCTTCGTTGTTTTTATTATTATCCTCATCTCTTGTTGAGTTTGGTGCGGGTACGGGATGAACGGTTTATCCTCCACTTAGTTCCATAGTTGCACACTCCGGTGGTTCGGTTGATCTTGCTATATTTAGTCTTCATCTGGCTGGTGTTTCTTCTTTACTAGGAGCCATAAATTTTATTACAACTATATTTAATATGAGGGTTCCTGGATTGTCTATGCATAAAATGCCTTTATTTGTTTGATCTGTTCTAATTACTGCATTTTTATTATTATTTTCCTTACCGGTGTTGGCGGGTGGAATAACCATGCTTTTAACTGACAGAAACTTTAATACTAGCTTTTTTGACCCTTCTGGTGGTGGTGACCCTATTTTATATCAACATCTTTTTTGATTCTTTGGTCATCCTGAAGTTTATATTTTAATACTTCCGGCTTTTGGTATAGTTAGCCAGGTCATCGGAACTTTTTCAAACAAATCTATTTTTGGTTATATAGGAATGGTTTACGCAATGTTATCTATAGGTGTTTTAGGTTTCATAGTTTGAGCTCACCATATGTATACTGTAGGTCTTGACGTAGATACCAGAGCTTACTTTACAGCCGCTACAATGATGATAGCTGTTCCTACAGGTATAAAGATTTTTAGTTGAATAGCCACATTATGGGGAGGCCAAATCGTGAAAAAGACCCCGTTACTTTTTGTTATAGGTTTCCTTGTGCTATTCACCATAGGTGGATTGACTGGTATAGTTCTTTCTAACGCCGGTCTTGATATTATGTTACACGATACTTACTACGTGGTTGCGCACTTTCACTATGTTCTTTCAATGGGGGCTGTTTTCGCTTTCTTTGCAGGATTTTATTATTGATTTTGAAAAATATCCGGATACACTTATAGCGAGCTTTATGGAACCGTACATTTTTGATTAATGTTCATAGGCGTAAACGTGACTTTTTTCCCTATGCATTTTGTTGGTTTAGCTGGTATGCCTAGAAGAATACCTGATTATCCTGACAATTACTACTACTGAAACATACTTTCATCGTTTGGTTCTATCATATCTTCCGTTAGCGTCGTTGTATTTTTTTATTTAATTTACCTGGCATTTAACAACAACGTTGCTCCAGCGTGAATTAACAAATTAACAGATTCAGTAGTATCCTATGTCAATTCGATTTCTACAAGAGCTACTGTCGCAGCTCACTCCAATTTCGTGTTCTCATTTGGATTAGTAAAATTAATTAAGGTGTTGGTTTTAACAATATTCGCTGTTTTCTCTTTTAGCGGCTTTGATTGCGAAATTAATCATAGAAACAATTGACTTATCACCGTAATATTGGCTTGAATATTGATGTTAATGTGACCTGCTGAAGACGAAAATGACTCCGAGCCTAACGCATTTTGTGTAAGTGATCACACAGATTTTTGAAAGATAGGTAGTCAAGATCCAGTAACCCCTATAGCTTACGGTATAATTAAATTACACGATCACATTCTTTTTTTTTTGGCCGTTATAATCTTCATAGTGGGTTATCTTCTGTATTCTACTTACAAACAGTTCTATTATGGATCTTTAAATAATGACTGAATCGACACTTCAGTCGCTAAATTTCCTTCTTTAATTTCTTCTTTAAAACAAAGGTTAAATTTTAACGTTGACAATCGAACTTACAACATTAATCACGGAACAACCATCGAAATTATTTGAACTGTTCTTCCCGCTGTGGTTTTACTCTTAATAGCGGTTCCATCTTTTGCCCTATTATACGCCATGGACGAAATAATCGATCCGGTTTTAACCATTAAGGTCATCGGACATCAGTGGTACTGAAGCTATGAATACTCAGACTATTCCGTCGTTTACGCAAACAAGCTAAGCGACTACAACACTCTTGAGGAGATCGCTGTTTGAGACATGCTGTACAAAGAGGCTGGCCTTCTTAAACCTCATCAAAGCCTGCTTACCGGATTGTTTGACGCTGTAACAATTCCAGAAACAACCATTAAATTTGACAGTTACATGGTTCATGAAGCTGAACTAAATCTCGGTGACTTAAGGTTATTAAAAACAGACATGCCTCTTTTTTTACCTAAAAACACCCACATACGTCTACTGGTTACTTCTTCTGATGTGCTTCATAGCTGAGCGGTCCCTTCTTTTGGAGTCAAAATTGACGCCGTTCCGGGAAGATTAAATCAAACTTCAATTTACGTTAAAAACACTGGAACTTTTTACGGTCAATGTAGTGAGCTTTGTGGTGTCAATCACGCGTTTATGCCAATAGAGGTTTATGTGGTTAATCCTATTCATTTTTACAATTACATATACATATATTTCAAAAGCTTTGACCCTTCAAAACTTTAGTTAAATTTTTGAAAAGAAAAAAATGAAACTTCTTCGGGACAACCTGACTAAATTTGTTATTGCAATAAACAACTCTGCTTTGTTTGTCTCATTAAGGAGTACTAAGTTGTATAAGGTTTTGATCAATTTTAGGTCAAAAATACGTTCTTCGCTGTTGTTTTTTAGCCTTTTTGTTTTATGGGGCTCTTTTTCGATGAGTGAAAATATTGAGATGTTTACTGTTACAGCGTCGTCTTTTCGATTTTTGTCTCTTTTTTTTATTCTTATACGTTATCTACAAACTAACGTTATTAGTGAAAGGTCAGTAAGAAATGCTAATCGGTGAATTGCTTATCGTCAATACGTAGCTGAAAAATATCAAATAGTATATATATATTCCATAAAACGTTTTACTTGAATAGTGATGCTACCTTGTTCAATTTTAGTTTTAGTATATGAAATGAATACGGTTATACCGGTATTACTTATTTTACCGTGATCGTTCTGTCAGTTAATAATTTGTTATTACGCGCTAAAGACACCTTTTCCTGAAAGTCTTCGGTGGCTTCGGCCATTGGCACAGACATTGCATTAGGGTCAGCACAAGATAGGGTGTCTTATTTTGGTTGTGCTCTGCAAGAAATTGCGGATACGACAAGTCAGGATTCATAAATCCTGACGGCACCTTAGATCGTTCCAAAGTTCACAAAGCTTATACCGACTGGGAGAGTGGTCCTGCTAGAGCGCGCGAAAGCTTCTCGAGGAGAGGTTAAATCAACAGGATCAAGAGATAAGGTCTTTGTACGACAGATTGGAGTCTTACGAAAAGGAGGTTTCGATTAAGTAAATGCCTTTTTCGCTTTGTGTTATAGTTCGCATTTTTTTATCTTCTTAACAAAATCATCTGAAATCGTTTCGAACTCAGCCGATAAAAATTGTTAAGGTAAACCTATTTGATTTATAAATTGAAAAGAGTTTACTTCTCGAGGCTTTTTTTAATAATTTTAATTTTTTATGCACAAATTTTATAAACAGAGAATTTATAAAAAATACAAAGACGAAATTTGAGGAAAGCTTATTTTATCTAACAAATTTTCTTACAACAAGAGGTCAATTCTTTTAACTTACAAAGACAAAGTTGTTAAGAACTTCATTAGAGTCAGAACCAAGTATAAATACTTTAGAAAAGGATTTCTTAAGAGGCTACGTTACGGTCTATTTGCATCAAAGAAGATTTTAAGGGCTAAGAGAATAGTAAACTTTTACCTTAAATCTCAACATTATAGAAAGCTTAGACACGTTAATAGATTTGTCAGAAAGCTGGCTCCCGTTCCGAAGCCTTACTACAAGGTTATTAGAAGGGGAAGGTTCAGGAAAAGGATTTTCATCAGGCCCCCAAAAAGAAAGCCAATTGTCAGATCTTTAAAAAACCCGGAGTTTTTGAGTTTACTGAAAAAAAGAAAGGCTTTTAAAAAGTTCAAAAGCTTGCTGCGTTACAACGCGCTATTGCTTAGCGTTAAAAAGTCAAAAAGGTTTAGCGGTTTGAAATGTTCCAAAACACCATTTTTGTTTGTTGCTTCCAAAATTTTACCTAGCCCATCCCACTCTACTAGAAATTTTAAGAAATACAGGTTTTTTCTCGACTCTAATAACCTTACCTTCACCCTTAAAAGAAAATTCAATATAAAACGAAAAAAAGTTTTCTTCTACTCAGTTCATATAGCTTCTCCTAGAAAAAAAATAAAAAAATGGTCAAATTATGGGCTTAAGGTTATGTATTACAAAAAGATTTCAATGTTTTTTGGTTTTAAAAAGATTTCAAAATTTTTGAATTTCTACAACATGGCGCAATCCGGATGGAGTAGAAACGAATTTTTGTCGTTTTTAATTCTTGAGGGGAGGTTGGAGAGCCTGCTGTTTCGAATAAACTTTTTTCATTCGATATACTTCGTAAAAAAGTTTATTGAGAACGGAAATGTTTATGTTAACAATCGACAAGTCACTAACTCCAATCACGTTTTAAACTTGTCGGAAATCGTTTCAATCAATAAGAGATATTTTAAACACGTTTATTACTTTTTAAAATCAAGGCTCAAGAGAAGGAAGGTGCTGTTAAATCCTCCTTCGTTTATTGAGGTAGATTACAAGTTACTTGTTGCAATGCTGATAAGGTTTCCTAAAGCCGACGATCTGACAAGACCGGTTTCTTTTAATCTTTACACGGACTTTTTAACCGTAAACAAATAAGCTTTAGATTTTAATCTTTTATTATAGGTAGCTCAGTGGTAGAGCGATGGTCTGAAAAACCATAGGTCGGTGGTTCGATTCCATTCCTACCCATTTTTATACCAAATAAATTTAACTTAAAAAAAATGATTTTAAACTTTTTATTAATAACTTTTTGTGTTCTTTCTTTAATATTTAGTCTTCTTATAATCATATCTAGAAATCCCATACACTCTATCTTATACCTTATACTGGTTTTCTGTAGCGTCACTTTTATTTTAATTATACTTGGTGTTGAGTTTATAGCCATTACGTTTTTAATAGTTTATGTTGGGGCTATAGCTGTTCTGTTTTTATTCGTTGTTATGATGTTAAATATAAAAATCTTGGAGTTAGACGAAACCTTTTGAAAATATTTACCTATAGGCTTCTTTATCAGCAGCATTTTTTTATTTCAAATACTATTTTTAGTATTTGACCTGCAATGGGTTGATTTGTTTTTTGGTGTTAATACTTCGTTATCTATAAAAAGCTTAATGTTTGCGAACGATTTTACTTCAATTTCAGCTTCTTACGTTAACGGGATTTATTCCAACTTTTCTCCTTCAGAAATTCCTTTTAATTCAAACTTAAAATTTATTTATAATAGCTATTGGCTTGTGTTGATAAACTCTTCTAATGAGTATGTACGTTATTTACCTTTTTCATCTGAATTTACCAATACTGAGCTGCTGGGATGGTTGGTTTATACTTACACTTTCTTCATATTTTTGGTTGTTAGTTTGATACTTTTAATTGCGATGGTTGGTTCGATTGTTCTTGTTTTAAATCAAAACGTTAATGTTAAAAGGCAGCTTATATTTAAGCAAACGTTAAAAGATTTGAAGTCATCAGTTGTTTTAAAAAATTAATTAATTAAATATGTATTTACTTGTATTGTTTTTACCTTTTTTAAATTTTATATTTTCTTGTTTATTAGGTAGGTGGGTTGGTAGATTTGTAAAAAATATCTTTGTTTTTAACATGTTATCGTTAACCATAATTTCTTTTTTTTTGTTTTACGAGGTTGGGGTTGAGAAATGTACTTGCTATATAGATTTGGGAACTTGATTTCATCTTGGGGTTTTAAAATTAAACTGAGTATTCTTATTTGATAGTATAACTTCTGTAATGATACTGCTAGTTGTTTTCGTTTCGTTTTTAGTTCACCTTTATTCTATGGATTACATGAATCGCGATCCTTACATAATTAGGTTTTTAGGTTATCTTTCCTTATTCACATTTTTTATGCTTATGCTTGTTACTGCTGGAAATTTTGTTCAATTATTTCTAGGTTGAGAAGGGGTGGGTCTGTCTTCCTACCTTTTAATTAACTTCTGGTACACTAGGCTTCAAGCAAATAAATCTGCCATGAAAGCCATTATAGTTAACAGATTTGGTGATTTTGGAATTTATTTTGCTCTTTTAATGATATTTTTCTTTTTCAAAACATTTGATTTTAGTGTCGTTTTCTCGTTAATTCATGTTATGGTTTGGGAGAATTTCCATTTTCTTATATTTTCTTTTAGACCGGTAGATTTAATGTGCTTCTTTTTGTTTTTAGGAGCTATAGGTAAATCAGCTCAGCTTGGCCTTCACACTTGGTTACCTGATGCTATGGAAGGACCTACCCCTGTTTCCGCATTAATTCATGCTGCCACTATGGTTACTGCAGGAGTTTTTGTTTTAATTAGATGTTCGCCTATACTTGAGTATAGCCCTAAAATATTATTAATTACTTCACTAATTGGTGGTTTAACTGCATTTTTTGCAGGTACGGCGGGTTTGGTTCAGTTTGATATAAAAAAGGTTATCGCTTATTCTACGTGTAGTCAATTAGGTTATATGTTTTTTGCTTGTGGAATGTCAAATTACTCCGTCGGTCTGTTCCATTTATTTAACCATGGTTTTTTTAAGGCTTTACTCTTTTTGGGGGCTGGGTCCGTTATTCATGCACTTTTAGATGAACAAGATATGCGTAGGATGGGGGGCTTGGTTAAATTATTACCTCTCACTTATGTGGCTATTTTAGTTGGTTCGCTATCTTTAACTGGATTTCCGTTTTTGACTGGATTTTACTCTAAAGAGGTGGTTCTGGAGATAGCGTTTTCTAGGTTCAGTTTAAATAGTTTTTTCGTTTATTGGTTGGGTGTGGTAGCTGCTTTTATAACTTCATTTTATTCTATTCGCTTAGTTTACTTGGTTTTTTTTTCCAAAAGTAATTCTTTTTCACGATCAGTGTACTCATCACACGAATCAAATAGTTTTATAGCATACGTTTTGGGGTTTTTGGGGTTAATTAGCATCTTTGTTGGGTTTTTTTTCAGAGATCTGTTCATAGGGTTGGGTACCGATTTTTGAGGCAACTCTATTTTTCAGCTTTATGTAAATTCTGATATTTTGACGGCTGAGTTTTTAGATTTCTATTACAAACTTATCCCTTTAGTTTTTAGTATTGGTGGTATGATCGCCTCTTTTGTCGTTTATTACGTTATTTATCAAATTACTTTTGTCACTATATTTAATAAGTTTTTCAATTTATTATATTTTTTTTTAGTTAAGAAGTGGTATTTCGATTTAATCTATAACAATTTATTTGTATTTAATCTTCTTAACTCCTTCTACTCGATCACTTTTAAGTTGGTAGATAGGGGATTGATAGAATTTTTTGGCCCTTTGAGTATAGTTCGCCTAACTTCATATTTTTCTAGAACTTTAAGTTTTGTACAAACAGGGTACATGTATAATTATATATTTATAATAATTATTTCAATGATCGGCTTCATCAAATTGATCTTAGGCTCTTCGATTAATATGCTTAATTTTAATTTACTTATATGCTGTATCTCAACTATTCTGTTTTTGATTTTCAAAAAAAAATAATTAAATGACAATAATATCTTTCAAATTAAATGATTTTCAATATACAATCAATAATAAATTAACTTTAATACAGGCGTGTTTGAAAAATAAAGTAGACGTCCCTAGATTTTGTTTCCACGAAAAACTTGCTATAGCTGGTAATTGCCGCATGTGCTTGGTTGAAGATTTAAAACAAGTTAAACCGTTGGCGTCTTGTGCAATAAATGTTTCAAATGGCATGTCGATCTATACTAATACGGTTAAGGTTAAAAAAGCTCGTGAGTCAGTTTTAGAGTTTTTGTTGGCCAACCACCCTCTCGACTGTCCTATATGTGATCAAGGTGGGGAGTGTGACTTACAGGACCAATCTTTGGTCTTTGGTAGCGATAGGGGAAGATTCTACGAGTTTAAAAGGTCGGTAGAAGATAAAGACTGCGGACCTTTGATTAAAACTGTAATGAATAGATGTATTCACTGTACTCGTTGCGTAAGGTTTAGTAATGAAGTAGCTGGTGTTAACGTTTTAGGCGTTACTGGAAGAGGTTCGAAAATGGAAATAGGTTTTTATATTGAAAATTTAATGCGTAGCGAATTATCTGGTAACGTTATTGACTTATGCCCAGTCGGTGCTTTGACTTCTAAACCATTTTCATTTACTTCTAGGCCTTGAGAGCTAAAATCTTATAATAGTATTGACATTTTTGACACTATGCATAGCAGTATAAGGGTTGACGTTCGTGGAACTAAAATAATGAGGATTTTACCTCGTGTTAACGAAGATATTAATGAGGACTGAATAACTGATAGGGTTCGTTTTTCGTACGACGCTTTTCGCCGACAAAGATTATTTGAACCGATGGTTGTGGTTGATAAAACTTTTATAAAAATAGGGTGAAGAGGTGCATTTTTTTTATTAAAAAACCATTTCTTTAATTTTTTAAAATACAGCAAATCTGGATTTTTACCTATAAAGCCTTATTTTAGTAATTTTTTAGATTTAGAAGCTTTATACATGTTTAAAAAATTAATTAATATTTCGGGAAATTCTGCCTTTTCTTCGCATCTCGATTCTGGTTTAGACAACAGATTGTTTTATTCTTTCAACACCAAACTAAGTTCAATCTCGGAGGCAGATCTTTGTCTTCTTTTAGGCCTTAATTTAAGAATAGCGGCACCTTTATTAAATGCGAAAATTCGCCAGGCTTATATAAAAAAAAGCTTACCGATTTATGTGATTGGTTATTTTTCGAATTTTACTTATTACTGTAAACATGTTTCAACCAATTACAAATCAGTTTTACAAATTTTAGAAGGTTCTCATTGACTGAGCTCTAAATTTTCAAAAATTAGTTCAAAAAAGCCTTTATTTCTGGTAGCTACGCAAAATGCCCCCGTTTTTCATCATTTTCTTTCTCTTTCCTATACAAATTTAATTTCTGACGGCTGGGTCGGTGTAAATTGTATAACTAATGATAGTTTTTCCTCTAAAGAAATTGCTTTAAATTCCAAACAATCTACTTTAAGTTCCAATTATTCTATTAATTATTTAGTTAACTATGATGAGCCCGACGTTAAGGGTTCAGGTTTTAATATTTATCAGGGACATCACGGAGATTACTCAGCTTCAATAGCGAATTTAATTTTTCCTTCTACTTCGTTTATAGAAAAATCTTCGTTATACTTAAATTTTAGTGGAATTTTACAAAAAACTAAAAAAGTTTTATTCAGTGTTGGAAATTCTCGCGATGACTGGAAAATATTTAACGCGTTAATTCAAGTCATGGGATTTCCTTTTAATTTAAAAAACTCTTTTGAACTAATTTCTTTGATTTCTAAATCAACCCCATTTATTTTGTATAAAAAACCGTCTAACCTTAACATTAAAGTCGGTAAGGTTGACCAGCAAACTATTAATTTTAAAATTGGCTCAATTAAATCAACTACAAACAATTTTTACTTAAGTAGCTCCATTTTAAGAAATTCTAAAATTATGTCGTTGTGTCACAATAGGTTTAAAACAAAAAACTATAATTTTTCTTAAATCCGTTTTTACCCTTACAACCCTAAATCTCAAAATTCCGAGCTCACCTCGCAAATTTCTAATGCAAGCCAATTTAATAATGTGCTTTTTAAACCTTTTTAAACTAAATAAATTATATAAACATGAAGTTAAATTATAGTGATTTTTTATCCAAATTCAATAATTACAATAACGATATACGTTTAGTTGATCTAAACAGTAAATGGTGATATCATAATTGCAGAGTTCATTTCGCCGGCAATCAAAAACACAGCTTCCATATAGTCACTAGGAGCCCGTGACCACTTTATTCTTCAATCGCTGCTCTGATGTTTACTTTTGGTTTAGTTATGCATATGCACAACTATTACTACGGTAGCCTTCTTTCTTTTTTAGGGTTTTCTCTTGTGTTATTAATGATGTTTGTATGATGACGAGACGTAATTAGGGAAAGTACTTTTAGCGGTTATCATACTAAAAAAGTTCAACAAGGTTTAAGATTAGGTGTAATATTATTTATTATTTCCGAAGTGATGTTTTTCTTTTCTTTTTTTTGAGCTTTTTTTCATGCCAGCCTCTCACCTAGTATAGTTTTAGGTTCGGTTTGACCTCCTTTAGGGATTAATGTTTTAAATCCATTAAAAATACCTTTATTAAATACGTTAATTCTTCTTTTATCCGGATTAACCGTAACTTGAAGCCATCATGTCATTCGTGACAAATCTTGACAAAAATTTTTTTTCGCTTCGGATAAAAAAGAAAATTTTTTAGCTCCGTTCGTAGATAATTACATAATCTGCGCATTTGCTCTATTTTTAACTATTTTCTTAGGGTTAGAGTTTACTGTTTGACAAGGATACGAGTATTATAAGGCTTCTTTTTATATATACGATGGTGTTTATGGTTCTACATTTTACATGACCACAGGATTACACGGATTACATGTAATCATAGGGACACTGTTTTTGATAGTTTGCTTTTTTAGATTGATTGATTTACACTTTATATATAATCATCATTTTGGTTATGAGGCGGCGATCTGATATTGACATTTCGTAGATGTGGTTTGAATATTTTTATTTCTTTCAATTTATTGCTGAGGATCTGGTTTAGAAAGCTTTTTTAAATAAAACTTTAGATATGCAACTTTTATTATATTACTTCATTTTTGCCTCGTTTGTGCTTTGAGTTATAACGTTGGGTGCACTATCATTTTTTTTAAACAATTTATCAACAAAATTAAAACTTATAAAAAAAATTTCACTGTTTTTTTCTGTGTTTCAATTTTTGGTGGTAATGCTTTTTTGGGTTATCTTGGATAATTTTAGCGCATTTTCGACCTTCGAGGTGTATAATTTACAGTTTTTTGTTCAGTGAGTGGAAACCTTTAACTTTTACTTCGTAATAGGTATTGACAATATTTCTCTACTATTTTTACTTCTTACCTTTTTATTAACCCCTTTGTGTATTCTAATAAGCTGAAATAGCATAAAATACAAGTATGCGAGTTTTATGTTCTGCCTGGTGGCAATAACTTTTATTTTGTTTAACATCTTTTGTGTTTTAGACTTAATATTCTTTTATATCTTTTTCGAAAGTATACTAATACCGATGTTTATCTTAATAGGTATTTGAGGGTCAAGGCAACGTAAGATTCATGCGGTTTATCAGTTTTTTTTTTATACTTTAATTGGATCTTTGTTTATGCTTTTAGGTCTTCTGGTTCTTTATTCAAACGTTCAGACCACCGACATAAGAATTTTGTACAACACTAACTTTACTTTTTACAGACAATTAGTGCTGTGATTGTCCTTTTTTTTTGCGTTTTGTGTTAAGGTTCCTCTATTTCCATTTCACATTTGACTTCCTGAGGCTCATGTTGAAGCGCCTACGGTAGGGTCGGTAATTTTAGCAGGCGTCCTTTTAAAATTAGGTACGTACGGCTTACTAAGATTCGTTATTCCTATTTTCTGCGATGCCACTTATTATTTTATTCCTTTTGTTTATACGTTGTGTATTTTAGGTATAATTTATACTTGTTGTAGCACAATTAGACAAATAGATCTAAAAAAAATTATAGCATATGCTTCGGTTAGCCATATGGGGTTTGTAATATTGGGGTTGTTTGCATCGAATTTACAGGGTGTGATTGGTAGCGTTTTTATGATGTTAAGTCACGGTATAGTTTCGGGGGGTTTATTTTTTTGCATAGGCTGCGTTTATGACAGATATAAAACCCGTATTTTAAGATATTACAGCGGATTAATATCCGTAATGCCAATATTCAGCCTCTGCTTATTTATATTAATATTGTCAAACATAAGTTTTCCGGGTACAAGTAGCTTCGTAGGTGAGTTTCTTATACTTGTTGGGGTTTTCGAAAATAACCATTTCGCTGCTTTAGTTTCTACATTTAGTATTATATTAACCGCCGTTTATTCAATTTGGTTATATAACAGAATAATTTTTAATTCTTTGACGTCCAAATACTTTTCTAAATTTTCTGATTTTTCACGAAAAGAGTTTATAATAGGTTATACATTCTGTTTTATAACTTTATTTTTTGGATTAAAGCCAAATTATATAATTTCCATGTTAGAACTACCCATTTATAATTTTCTACTATTTAAATAGCCGATGAGCGCATTTTTTAATTTTTTTTCAAACAATATACAATTTAATAACACTGGTGTATTTTATAGTGATATTTACTTTTACCTATTTGAAACATTTTTTATTTTTTCATTAATTTTTTCATTAATTTTTTTCGTATTTGTTACCAATAAAAAAACTGCCGGCTATTACTTTAGGGCTACAGGGGTCTTGGTCAATCTGTTTTGTTTTACTATGTTGCTTTTGCTTTTTTTGGCTTATAACAATTCCATTTATTCTTATAGTATTTTTAATAATTTTTATTATAATGACTCTTCGATAAACTATTTTAAATATTTAATGATAATTTTATGTATCATTTTTCTACCTGCCATTAAGTCTTATTTGTCTTATTTAAAATCTTATGATTTTGAGTTTATATGCATTTTATTTTTTTCATTTTTCAGTAGCATATTGTTACTTAATTCCAACGATATGATTTCCTTGTTTTTTATCATAGAACTTCAAAGTTTAAGTTTTTATGTAATTGTGGCCTCTAAACAGCACTCTTCATTTTCTACTGAGTCCGGATTAAAGTATTTTATACTTGGATCTTTTTCTTCTGGTTTAATGCTTTTTGGTATATCTTTAATATATGGCTTTACTGGATTGCTTTCCTTTTCTGATCTTACTTTATTCAGTTCTGAAATTTTTACTTTATATTTTATTAATAAATTGGTCGCCTCTGGCTTTATTTTGGGGGTTGTTATGTTAACTGTTGGGTTGGTGTTCAAATTTGGAGCTGCTCCTTTTCATATGTGAATGCCTGACGTTTATGAAGGTTCTCCTCTTTTAATAACTGCCTACTTATCCACTTTGCCTAAAATATCCTTACTATTTATATTTATAAAAATTTACTACGTGGTTTTTTTTGAGTTATTTGTTTTTATACAATTGTTATTTATTATGATTTCTGTTTTATCGATAATATGGGGCTCGATTGCTGCTATATATCAAATTAAAATAAAACGTTTGTTAACTTATAGTATGATTACCAATACTTCTTATATGTTTTTAGGGCTTTCTTTATTCGATATAACTGGAGTCTACGTAACTATTTTTTATTTATTATCCTATATTTTTATTATGTTGGGTCTGTTTTTAGGTTTTATCTCTTTAAGGGACAGATCTACCGGTTTACTTATAAAAAAAATAACTATGTTAACCAATTTGTTAGAAAGTAATCCTTACCTTTCCTTATCTATTTTTATTTTGTTATTTTCGTTAGCCGGTATACCTCCGCTGTTGGGCTTTTACGGTAAAATGATTTTATTTTACTTCTCCTTAAAATTAAAATTCTATCTAGTCTGTATCGTATTTGTCATTTTTAGTGCTGTTAGTGTTTTTTATTACATTCGCTTAGTGAAATTAATGTATTTTAATAGGTTGGTTGGTAAAGTATTCTTATCTGAAATTCCATTTCTTACATCCTTAACACTATCGTTTATTACTTTAATAAACTGCATTTTTTTTATTAATCCGAATCTAGTTTTTAAATTAATTTACAATCTAAGTCTTCTTATTTATATTTAAAAAAAATGGCCTTTTCAAAAATTAATTTTACTATAAATCAACTAATCTCTGCTGACTTATTCTTGGGTTATCACACATCAAGTTGGAATGTTAGAATTAATTACTTTCTCCTTGGTAAATATAATTGAACCAACGTTTATAATTTAAACTATACTTATTTTTGTTTGAAAAGGGCTTTGAACGTCCTTATAGATTTAATGTACAGAAAGGGAAAGGTTTGGGTAGTGAACGAAAATTTTGATTTATTTTTTCGCAACGAACTCTTGTTAAGCATTTCTAAAAAACTCCGTGAGATTTATTTCTTTAGCTATAAGTGGTATAAGGGCTTGCTTTCCAACTTCAGGTTTGTTAAAGCGATTTATCCTAAACACTTCCCTCACGCAATAGCGGTCCCTAATTTTTCTAATAATGTTTACGTGGTCAACGAGGCAGCCATATTAAATGTGCCTTCTTTCTGTTTAATAGACACCTCTGAAGATCCGACCAATGCTTTTTATTCGATACCTGCAAACTCTAAAAGCATAAAATCTATCATTTTTTTTTATCTAATGATTGCAAAAGCTGCTTTTTATTCTAAACACATTTCTTCCTCATCTTTCTTATTCAATTCCCAAAAAAAAATAAAGTGAATTTTTAAATCAAGGTTTTCAAAACACTTATATGGTCCTTATAATAAGGAGTTCTTTGATTACGTGGTTTGAAGTTACGCGACTTTAACTAAAAGGCTTGTTGCTCCTTTATTGGGTCTGGGAAAAATCGTTTACAAAGGTCCGAGACGTTTGAAAAGGAATCTGTTTGTTAAATTTTCAACACTTAAATATTTAAATACCTTGCTGTTAGGTTTATCAAAGTTTTTTAAAATGGAATTAGAGCGCTTTAAGAAAATATACCTTATCTATAAGGCTCTACTCAAATTAGTGCTTATTTAAAATTTTTTAATATATATTAAATATATATTAAAAATTTGGTGGATATAACTTAATAGGTAAAGTGGCAACTTGTGAAGTTGTAAATATGGGTTCGAGTCCCATTATTCACCTTTTTAAATTATATTAAATTAAACCGTTTGGCGGAATTGGTAGACGCGATGGGCTTAAAACCTATTTCCTTATGGAGTATTGGTTCGATTCCAATAACGATCACAATTTTTTATTTATAATATATTTTGTTTAATCTAAATCTTTTTTTATATTTTCTTATTACGTTAAGTTTTAAAATCATAGGCGAGTAGAGATTTACAATTAAGCTTACGGCTTCTTTTTTGATAACATTTTTTAAACATATAGTGCTCTTTTTTTTGAACGATACACATAATCCTACAAAGCTTAGTATTTTTAACTCGTCGTTTTTTATGATTAAGTATTTAACGTTTACAAGCTGACCGGTTTTTATTATGTTAAGTTTTGGGTTTTTCGTTTTATTATTTTTAAACATTTTTTTATTTATTTTTTCCTTTTATAAATTTAATCTTTAATCCTTTCAATTTAATTAGGTTAGAATTTGCCTTATTTCATATTTTATCAAATCTATTACTAGACTTTTCTCCTTTTGACATTAACATCACGTATTCGTTTATGTCAATTCTTAAGGTATTATTAAGTTGATCGTAACTTCCTATTTTTTTCTTACTAGAGATGATTGAGTAAGAGTTGAATGGTTTTTTTGTTTTTTTGTTTACTTTAAATTTTATCATTTTTTTAATGTTTCAGCGTATAACCATTTTTAATCACAAATTATTTTATATTATGAAAAATTTAGAAATTATTTTACAAAGTTCTAAAATGATAGGTTCTGGTTTAGCTACTTCAGGTCTAATTGGTGCTGGTGCTGGAGTTGGTATAGTTTTTGGTTGCTTAATTTTAGCTTTCTCTAGAAATCCAAACTTACAAAAAGAGTTATTTAGCTATGCTTTAATTGGTTTTGCGCTAACCGAAGCTATAGGTTTGTTAGCTCTTGTTATGGCTTTCTTAATTTTATTTATTTAGTTTTTTTGTATAGCTTATTAACTAGTAGGGTATCCAAGTTCGGTTAAAGGGAATAGGCTGTAAACCTATTGTCATTTGACTTCACAGGTTCGAATCCTGTCCCTACCATATCAGAATTTTTTTAGATTTTTTAATCTATGCGTTTCATAAAAAAGTATCCTTTGCTGAATATAGTTAATAGCTTTTTAATAGATTATCCTGCCCCTCCAAATATAAGTTATTTATGAAATTTTGGAGTATTGGCTGCTGTTTGTCTCGGTATACAAATTGTTACGGGAATATTTTTAGCGATGTTTTATGTTCCAAATATTGAAAGTGCCTTTTCTAGCGTTCAGTATATAATGAGAGATGTTAATTACGGCTGATTGATAAGATATATTCACGCGAACGGTGCTTCTTTCTTTTTTATATGTGTGTATATTCATATATTTAGAGGTCTTTATTATAACTCTTACATTACTCCTAGAGAACTTCTGTGAAACTTAGGCGTTACAATATTAATAGTAATGATTCTTACTGCGTTTTTAGGTTACGTTCTGCCTTGGGGCCAGATGAGTTTTTGAGCTGCTACTGTTATAACAAGCTTGTTTTCTGCCATTCCTGTAATAGGTGAATACATAGTTATATGGTTGTGGGGAGGATATTCGGTTGATAACGCTACCCTAAACAGGTTTTTCAGTTTACATTACTTACTGCCTTTTGTTATTGCTTTATTATCCTTAATTCATGTGGCTGTTCTTCATGAAAGCGGTTCTAGCAACCCTTTAAACATAGCCTTGACGGTTTCTAACAAAGTTCCTTTTCACCCTTATTTTGTTTTTAAAGATCTCCTAGGTGTCATACTTTTCTTAATAATATTTTGTTACGCCGTTTTTTTTAAACCTGACAGCATTATAGATCCTATAAACAATGTGCCTGCCAATCCTCTTGTTACCCCGACACACATTGTTCCTGAGTGGTATTTTTTACCTTTTTATGCTATACTTAGATCTATTCCTAATAAGTTGGGTGGTGTTATAACTTTAGGTTTGGCATTGATAGTTTTATTTTTACTTCCTTTTATTACAAATAGAGTCTTTAAGGGTTCGTTTTTCGAAGTTTCTAAGGTAATTTTATTTTGAAGCTTTTTGTCTGTTAGTGTCCTTTTAGGTTGAATAGGTTTTAAGCCCATAGAAGATCCTTATTTACTTATAGGACAACTTTTAACTTTGTGCTACTTCTTTTATTTTTTTAGCCTGTCCGTTTTAGTGCCGATCACACAAGCGTACAGCTTTAAAAATGTTTTTCAAAGATAAAGTTTTTTATGTATAATTTTACTATATTTTTTTTATTGTTGTTTTCTTTTTGCATGTTTTTTTTTGGAATTTTAGGTATATTTATAACGAGAAAAAACATAATAATCATATTGGTTTCGATAGAGCTTATGTTGTTAGCGGTAAACTTTAATTTCGCTATATTTTCCGTTTTATTGGAAGATGTGCTTGGTCAGGTTTTTATATTGTACATTTTGACTCTTGCTGGCGCAGAGGCTGCTATCGGGTTGGCAATATTGATAATCTTTTATCGAATAAGGGGTATAATCGCGGTAAACTTCGTCACCTCTTTAAAGGGCTAGGCAACTTTTTGTCTCGTCCCAAACACAAGATGTTTTTAATTTTTAGTTCAATTAATATAAATCTTTAGAATAGTGCAAATAAAATAAGTGTTTAAGTCTAAAAAAAAAAGAGGTTTAAGTGTCATTCGTCGGTGGCTGTTTTTGAGGGCTTAAAGATATTGGGCCTTTGTTTATTAAAATCTAGTATAACCTTTAAAAATGAAAAAATATCAATTTTTAAAATCTAATCTTTTACAAAATCAAAACATAAATGAACTTTTTCTTCAGTATTTAAAAAGCGATAGCAACATAGGTGTTATAAAGAGCATAGTTGATGGTGTTGTTGTTATTGAAGGTCTTTCAAGCGTAAAGGCTGGTGAAATGCTTCAATTCTCAAATGACATTCAAGGTATGGCTCTGAATTTAAATTCTGAGTCCGTATCTGCTGTTCTTTTTGGTGACGAGACAAAAATTAAACCTGGAGAGTACGTTGAAGGTACTGGTAACATTATAAGTGTTTCCGTAGGTAAAGGGTTGTTGGGAAGAGTCGTAAATGCTCTAGGTCAACCGATAGATAATAAAGGACCTTTTGTTGACTCTTCATTAAAACAAGTAGAAGTTAAGGCTCCTGGAATTATCAGCAGACAATCCGTTAACGAACCTATGATTACTGGTGTAAAGGCAATCGATTGTCTTGTTCCAATAGGTAGAGGACAAAGAGAATTAGTTATTGGTGATAGACAAACTGGAAAAACTTCGATTTGTCTAGATGCTATTTTAAATCAAAAATACGAAAACAGCAAAAATAAAAAAAATTCTTTATACTGTATTTACACCGCTATTGGACAAAAAAGGTCATCTATTAGTAAATTAGTTACACTATTAGAAAAAACCAACTCATTAGAATATAGCATTATAGTTGCCGCAACCGCTTCAGAAGCCGCTCCTCTTCAATATTTAGCTCCTTACACTGGATGCGTTATCGGAGAATACTTTAGAGACAACGGAATGCATGCTCTAATTATATACGATGATCTAAGCAAACAAGCTGTGGCTTATCGTCAAATGTCATTATTACTAAGAAGACCCCCTGGTCGTGAAGCTTATCCTGGAGATATTTTTTATCTTCACTCTAGATTATTAGAAAGAGCTGCTAAATTAAATAAAAATTTTGGGGGAGGTTCTTTAACTGCTTTACCAGTTGTTGAAACCCAAGCTGGTGACGTTTCAGCATATATTCCAACCAACGTTATTTCTATCACAGATGGTCAAATATTTCTTGAAACAAATCTATTTTACAATGGTATACGACCGGCTGTAAATGTTGGTTTATCTGTAAGCAGAGTTGGTTCAGCTGCTCAAATTTTAGCTATTAAAAAGTTAGCAGGTTCTTTAAAGCTTGAACTAGCTCAGTATAGAGAAGCGTTAAGTTTTGCTCAGTTTGGTAGCGATCTTGATGAAACTACTAAAAATTTACTTTCCAGAGGTAACATGTTGACTGAATTATTAAATCAAAACAGATACACCCCTATTCCTATTGAAAATCAGTTTGTTTTAATGTATTCTGGTATAAAGGGATTTTTAACAAACGTTAATAATAAGCTTATTAGATCATACGAAAACGAAATGTTTAAAAGAATTTCAACCTATTCATTATTTAGCTCTAATGTTATATTATTATCAAACAACGACTATTATAAAAAAAGAAATAATAACAATATAGTCGCGTTTTTTATCACTTACTTTAAATATATTACTACTAGCGTATTTGGTTTTTCCAAATAATTTTTTAAAAATTAAGCTAATATGACAAGTCTGACTATATTATTTATACTACTTTCTTTATATTTAATATTAAATGTTATTTTAACAGTTGCGTTTTTAACGCTTTTTGAAAGAAAGGTTTTAGGTGCTATTCAAAAAAGAAGAGGTCCAAATTGAACCGGTTTTTTAGGTATATTGCAACCGTTAGCTGACGCACTAAAACTTATACTAAAGGAGAATCCTGTGCCTCAAAACGCCTCCTCGTTTTTATTTTTTGGTGGACCTTTTATACTATTAATATTGAGCTTAAGCGCCTGGTTCGTTATACCTTTTAACAATTATACCGTAATTTCCGACATAAACATAGGTGTATTATATATATTCATGATCTCTTCTTTAAACACACTTAACATTATAGTTGCCGGATGGTCTAGTAACTCTAGATATGCGTTTTTGGGTGCTTTAAGGTCGATAGCGCAAGTTATCGCTTACGAAGTTGTTATAGGGATAATAATCATAAACATAATAGTCTTGAGCGGGTCTTTAAATTTTTTAAAAATTGTTTGGTCGCAGAAAGACTTGTGATACGGCTTTGTCCTTTGAGCACAATTTTTTTTATTTTTTATCGCCATGCTTGCCGAAACTAATAGACACCCATTCGACTTAGCTGAAGCTGAGTCCGAACTTGTTTCCGGTTATAACGTGGAACATAGTAGTGTACTGTTTGCCTTATTCTTTTTATCCGAATACGCCAACATTATACTGTTGTGTCACGTCGCTACTATACTTTTTTTAGGTGGCTGGACTTTACCAGATGCTTATTTTTTTCTGAAATTTCTAGATTCAGATCTATATTTACAGTTAGATCAATTTTTTTATGATTTTCGTTTAAATTTCTACTATGCAACTTGAATCTATCACACATTTGTTTATATAGCGAAGGTTTATATGTATCTTTTTGCTTTCATTTGAGTACGCGCTACCCTTCCCCGTTATAGGTATGACCAGTTAATGAGGTTAGGGTGAAAAGTGTTTGTTCCCATCACAATAGGATTGGTTTTTATTAGCATATCCTTAACTATATTTTTTGACGGCTTTCCGTCTGAGAATGGTTATATAGGAAGCTATTTTTCTCCTGACTCTTTTTAAATTTTGTAAATTTTACGTCGGGAGTAGTTTAAGGGTAAAATGTTATCCTCCAAAGTTAATGATAAAGGTTCGAGTCCTTTCTTCCGTGTTGTACTCTTATTTAATACTACAATTACATAACTAATTATTTAAAAATTACAAAAAAATGAAATTAAATTTAAATTTTGATTACGATAAGTTGTTTTTGAAACAGATAACTATTTTAATTCCCAAATACCATAACAACATGTTATCTTTTTTAACTCCAATTTTGGGTTTGTATGGTATAAATGTAAAAGACTTTATTAACGAGTTTGAGTCTAAAAGTAAATTCATTAACTTTGATGTAATAATTCCGGTTACGGTTAGAATTACCAAAATAAAAACATTTTCGATTGATTTAAGGACACCTTACGTTTCTAGCGTATTAAATTCATTGGATCTACCCTTTAAGGCGCTGAACGTTTTAACTTTTTATAAAATAGTTACTCTAAAATCTTTAAAGGGAAATATCTTGCTGAATAACAATCTTAAGTTAAATTACTCAAACTTAAGGATTTACCTTTCACGCGTATTTAACTTAAATGAAAGTTTACTTATTAAAAGAGATAAATTAGTATATCCAAATTCTTATACTTATTTACGCCTTTCTATAAAAAACACTTTACATTCGTTTTTTTTTATAAATAATATTTCATTTAACGGCAATTACGGTTTATTTGTATCGTTTTACAATTACGACTCTAAGATTGTAAACACAATTAAACTGATTTCTTCTTTATTTAACGTCAAACTATTAAAAATTAAGCCGAAATTGTTATCGGTTTTTCTTCCAAAAATTAAAGGTCAAACTTTTTTTTTTCATTCACGCAGATTCTCTAACCTCAACGCTTTTTTTAATAGTGTAAAGTTTAATCAAAGTTCTTCCTACTTTGATTTATTTTTTAAGATTAATAACAACATACTTTACCCGTCCTTTTTTAATGCTAATTTTAAACGTTCAATTACCGGAGTTTCCGATCAATTAAAGCTTGTTTTTTTATTAAATTTCTTGCTATTAAGAAATTCTCGAGTTTTAAAGAAATTAAATTTAAACTTAACTAAAATACTTTTTTATAAGTCTAGTTAGTAAAAATATTTTGAATTAATGCCAACCTATCACCAAATATTTAGAAAACCTCGCGTAAAAAAAATTCATACAAATAATGTAAAAGCTCTTGAAAAATGCCCTCAAAAAAAAGGCGTATGTGTAAAATTAAGAATAGTAAAACCTAAAAAGCCAAACTCAGCACAAAGAAAGGTAGCTAAATTACGCCTTTCAACTAGAAGGATGATTATTGCTTACATACCCGGACAAGGACATAATCTTCAAGAATACTCTTCGGTGCTTGTCTCTGGTGGTAGAGCTCCTGATTTGCCTGGAGTTAGGTATACTCTAGTTAAGGGTAAGTACGATTTTAGCTGGAAGGAAAGTTTTGACAGGAAAAAAAAATTATCTAAATATGGATATTCAACTAAGAAAAAGTAGTCGATTAGCGACGCAATATTACAAAAATAATTTTTATAGAAATAGGCGCCATAGACTAAACAGACGTAAAAGACGTTTAAGAAGGGGCACAAAGATTAGTTTAAAGAACAAACTTAGGTTATATGTAGCTATCAAAGCTCGCTTTTTAAAGAAAAAATATGGATTCTTTTATTCTAAACATAGAATTGATGCAATAAGATTCAAAAGGTTTCTTTTTTCTTTCTCTTGATATAAAAAACGCAAACTATGAAAAAGAAAATTGAAGTTGGGGTTCAGAAAGTTTTTTCGCATATATTTGAAAAGGTTTTCTAAGATGAGAAGGATTTCTCACTATAATATAGTTTATAATTTTTATAGGACTTATAATTTTTACAAACTATTAAGATCTTTCGTTAAGTATAGTCGGTTAAAAAAAATCTTGCGAAGAAAGCGTAGAGTTTTTAAATCTAAGAAGAAGGTTTACATAGTTAAATTAATAACATCTGACATGGCAGGTTCCTTATCTATGCTATCGAATTTTGTTCAATTAACCATCTCTAGAGGTAAAAAAAAACTTTCATTTAAAATATTCTTGGAGTTCTACACTTTACTAAAGTTTAAATATAAGACGGATTTTCTTATTAAATACTTAGAGTTTTTAGAAAAAGTAAGGCCATTAGTGTATTATAAAACTATGTATATAAGCGGAAAAAAGTATCGAATACCGGTTTTAATGCCAATTCGTAAAAGTTATTTAGTAGCTTTACGTTGATTGATAAATTCCCCTTCGTACGAAAATTCATCAAAAAGGTTGTTTACTTTGGTTGTTGATTCTGTAAAAAACGAGGGGTCGATGATAAAAATTAGAAAGGAACATCATTCTATGATTTATGAAAACAAAAGTTATACTAGATTTTTAAGATTTTTAAAAAAAGGTTTCTAATATGTCTCAATTAATATTTAAAGGTAGTTCTTTTAAAAAATTAAGTTTCGGGTCGGTTTCGATTTCCGGAAGAAATAACTCAGGTAGAATAACTCTTTATCATCGTGGCGGTGGTTGTAAAAAAAAAATTAGATTAATAGATTTTAAAAAATACCTTTGAAACATCTTCGGATTTGTTCATAAAATTGAATATGATCCTAAGCGAAATTCACTTGTAGCTTTGGTGGTATATTCAAATGGTATTATGACTTATTGCTTAGCAAGTGACGGTTTAAACGTTGGAGATTTTATTATGAACGGTGAAAATTCTATTATAAAATCAGGCAATTCAACAATTTTAGATTCAATTCCTATAGGGATTAAAATAAGTTGTCTAGAAATCTATCCCAACTCTGGAGCTCAATTCATTCGAGCGGCTGGAACTTATGCTACCATTATAAGCAAATCAGATAAGATTTGTGTGTTAAAGCTTAAGTCGGGGGAAATTAGAAAAGCAAATTCATTTTGTATGGCTACAGTTGGAATTGTATCAAATTTTAAATACATGTATAGAAATTTTAAAAGGGCGGGTTATTTTAGACTTAAGGGTTGAAAACCTGTGGTGAGAGGGGTAGCAATGAATCCTGTTGACCATCCGCACGGCGGGGGTCAAGGAAAGACTTCAGGCGGTAGACCATCAGTTACTCCGTGAGGGGTGATAACAAAAGGTAAGCCTACACGCAGGAAACTTTCACCTATGGTTATAAAATTAAGAAATAGGTAAATGCGATCAGTTTGAAAAGGTCAATTTTTTAAGAATAAAAAATTTTTAAATAACTCGTCCACACTTTTTAATACAATGTTAAAGAAAAAATTTTATATTTACACGGGCAAAGAGGCTAAATACTTTACTGTTGAGAGGCAATTTATTGGCTTAAAACTGGGCCAATTCGTGTTTACCCGCAAAATGGGTGTGATTCACAAAAAAAAACAAAAAAATAAAAGAGGAAAGAAATAAAATGGGTCACGTAGTTAATCCTATATCTTACAGGTTATATAACGTCAGGTATTGAAATAATAATTGGTTTGTTAACAATTTCGGTAACTTTTCTTATTTAATTAATCAAGACATTTTGCTAAATCGTTTCTGCCGTAAACTTCTTTTAAATCATTACAATTCCGTTTCTGTTGGTCTAATATTTTTAAATTTTAAGGTAATTAGATCTTTTGACAGTGTTAGATTATACTTTTATATTCACGATAGCTTTTTAGATCTATTGTTCGACTCACTGAAAAGAGAGAAAAACTTTTTACTTGTTAGGAAGAGAGTTTTTAGAAAGTTTTTTCGTAGATACAAAAGATGAATCACTAAAAACAGGGGGGTATTTCCATTGACTTTTAAAAAAATTAAACGACTAAAGAGGAGTCTGGTGTTGAGATATTCCAAAAAATTCTTGTTTAATTTTTTAAAAAATAAATTGCTAAGATTATTCTGAAACAATTTCAAATTAATCTTCACCTTTCATCTAAAAAAATTTTTCGGAGAGATCATAAATCCAAGAGTCTACATATTAGGAATCTCCAAAAGTAATGTTAATTCAAGCATAATAAGTGAATTCTTTTTTATAAGATTAAAACAATATTATACGATTTGAGAAGTTTTAAAAAACGTAAACTTCCTGTTTAGAGGTTTAATGAGAAGAAACATTATAAAGGGTTATAAAATAACTTGTTCAGGTCGTTTTTCAAGAAAACAGCGAACTACCTACAGCTGAAAGTGTTTTGGAAGTCTGGGTAGCAGCTCGGTGAAGGCTAGATTGGACTACAATTTTAAAACAATTGCTTTAAAGTATAGCTCATGTACTATTAAGGTTTGAATAAGATTAACTCAAAAAAAAATAAAATTATTCGATTTTATAGTTTAAAAAAATTACCATGAAGTACAAAAAATATTTTAAATTAAAATATAACAACAACAACATATTTAGGTACGACTCAATGCGCTGGGGAGAGTTTGGTTTAAAGGCGGTTGAATTTTCTAATTTAACTTCTGAACAATTAAACGCTGCTGTAAAATCATTAAAAAGAATTATAAAGAGAAAAAATTTTTTGATTATCAGGTGTAATCCTTTTTGACCTTTAACGCGTAAACCTAGGGATGTACGTATGGGAAGAGGTAAAGGATCGCCGACGCTTAAAGTTAATCCTATTAAGGCGGGTAGCGTATTATTTGAAATTAAAGGGGTAAATCACAGTTTAGCCTTAAAGGCCTTGAAGTATTGTGAAAAGCGTTTACCTGTAAAGTCTATAGTTATTAAAAAAGATGATAAACGTACAAACAATTTTAAAAGTGGCTGATAACTCAGGTGCTATTTTTGTAAAGTGCATTCATTTACTACAGTCCGGTAAATCTGGCTCCGGCGTGGGTGATGTGATTACGGTGGTTGTAAAAAAAAATATAATCAAAAAAAATGTGAAAAAAAGTAAAGAAGTAAAAAAAGGTCAGGTTTGTACCGGATTAATATTAAGGACAAAAAAAGGTTTAAAAAGGTGAGGTAATTTTTTTTTAAGGTCCAGTTCGAATTCCATAATTTTAATAAACAAATATTTTTTGCCTGTAGGATCAAGAATTATAGGCCCTGTTTTTAGAGAAATAAGATCAAATTTAAAATTTGCTAAAGTTATTTCTCTCGCCCAAGTAACCCTTTAAAATAGATTTTAATAAAAATGACAAAATATAGAGATTTAATACAAAATGTTTTAATAAACCAAAATAATCTATATAATCCCTGCTTAGTCGAAAAAAGCCAAACCGTAACAATAAAAGCATCGTTTAGCACTTTTGGTTCAGAGAAAAATGTAAAGGTAATTAAACTTTTTAATTTAGTAAGCTTAATTTCTTCTCAAAGACCTTACCTTAAAACCATCAAATTTAATTATATAAAAAAAAAGATTTTAAAAAGATTGATTTTAGGTGTATCTTTAAACACACAGAAGGCAGAAAATTTAATTTCCTATTTTTATAATTTTTATTCGCAATTTTTTCATATTTACTATCAAAACCCTTTAAAGTACAATTATTCCGACAGTAGTTTAACTCTTTATCTGGATAACATTCAGTTTTTTTTAAAAAATTACGTTAGACAGAATCACAGGACTCAAATAAAAATAAAAATATCTTCTTTTAATGGCTCTAAAACCCTAATCAAATTTTTAGCAGGCTGTTTTTTAATAAAATTAAAAAAAAATGAATTACTTAAAAATAAAAAATAAAAAGCTTTACAAAGTTTTTAAAAATAATGAAATAAAAAGAGTACACTACAAATTTGTATTCTATAACACCAAACTTCCAGAAAACATAAGACAAGCTGCCCTTACAGCACTTCAGTCACAAGGTATTTCTGACGTTCAAATAAAACAAAGATGTTATGTTACTAATAGAAGTCGATCAGTTTTTAAAAATTTTAAAATATCTAGAATTAAACTAAGAACTTTAATTTCAAACAATTTTATAAATTCTGTAAAAAAATACAATAAGTAAGCCATGAATTTAGTTAGCGATATGGTTTCAAGAATAAAGGTTGCAAATAATGCAAAATTATTGAAAATAAACGTACAAAATTCTAAGCTGTGCGTAAACATTTTGTCGAATTTATATAAATTAGGTTATATAAGAGGATTCATAATTTTAGACAAAAAAACCCTTACAGTTTTGTTAAAATATAATCACGGTAAACCCACCATTAGAAATATTTATGCTGTCTCTACTCCAGGTAGAAGGGTTTACATGAAGCATCGAGAATTAGAGAAGCACATAAAAAAAAAAGATTCTGGTTTTTATATACTGTCTACCAGCAGAGGTATTTTAACCGATGAGGAGGTCATCCTTTTTAATGTTGGTGGTGAAGTGTTAATTAAAATTAGCTAATGAATAACACAAAAATAAAGATCATCAACTCTGATTTTATAAAAAATTTAAATAAAACAACTGATAATGGGGAAATTCAACTAACTACAAACGGTAAAGATAATCTTTACAGTCGCCATCTTCGTGGTCAAAAGCTTTATAACGAGTCAATGTGAACGTACACTTTTGCAAAGAGCTTAGATATTCCACTATACTCTCAATTAAAGGATGCTTCAAAAACCATTCATTATTCGTTCTTTAAGGAATATGGTAAGTTACACATGATCGGATTAGGTTACAAAAATTTTGTAATGGACAACAAACTTTACATATTAATAGGTGATTGTAATTACATAATTCTTAATATACCCAAAAGTATTAAGATTTTTTGTAAAAAAAATCAAATATACGCCCTTTCTTCTGACAAAAAATGCCTCTTCGATTTCCTTTCCTTTATAAAAAACATCAAAAAAATAAATTTTTACAAAGGTAAGGGGGTTTTAGAGTTCAAAAATTTTAAGTTTACTAAGTTAAAGGTCGGAAAAAAACAAAGGTTCGCATAAAACATGAAAAGCCCGACTTTTAACACCATTTTTAAACAATTTAATAATAAAGGGCTTCTATCTAATTTAAAAAAAATACAAGGCGTGAACTTTAAGTCTCACAAAAAAATAGCATTATTAAACGGAATAAATTTAAATACTAAAGGTCCGATAAATTCGTCAGATGTCGTTGCCAAAATAACAAATCAGGCTCAACACTTCTTTAATTTAGAAAAAAACAAAATATTTTTAAATATTGAGAAAAAGAAGAGAGTTAAAAGCTATCAGGGTATGAGGCATTTATTAAGACTGCCAGTTAGAGGCCAAAGAACTCACACAAATGCCAAGACACCTAAGTCTAACATAAAAAAAGAAATTTAAAAAATGAGTAAAGAAAATATTATTAAAAACGTAGCAATTAGCAAAAAACATAAAAATCGAAAAAACGTTTACAGTAGACGCGAGCCTCGCTATTTGTATTGGGAAAGGATAATAAAATCGAAGAGGAATCCTGACAGAAAGTATTACTTCGCCTTCTTCTTAAAAACAAAAAATAACGTTTTTGTGACAATAACAAATGCAAGAGGTGAAGTGGTTATATCTAGATCGGCCGGCGACTGTAAAATAAAAACTAAGAAGAAGAAAAAATCTTGAGACACTTTAAAGGAAGTTGCTACCGCTGCAGCCAAGGTAGCAAGGTTAAAAAACATAAAGTACATATACAAGTTTTTTATGTCCAGCACTTATGCGAAGAACGCTAAAATAATAAGTAAAAGCTTTAAAGACGTGGGTTTGTTTATTTTAAAGGCAATAGTCGTTAAAAAAAAGCCTTTTTCATCGATTATGAGAAAGAAAAAGTCGAAAAGACTTTAAATCAATCTTTTTAAAATAATTCAGTTTTTATTTAAATAACTTATAAACTTAAAAAGCAAATAAATTTCTTTTTTGCCTTTAAATTTCCGACCTTATATCGTATATGTATACGGTGCTAGATAGACAAAGTAAAAAGATAACAAAAACAAACAGAATAGGGTGGCATTGTAATTAAACTTTTTAATTACATACAAAGATAAAGATTATTATTAAGATAAGATAGAAAAAATAAAATAAGGAAAAAATGCATGTTACTAAAACCAATAATAATATAAAATGCCCCAGTTAGATAAGTTGTCCTTTTCAACCCAATACATATGGTTAACTCTCTTCTTTTTTGCCTTGTATTTTATATGCACAAATTTTTTTGTCATACTAGTTTTTAAAAACCTAAAGTTAAGAAGAATAATTTATAAGGTTTGATACTTTTTTGTTTATAAGTTTGATTACTCACAATACGAAGAAAAGAATAAAAAAATTAATTCCAACTCCTTTAACGCGGCATACTCAGCATTATATTTAAATCTTTTAGTTTTTTTAAAGGGAATATCCGTAGTGAGCAATTTTAACAGAATTAACTCTTCTGAAAAACACGTTAACACTTCCGTTTTCGCTGATCTAAAGAATTTGGACGTAGATGAAATATAACTTACTATTCTTTTTCGTGGTTTTTGCAATAAACAATTTGTTACATTTGATCAGCGAAAAAGTCATCATAGTTATATTTATAATTTTTATCTATTTTTTAATTCAATTTCTTTCAAATTTAATTAAATCGGAGTTTGCTGCTAAAGTCGAATATATACTTCAAGACGTAAACATGTATATGAACGCGGTTTTTAATTTCCTTTACATCAACAAGTTGATTTATTTAAATTTTAAATTTTTGATAACAGGCTTTTTATCTGTCACACACTACCTTTTAAGAAAAATTAGCGGTATCAAATCCAGCTACCTTCTGAAGTCCAAATATAGCTATTAGTATCACAAAAATTCAAAAAAATTATACATAACCCATGACAGTAGAGTATGTTTATATATTAATCTTTTTTGTTGGCGCATTCTTCATTTCAAGTTTGCTTATATTTCTATCATATTTCCTAGTTTATCAGGAATCAGATATTGAAAAAAACTCGGCTTATGAGTGCGGATTTCAACCGTTTGAGGACACTCGAAGTAAGTTTAACGTTAGATATTACCTAATCGCGATTCTTTTCATGATATTTGACTTGGAGATAATGTATTTATTTCCGTGGTCTGTGTCAATTTCAACAAGTGGATTTTTTGGAACATGATCTATTTTGCTTTTTTTGTCAATTCTGACCATTGGTTTCGTGTATGAGTGACAAAAAGGAGCTTTAGAGTGAGATTAGTAAAATGGCGCAGAATTTTTATTTAAAATCTGTCTTATCGCTTTATAAAAAATTTTTAAATTTTGCGATCTTAAAAAAAAACGACAAAAACTCCCTGTTTTTAATTTGTAAGTTGGGGCACTTTTATAGTTTAGTGAAGTCCCTAAAGCAGTTTTCTTTATTTCAAGCAAAACTGCTGAACGACATCTGCATAGTCGATTTTCCTGACAAAACAAATCGATTTGAGCTGAATTACAACCTATCGTCTGCCAAATACAACTTTAGGATTTTCCTGAAAGTTTATACTCACTCTTATGTCGACTCTATTGTTAGCTTGTACAAAAGCGCAAACTGAATTGAGAGGGAGTGCTGGGACATGTTTGGAGTCTTCTTCTTAAACCACCCTGACTTAAGAAGAATTTTGACGGATTACGGCTTTGAAGGTTTCCCTCTTAGAAAAGACTTTCCTCTGACAGGTTACATAGAGGTTAGATACGACGACGAAAAGTCTAACATCGTTTACGAGCCTTTAGAGATGTCACAGGAGTATAGATTATTTAATTTTACAAGCCCATGAGAAAAAATAAAATAAGCAATTTCTTAACAGACAACTCAAGAAAGATAAAAAATTTTACAATGAATTTTGGACCACAACATCCAGCGGCTCACGGAGTTCTAAGGCTTATACTCGAGCTAGACGGCGAGCTGGTTAAGAGGGCAGACCCTCACATTGGACTTTTGCATCGAGGAACCGAAAAGCTAATAGAATACAAGACATACATTCAAGCCCTACCTTACTTTGACAGACTAGACTATGTTTCGATGATGTCACAAGAGCATGGCTACTCTCTCGCAGTCGAGAAGCTTCTAAATTGCAAGGTGCCTTTAAGGGGACAATTCATTCGTGTGATTTACGCTGAGCTGACCAGAATCTTAAATCATATCTTGGCTGTGACCACTCACGCAATGGACGTTGGAGCACTAACCCCCTTCCTTTGACTCTTCGAAGAGAGAGAGAAGCTAATGGAGTTCTACGAAAGAGTTTCAGGGGCTAGAATGCACGCTGCCTACTTTAGACCGGGAGGCGTGTCTCAAGACCTGCCTTTAGGTCTTTGAAACGACATTCTTCAGTTTTGCGATCAGTTCTTTTGAAGGCTGATCGAGGTGGAGGAGCTTTTAAACAACAATCGAATTTGAAAGCAGCGCTTGGTGGATATCGGAGTAGTGTCTGCGGAAGACGCAATGAGTTTGGGCTTCAGCGGAGTGATGATAAGAGGATCTGGTATTCCTTGAGACTTAAGAAGATCGTCGCCTTATGAGGTTTACGATCAAATAGACTTTAACGTTCCAGTTGGTAAAACGGGCGACTGCTACGATCGATATTTAATCAGGATTTACGAGATGTATGAAAGCTTAAACATAGTGAAGTGGTGCCTAAAGAACCTGCCTGAAGGCGCCGTCAAGGTGGACGACAAGAAGATAACTCCTCCAGAAAGGGCGGACATGAAATACTCAATGGAGTCGTTAATTCATCATTTTAAGCTTTACAGCGAAGGATTCAACGTTCCAAAAAACGAGACGTACGCCTGTGTTGAAGCGCCGAAAGGTGAGTTCGGAGTTTATCTAGTTTCTGATGGCTCCAATAAGCCTTACAGATGCAAAATAAAGGCTCCTGGCTTTTTGCATCTGCAGTCATTAGATTACATGTCTAAAGGCCACATGATAGCCGACGTCGTAACCATAATTGGAACTCAAGACATAGTGTTTGGTGAGATAGATAGATAGTCAGTTTTAAATTTTCATAACTCTTATTTAAATTTAAAAAAATGAAAAACTTTATAAATTTATTAAAGACGTTCGCATGAGTTGAGCGGTCGAGCAGGCAACCGGCTTCGGTGCAAGTTATTTCACAAAAAAAATTAAAATATGATCTTCAATCCTCTAGAGCAATTCAGAATACTGATACTACAGAAGATATTTTTTGGGGGCGTCGACCTGTCGATAACCAACAACACGATAATTTTGACCGTAATACTGATCTTCTTTTTGTTTGTATTTTATGTTAATTACATGACAAACACTTACATACCAAGCAGATGACAACACTTCACAGAGAACGTCTATCAGTTTGTTTTACAACTATTTAAACAGCAGGTAAACAACATAATGGCGCTGAAGTATTTCCCTTTAGTTTTGTTCGTGTTCTCCTTTATACTTATATCTAATCTTATAGGCCTTCTGCCTTACGGCTTCACCATAACCGGTCACATAATCTTCACTTTTCAGATAGCATTCTCTCTGTTTTTCGGTATAACTCTGATAAACCTTTTCAACAATCAGTTTGCGTTTTTCAATCTGTTCGTCCCTAGCGGAGTGCCGAAGCCTCTAGTTCCTTTTCTGGTTGTGATCGAGGTGGTGTCTTACCTTATAAGGCCTTTTAGTCTTTCGGTTCGACTTTTCGCCAACATGCTGGCTGGCCACACTCTTCTTAACATACTTAGTGCGTTCATTTTCAACGTCTTCAAAAAGTACGCGCTAATATCTTTTCTTCCGCTTCTATTCATAGTCTTCATCATAGTGCTTGAGTTCTGTATAGCGATCGTTCAGGCGTATATATTCTCGATTTTGACTTGCATATACCTGAACGACATATACAACACAAGCCATTAGCTTTATATATCATTCCGAATATAGTGTTTATATCCAGGTCGGCGAAGAGAATAGCCGACATTGTCTCGACCTAAAAAAATGAAAAACATGAAAATATTACTCTAGCGGCACGAGGTGTCGAGTGAGCTGTCTAGAATGAATCGCTTTTAATTTTTCAACTTAATGGGAACAAAATAAGGTGTCTCTGTTGACCTTGGCAAGTCCTTAAAAGGCTTCGACCGTAACGTCGTTAAAATTCGAATTAATAATTATAAAAAAATGAGCTTCCTTAAACTTATATGGGAGATTGTTACAGGTATTGTATGCACCATTATTGTCGGTTTAGCTTTTTTCATTCTTTGAATACTTCAAAAAATAATTGATTTAATTGTTGCTTTGGTCGACTTTGTCGAGAAGTGACTCTATCCTAGAGTTCGTTTTTTTTTGGCATTTTTTTGGTTCTTGTTTATTAAGATACCCTTTGAAACAATTAAATACCTCACTATCGCCTTCTACGAAGTTCACTTCGAAAAAAGTCGAAAGTGACGTTGAGTATTTCATGACATGGGGAGAATAGTTTCTGCTTGAGTAGAAAGACATAACCCGGAAGAGCGAAAGAGAAAACAAGACGAAGAGCTCAAAAAAAAGAACAAAGATCCTTCTGACAAAGAAGACAAAAAAAAGAGTTAAAATTCAAATAACTCATTAATCAAAATATTTGAGAATATGTGTAAAATTTGTTGCTTTCAAAATAATTTTTTCACTCATGTTACAAACATGTAAACAAGATCGATCGGTGTTGATGGGATATAGCCAAAGGGCAAGGCGGTGGGTTTTGAACCCATGATTATAGGTTCGAGTCCTATTATCCCAAGTGTATAGCTCAATCGGTAGAGCAATGGTCTCTTAAACCAGAGGTTTTGGGTTCGAGTCCCAATACACCCAACCCCTTCGTCTAATGGTAGGACGTTAACCTTTCACGTTAAGAATATGAGTTCGATTCTCATAGGGATCAACGCCTATAACTCAGCGGTTAGAGTGCACGCTTGATAAGCGTGAAGTCGATAGTTCGAATCTATCTAGGCTCACGGCGTAGAAGGATATGCTGAAATGGTAGACAGGCTGATTTTAGAAATCAGTGGTTAATTGCCGTATGGGTTCGAGTCCCATTATCCCCACACGTCACATTCAGTGTTCATTTCAAAACAAAAAAATACAAAGCGTTTTTATTCTAAAACGGTGGTTCTGTAAAAATTATTGAGTAAACAACGAACATCTAGGCGTTGGATTGTCAAGGGCGTTTTATCGAACGAAAATCGACATGAGACGATAGAACACTAGGAACGTCGAGTGCCCTAAGGAAAACCTAACATTTAAATATTGTATTTACTCGACTAAGTGAAACATCTCAGTAGTCGGAGGAAAATAAAGTAATTAACGATTTTGTTAGTAATGGTGAGTGAAAGCAAATTAGTCTAACGATCCTCTTTAAGTTTCAAAAAGCTCGAAACGACTCGAGCGCCTCAGAGGGTGACAGCCCCGTATTGCGACGAGAGGATCTTTAACAAGTAGGTCGGAGTCTGTGAAACTCTTTCCGAACAAGGCAAAACCATTTGCCAAGGCTAAATACAATTCAACGACCGATAGAGAACAAGTACTGCGAAGGAAAGATGAAAAGTTTGAGTGAAAAGATCTTGAAATTGTTTACTTTAAGGACTTAAAGCGACTTCAGCTTCGTCATAAGGTGCCTTTTGCATAATGAGCAAACGACTTCTCAAAAATTAGCAAACTATAGTTGTTAAATGAAGGTGAAGCGAAAGCGAGTTTTAAATAAGCGTCAAGTTAGTTTTTAGAGACTCGATACTAAGCGATCTAGTTATCGCCAGATTGATAATACTTTAACACGTATTGAAGGATCGAACCCGTGTATGTTGCATAATACTGGGATGAGTGGTAGTTAGGGGTGAAAGGCTAATCAAGCTTAGTGTTAGCTAGTACTCTGCGAAATCTATTTAGGTAGAGCGTGCTGATTACATTGTTGGAGGTAGAGCTCTAGATAGTCAATGGGGACTAATAATCCTACTGAGATTATTTAAACTTTCGAATGCCGACAAATCTTTTTCAGTGCAGGCAGATTGCGGGCGCGAAGGTTCGTAATCGAGAGGGAAACAGCCCAGAATATTAGCTAAAGTCCACAAAAATAATTAAGTGTATGAAATAACCTGTAGAGTTATAACAATTAGGAGGTTGGCTTAGAAGCAGCCATCCTTTAAAGAAAGCGTAACAGCTCACTAATTAATAAAAGCTCTGTAGAGTTTTATAATGTAACGGACTTAAATTATTTACTAAAGCTATATGTAACTCGGTAGCAGAGTATGTTATAAGTTTTAAGCTTGTTTCGTGAGAATTGAGTGAACATTAATAGAAAGTATGTTTGTATGAGTAGCATAGAGAACGTGATACTGAAGCTTCTCCGCCGTAGATATAAGGTTTCCTATTTTAAATTAATTTTAATAGGGTTAATCGGCCCCTAAGAGCTTTGCAGCGATAGCTGCGTTCGATGGGGGTTAAGTTAATATTCTTAAATTTCTTTTTCAAGTGACAAAAAACGATAACATGCAATTTTAAAAAAAATTGATTGCGTGGTTAAGTTTTTTCTGGAAAAAACTGAAAAAATTGAGCAAACCGTACTTAAATCGGCACAGATTTTTTGATAGAGTATATTAAGGCGTTAGGACAACAATATTGAAGGAACTCGGCAAAATAACTCTGTAACTTCGGGAGAAGGAGTACCTTTGGTAAGTAATTGCCAACAGGTGTAACAGAATAGAGGGTAGCGACTGTTTATTAAAAACACAGGACTCTGCTAAGTTGTAAAACGATGTATAGGGTCTGACACCTGCCCGGTGCTGAAAGATAAAAAGGATGGGTAATTGCCCTGAATATAAATCTCAGTAAACGGCGGCTGTAACCATAACGGTCCTAAGGTAGCGAAATTCCTTGTCGGGTGAGTTCCGACCTGCATGAATGGTGTAACGACTTCCCTACTGTCTCCAGTATTGACCTAGTGAAATTAAATTCGCTGTGAAGATGCAGTGTAGAAATGATTGGACGGAAAGACCCTGTACACCTTTACTATAATCATTAATTGTTTTTAAAGTATTAAATATGTAGCATAAACAGGAGCTTATTATACCTTAACGCTAGTTAATAGTTTAGGCGTCAGTGAAATACTGTTTTTTTAATTTTTAAAACTAACCTTATTGTGTGGACATTTTATGATTGGTAGTTTGACTGGGGTGGTCGCCTTCTAAATAGTAACGAAGGCGTGCAAATGGTAATCATTTTTAATTTCAAATTAATTGAAAATTTAATGGTAAAAGATTGCTTGACTGAAAAGATTTACAGATCGTTCAGAGACGAAAGTCGGCCATAGTGATCCAATAGTGCTGCATGGAAGGGCTATTGCTTAACGGATAAAAGGTACGTCAGGGATAACAGGCTAATGGGCCCTAAGAGTCCTTATCGATGGGCTTGTTTGGTACCTCGATGTCGACTCATCACATCCTGGAGCTGTAGGCGGTTCCAAGGGTTAGGCTGTTCGCCTATTAAAGTGGTACGTGAGTTGGGTTTAGAACGTCGTGAGACAGTTCGGTTCCTATCTGTCATTTCGTTTAAAAACTAAAAAAATGTTTCTTTTGTACGAGAGGATTGAGAAATGTATACCGCTGGTAAATCGGTTGTTTAATTTTTAAGCATTGCCGAGTAGCTACGTATAAATTTTATAATTGCTGAATGCATATAAGCGAGAAAATAATTTTTATGTTTTTATAAAAAAGTTGTAGATAACAACTTTAATAGGTTCGAAGTATAACTCGGTAACGCGTTAGCTTACGGATACTAATATTTTTATTTTTACAGATAATTGTTTTAATGGGTATATAACTTTTTTAGAAAAGTTTTTAATTTAAACTTTTCCTATAGTTTAGTGGTAAAATGTTTCGCTCATAACGAAAAGTTATTGGTTCGATTCCAATTAGGCCTAATCTTTGGATGCATAGTTTAATGGTAAAATAAATGCTTTGCACGTATTAGATATCAGTTCGATTCTGATTGTGTCCAAACAAGTGTAGCATAATAGGTAATGCGTCTGTTTTGGGAACAGAAGATTATAGGTTCGAGTCCTGTCACTCTGAGTATAAAAGTGGGCGTAACTTAATTTGGTAGAGAGTTAACTTGTCAAGTTAAAAGGTGCAGGTTCGAGTCCTGTCGCCGTCGACTTCTATTTAAATAAATTACTAAAAGGTATATTAAAAAGTACTAAATTTTTTTAAGGTTTTTATTTACGCGTTTGGCTTATTTATGTAAGCCGGGAGGTGGTTGTAAATGGAAACATTTCAGGCTCATGACCTGACGTTGTAGGTTCGAATCCTGCCCTCCTGACAATTTTTTAAAAAGATATTAAATACTATAACTACAATTAGATTGTAGTTATAAACAACAGTTGGGTTTTATTCTGGCTCCGAGTGAATGCTGGTAACATATTTTAACACATGCAAATCGAACGAAGCCTAAGGGCTTAGTGGTGACCTGGTGAGTAATGCAAGAGAATCAAAATACAGATTAGGCTAAATACCTTCCTTGCCCAAACGCAAAGATTTATATCGTCTGTAATAGAGCTTTTGTAGGATTAGGTAGTTGTTGGTGTAATTTTCAACAAGCCTTCGATGCTTAGCTGGTTTGAGAGAATGATCAGCCACATTGGGACTGAAAACGGCCCAAGTCTTCTAAAAGGGCAGCAGTGGAGAATATTTGACAATGAGCGAAAGCTTGATCGAGTAATGTTACGTGGGTGATGAGAAGGCTTAATTGCTGTAAAACCCGTTTCGTCAAGGATTATAATGCAATCGTACTTGAAGGAGAAGCCCTGACTAACTTCGTGCCAGCAGTCGCGGTAATACGGAGAGGGCTAGTGTTATTCGCATTGACTGGGTGTAAAGGGTGCGTAGGTGGCTTATTAAGTTTTAAGGCAAAAGTTAAATACAAAATTTAATAACCTTCCAATACTAATAGGCTAGAGTTTATTAGAAGATAGCTGAACATTAAGTGTAAAGGTGAAATTTTTCAATATTTAAAGGGCATTCGATGAGCGAAAGCTGCTATCTATTTTAATACTGACACTGAGGCACAAAAGCGTAGGGATCAAACAGGATTAGATACCCTGGTAGTCTACGCCCTGACCTATGAACATTAATTATCGTCTGTTTGACGGTAATTCAGCTAACGCGTAAATGTTCCACCTGAGTACTACGACCGCAAGGTTAAAACTCAAAGAAACTGACGGAAGATTGTATAAGCGGTGGAGTATGTGGTTTAATTTGATATAACGCAAAGAATCTTACCAACCCTTGCATATAAATTTTACCTCGTTTCGTTAACCTATCAGGTCGACAAAACAAGGTAAAGCGTTGTCAGCTATTTTTTAGCGTTCAACGCTGATTTATACAGGTGCTGCATGGTTGTCGGCAGTTCGTGTTGTGAAATGTTTTGTTAATTCATTTAACGGACGCAACCCTCGATCTTACTTCGGCATTTATAATGT
>JAESFY010000127.1_pt1 | contig 38578 bp, 45 predicted proteins | sample 9266201 | NCBI WGS metagenome assembly JAESFY01 (sample SAMN14515071, study PRJNA621656) | algae metagenome | isolation source: Nodosilinea sp. WJT8-NPBG4 and co-occurring heterotrophs from soil, lower... | place: USA: Pinto Basin, Colorado Desert, California | collected 2006-05-27 | reverse complement strand
CCGCAGCTTTATCAAACTCATCCCCGGCGCCGGCAACGTCATCGGTGCCAGCGTCGCCTTCGCACTCACCGCCGCGACGGGGGAGGCCTGGATGCGCCTCTGCGAGCAGGTGCACACCGGGAAGATCGACATCGACAAGATCACCGCCTCCTGGAACGACTACGCACCGAACTTCCTCGATGTCATGCGCAAACTGCTCGAACAGAAGGTATCGAAGTCATGAAGGCTGGGATCTCAGAAGCCGATTTGGAGCAGGTCGCTCTCGACACCCTTGCAGAGCCCCTCGGCTGGCGACCGTCGACGGGTGAGGCGATCGCCCCCGGCAGCGGCGAGCGCGATACATGGGACGAACTGCTGATCCGCCCGCGTCTGCTCGACGCCATGCGGCGTCTCAACCCCGAGGTGCCCGTCAGCTATCTCCAGCAGGCCGTCGCCGAGATCGCCGCCCCAAAGTCTCTCGATGCGATCACCGAGAACCATCGCATTCATGAGTACCTCACCGGCGGGTACCCGCTGTCGTACATCGACACTGACGGTCTCGAGCAAAACCCACGCATCCGCTTGTTGGGATCCTCGCCCGAGCAGAATGACTGGCTCGCTGTGAACCAGGTCACTATCCGTCAGGGCGACCTGCATCGGCGCTTCGACATCGTGCTCTACGTCAACGGCATGCCGCTGAGCATCATCGAGCTCAAGAAGGCAGGCTCCGCAGCGACGGGAGTCGCTCCGGCGCACGCCCAGTTGCAGACCTACCTGCGCGAGTTTGCGACCGCTTTCCGGTTCTGCGTGTTCGCGCTGGCGAGCGACGGCCTCGATGCCAAGTACGGTACTCCGTTCACGCCACTCAACCACTTCGCTCCCTGGAACGTCGACGACGAGGGAGCACCGCTCAAGCAGCCGCGTCTCGAGGACGGCGCCGACGTGCTGCCACTCGACGATGCTCTGAACGGGCTCTACAGCAGCGAACGCTTCCTGCAGCTCGTGCGCAACTTCACCGCTTTCGATCGGGGGTCCGAGGGCCTGCTGAAGCGAATCGCGAAGCCTCACCAATACTTCGCCGTGACGAAAGCTGTTGGCCGCACAATTCAGGCTGTCGAGACCAACGGCAAGGCCGGCGTCGTATGGCACACGCAGGGGTCGGGCAAATCGATGGAGATGGAGCTCTACACAAACCTCGTGTCGCGGCATCCACGGCTCAAGAACCCCACCGTCATTGTCGTGACTGACCGCAACGAACTCGACGGGCAGCTCTTCCGCACATTCGACCGCAGCCTGCTGCTCGCCGAGCGGCCAGTACAAGTGCGCGAACGCGCGCACCTGCGCGAAGAACTCAGCCAGCGTGTGACCGGCGGCATCTATTTCACGACGCTGCAGAAGTTTGGTCTCACCGAGTCGGAGAAGAAGGCGGGCACGCACCATCCGTTGCTCACCGATCGGCGCAACGTGATCGTTGTCGTTGATGAGGCACATCGCAGCCACTACGACGACCTCGACGGTTACGCACGCCACCTGCGAGACGCCTTGCCCAACGCGACGCTCATTGCGTTCACCGGCACACCCATCTCCTTTGCCGAGCGCGACACTCGCGCAGTGTTCGGCGATTACATCGACATCTACGATCTGTCGCGCGCCGTCGAGGATGGCGCGACGGTCCCGGTCTATTTCGAGCCTCGACTCATCAAGGTCGCGTTCGCTGAAGGGTCGAGTGAGGAAGACATCGATCGCGCCGCGGACGAGTACACGCTCGGACTCGACGACACCGAGCGCGCGCGTATCGAAGCATCCGTCGCCGTCGTTAACGCGGTGTACGGCGCTCCCGAGCGCATCGCGACCCTGGCGCAAGACCTCGTAGACCATTGGGAGGAGCGTCGCGCTCGAATGGTGCCGTTCGTAGGTTCAGTAGGTAAGGCGCTCATTGTTGGTGGTACCCGCGAGATCTGCGCGCGGCTGTACGACGCGATCGTCGCACTGCGCCCCGAGTGGCATTCCGATGCCCTCGACGGCGGACGAATCAAGGTCGTGTACTCCGGCTCGGCGAGTGATCAGCCGCCCGTGAGCGACCACGTGCGGCGCGACTCAGCGAACGCAGCGGTCAAGGATCGGCTCAAGAACCCCGGCGATGAGCTCGAACTCGTGATCGTCAAGGACATGATGCTGACAGGGTTCGACGCCCCGCCACTGCACACGCTCTATCTCGACCGCCCCCTCAAGGGTGCCCTGCTGATGCAGACATTGGCACGCGTCAACCGCACGTTCGAAGGCAAGGAGGACGGACTGCTTGTCGCATACGCCCCTCTCGCCGACAATCTCGCGAAGGCGCTCGCGGAGTACACCGAGACCGACCAGGAGAACCGTCCCGTCGGACGCGGCGTTGATGAAGCAGTCGGCATCGCTGTCGAGCTGATCGCTCAGATCCGGGACATGCTCGCCGGCTGTGACTGGCGAGGGATCGCCCGCAGTGGCGGGCCGCGGGCTCGGTTTACCGCCGCAACAACCGCGACGAACTACCTCCGGGATGCGGCGAATCCTCTGAACGATCCAGAGCTCGGTGCTGAGCGGCTCGCGAATCGCTATCGCGCCACGAGCGGAGGCTTGTCGCGCGCCTGGGCCCTTAGTTCTGGCCGCGAAGGGCTCGCTGAACTACACGAAGAGATCGGATTCTACGAAGAGGTTCGCGTTTGGATGGCAAAGCTCGACGCCACCGAGCGACAGGCTCGCGACGAGCCGGTGCCGGAAGAGATCGAGCGCTTGCTGAATCGTCTGGTTACCGAGGCGATGTCGACCGGTGAGGTGCTCGACATCTACGAAGCCGCTGGCCTCCCCCGGCTCTCTCTCGACAATCTCGGTCCCGAGTTTCTCGCGAAGGCGCAGTCGGCCCCGAACGCTCATCTGGCCATCGAGGCGCTGCGCAAGTCACTCGTCGACGCGGGTGTCGCCACTACGCAGGGCAACGTGATTCGCCAGCGAGCGTTCTCTGAACGCATCGCGGAGATCATGAAGCGCTATACAAACCAGCAGCTGACTGCCGCTGAAGTGATCGCTGAACTGGTCGAACTCGCGAGGGACGTCGCCGCCGAAGCATCTCGCGGACAGGGTTTCACTCCTCCGCTGTCCGACGACGAGCTAGCTTTCTATGACGCGGTCGCACAGAACGAGTCCGCCGTGAATGTTCAAGGCGAGGACGTACTGGCGCAGATTGCGCGGGAGCTCGTCTCGGTCATGCGTCGCGACGTTCGCACCGATTGGACGGTTCGTGACGATGTGCGCGCCAAGCTGCGATCGTCTATCAAACGGCTGCTCGTGAAGTACAAGTATCCGCCGGACAAGCAACCAGAGGCTATCAAGCTCGTCATGGATCAGATGGAGTCGATGGCGCCACGGTACGCGGACGACCGGGAGGCGAGCGCCGAATCAAAGAGGGACAGCTAGCGGCGGAGACGTGTTCACCCCGACGACCACTGTGTTGGTGGGCCGCTGCAGGGTCTGCGAGTACGCACTCCTGTCCCGCCAGGAACGGACGGATCAGACAAGATAGCGTTCATGAATGACCACTCCGACGGCTCTCGACGAACGCGCTCGACCTGTAGTGCATCTGTTTCTTGACGAATCAGGCACCTCGGCTGACGAAGACATCACGATGGTTGGAGCCACCGCCTTCCATGATGCTGCCCGTGCTGAACTGGCCATCAGGGATGCCTTCGACCGCGCGCTCGGCGACGCGTCTCTCTGGCGTGACGAGGTCAAGCGAAAGAAGTTCGCTGACGTCGGCTTCCATTTCACCGAGGACAGCGAGTCGGTCAAGGCGCCTCTACTGCAGGCGTTGGCTGGTCTCGAGTTCCGGGCTTACTCTGCATATTCGAAGAACGTCACCGGGCGCCCCGTAACCGAACTCTTGACTGCGATGTATGGAACCTTGCTGACCAGCGTCCTTGCGCGCTATCGCGACTTCTCCATCGTCGTAGTTTTCGAGGAGAACTCCGAGATGGACCCCCTCTATGGAAGAATCTGGTCCGTGCTGCAAAAGACGGTTCGCGGGCTCGAGTCAGCGGTCGCACTCCGCGGAAGCAAGGCCGCACCATGTCTCGCGGCAACGGACTACGTTCTTGGGATTACGCGCGTGCATCTGTCGGGTCGCGCCCTCGATTTTCAGAAGAATCGGTTCGTCGCGTTAGGCCGAAACTACGCCTACTTGATCGACTTCGACGATGATCGCCACCTCGGCGGTCGCAAACACCCTATTGTTTAGATAGGGTCAGGGGTGCCGAAGTTTTGGGGACGAGTCGTCCCCGCGACCATGTGATCTAAAAGAACGAGCCACTATGGCACCTCTGACTCCTATTTTCGAGTTCGCCTTCCACGAATCCGCGGTCTCACTCGAACTGCCGCTAGGAAAGACTGCGGCCGGGCTTGAGGCACTCGCCGATATGTGTGACCTCGGCGATAACTACGAGCGCGTCGTCTTGCGTGTTCGCCGAAGATGGCGACAGATCGCGATACCCGAGCGCGATCTGGACTCTGTTCAGCGACGCATCGGCGCGCTGCTCTTTCCATTGGATCTCACGATAGGAGAGCACGCCCACGGGTATGTCGCCCGACGATCCATCAAGACCAACGCCGCCGTACACGTCGGCGCACGCCATCTTCAGAAGTTCGACATCAAGGAGTTCTTCAGCAACATCAACGCTGAGATGATTTCGAGCAAGCTGAGGAGCGCGGGCTTCGGCGACGGGGCCGCGCAGTTGCTGAGCCGCCTGACGACGTGCCGAGGATCCCTCCCGCTTGGTGCCCGGACGAGCCCCAGGATCTCCAACCTTGTCCTCTGGGACTTCGATGACCGTATGGCCGAGGTCGCCGCCGAGCAAGGCTTGCGGTACTCCCGATACGCTGACGACCTCTCCTTCAGTGGGACTCTCCCGTTCGACGTTGAGGACGAGGTCGAGGCTTCCCTCTCGCTCCTGGGTTTCTCCCTCAACCCTGCAAAGACCAAACTGTTCAAGCATGGCCAGCCAATGTTTGTCACAGGCTTGTCCGTCTCGGATGAACTCTTTCCCCGGCTCCGCAAGCGGCAAAAGTCCCGGCTTCGAGCCGAATTTTTCTACGTTGAGAAGTACGGAGTCGATGGACACGCCGAGACGGTTGGCGAAGATCCCAACCACGCCGCAGCACGAATCATGGGCCAGTATCACTACGCGCGATCGATAGAACCTCTTTTCGCGCGCCGGCTCGAAACGGGATATCCGTCGGCGTTTAAGGCCCTTATACCGTTGAGGTTCGACGACCGCATCGAGCGAGCGGAACGCTACCGGCAGGAATTCTTGAACGAGGTGGCCAGCGCTCCAGCAGCGTCGTTGCCGTTCTACACGCCATCAGTTCGGCTTGGATCTAGCTGAGACCGAGATCTTCCGATGATGAATTCTTGAAAGCATCGCGCCCCGCACGCTCGACAAGGAGCCTTCATCCCGCGAACCTCTCCCCCGAACTAACCTGCTGTGCCACCCGCCGCAAAGCCAACAACAACGGCTCCACCAACATCGACCCCAACACGACGTACCGCACCGCAGCTTCCGTCGACTCCGTCGGCACCCCGGCGATCTCGGCAGCCGCGATCCGCCGCATGCTCGCGAGGTACTCCGCCATTGCTGCATCCGGCACGACGAACCCCGCGCTCTCCAAACCCTGCAGCGCACGCGCTACCGCGCTCAGGACCGCCGGGTCGCACTTCCCCGGCTTCCATCCAAGGCCTTCAACAAGACGCTCGGCCTCCCTCAGATCCAGCGCCTCATCCACCGGCGGAGTGATAGCCGCGTGCGCCGCGCCCAGCAGCAGGTGCGGACTCTCCGGCGGATCATCCAGCGCCGCCAGCACCCGCCGCGTCTCGGCGATGCTCACCCCCGCATCGAGCAGTGCCCGAATCACCCGCAGCCGCTCCACGTGCTTCTCGCCGTATGCGGCCTGCGTCGGCGCGCTGCGCTCACCCTCGGGCAGCAGCCCCTCACGCAGGTAGTACTTGATCGTCGGCATGGTCACGCCCGTCTGGGCTGACAGTTCGGAAATTCTCATGGCCACCTCTTGACTTCGATAGTAGTGCTATCCATTATGGATAGCGTCGCTATCCAATGCAGAGGAGTCATCATGTCAAAGGTCATCACGGGCCGCATGACCCACCACCACGAGGGCGAGCTCGTCGTGTTCCACATCGGGATGCAGATCAACCGCTGGTGGCGCCCCGACCTCTGGATGCCGACCTTCTTCGCCATGCCGCCGATGCTGCGCGAGCTCTCCATGGATCCTGACTCGGGCATGCTCGGCTACCACCTGTTGTTCGGCGCCGGCGGACCCTACGTCGTGCAGTACTGGTCATCGGTCGACAAGCTCTACGCCTACGCGTCCAGCCCGTCGCAGGAGCACCGCCCCGCCTGGACCCGCTTCAACAAGATGGCGCGCAAGGCTCCGGGAGCTGTCGGCATCTGGCACGAGACCTTTCTCGTCGACCGCGCCGAGAGTGTGTATGTGTCGACCAAACCGATGGGGCTGCCGAAGGCGACGGAGATGGTTGTGGTGGGCAAGCGGCAGGATCGGGCGCAGGCGCGGTTTGCGGAAGGGCGAACATTGGCGGGACAGTCAGGCCCGCATGGAACAAGCCGAGCGGTCCCCGAGTCAACGTATAGCCCGCGATAGGCGCTAACTTGTGAACGTTCCTTCACATCACTTGGATGGTGCCGCATGCCCTTTCCTCTCGACGACCTTCTTGTTGTTGGCATAGCGTCGAGCGCGCTATTCGATCTCGAGGAATCGGACGCGGTCTTCCGTGAACACGGTGAGGAGTCCTACCGCCAGTATCAGCAGGAGCGGCTCGACGACCAGCTGTCTCCCGGCGTCGCTTTCCCCTTCATCCGTCGTCTACTTTCGCTCAACGAGTTGAGCGAGGACGGCAATCAGCTAGTAGAAGTCATCGTCCTATCTCGGAACGATCCTGACACGGGCCTCCGGGTGATGAGATCGATTGCCTCGCACGGCCTGAACATCACGCGGGCTGTGTTCATGCAAGGTCGATCGCCCTACGTGTTCATGGGTGCCCTGAACATGTCGCTTCTCCTTTCCGCAAGCGAAGAGGACGTGCGCACGGCCCTTGACGCGGGTTACGCAGCCGGTCAGGTTCTCGGGTCACCTGCCGCCGACCCCGATGGTCTCGATCTTCGCGTTGCCTTCGACTTCGATGGAGTCCTCGCTGACGATTCCTCCGAGCAGGTGATGCAATCCGAAGACCTGGCTGCGTTCCATGCCAACGAGGTCGAGAACGTGGATGTGCCGATGCCCGAGGGACGCCTTCTTCCGTTCCTGCGAGGTATCAATCGCATACAGGAAATCGAAGAGCGCCTGCTGGCGAGAGACTCGAGTTACAACCGGCGGGTGCATGTCGCGATCGTCACAGCCCGAAACGCACCGTCTCACGAACGGGTGGTGAAGACGCTCAAGTCTTGGGATGTTCGCGTCAACGATGCGTTCTTCTTGGGTGGCATCGAAAAAGCTCGTGTCCTACGCGTACTCCGCCCGCACATATTCTTCGACGATCAACTCGGCCATCTTGCATCCGCGGCGAACGAGGTTCCAAGCGTCCACGTGCCATTCGGCATCGTGAATAGCCCAGCCGAAAGCTGATCACCGAGTTCACGTCGCCGGCCGTTGTCGGTCCAGGACCAGAACTTCACAACATCCAGGAGCACAGCGCGACCGGAGAGTCGACGAAGGCGTACCCGATCGTCCGCGGCGTGACCGGTGAATGGCCGAGCATCCAGACTCGTGGTAGAACCTCGCACAACCGACGGCCAAACGACGCCTCGTTTCCGAGGACGATCCACGCGAGCGGAGAGAACGCCACACCGCCCACGTCGAGCCCCTCATCGTGACGCATCCGCCTCGTCGACGAGCTCCACGGCATTGCCCCACACCCAGCACCGGAACCGCTGATCGCCGGCGCGGAACTCGATGCCCGCCGCCTTCGGTGTGGACCGCACGATGACGGCATCCACACGGATCGATTCCGGACCGAACCGCACCCACGCCCGCACGCGACGCTGCAGTCGATACGGATACACGGTAAGGGGTTGATCGGCGATCGCGAGTTCCCGGTCGGTCAACGACTGCAGCGGTCCGCTCTTCGATGCGGCGATGATCGACTTTTCCTGCGACCGCAGATCGTAGTGCGCGGCCAGCGACGGACCGGGGTTCCCCATACCGGCTCTTCCTTCCTCCGGCCGAGGTGGTCAGCCTACGGCGAGGCACCGACGGACCTGCGCGCGATTCACGGCCGGATTGACTGCACCGTCGTTCCATCCTCAATCAGCGGGACGCCGGGTGGGGGACCTTTCGTCTCGCTTCGCTCGCTCAACGATCAGGGGGTGCGAGGACGCTGGTCGTCAGGAACACTAGACCCATGACCCTCCGCGCGAACCTGAACGCGTCAGCCACCCGCTGGCCGACGATCATGGTCTTGATCACGTCTGGACTGTTGCTTGCGCTTCTGGCGGTCATGGTCTTGTCGATCCCTGCCATGCTGGTCGGCGCAGCCGACCTCTTCGTCTCCTGGTTGCCGTATCTGTCCGGCATCATGATCGGCGCCACGGTACTGTCGGCGATCGTGCTTCAGAGGCGTATGAGCAGCGATGTCAGAGCCGGACAGGCGGTTCAGGAGCAATCCTGATCAACCTGCGTCGGCGCGTCCGGGTTAACGGGTGAAGGTCGCCACATCGGTGACGGTCGCGGTCTCCGGGTTCCACAGGCGCAGGCCCGCGGCGCGTCCGTGGATCTCGCCACCCACGAGCTCGAGCGCTACCGCGAGATCGACGACGCGCAGTCGGCGGGCGAGGGTGACGTGCGGGGTCCACTCGCCCGGTGCCGAGTGCGGGGCGTCGTCTCCGCGTCCGGCAGCGGAGTGCACGGCCGCGTGAGTGTCGAGGAGTTCGACGGTCGGCACGATGCTGCGGGCCAGCACACGACGGTCGCCCACGCCGAACAGCAGAGGAGCGCTGAGCGTGACCGGGAAAGACGAGCGCTCGAGGAGGGCGTCCGCGTCGAAGTCGGCCAGATCCGTGCGCACGAGGAAGGTCACATGCGGGCGGTTGCTCGCCGACGTGTGGTGAGCGAGGCTCGACATCCCGTGTGCGGCGAGCGCGTCCCACTCGGCGCGGACGGCCGCCTCCGTCGCCGGATCGAGGAGCAACTCGATCGACATGAAGGAGCGCTTGGGCTCTGGATCTCGCACGCACCGATTATCCCGCGGAGCCGATGCCGCGCGATCACCGTCCCACGATTCCGCCACGGCGGTGAGAGTGCGGACACTCCCTGTCCGCATTCCCCGGTACCGTGATCCACTCCCGCACAGAACGGACCACGGATGACCGGCGAACGAACGTACCCGGTGCTGCCCTGCGCCGACCTCGATGACGCTTTGGAGTTCTACGGCTCGCTCGGATTCACGACGACCTTCCTGCAGCGCCGCCCCTACGCGTGCGCGGTCGTCGCGAGAGAAGACCTCCACATTCACCTGTCCGCGTTCGACGGCTTCGATCCGGAAGCGTCGTACGCGAGCGTCATCATCACCGTCCCGGATCCCGGCGAGATGCACGCGGAGTTCGTGGCCGGACTCCGGGAGCACTACGGCAAGGTGCCGCTCAAGGGCATCCCCCGGATCCTTCCTTTGCGACGGAAAGCCGGCACCGCGACCGGATTCTCGGTGGTGGATGCCGGTGGCAACTGGCTGCGCTTCTACCGGAGTCCCACCGAGAACGACGAGCCCGAGGAAGCGCCGCGAACCGGATTGGCCCGGGTCATCGACGTCGCCGCCCGTCAGGGAGATGCGCGTGGTGACGAGGTGCAGGCGATCGCCGTGCTCGACAGCGGACTCATCCGGTATGCCGATGCACCGGCGGCTGAGCGGTTCGAGGCGCTGATCTATCGGGCGGAACTGAAGATGCGGATCGACGGCGATGCGGCGGGCGATCTCGCGGAGGCGGAGATTCTCGTGACGGAGTACGAACTCGGGGCGGATGCGGCAGCTCAGGTGTTGCGCGTGCGGGAGGCGCTGGCGGAGTAGCGGCGGTCGCGACGTTTCGTCTCGTCGCTGCGCTCCTCGCTCAACGACCAGGGAGGGTGAGCACGTTTCGTCACTTCGACTCCCTTCACGCGCTCAGTACAGCGCTCGTCGCTGCGCTCCTCGCTCAGCGGCCGGGAGGGCCCGGCTAAACTCGACCCCATGTCGAGTCCTGAGTCAGACAGGTCAGGGGCTGCCGGTCACACCGCCAGCCCCCGCATCCGCTGAAGCGACGCCCGCACCTGTGCGGGCGTGATCCGCCGTACTCGGGCGATGGCCGTGGTGACGAGAAGCCCCTCTCTCAACCTCTCACCTCGGAGCACTCGATGCCTTTCTCTCTCTATCTGCTTGCCCTGGCGGTCTTCGTCATGGGCACCTCGGAATTCATGCTCGCGGGACTCCTTCCCGACATCGCGAGCGACCTCGATGTCTCGGTCGGCACCGCCGGCCTGCTGACCTCCGCCTTCGCCGTCGGCATGGTCGTCGGCGCACCCCTGATGGCGGCATCCGCTCGTCGTTGGCCCCCGCGCCTCACCCTGATCGTCTGCCTGCTCGTCTTCGCCGGATGCCACATCGTCGGCGCCCTCACGCCGGAGTTCTCGGTGCTGCTGGTCACCCGCGTGCTCAGCGCTCTCGCGAACGCAGGATTCCTCGCGGTCGCGCTCACCACGGCGACCGCCCTCGTGCCCGCCGACCGGAAGGGACGCGCCCTCGCCGTCCTGCTCTCGGGCACGACCATCGCCACGGTCGCGGGCGTCCCGGCCGGAGTGCTGCTCGGCACGGCCTGGGGATGGCGATCGACCTTCTGGGCAATCGCTATCCTGTGCCTGCCCGCCGTTCTCGGAGTGCTGCGCGGGGTGCCATCACGCCTGGGGACGGATGCCGTGGCGCCCTCGCTCCGCCATGAACTCGGCCAGCTCGGCTCACCGCGGCTGATCCTCGCCATGACGCTCGGCGCCCTGGTCAACGGCGGCACGTTCGCGGCCTTCACCTTCGTCGCGCCGGTCGTCACCGACGTCGCCGGTCTGAATGCCGCATGGATCTCGGTCGCGTTAGTGCTCTTCGGCGTCGGATCGTTCCTCGGCGTCACGGTCGCGGGGCGGCTGTCGGACCGGCATCCGTCTCTCGTGCTCGCCATCGGCGGGCCCCTATTGCTCGCGGGCTGGATCGCGCTGGCGCTGGTTGCTTCGCATCCGGTGTGGATGCTGGCGCTCGTCCTCGTGCAGGGGATGCTGTCGTTCGGGGTGGGCAGCACGCTGATCGCGCGGGTGCTCTACGCGGCATCCGGCGCTCCGACGATGGGCGGGTCCTACGCGACCGCCGCACTGAACATCGGAGCGGCCGTCGGGCCCATGCTCGGCGGCGTCGCGCTCACTGCGGGGGTGATCGCGCCGGTGTGGGTGGCGGCCGGGCTGACGGCGGTCGCACTCGTCGTCATGCTGCTGGGACGACGGGTGCTCGCGGGCATTTCTCCCGGGCGCGGCGGCGTGACAGCGTGACGGAAACCCTGCGAGGATCGCACAGTGAGCGCCACCGTGACGATCCCCGCAGGGATCACCGTCATCGTCGACGACGGCAGCGGCCACGACCTCGTCCCGGGCACCTATCCGGTCCACGCCACCACCGCGACCGGACAGCAGGTGCCGGTCGGCGAGCGCCCGCACTTCCTCGAGCTCGACCTGCCGACCGCCGAGACGACCGGCATCGGCATCATCCTCGTGCGCATCCCGGCCTACGAGGACGTGTTCCCGGTGCAGACTGCAGGCGGCACCGTGGAGTTCGCGATCGACAGTGAGCGCGCCGTCCGCGCAGGCTGACGATAAGCGGAACAATCCTCCGCCCCGCACCTGCCCCGTGATCGCGCCCGCGCCTGAGGCGGTGGCGGAGTAGAGCGGCAAGCGACGTTTCGTCACTTCGACTCGCTGCGCTCGCTCAGTACGGCGCTCGTCGCTTCGATCCTCGCTCAACGACCGAGAGGGGAGGACGCCGCTACGGTGATCACGTGGAGTATGTGTCCGCAGTGCCGCAGCCGCCGCTCGACGGCCTGATCGATGACCTCTACTTCCTCGAGGGCGCGCCGCCCTACCCGCGGCTGACGCTCCCGCCGATGCCCGGATCGTTCCTCATCCTCAACCTCGGGGAGCCGTTCCGCATCCGCGCGGGCGAGGAGCCCGCGGCATCCGAGTACGCCGACGGCTGCGTGATCAGCACGCCCACCCGCGCGATCGAGTTCGCCTACCCGGCCTGGACGCGGTCCGTCGGCGTGCACTTCCAGGCCTGGGGTCTGGCGCCGTTCGTGCCGATGCCGGCATCCGCTCTGTGCGATCGTCCGGTGACGGTCGAGGAGGTGTGGGGACCGTCAGCTGCCGAGCTGCGAGACCGGCTGGTCGCGGCGGACGGGACGGACGAGATGCTGGCGCTCCTCGAAGAGGAGCTCGTGCGACGCAGGCGCGAGGTCCCCGGCTTGGAGCTCGTCCGCCACGCCGCCGGCGCGATCATCGACAGCGGCGGAACCGTCGCGATCGGCGACCTGACGACGGATGCCGGTGTCAGCAGCACCCACCTCACGCAGCGGTTCCGGGAGATCGTCGGAGTCACCCCCAAGCGCTTCGCCCGCACCCGCCGCCTGGCCGCGACACTGTTCGCGATCGACTTCGCCGAGCCGATCGACTGGGCGGACGTCGCAGCGCGCGCCGGCTACTTCGACCAGGCTCATTTCGGGCACGAGTTCCGGGCCTTCACCGGACTCACCCCGACCCGGTACACCGAGGTGCGGCGGCGGTTTCTGCGGGAGCATCCGGATCATGCGCTCGACACCTGGTCGCTGCCGACGGATTGATTTCTTACAAGACCCGCCGCGCGGGGGCGACCTAGCCTGAGGGCATCGCCAGAGTAGAGGAGCACCCATGGGCAAGGTCGTCATGTACGCATCGGTATCGGTCGACGGATTCATCGCCGACGAGAACGATCAGCCGGGGCCGTTGTTCGACTGGCTCGTGAGCGGCGACGTGCCGCTCGACGAGAGTGGCGTGCTGAAGGTGTCGCAGACGTCGTTCGACTACACCCGGGCGTACTGGGACTCGATCGGTGCGACCATCGCCGGCCGCCACGTTTTCGACCTGACCGATGGGTGGGACGGCGTGCCTCCCGGCGGGGTCGACCACGTGGTCGTCGTCTCGCATCGGCCGGCGCCCGAGGGCTGGGATGCGGATGCTCCGTTCCACTTCGTCGTCGGGGTCGAAGCGGCGGTTGCCTTGGCGCGTGAGCTCGCGGGCGACCGTGTCGTCGAAATCGCTGCGGGGGAGGTCGGTGGGCAGGCGCTGGCGGCCGGACTGGTCGATGAGGTGCGGATGGATGTCGTGCCCGTGGTGTTCGGGTCGGGTAAGCGGTTCTTCGGGTCGGTTGAGGGGCAGCGGATGCTGGAGGACCCGGCCGAAGTACGGCAGGGCGAGCGGGTGCTGCATATGCGGTATCCGGTGAAGCGGTAGCGCGGGGCGCTAGGAGGTGTGGTCGTCCTTCGACCGGATCTCGATGTGCGGGTCGCCGACGCGGGTGAACGCGACCAGCATCCAGTCGATCCAGGTGCCGTCGGGCTGACGCATCTCCCAGTGGGCGCGCATCTCTTCCGGCCCATGGAACGTCAACGTGGCGCGGATTCCTTCGCCATCGTTGCGGTAGCGGCCCTTGTCATCGAAACTGCCGAGCGCGTGCTCGACGGTGCCGTCGGCGTTGAAGGACGTCTGGTCGAACTGGGTCGACGAGCCCTCACGCGGGGTGAAGAGCTCGAGGGCCTCGTTCCGACCGCCGAAGATCTCCACATCGACGCGGTGCACCATCTGCCGTTCGCCGGGGAACCACTCGTAGATGTCATGACCCGACCAGTCCTGGCCCGTGTGGTCCCCGCCGATGAAGCGCCCCGCGGACCGCCAGGTGCCGACGAGCCGGTCCATCTTCTCGCGCAGTTCTTCGCTCTCGCTCATCACTCCAGCGAACCGGGTGGAGGCGTCGGATGCAAGCACCCCAGAGCATTGACCGACAATCTTCCCCGGAACGGCCGCTCTGTTGCCCGTAGCATTCGAGTGATCATCGACCACAAGACAGCCACCATCACCAGAGTCGGTGGCGCAGAATCCGAAGGGCACGGATGAACATCCGCTACGACGCCGAGGTGGACGCGGCCTACGTCCCGATCGGCCGCGCCGTCGCTCCGGGAGAGGCGGCAGTCCAGAAGTCCGGCATCCATCCCCCGCAGGGCGACGGCGAGATCATTCTCGACTTCGACGCGCAGGGACACCTCGTCGGCATCGAACTACTTCAGGCGTCGACGTTGCTGCGTCCCGAAGATCTCGAGCGAGCAGGAACGACTTGACGCCAGAGCGATTGACGAGGCAATAGGCGAGAGGCCTTCGGCCAACGCAAGGTGTTGCATGTGTAGTCATATGAGTCTTGACTGGGGTTGCCGAACGGGGAAGACAGGTGGCCAAGCGTGCAGACAGAGATCGACCTGACCAGCGAGCCAGCCAGACGAACTACGTGGTGGTCGACGATCTTCGAACCGGGGTGGTCTGCACTTGTCACGTGCGTGTCGCTCGTCGTCTTCGTGGCCCTCGTCATCCTCGGCGGGATCCTCGGCGAGTACCGGCTCTGGTTTCACATTCCCGCGGCCGTGGGAATCATGACCTGGTACACCGTGATGATGAAGCGGTATCGGACGGATCGAAAGGGCTGAGGCGGAAGACGTTTCGTCTCCTCGCTTCGCTCGTCGCTCAACGACCGGGAGGGAGCTCGAAGACCGGGGCGGAGGTCGGCGACCGGGTCAGGCCGAGATGCCCCGGAGCAGCACGCTCACGGTCGCATCGACCCGCTCGTCGCTCAACGGCCGCCCGAGCAGCGCGGCGTAGCTCGCCATCGCGACGAACTGGTCCGCGATAGCGGCAGCATCGGCATCCGCTCTCACATCGCCGGCCGAGACGGCAAGCGCCACGCGAGACCCGACCCACTCGCGAATGGGCGCCGCGAGCTTCTCGTTCAGAGCCAGCCCGAGCTCGGGATCGGATGCCGTGATCACGATCAGCGCCCGCGCGATCGCGACGCCGTCGGCATCCGCGAGGGACGCGCTCATCGCGGAGAACCAGGCCCGCAGGTCGGCGGCGAGATCCGGCGTGAACGGTACGGCGACATCCGCTCCGGGCAGACCGCCCTCGAGCAGCGCCTCGCCGAGGATCGCCGCCTTCGACGGCCACCACCGGTAGATCGTCTGCTTCGAGACCTCAGCCTCGGCGGCGAGACCCTCGATCGTCACAGCCTCGTACGCATGGCTCGACAGCGCAGCGCGCATCGCGTCCAGCACCGACTGGCGGGCTTTCTCACTGCGAGGACGAGGCACCATCCGAGCGTACTCAGGCGTACACTCGATCATAAGTAGACGCACCGTTGCGAAATAAGTGCGTTGCGAAACTCGAACAAGGAGAACGAGCATGGCCCTCACCGCACACTCCACCATCGGCGACTGGATGAACGACCCGACCGGCGGCCCGCTCATCCGCAGCCTCTTCGAGAAGACGGGCGCCGACCCCTCGCTGCTCACCCCGGTGCTGGGCCTGCCGCTGCAGCAGCTCGTCGCGATGAGCCAGGGCGCCATGCCGCAGTCCGTCGTCGACGACCTCGTGCGCGCGGCCAACGGCGGCGAGATCCCCGCGGATGCCGAAGGCAGCGGCTGGGCCGAGAAGCCCACGGCCGGACGCTTCGCCGGCAAGACCGTGATCGTGACCGGCGCAGCATCCGGAATCGGCAAGGCCACGGCATCCCGCATCGCTCGCGAAGGCGGCCGCGTGATCGCCAGCGACATCGCCGCCGAGAAGCTCGACGCCCTGAAGGCGGCACTGCCGGATGCCGACATCGTCACGGTTCCTGGCGACCTCACCAAGCAGGACGCGATCGACGCCGTCCTCGCCGCCGCGGGCGACCGCATCGACGCCCTCGCGAACGTCGCCGGCATCAACGACGACTTCTCCCCTGCGGGCGAGACGACGGATGCCGTGTGGGACAGGGTCATCGCGATCAACCTCACCGCGCCGTTCAAACTCATGCGCGCGGTGCTGCCTGTGATGGAGGCGGCGGGCCGCGGTTCGATCCTCAACGTGTCGAGCGAGGCGGGTCTGCGCGGCAACTCGTCCGGCAATGCCTACACCGCCAGCAAGCACGGCATCATCGGCGTCACGAAGTCGGCGGCGTTCATGTACGGGCCGAAGGGCATCCGCGTGAACTCGGTCGCACCGGGCGGCGTGGCCACCGGCATCCCGATGCCTCCGAACATGTCGGAGTACGGATCGGGCCGTCTGGCTCCGTTCCAGCAGGCGATCCCGACGGTTGCGACGGCCGAACACCTGGCCGCGTCGATCACGTTCCTGCTGTCGGATGACGCGGTGAACATCAACGGGGCTGTGCTCGCCAGCGACGGGGGATGGTCGGTGCAGTAGACATCTCTCTTGAGCGGACCAGCTCGCTCGCCTACCGCCTACAAAGGCGCGTGCGGCGGAAGCGCTAAGGGCGCCAGACGCTAGACGCTAGCCAGCGAGTCCCGCAAGCGCTGGCTAGTGCGCGTATAGGAGGCTGTCCACCTCGCTCTCTCTGATGGCCCAGCGACAAGCGACAGGAAACTTGTCATGACGTGGTTTAACACTCGCGTCAGAACGTCGAGGTACAACTGCGCGTTGGCGAGAGGCAACTCGAACGCAAAGCTTGTTAGGTCCGGAGAGGCGTGTGGCCGGCGAGATCCGAGTCCACCAACGATAAATCCGCTGCCATGAGTTACCGCAGACAGGTGCGAGTATTTGTCCTTCGGAGTCGTTATACCTGCCGCGGTCATCACGTTTCGAGCGAACGTTGAGTAGTCGGGCACTCGCTCCTTACGTCCCGAGACGACCGCCGCGCTGAGAGCTTTTTCTGCCTCACGGACTACTTCCGCTCGCTCAACGCGCTCAAGCCGCCCAGCCCGGACGCGCGCAGACATCCCGAATTGACCTGCGTCTCGTACTTCTTGTAGTCGCATCGCAGCCGCCTTGTGCTCGAGTTGATTCAAATCGGTAGAGGCCATCAGCCATGACGCTCGACCCGCAACCTCCACAAAAGCGCGACATAGGGCGGCTAACGATGGCACGTACGATTCGCTGGCTCGCAGCAACTTCGCGAACGCGCGATAATGATCGATCGCCGTGCTGATCGCCTGCATGATGCTAGACATCCCCGTCGACCAGGAACCTTCATCGAGCCATTCAGAAGCTGGCGTCCCCGCCTCCGGCGTGACGAGTGTCGAGACTCTGCTCAAAATCTTGCTGGCCACACTTCCGGCGTCGATCAGGCCACCAGACAGGTCAATGCGCACGGCAGGCGGTACCGGCATTCGTGGGTCCATGCCACGAATCTATCTGTGCGGTTCCTCGCTCGCATGCTTGCCCTCGAGGCATCCCGCACCGAAGGACGCATTCGACCCCTGATCTCGCTCAGGGTCCTGATCCCTGGAGGGCTAGTCACCGTGCCCTAGATCGTGGTAACGATGGTCCGTACGTGGCATACGCCGTCGAGGACGTGCAACTCTCGTTGCGCGTCCAAGTAATCAACCGAGGAACCACATGACATCGAAGTCTGGGCCAGGCGAGATCACAACCGTCTTCGGGGCGACCGAAACTGCCTTGTGGGCTGCCTTTGAAAAATCCGCTGTCTTCAAGCACTCAGGTACAAAAGGCGACTACCGCGAGGATGGACTCGCCAAATTCCTGAGAGACCAGCTCCCCGGCAGGTATGGAGTTGTTAAAGGGGAATTGATCGATTCGAAAGGGCGACGGAGTTCTCAGCTCGACATCATTGTTTTCGACGCAACACGTGCAGCCCCTTTCGTTCGCGGCTCTAAGTACTCGGGATGGATCCTCCCAGCGGAGGCAGCGCTTGCCGTTGTGGAGGTCAAGTCAGTGCTCACTAAGAACGAACATGAATCGATCGCAAAGGGCACAGCGTCACTTCATAAGCTCCGGCCCTGGGGCCGCGAGTTCGCCGTTATTGATGGGTACCGGGAGGAACTTTCAACTCCCGCTACGGCGCGGATGCAATACTCTGTCTTTGCCTATAAGACGGACCTGGGGGCGACAAAGTGGGCCCAAAACGAAGTCACCCGCGCGCGCGAAGCGCTCAGTGCTCAAGGAGTCGGTTCCGTCTGCTTGGACCGAGTCGTTGTGCTTGAGCGAGGGATGATCAACGTCGCAAAGGGCACGGTCCTTAGCGTCGGAGAGAAGGGAATCCTGCTCGATTGGTTCCTCACGCTGCTCAACTACCTCGAACGAGAGGTTCAGCGCCGAAGATCCATCCCGTTCGATGAGTACCGGCCCAATCGCGAAGAGTCTTGGCGTCGTATTGCTGTGGACGACTTCCACGGCTCGCGCGAGAGGCGCGAGCAAAAAAAGCGTCTGGCAAAGGTCGCACCGATGCTGAAAAAGCGGTTGAGCGGTTGAGCGTCAGCAACATCGAGACGACGGATGCCGTGTGGGACCGCGTCATCGCGATCAACCTCACCGCGCCGTTCAAGCTCATGCGCGCGGTGCTGCCGGTCATGGAGGCCGCCGGTCGCGGGTCGATCCTCAACGTGTCGAGCGAGGCGGGCCTGCGCGGAAACGCCTCGGGCAACGCCTACACCGCGAGCAAGCACGGCATCATCGGCGTCACGAAGTCGGCGGCGTTCATGTACGGGCCCAAGGGCATCCGCGTGAACTCGGTCGCGCCGGGCGGCGTGGCCACCGGCATCCCGATGCCTCCGAACATGTCGGAGTACGGATCGGGTCGGCTGGCCCCGTTCCAGCATGCGATCCCGACCGTCGCGACGGCCGAGCACCTGGCCGCGTCGATCACCTTCCTGCTGTCGGACGACGCGGTGAACATCAAACGGGCCGTGCTGGCGGGCGATGGAGGGGGTCGGTTCAGTAGGACGACACGCTCAGCGACGACTCCCCTCATTCCCTGAAGTAGTGGCCTTTCGAAGCTTGATCAAATTCAGGTCGCGCACGGAGGACATCGAGATCGGTACTGTGTGACGAGATCCGAAGGAGTGCGTCCATGACCGGAGAAGTCCTCAAAGGCAATTTCGCAGCTGAAGACGCGGGACTGTTGGCTCACGGTTACGCTTTTGTCGGCGCAGTCCACAGTTTGGTCCAAGCCTCCCGCTCTGCCACGAAGCCCGACCTCATCTTGGCTGCCGCCTGCCATTCGCTCCGGGACGGCGATAAGACGACGGAAGAACTGCGCAGCATTGTGACCCGCGTGTGGCCCGGCGCTCGCGTCGAGGTGGAGGACGTAGAGACCTCGCTGATAATGGGCGAAGAGCTTGGGCTGCTACGGCCGATCACCGGGCTAGACGACGCGAAGCTTTGGCAATTGACGCCCAGAGGTGTCGACGACGTGCAGCGCCAAGTCGATTGGGTCAGCGCGCTGCGCGAACGAACTGCGTCGGAACTCCGATTCAAGGCGGAGAACGATCTAGGCCTTCACCTCAGCAGTCAGCAGGCGGAGCTCTGGTTGGAACGAATCGTCGGGGCCCTGATTGCCGGCATCACAGCTTCTCAGGACGCCTACCTTGGACGGGTTGAACATCTGGTCGGCAAACGGCTGTCGCCCAAGAAGGTGGATCGAACGCTTGTCCTTTCCCACCTTGATGACATCGAGTCAGAGCCAAGCATCATCGAGTTTCTCAAAGCATGTACTGTCGCTGCCTTGGATCCGCTCGACCCATTCGGCGATGAGCTCGTTTCGCACATCACAACAGGCTGTGTCCTCCATTCCTACGTGGCGGGAAGAGAGTCTGCCCCCGTTCTCGAGCAGCTCGGATCCCCGGTCGATCAGCGCGCCCTGATCGACACGCCCGTCCTCGTCGATTTAATCGGGCCCGCACGAGTCAGCACGACAGTTGCCTTGACCATCACGACTGCAGTGAAAGCTGGGTGGGACGTCATCGTCTGCAGACATTCCATCGATGAATTGATTGGCGTTATCGAACTTGAAGTGCCGCAGATTCGTGATCAATTTCAGAAGGCCCATGCCCGCGGCATAAAAGAAGAGTGGTATGCGAGCCTCGCACCGAATCAGCTTCCAGCGTTCGCTATCGAAGTGCTCCGAGACGGAACTTACAAGTCGCTCGACCAGATGATTGGTGCGGCCAAGTCGATCGCTTCCAGGCTAGAAGGTCTCGGAGTCACCGTGCGAGAGCACTTCAACGACAACGATCGCTCGAACGTGGATCGTTGCAAGGCAGCGCTCGAAAAGGAAGTGGCTGGTACCCATCGTGGCGCAAACGCGATTCAGCGGGATGCTGAGTCGATGGCGATCATATGGCGACGGCGACGCCGTCAGGAGCATGGGAACCGATGGCCTGGTGGTTGGATTATTACACCAGATCGTCACCTTGCCGGGCCTTACGCGAAGGTCGCGCGTGACGACAGAGTGTCATTGAGCCTCAGCATCTCGCAGTGGAGCACACTCCTCTCGGTAACGGTCCCACCCGTGGATGTCGTGAATCTCGCCCAAGCCGCCGCGACCCAATTGGTTGAGGAAGCGATGTGGCTCCTCCCATCGCGATTCCCAAGCGAGGTCGCCCTTGAACTCGCGGAGCGTCTATCCCCGGACCGTGGCGGGTCCGAGACCGACATTCGATACGCGCAGATGACACTTGACCTCGCTCTCGACGCTGACCGCAACGAGCGGACGGCTAATGCCATCGCGGCCGATGTCCTCGCTGCTCGCGTGAAACGACACCAGCGGATCACCCGAATTGAGGTTGAGACCGCGAGTGTTGCCGTCGCAACAGCCGAGGCGTCTCGTGCGGCAGCGCAATCGCTCGCGGCAGCCCGCGCGGTCGAAGCTGAGTCCGCGCGAGCCGAGGTTCGGTCCTCGAGGAGTGAGCTATCCGCGCTGGAGGGACAGCTCGTATGGAAGCGCACCCAGCTGAACAGGGTGCTAAAGTCGGTCGGAATTGCCGCCATTGGGATAGGAGCGATCGCTCTGGCCCTCATCCTCGGCTCGTGGCCGCTCGTCATCGTCGGGATGGTCGGGGGGCTCGCTTTTGCCGCTTGGATCTTGTACCGATGGTGCGTATCGGAGGATGCGAGATTGAGCCATCTGCTCTGGGTTGCAATCGTTGAAGGATTAGGGCTTCTGTCGGCGCTCGTAGGTTTGATTTCGGATCTCACAAGAGGTCAGTAGAGAGCGACGGCGCGCTTGAGACGCGCGCCCGCACCGGCGCGTGCGGTCGGAGCACACAATTGCCGATTCTCGGCTTCGGTGATAGCGCACGTTCCGTCGGGGCTGCACTCGTCATCGCACCCGTTGTCACTTTCGTGTAACCATGCAGATGGCGGCGCCCAACCCGCGCCGGTTCAATCTACGTTGTGGATCATGAGCGTTTATGACCACGACCGCACCGTCCACAGCGCATCCGGGGTAGGACGCCATAAGTTCCTGGCATGGTCGGAGCGCCAGCCAGACGGTGAGCTGAAAGGGAGTGCGCTGTTCGACGTGCTCGGCAACGGGGTGGTCTATCTTGCGCATATCGAGGTGAGCGAACCATGGCGTGAGCGGCAAATCGCGACGCAGCTGTTCGATTTCTCCCTAAGTGAGATACGCAAGACAAGCGACGTCGTCCGTGTTGAGTCCCATCTTTCCCTCAGCTGCAGATGGGCTGTTCAATTCACTTCGTAGACGGCATCCTGACATCGATTTTCTCGCCATCGGCGACTGAGGCCGCTGTGACGGCAGGTTTTGTGCGGACTCGCTGAGTTGGCTCACCGGGGTCGAGAAGGCATCAAGCACCTCCGCGTAGATCGCCATACGGAGTCAGGCGCCTCGGGAACGCTTCTTCGCGGCACGCAGCGCCTTGACGTAGTCCTCTTGCTGGGCGTCATAAAGACCGTCGGATGAAGCCTCCGCGACCAAGGCGTCGAGGCGGTCGACCGCCAGCACGCGGGTGCGATCCCGAAATGCCACCACATCAGAGAGCTTGATCCGACGATGGCGGCCCGGCTGTTCGTACGGGATCTCATTCCTCTCCAGCATCCGCACGAGGGTCGGACGCGTGACTCCGAGCATCTCGGCCGCCTCCTGGGTGCTCACTCGCATGGAATAGGGGACCACACTCACCGCATTGCCCGCTCTCATCGCCTCCGTGACCCGGACCAGGATCTCGTAGACCTCATCCGGAAGTTCGATGGATTCACCATCTGGTCCCACAAGCCGAGGCTTGGTGTTCTCAACGGCTTCGCGTTCGATGAACCGGGCCAGACCAGCAATCCCTTCCGAATCGGATGGGCTCACAGGGTCGACGGATCGACGCGAGCGGACAACAGCGCTCATGATTCCTCCTTTTCCTAGCCTGCGCCAGAAACGAACAAAACGCAAGAGTCGAACGAAACGAACGTATGGCTGGCCTCACCGACGGCCCCTGCTTAGAATCGTCCGCATGCTGACCGTAGGCTCGATCGTCATCCGCGTGACAGACCTGCAGGCCCAGATGCGGTTCTGGAAAGCCGCCCTCGACTATGTCGAACGCGAGCCCGCGAAGTCCGACTGGGTCGTGCTGAGTCCTCGCGAAGGCGACGGTGTCAGCATCTCGCTCGACCTGCAGCACTCCGAACGCATCCTCCCGCCGCGCATCCACCTCGATCTGTACGCCGAGGATCAGGCCGCCGAGGTCCGCCGACTCACGGAACTCGGTGCACGCGAGGTGCACTGGGACAAGCGCCCAGCGGATGCCGACTACATCATCATGGAAGACCCCGAGGGCAACCGCTTCTGCGTCATCGACATCACCTGCTGAGCGTCACAGCGGCCCGAGCACCCTCGCCGGGTCGGCATCCAGCGCCAGCGTCTCGAGCACCGTCAGCAGTTGACGTTCCTCGTACCGGAAGTGACTCTCCATGATCGCCGCAATGCCCTCGAGGTGGCGCGCCAGCTCGTCCGGCGACGCCGCCGAGTCCACCGCGGCCTGCAGCCCGCCGAGCAGGTGCCCGATCATCGAGTGATCCTGCTCGAGCTTGCGCAGTGTGTCGCGCAGCTCCGGATGCTCCGCCGCGATCGCCGGGAACAGCTCGCGGTCCTCGCCCTCGTGGTGCAATGTCAGCGCCGCTCAGAAGCCATGGCAGAACAGCAGCAGATCACGCGTCGCTGATCCACCCTGCGGCTCACCGGATGCCAGCGCTTGCTGCGTCACGGACAGTGCTGTACGCAGCCGCCCGTGGACGCTCCGCAGTTCGTTGCTCCAGGCGACGAGCCTGGTCTTCTCGCCCTCAGTCACGTGAGGGCGAAGGAATCGACGTGTTCATCGTCGTGCTCCTTCGGATCCCACGCCTCCATGTCTGACACAGCCTGCCACCGACACGCGACGCTGCCACGAAAATATCACGAGGCCGGCGGGGAAGCCATCACATCTGCGGTCCGCGTGCGGGCGGCGACGGCTGCGAAGTAGGCGCGTGACGAGGAGTGGAATGTCAGCAGCACCGCGGTGATCGCGAGCGCGATCCCCAGGAGCAGAAGCCCGAAGAACCCCACACCGCCCGACGCTACGGCGAGAGCACCCATGGCGATCGGGAGGGCGATCAATCCGAACCGCGCCCACGACTTCCCGGCCATGACCAGCACGGTCATGATCGCCACGAAGATCCACACACCGATTCCGACGAAACCGACGGGCGCTCCCCAGACGACCGCGAACAGCGCCACGGGCGCGAAAGCCACTGCTGTCGTCAAGAGGATGACGGTCACGACGGTGAGCGCCACCACCAGGACGGACGGCATCGAGATACGGGTCTGCTCAGCGCTCGACATGCCTTCAGTATCCCCGGTCCGCGTCTCGCTGCTCCGGCGCAGCATCCGTCCTGTCCCGCTCCACGACCATCCGCACGATGGTGCCGACGACGGCGATGACGAGCGCCACGCCCACCGGCAGCCACCCCACCTCCAGCATCAACGGGAACACCTGTGCCGACGCCCGCGCCATCTCGACCACGTCTCCGTCGAGCACCCGCATTCCGAGTCCGTACTGCAGGGCCCCGAACAGCGCGGGCAGCACCCAGAGCGCCAGCAGCGACACGACCCACACGACCAGTCGTGACAGCGGACGTATCCCGCACCAGACCAGCGCGCCCCCGACGACGACGGCAGGCAGCCAGCGACCCACGTCGGACAGGATGACGGGAGCCGACGCCTCACCCGTGAGCGCCACGAACGAGCGGGTGAACCAGTTTCCGAACGGCACCGCGGCGAGCGCGATGCCCAGCGCCGCGATCCCGACGGAGCGCCGCGACGTCATCCAGAATCCGACCTGCGCCATGACGGCCGCGGCGACCGTGCCGGCCAGCATCCCCGCGAAGTAGATGAGAGCCCGACTGTCGCCGCCGCCGAGTCCGAGTCCTTCGCCGAGCACCGCGAAGGACTGCACCGCGGCGATCAGGTGCACGAGGAGGACCCCGACGGATGCCGGCCACGCCACCACCGTGCGCCGACGCGCGACCACATGCACCGCGACGCCGGCGAACACCCCGCCGATCAGCACGAGGGCGAACAGCAGCACGGCGGAGTACTGGCTGAGCGGCAGCAGCACGAACGGCATGGCATCCGGCATCGTCTCGGTCGCCCACAGGTTCTGGAGCGGAAGCGTCCCGCCGCCGATCAACCACGGCACAAGACCCAGGATGCCGCCGCCCACGCCGATACCGAACGACAGGAGACGCGATCGCGAAGGGGCGGCGCTGGTTGCTTCGGTCATGAGGCAAGACTCTGCCACAGGCATCCGTCCGAGCAGTCACCCGACTCAGGGTGGATCAGAAATGCATCGTAGATCCGCCTGACAGATGCACTTCTGATCCACGCTGCGGCTTCATCGGGGCAGGCGCCTCCGCGACCAGGCCACCGCGAACAACAACGCGGCGAGGAGGAACGCCACCCCGTACGCCATGCGTCCGACCGGTGGCAGCACGAACTGCGGAAGCGCGAGCGCCGCCAGCACCCCGAGAGGCCAGGCGCCCCACGCCGCAGCACCTGCCCGAGCCGCGACGACAGCGAGGCAGACCATTCCCGCGGCGACGAGCAGCAGCCCGGCTCCGAACAGGGTGGCCGCCACGAGATTGCCTCGGATGCTGCCGCTCAACGCCACCACGTCGACGGGCGATCCGGCGAGCGCAGCCCTACCGATCTCGTGCAGCGCGAACGTCTCGGCCCCGTAGTACGGCAGCACCAGCACCGCGCCGAACGCCGTGCCGTAGCGGGCGATCCGCGCGACCGGCGACCGGCGTCGCACCGACTGCTCGCGGAGACCTCCGGCGACGACCGCATCCGCCAGCAGGGCGAGCACCACGAATGCCGCAGCCCCGGCGAGGTGCGCGACGACCCAGCGCGGGTCGGCGAAGGCCTCTGCCATGGCATCCGGCTCTTCCGTCACGTCGCCCCACGGACGCAGCAGCTGGAACACCGCCATCAGCACCCCGGCGACCACGGCGTACAAGGGAATGAGTCGGTGGCGCATGCGGCCGAGAGTAGGGGGAAGAGGTGAACAGGTGGCGAATGGTCACCCCGGAACGACGTCCCGATCCACGAAGTCGACGATGGTGCGCGTGAACAGGCCGGGGTCCTGGACGCTCCAGATGTGCCGCATCCCCGGCGCCACCCACGTGCGGGTCTGCGGCATGGCGCGCGTCAGCGCGGGGAACGCCGCCTGCACATCCTTCGGCTCCCGCTGCCCCGCGATCGCGAGCATCGGCCCGGCGTAGTCGAACCGGCCCCTTGGCATCGACCCCGCGAAGATCTCGCCGTACATGCCGTCAGCCGTCTCCCTGCTCACACCCATGCCCGCCGCGACGAACTGCTCGCGCGCATCGGCGGGAATCCGGAACGCCGTCGCCTGCGCCTGCCAGAACCACCGCCGGTCCCACGCCCGCAGCTGCAGCTCCGCCAATCGCCGCTGGAACCCGCGGATGCCGGTCATCATGGCGCCGGTGACCATGCACGAGCGCAGGACGTCCGGATGCCGTGCCGCCAGGTGCACCGCGATGACACCGCCCATCGACAGCCCGACGACGTGAGCCCGCCCATCGATCCCTCGTTCGCGGATGATCCCCGCGATGTCGTCGGCCGCACCGCCGAGACCCGGCCAACGCTCGGCCGCGCGCGTGTTGAAGCCGATCACGTCGGGCGTGATGAGGTGCCGCCCGGCGAGAGCGTCGACCTGCGGCTCCCACATCCAGTTGCCGACGTTGCCGCCGTGCAGCAGAATGATCGACTCTCCGGCGCGCTCGCCGTGCTCGATCGGGTACGCGTCGTTCATCGCGCGTCCTCGTTCGCAGCGATCGCCTGTCGGGTCGAGGTGATCCAGTCGAGTTCGGCCTCGCCCTGCCGGATGCCGGCGTCGAGCGTCGCCATCCGGAGCACGGCCCCGAGATCTCCGGTCGCCGCGGGGAGCGCGCGCAACTGTTCGAGCCCGGCGCGGACCGCCGCCTCGCGCTCGTCGAGCAGGGCAAGGATGCCGTCGGCCCCGAGCGGCGCGGCGAAGAACAGCCGGGCGAGGAACGGCTCCTTCGGCTGCAAGCTCTCGAGCGGCGAGCCCAGCCAGGCGGACAGCTCGACGCGTCCGGCATCCGTCAGTGAATGCAGGCGCCGGTCCGGCCGCCCCTGTTGCGGGATCGTCTCGGTCGCGATCGCTCCGTCGGCCTCGAGGCGGTCGAGCGTGCGGTAGATCTGCGACTGGTCCGCATGCCAGAAGTGCGCGACCGAGCGCTCGAAAGCGCGACCGAGGTCGTACCCGCTCTGCGGAGCGAGATCGAGGAGGCCGAGGATTGCGTGGCGGAGCTGCATGGATATATATGACCATACATATAGTGGACAATGCAAGTATATCGCTCAGACGATTCGCGGAAGAGTCCCCGTTTCGCGGAGGGTTCCGCGTCAGACCAGCGCCGGACTCCCCTCATAATCCGCCCGCGGCGCGGCACCCGTCGTCTGGTACTCGAGCACGAGCAGTCCGGTCGGGGTCGCCTCATGGGAGACGAGCCGCAGCCCGGCATCCGCCATCGGCTGAGGAAGCAGCCGTCGCCCCTGGCCGATGACGACGGGCGCGACGGCGAGGCGCAGGATGTCGACGAGTCCGGTCGCCAGTAGCGACGAGGCCAGTCGCGCGCTGCCGTGGATCTGCAGCTCGCGGCCCGGTCGGCTCTTGAGATCCGCCACCGATGCGAGGACGTCGCCGTCGCCGTCGAGCACGGTCGTCGGCGTCCACGACCCGGCGCCGAGCGTGCTGCTCACGACGTACTTCGGCAGCGCATTCATGCGCGCGGTGAACGGGTCGGGCTCGGGGATATGCGGCCAGTCCCGGGCGAACGCCTCATAGGTGCGGCGGCCGAGAAGCAGTCCGTCGGCCAGATCCAGCCAGTCGGATGCCGTGCGCACGAAGGCCTCGTCGAGATAGGGGACGAACCATCCGCCGCGCTCGAATCCGTCGGAGGGATCCTCATCCGCCGACCCGGGCCCCTGACTCACGCCGTCGAGCGTGACGAACTGCGTGACGCTGATCTTCATGCCGCGGCATCCTTCTCGACCAGCTCGGCGAGCGCTTCGGTGACCGAACCCCAGCCGTCGAAGAAGCCGAGGTCCTGATGCCGCGCGCGCGTCTCCGGGCTGCCGTGTCGCACGATGATCCGGTAATCGGTGCCGTTCGGGTGGTCGCCGAGGATGACCTCCGCGGTCATCGCCACCGGCTCCGGCGCCGCCGGGCGCCACGCACTCGTCACGGCGTTGGTGAACACCAGCCGGCGCTCCTCCTCCACGACGAGGAACACCGAGTCGGTGTGCGGGGCGAACTCTTCGCCGTCTTCGCTCATGCGGGTGACGAAACCGCCCCCGGGAGTGACGTCGAGCCGGTCGACCCGAAGGATCGTCGGGGCCGGTATCCACCACTGCACCAGCCGTAGGGGATCGGTCCACGCCCTCCAGACATCGGACGGCGAAGCGCGGATCACGCGCTCCAGCGTCAGGTCGAACTCGGGGTCGATGGTCGCATCGGTCATGACGTGCTCTCCTGGGGGTCGGTGAGGAACTGTTCGAGGCGGTCGGTGCGGTCTTCCCAGAGCAGTCGCTGCTCGGCGAGCCAGTCGTCGAGCAGATCGAGCCGTTCGCGGTTCAGCGTGCAGGTGCGTACGCGTCCGGACTTGGCCGTGCGGATCAGTCCGCTCGACTCGAGCGCACGCACGTGCTTCATGAACGACGGCAGCGTGATAGGGAACGGACGCGCCAGCTCGCCGACACTGACGGGGCCGCGCCCCAGACGCCGGACCACCTCGCGCCGGGTCGGATCCGCGAGCGCGAGGAACACCTCGTCGAGCGGTTGTGAATGGTTAGCCATAAGGCACAGTGTTGCACACGCTATGCCTGGAGGCAAACTATTGCGCGACCGCCCGAATCCGCCCGACCGCTTCGCGCACCATCGCCGCGTTGGTCGGAGCCGCCCGCCCGTCGGGCAGCGTCAGCACGTCTTCGAGGCCGATCCGCGAGTCGTGACCCAGCTCGACCGCGAGATCGAACGCAGGCCAGGCCGACGACTCCTCACCGTGCAACAGGATCGGGATGTCGGGCTCCTCGAGCCGCACATGCGCGATGAGCCCCTCGGCGTGGTCGCGCACGACCTCAGCGGCTTCATCGGGCAGCTCGATCAGCACGCGGAGACAGTCACCCCGCACGGGAGAGACCCGCCAGGCCTCGAGGCCACTCGCATCCCAGATCCCCGCCTCGACCCCGACGCCCCGGCTGAGCAGCAGCTCGGCGACCCGGTCGGCTCCGGCCTCGTGCCAGTTGACCGACGCGAACTGCGGGAGCTCGATCCAGCCGGCGATCGCCGCGAGACGCCGCTCGACATCGGGCTCCGTCCACGCCCCGGTCGTCACTCCGACCGGCACATCCGGGCACGCCGACCGCATCTCCCGCAGCCACCGCGCGACGTCCTCGCCAGCGAGACTGTCCTTGCCCGCGGCATCCTTCGGGTGCACATGGACCGCCTGCGCACCGGCGGTCACCGATCGGGCGGCATCCTCCGCGACAACGAACGGATCCGCGACGAGCCACGGATGCTCGGCGATGTCCCTCGCGCCGTTGACGCACACCTGCAGCAGCATCCGTGCTCCGCTCAGCTGCCGGGGCCGGACTCGGCCCGGCGGCTTCCCGCCTCGAGCACGTCTCCGGCCGGGAGTTCCTTGTGCCCGCCGAACTGCAGTCGCATCGCCGACAGCACCTGGTTCGCGAACTTGTCTTCGTCGCGAGACGCGAAGCGCTCGAACAGGGATGCCGCGAGCACAGGCACCGGAACTCCGACATCGACCGCCGCCTTCACGGTCCAGCGACCCTCTCCCGAGTCGGAGACGCGCCCCGCCAGGCCGTCGAGCGTCGGATTCTCGTTCAGCGCAGTGGCCGTGAGGTCGAGCAGCCACGACGAGATCACCGAACCGCGACGCCAGAGCTCGGAGACCTTGGCCGTGTCGATCGGGAACTGGTAGAACTCCGGCTCCTCGAGCGGCGCGATCTCGGCCGAGTGCTGAGCTTCACGGATGCCGGCATCCGCGTTCTCCAGCAGGTTGAGGCCTTCCGCGAGCGCGGCCATGATCCCGTACTCGATGCCGTTGTGCACCATCTTGACGAAGTGACCGGCCCCCGACGGACCGCAGTGCAGGAAGCCCTGCTCCTCCGGCGCGTAGTCACCGGTGCGTCCGGGCGTGCGCTCGATCTCGCCGACGCCGGGAGCGACCGTGCGGAAGATCGGCTCGAGACGCTGCACCGCGGCATCCGGCCCTCCGACCATGAGGCAGTAGCCGCGCTCCAGACCGAAGACGCCGCCGCTCGTGCCGACGTCGAGGTAGTCGATGCCGCTCTCGCGGAACGCGGCCGCACGGCGCACGTCGTCTCGGTAGTTCGAGTTGCCGCCGTCGATCAGGGCGTCACCGGGCTCGAGCGCAGCAGCGACTTCGTCGGCCACGCCGCCGGTGAGCGAGGCGGGCACCATCATCCAGACGGATCGCGGCGCCTGCATCTTGGAGACCATGTCGGGGATGCTGTCGGCACCGACCGCTCCTTCGGCGACCAGTGCCTGCACGGCATCCGGATTCACGTCGAAGACGACGCACTCATGACCCGCCCGCATCAACCTGCGAACGATGTTCGCACCCATTCGTCCGAGTCCGACCATCGCCAGCTGCATTGCGTCTCCTCCGGATATGTTCACGAACATGCGCGGTGCGCGCACCTGGGGGTGATGCTACGCCTCCCCGGTGACGCCGATGTCGAGCGCGGCTCTCGCGAAGGCGAAGCCGCGACCGGCTGACTGACTAAGATAGCGGCTGTGTCCTCATATGTGTGCTTGGCTCTTACGCATGAGGCAACCACTGCGCATCACCTCGTTTGCGATCGTCGCCCTCGGCGCCGCCTAATTCTTCGGCGGACTAGCACCCGCTTCTGCCGCAGCGGCCACATCGACCGATTCCACGGCACCTTCCTTCCCGGCGTCGGACGAGAACGCGATCGGCGCGCTCAGCGGGCCGATCATCTCGGGCCCGTGCCCTTCACAGCCGAACGGCATCCGAAAGTACACATCGGGCATCTACATGGTCGTCCAGAACTGCAATCTCACATCCGTCCGACTGCAGGTGCAGCGAAACGGCACGTGGGGAGCGTGCCAGTCATTCTCCAGTGGGCAGGAGCGAAGCTTTCTCAGCGGCGGCGGATCATTCTGGCCGACTCGCTCCTGTTGACCTGTAGATCCCGCGAGGACGGGCCCGGCTGCAATGGCTGACGACCTGATCGCCGGGCTCCCGCGCAGCGCGTTTCAGAGCCCGGGATCGTCGCGGGGGCTGCTCGAGCTCTTCCGCTGGCGCTATCTGCTCGGGCTGCTCGTGCGCACCGGGGTGTCGACGCGCTACCGGAACTCCGCCCTCGGATGGACATGGTCGTACGCGCGGCCTGCCACCCAGTTCCTGGTCTTCTGGCTCGTCCTCGGCGTATTCGTCGGCGCGGCCGACGCTATCCCCCACTACGCGGTGTATCTCTTCTCGGGGATTGTCGTCATCAATCTCTTCTCAGAGGGATTCAAGAACGCGACGACCTCGATCGTCGGCAACGCATCACTGGTGCGCAAGGTCTATCTCCCGCGGGAACTCTTCGCGGTGTCGGCGGTGATCGTCGGCTTCGTCCACTTCCTCCCGCAGGTCGGTCTGCTCATCGTCGCGTGCCTGTTCCTCGGATGGATCGCGCACATCTCCCTGCTTTCGGTGGTTGCGATCTTCGCGGCGACCCTCATCGTGATGATGTTCAGCCTCGGCCTGGGACTGTTCTTCGGGGCGCTCAACGTGCGCTTCCGCGACGCGGAGAACGTCGTCGAGCTGCTGCTCCTGCTCGCGACGTGGGCATCTCCGGTGCTCTACTCCTGGACCATGGTCGAGACCGCGGTGGTCGAGACCCTCGGATGGCCGCGTTGGGTGTTCCAGCTCTATCTGCTCAACCCGGTCACCCAGGCCATCGAACTGTTCCACTACGCGTTCTGGAGGCCGGCGACGGCCGCGCCGATGGTCGACATCCCGCCCGGTCTTGCATGGAACACACTCTGGACATTCCTCATCGCCCTCGCCACCGTGACGGCCGGTCAGCTGCTCTTCCGGAGGCTGGAGGGAGGCTTCGCGCAGAACCTCTGAGCAGCCAGCTCGTAACTAGTCGTCCATCACCAGATCAGGTCGCGCGGGTGAGGCTGCTGGCCGGGAGGGTCTTCCGACGGCCCCTCTTCGGTGCGGACGGTGTGCGCCACCTGCCGCGCCGTGGCTGCGCCACGACCGGCTTTCGCGGCATCCTCTTCGGTGTCGAACCCGTCTCCGATCGTGCGGGATTCACCGACGATGCGGTTGAACCAGATGCCGTTGCGGTGGAACGTCTCGATGTCGCCTGCAGCCATTGCGTGATCCTCTCTGCCTGCCTCTGTTGTAGGCGAGCGGGCTTCTGGGGGTGGAGGCCCTTGACAGCGGCAGCGGCAGAGCAGGTCTGGTCGGATGGCCGTGAACAACTCCTCCAGAATTTGCGCCGATCGACCCTGAAATGCTTTTCGGCGCCCGATTCGGGAGATTCTGACTGAATTGTGCACGGGCCACCGCTGCGCCCGCAGCCTGAACCACGGTTTTCGCAGGCCGTCAAGCCCGCTGACGCCTCGGTCACGCGGGTTTAGCTTCGGGTGATGCTCGACCCGAACAGCTGCACCCCGACCGCAACATCTCGGTGGTCACGATGACACTGGAGGTGGTCTCGCCGTCGTCGGCGCTGCTCGACGGTCGATACCTGCTGGTCGACCGGGTCGGCGTCGGCGGGATGGCGACCGTGTACCGGGCGGAGGACACCCAGCTCGAGCGGACGGTCGCGATCAAGATGATCCGCACCGACGACGAGCACCGCGCCATGGATTCCGTCGACCGCGCCCACACCGAGAAGGCCCTGCTGGCATCGCTCAGCCACCCGGCCCTCGTCGCCCTGTTCGGTGCGCAGTTGGAACCCGGGCGCCCGCAGTACCTCGTGATGGAGTACGTCGACGGGCCGACGATGGCCGAGCGCATGGCCGAAGGCCCGATCCCCGCCCGCGACCTCGCTCGCATCGCCCACGACCTGGCCGACGGCCTCGCCGCCGTGCACGCCGCCGGGATCGTGCACCGCGACATCAAGCCGTCGAACCTGCTGCTGGCCCGGTCGCCGGACGGCTCCCGCGCGCCTCGGACCGCCAAGCTCGCCGACTTCGGCATCGCCTGCCCAGTCGACGGCGACCGGATGACCTCGCCAGGGATCGTCCTCGGGACGCTCGCCTACATCGCCCCGGAGCAGCTGCGGGATGCCGACCCCGGCACTCCCGCCGACATCTTCTCCCTCGGCCTCGTGCTGATGGAGGCGCTCAGCGGCGAGCCGGGCTACCCCTCGCTCGGGACGGGGCGGAGCGCGGCCATAGCCCGCCTGATGGCGCCTCCGACGATCCCGGCATCCGTCCCGGCGGACTGGCGCGATCTGCTCGAGCGGATGACGCGACTCGAACCGTCAGAACGTCCGACGGCCGCTGAGGTGGCACGCATCGCGAGGGGTCTGCCGCAGTCGGCGGGCACCGTCGGCGCGGTCGGACTCACGGTGCTGGAGACCGTCCCCGCTCCGCGCCGGTCGAGTGAGGCCGTGAGCGCGCCGACCGCAGGCACCGCCGTGCTCCCCCCGGTGCGCGCGACGCGCCGGTGGCGCAGAGCGCTGTTCGGCGGGGCGGCGGCGCTCGCCCTCGTCGCTGCGGTGGCGACGACCGCACTCGGCCCGTCTGCGGATGCCAGGATCGACGCCGGCGCGACGGTCGCCGCCGTGACGTCTGGCGGTCAGCGGCCGAGCTAGCCGCGGGCTCGCTCACTCGCATCGCCCCGACCGGAATACTGCACGCCGCTGGTAACGTTCCCTAGAATCGCAAGCACCACACGGGCGGAGGCAGGCATGGGCGAACGCACGCGTCGCCCGACCGTCAAGGAGGTCGCGCTGCGAGCCGGCGTCAGCCCGATGACCGTCTCACGCACACTGTCCGGCGGGCTCAACGTCAAACCCGACGTGCAGCAGCGCGTGCTCGAGGCCGTGGCGGAACTCGGATATCACCGCAACGAGAACGCCCGCAGCATCCGCCCCGGTCACAGCAGCGGGCTCATCGGCGTCGCGATCACCAACATCGCGAATCCGTACTACAGCACCTTCGCGCTCGGCGTCGAAGAGGAGGCCGCCCTGACCGGCCGCCGCATCCTGCTCGGCAACACGTCCGAAGACGTCGCCCGCGAAGCGGATCTGGTCGGCGATTTCCTCGGGCGCCGCGTCGATGGACTCATCGTGGTGCCCGCCGGCACGGCATCCGCTCATCTCGCGAGCTCGCAGAGCCAGGGCGTGCCCGTCGTGCTCGCCTCGCGACGGATCGACGGGCTCGATGCCGACAGCGTGGTGCTCGCCGACGTCGACGGTGCGTTCCGCGGCACGACCGCCCTGATCGATCGCGGTCACACCCGAATCGGCTATCTCGGCAACACCCTGTCGATCTTCACCGGAGAGCGACGGCATGCCGGCTACGTGCGGGCGCTGGAGGAGCGGGGGCTGCGCGTGGATCCTCGTCTCGTCTCGGCGAATCAGCAGACGGTCGACCAGGCCCGCGAAGCCACGCGAGCGCTGTTGCGCGCCAACAAGCCGCCCACCGCGATCTTCTGCGCCAACAACCGCAACGCGATCGGCGCCCTGAAGGAGATCAGCCATCAGATCGGCACCGGGCTGCGGGCGGCCTCGGAGTTCCCCGAGCTCATGAGCTTCGACGACTTCGAGCTCGCCGAGCTCTCGCCCGTGCCGATCAGCGTCATCGATCACGACCCCCGTGAGCTCGGACGCACGGCCGCACGGCTGCTGCTCGATCGGCTCGACGGCGGCGAACGTGACGCGCCCGCGCGCCAGATCGAGCTTCCGGTCGCGCTGCGCGTCGGGGTGCGCTGACCTCTCTCTGCCGACCCGGCCCTCTGCGATCGAGCCGGCCCGTTGCGTACGTTCACAAGAGGCGGGGTCGCGCAGAAGGGGCCGGCTCGGCACCGACCGAGAAAGTGTTGACATCGGCGCGACCTCATTGATAACGTTACCAACATTCAACGAGGAGGACGCCGATGGAGCTGTGCATCGATTTCGGTGGCACCGAGATCAAGCTCGCCGTCGTCGACGACGCGCATGTTCTCACCTCCGCCAGCATCCCCGTCCAAGGCAGCGCGGCCGACCTCGCGGTCGCCGCGATCGCAGCCCGCAGGCTCCTCGCTGAGTCCGGCAGGCCGGCGGACGCCGTCGGCATCGCCGTGCCCGGAGTCGTCGATCCCGTCACCGGGCGGATGCTGCACGCCAACGCGAAGTACGACTTCCTCCGCGACTTCGACCTGAACCAATGGTCGCTCCGCGAGTTCGAGGGCCCCGCCGTCATCGAGAACGATGCCCGCGCCGCCCTGGTCGGCGAGACCTCGACCGGGAGTGCCGTCGGCGAGCAGGATGCGGTGCTGGTCACCCTCGGCACCGGCATCGGCACAGCCGCCATGATCAGCGGCATCCCGCTGCGCGGACGTACCGGCCACGCCGGCATCCTCGGCGGGCACGTGACCGTCGACCTCGACGGGCCGGTGTGCCCGTGCGGGAACGTCGGCTGCGGCGAGGCGCTCGCGAGTACGTGGGCACTGGACGCTTCGACAAGCTCAGCGACCCAAGGGGCAAGCTCAGCGACCCAAGGGGCAAGCTCAGCGACCCAAGGGGCAAGCTCAGCGACCCAGAAGACAAGCTCAGCGACCCAAGGGGCAGGCTCAGCGCGTTTGGTCTCGCTTCGCTCGCTCAACGACCGAGGTGAGGTCAAGATGAGCGACGTCTTCGCGGATGACGACCACCGCGAGATCCGCGACCGGTTCCTGCACGTGTGGGGCGCGGTCATCACGACCCTCGTGCACTCCTACGATCCGGCGGTCGTGATCCTCTCCGGCGGCATCCTGCGCGCCGGGGACGCGGTTCGCGCACCGATCGAGACCTACGTCACGGAACACCTGTGGCCGTCCATGACGACGCCGCGATTCGTCGTCCCGCCCGAGCCCGAGCTCTCCGTCGCCCGCGGCTTGAGCGTTCTGGCCCGGACGACCACGCTCCCCGCCACTCACCCCCTGCAGGAGGAACAGTGACCACCCCGATCAGCGACATGCACGAAGGGCACACCACCCGAGGTCGCTACGACACCCAGCCCACGATCGCACTTCCGGCGGGTGAGCGGATCCTCCGCGGCACAGAGGCCTGGCATGCGGCCGCCGCCGTCGCAGAGGCGCGCGCCCGCACGACCGGCACCGCACCGGTGCTGCTCGTCGACACGTACCCGGGTGTCGACGTCCCCGCCCTGACCGCCCAGGTGCGCGCCGCGCTGCCGGACTGGACCGTGCTCGACGTCGAGACGGCCGCCCGCCCGGTCGCCGAGGTCGAGCAGCTGATCACCCCGAACCTCACAGACGACCGTGTGTTCGGCGTGATGAGCCACTTCACCCTCGACGACTTCTACGACGGCGCGCGCCTCGACGATCTCGCCCGCGGCATCGCCTTCGAACCGACCGTCGTGATCGGCTGGGGCTCAGCGCTCCTCGAGTCACGGCTCGACGGGCCGGCGGCATCCGTCTTGGTCGACATGGCCCGCTGGGAGATCCAGCTGCGCCAGCGCAAGGGCGCCACGAACTGGAGGGCCGACAACCCGGGCGAGGACAACCTGCGCAAGTACAAGCGCGGCTTCTTCGTGGAATGGCGCGTCGCCGACCGCCACAAGCGCGGCCTCTTCGACAGCCTCGACTTCGTGCTCGACGGCAATGCGATCGCTCCGGCCGAGCCGCATGCCGACTCCCCCGACGCCGGCATGATCTCGGGCACCGCGTTCCGCCAGACGATGAAGGATGCCGCGACCCGGCCGCTGCGCGTCGTGCCGTTCTTCGACCCGGGCGTGTGGGGCGGGCAGTGGATGAAGAACCTCATCGGCCTCGACCCGTCGAAGGACAACTACGCGTGGTGCTTCGACTGCGTGCCGGAGGAGAACTCGCTCCTGCTCGAGGGCGAGGGCGGGGTCATCGAGATCCCCGCGCTCGACCTGGTGTTCAGCCGCCCGGTCGACCTGCTCGGCGCGAAGACGTTCTCACGCTTCGGTGCCGAATTCCCGATCCGCTTCGACTTCCTCGACACCATGGACGGCGGCAACCTCAGCCTCCAGGTTCACCCGCTGACCGACTACATCCAGAACACGTTCGGCATGCACTACACACAGGACGAGAGCTATTACATGCTCGATGTCGGCGACGATGCCGTCGTGTATCTCGGCACCAAGGAGGGCATCGACCGCTCCGCCATGCTCGAGGATCTGGCGATCGCACAGGACGGTGAGCATCCGTTTCCCGCCGAGAAGTACGTCAACGCGTTCCCGGCCCGCAAGCACGACCACTTCGCGATTCCTGCAGGGACCGTGCACTGCTCCGGTGCGAACTCGATGGTGCTCGAGATCTCGGCGACGCCTTTCATCTTCACCTTCAAGCTCTGGGATTGGGGCCGCGTCGGCCTCGACGGCATCCCCCGCCCCGTGCACCTCGACCACGGCGCGCGCAACATCCAGTGGGACCGCGACACGGACTGGGTCACCGAGAACCTCGTCGGCCAAGTCGAGACCATCAGCGACAGCGGCGACGTGAGCGAGGAGAGCACCGGACTCCACGAGCTCGAGTTCATCGAGGTGCGCCGCCACTGGTTCGTCCAGGGCGCCGACCACGACACCGACGGCACGGTCAACGTGCTCAACCTGGTCGAGGGCGACGAGGCGCGTGTCGTCAGTCCGACGCACGCGTTCGAGCCCTTCGTCATCCACTACGCCGAGACGTTCATCGTCCCGGCAGCCGTGGGCGCCTACCGGATCGAGCGCACCGAGCACTCACGCAGCGCACGCTTCGCGACCGTCAAGGCCTACGTGCGCGGCTCGCGCATGGGCGACAACTGAACAGCACACAGCAACCACACCAAGCACCACACGAACAAGGGAGTTCCACATGAATGCGCGACGCAAGATCGCCGCCACCGTGGCCGGTCTCATCATCGGCGGGCTGGCGCTCGCCGGCTGCTCAGGAGGCGGAGAGGATGCCGGCTCCGGCGAGGTCACCGGCACGCTCGACTTCTACACCGACAAAGCCGCGTGGAAGCCCGACTTCGAGTCGCTCAACACCACGAGCGGCGAGGCGGCGGACATCACGCTGAAGACGACCGGATACTCGGACGCGAACCAGTACGACGCGTTCATCAAGCAGTCGTTCCGCACGACCAAGTCCCCCGGCCTCTTCACCTGGCACACCGGCGACTCGCTCAAGCAGCTCGTCGACGAGGGCTTGGTCGCCGAGACCACCGACATCTGGACCAAGGCGGTCGATGAGGGCTGGGTGAGCGAGGACCTGCGCGACAGCTACACGTATGACGACAAGCAGTACTGCGTGCCGATGAACATCGCCTATTGGATCATGTTCTACAACAAGGCCGCCTTCGCCGACAACGGCGTCGAGGTGCCGACGACGTGGGACGAGCTCAACGCCGCCGCGGAGACGCTCAAGGGCGCAGGCGTCACGCCGTACTACCAGACCAGCGTGCTCTTCACCTTCCAGTGGTTCCAGCACCTCGTCGCCTCGACCGATCCCGACCTCTACGAAGGTCTCACCACTGGCGAAGTCAAGTACACCGACCCCGAGATCGTCGACGTCATGAACATCTGGGCCGACGAGCAGGCGGACGGCTGGTTCAGCGACGCGGGCAGCACGACCGATCCCGCCGTCGGCTTGAAGCAGGGCGACTACGCGATGATCAACTTCGGCACCTTCTTCGCGG